>JAAUXU010016085.1_pt1 | contig 21932 bp, 19 predicted proteins | sample 7278151 | NCBI WGS metagenome assembly JAAUXU01 (sample SAMN14350113, study PRJNA611818) | marine sediment metagenome | isolation source: surface marine sediment (1.8m) | place: French Polynesia: Moorea | collected 2018-08 | reverse complement strand
GCTAGTGTTGAGCACGAAGCTAGTGTTGAGCACGAAGCTAGTGTTGAGCACGAAGCTAGTGTTGAGCACGAAGCTAGTGTTGAGCACGAAGCTAGTGTTGAGCACGGGTCGAGTCTCCGGGGGTTGGTGGGGTTGCAGTGAGTGGGATTTAATAACCCGAGCCATGCCAGGTGTCTCTGCTAGTATGAATGTATCACCAGGCGATGAAACCCCACATCTGTCATGGTCCGGGCAGGCATGACTTTATTCAGGAAGATGAATATTTCTATCCCTTTCTATCCCAGTCACAAAGGGTATCAAGGTCAGCCAGAATATTTACATCTTCTAAAAAGAAAGTAAAGCTATGGATCGATTCCCAACAGTAGCCACGACCATACGTATTCCAGCAGGATTGTGCCCACCGACAATTGGGTTCATTGTTGGTCCATAGCCAACTTTGGCTGGGATAAGACACGTGGGCTTCTTTGTCTCCAGACCTTATAGCATCATGGACTACTCCATTCAGTCCATTCTGGCAGGCACCAAGTGTTCTACTACAACGTACCGGTGCCAGAGGTGGACATTGTGAACAATGTTACACTGCGCTTTGAAATATGACTTTAGTTATTTATGTCAGCTAATAAACCAATTTATAAGACTTTTCTAATATAACATATGACCATTTTAAAATGCTCTAATCTTTAAATGTCGCCCTGTAGGACTTTCCTTCTCTTTAGCACATGACATTTCATTGTACGCGCAAGTGGTAGCATTAATCTTGATTGTTTGCTGGGTTATCGCTAATAACAGGCCGAGAATGATTGTGGATTGGTTTGGCACGTAAGAAACTGTTGTGACGTCGTAAAGAAGGCAGCAAAACTCGAACAGTCCAGACATCTCCGACATAACAGCCTGGATTTAGCAAGGTAGCTCTGGTCAAGAAGGATTTGTTCCCTTTTCCTCATGCTTAGCGTAGACGCCTTCGCGCAGTCTGCATGCCGGCTGTCCAATTGTTGTGTCATCCTCAGCACCATGGCAGCCAAGGCCTATGTGTGAATGCACGAAGGAAGTCACTTAATCATTAACAAAATAACGCGTTGCTATGTTTGTAAATAGGACTGGTGACGTTGATGTTGGCATGGACCGTCACAGCTTTCTTGATCCAACTGCACTGCACAGTCACCGGCCTTTCACACAAAAAAGGATCGGTGTCCTCAAGATGGACCCTTTTGCACTCGAGGAAACTGATACTTGGCTTCTAGGAGAGAGGGCAGCTGAAGAGTGGTGCTGACTACAAGCACCCAGAAGGCTGATCCAGTCAGGATTAGCAGACGATCGTAGTTGCCGCCTTTTTGTCGACATGTGGACAGGCTTCAGTCGCACAGTTTGGAGAGTCTCCCACTCCTTCTAAAACTGATGAATTGAGTGAGAAAAAAGTTGGCAAAGATGTTGTGATAGGGGGCAAAACCCCGTCCTGGCCGTGCAGAATCCCCCCTCCCCATAAAAGAGTCAAAAACTCATGTAGTAGCACTTTTTCATTGGACTGTCGGGGGTTGTCAAAGACGGTCATTCTTCTAAAAGAAGGAAGCTTGATTTTTAATGATCGGAGTCATAAACTCGTGCAGGATGCATCCACGAAGCGCCATCTGAGGAACCCCTGTATCTTTGCACGAAGGCTCAACATTAGAGTTACTGCTTTTTTACATATTAGACTGGAGTCATCATGTGCGCACAGACAAACGAAGTCTACTTCTGTGCTGTACGCATGCGTATAATTTTCTCTCCATGTCACTCGTGCAGACCATCCAAGAAGCCTTATTCGGTCGCGCCGTCTGTCAGTTGGTTGCGGCCGCCGCCGCAGTGTTCAACAGCAGCGCTACCAGTGACGTGAACAAGACCGACGCTTTCACTGCAGCCACCGAAGAGTGGCGCGAGTTCTTCTCCGAAGGAGTTTACTCAGTCCTGCTGCCAGCCTTCATGACCTCGACCTCCAGGCACCAGCTCAACTCCTCCAGACCTGAATTACACTTCCTGGTCGGCGGCCTCTGCCCGGCATTGGAGTTTTGTCCGGACGAGCAGCTTCTGGCCGACGACGACGTCGGCGCCAAGAACTTCCCCGAGGACTTGTTCTCTCTGTTGAACCACCTCGGACCGCTGCTGGCTACCGAGACCGGTGGCGGAGAGGTGCAATGGACGGCCTACTCGTTGTTGTCAAGGTAACGTCCTCCCTGGACTAGTTAGTGGTGGTACAACTTGAACAGTTCAATCTGTAAAGCAATTTTCGCAGCATGCCTGTATGTGCACTAGGATGGGCTGTATATTTCTTGCAAATTTTGGAAAGCGCACTTGCAACATCGATGTCTAAGTGGAGCGTGATGTAAAACAGAGCCAAAGTCAAACAAACACTTCTTTGACTACTTCTTTGACTCTCCCAAAAACGTATTACGGCCTCGCAAAGGTGGTCGACAGAAGAGGTCATCTGGAGCTGTAGGTCATTGTGCTGCAATTGAAAGTTTGTTTAAAATAAAAGTTATTTTTCTAGAAGCAATTTTTGAACATGTTTATGTTTCAATATGAACCAAAAGTCCCTTTAAATATTTTGGATTTGCTTATGGGATTAAAACGTAACAAAGTTAGTTCTTTAGGGATTTCATTTCACACGTAAATATACCGATGTTGCAGGTACTTTTTCCTAACTTGCCCAAAAGCAAATCATCCTAATGCACACATGTGTCGTAGACGTAGGCTGGACCTCGTACAAAAAAAGATGCACACATCTAGAGGAAGAATTAAATTTGTTCCCCAGGGTGATGAATAAATTGGTTAAGTATGAGGAGAAGGCCTCTGACGCCGATGATGTTGACGGCGACGTCCGCGAGTTCCCGCGACGCCTGACTGAAGTGATGGAGCTCGCCCAACCAGTGGCAGTTTCCCTGCTATCAGAATTCGAGTTCGGGGAGCCCGCGCCGCCCCTGCCGCCGGCGGCCACCACGGCCCAGGCGTGCCTCACGTCATATCTGCTAGTATGGCTGCTAGTGCTGAAGATCGTAGGAGGAGCCAAGGCCGAGTTGAGGCCCAAGTACTCAGGTGAGCTGTTCACGTAGCGGCGTCGCCATCATAATTAAGAGCTTTCCTGTTCCAGTATTTATTCGACGTCGTGGCTTCATGGACTCCCTGATCCCAACGCTCTTCCACCTCATGACCGGCAAGGAGGATGGCGTGGAGCCCTTCCCACAGGACAAGGAGCAGAGAGACCTGAGCGTCTTGGCCTTCAAGGTCTACTACGGACTCCTCAAGCACCTGCCCGTTATGGTGAGCCCCGAGTCGTTGTCCGTGCACAGGTTTTGTTCGCACAATTCGTTTGGAGGCCATTTCGCAAGGAATTCGGCTTTTCCTTTTTATGTAATAGTCCCCAATGCTCAATATGGAATTCCTTCCTTTGCACTGGGAATTCGATTGGCGTCTGGCGGAAAGTGGTGACTTATTGTAAAGATGGATAAAATAGAAGGGGCCAGAAGATTTCTGGACAGAAAGGTATGAACTTGCACTCCCTTCTTGCAAAGACTCAAATCATGGTCAAGAACTTGCTGCTCCTTCTGAAACCGCGTGTACTTAAGGCTGCAGGTCACTGCCGAGCTCGCCCACGTGGCTGACCGCAGCCGCCAAGCGTCCGGAGAAGTAGAAAGACCCTGGATGAATCTGGCTGGCTGTGACGAGCAATGACGGAAACTGTGCTAAGGAAGTGTGCGACACCCAAGGATGACTCAAACAATTTATATGAGCTTTTCAAGTAGCTGATTTTTTTTTTTTCATCACGAAGTTTCTGAATTGCAGGAATTCTTAGAGAGCCACTCTGATTGATTGGGTAGATTTTGCAATCGAGAGCGAATGGCTTTTTAAGGCAACTTTCCAGGAAACCTTTTATGGCACCTCTGTGTCTATGTGTGTGTGTGTGCGCGCGCTCCCACAAGTCCTTTCAACTTGGAGGGGTGACGATCCTATAAATTGAATAAGCTCTCCCTTTTTTCTGGATCCAGCGCGTCCATGAAAGTGGAAACACTTTTGCTATCATAGATGCTCCTCACAACATCTCCGGTGCTGGGAGACGCCTAAGAATTGAACGTCTTTCATGTAAGGGCCTGCGTAAGTCGAGAATAACTTCAACGGTGACCGTCGCATCTTTCTTCTTTGACTTTTTGGCAAGATGAGGAAGTGCACAAGTCTCTGAAATTAAGTTTCAATGTGTGCGAAAAGTTATGTCGAGCACAAAGCTGGAAGGATGAAGATACAATAACTTTCTTGGCCAAAAAATACGTCCTTTCCTTTTTTTTAAGGCTCACTGCTTATGTACTCTTAGTTGCTGGTTCGGCAAGGCTCTTTCGCGTCGCTGGGCCTTGGGGGTAGGCCTTTTCTTAACCCTTGTGGGTGCGACGGAGCTCAAGTTTGACAGTGCTGACGTGAACGCGCCGGACGACTACGTCAAGACGTGGGCGACCACGAGGATCATCTCCCTGTTAGTCTGTCCTTTGATCACATTATTGCTTTTAGGATTTTCCCCGCGTGGCGCTTCATTGCGCGCGCGCGCACGGTGCATTAGGCTGGTATGCGCCGAGCCATTCATAATTCATGGGACATTCAGCTTGTAAGACTTTAAGCGGGCCAGAATGGGAAGTACTTGGAACCAGAAAGGCAGAAAAAGGCAGCGTATAAAAGGATTTTGGGTGTGGACAAAGAAGTGATTGGGGAGACAATCTGCAAGTCTCCAGCAAGCGTAAGGAAAGAAGTGCAGGCTTTCTTGAATGGGGACGTCGGCGTGAATGGGGCCACCGTCAGCTTCAACGATAAGGTCCACTCTGAGGTGCACAACAAACACACCCAGTAAACTTGGGGCTTCTTGAAACTCCTGAAGGCTGAACGCCTTCAAAGATACAATTCTGGCATTGGATCAGGCTCTATAATAACCTACAATGCCATGCTGCACTCAAACCGTCGAGGGGTGGATGAGGAAAAACTAGAAGCTGTGCTGTTGCCATCAGAAATACACATACATTACAGTGCTTCCCGCTTACAAGAGCAGCCTGGGGCCAAGCTGATTTCGATAATATATCCGATTTAGGAGACTCATCTGGAAATAGAAGGGGACACAAATTGCCTCCCCGTCTGCTGTCCCCCAGCTCCTGCCGGAGGCCCGCATTGTGAGCTAGGGATGCTTGCAGGCCAGACCCAGCCCGTAGCGAAAAACCTCGGCTCGCAAGCATCCTCATTGTGAGCCTTCGTTTGCTTTGCTTGTTGATGTATGCTTCACTGGTCCTCTCATCGACATCGCAAGAAATAGACGGAGCATGCCAATTCGACCCCAGCTGGTGTAGGGAAGCTCAGCTGAAAACTCAACAGCTGACACATGTGTAGCCTACTGTTGACACAATCAGTTTTCACTGCAGTCTCACTACAGTACATTTTAGAAATAATCTGGTTTAAGACTTCAATTGAATGGTTTGAATGACTTGATTTCAGCAAAACCAATGAGTGCCAAGAGCAAGCAAAAATGCCCACTTGTGCAGGTGTGGTCTGCTACAGTGCCAGCCAAAACATGAACCCACTGGGTTAATGCCAGTAAGAATAAATCCCATTCATTCAATATTCTGCATGACCTTGACAACGAGGCAGACAAAATGTCAAGTCATGCATTCTCTTTTTCTACTGTGATTGTATAGGTTTCGTTTCACTGTGTCAACAGTTGGCCACCCATTTCGAGTTTTGTTTACTTCTTGCCTTTGTTACCTCTATCTATTTAGGAGCTCAATGGGTCCTCCTCGCTTTCAGGGTTGCCAGACTGAATTTGGCCTGGACAAAATGACGATTTCGTCCGGCAAGTTGTGTGGCAAGCGTAATGAGTCTTAAATGAAGCCACACTTGTAGGTTACAGTAACTTTTTGTTTCCCCTTGTGGGTACCTGGAGTATTGATGGTATGCTGCGGCCTTTCTCAAGCAGCCTCACATGTCTTTCAGACATACTTGGGTGTGAGGATCTTGTTCCTCTTATCCTCAATCTGAACCGTAAGGTCCTGCAGGTTCCAAGGCTTGGGCTGACCCTCAGCCCCGCCACAGTCCCCAGGAATGAAAAGTCCGAGGGTGCAGACAGGCCTTGAAGGAGGCCACATGTTTCAGCCCCAGCCCCTGTCCCACTCTACCGGGTCCTCCAACCAAATTGCTCCATTTGATGTGCCAGACAAAAAATAACTCTGGTGCAAAAACTAAGCCAGCTAGAGAGGTGGTGCATACTAATTAATTTTTAGGGCAGTGTCCTACCTCACTGTGTGCACCATTTCCCCTCAATCCTCCCTATCTCTGCAGCAATGACAGCCACCAGACGGCACCGGAAGCTGGCGCAGGTCCTCATGATGTAGTTGGTGTCTAGCTTGCGCCAGGCTTGTGCCACCTGCCATTTGAGTGTATAGACATTGGGTGACTCCTCTTTGCATGCTATGCCAGCCACAGCATCCCAAATTGAGTAATCAAGCAGCACACAATCAGGGCTGTTTGGTAGCCAGTCTCCTTTCTCTCAAAATTCCCAACTGAGCTGGTGCAAATAGTCCTAAGCCGTATGTGCTGTATGAGCACTGGCGCCGTCTTGTTGCCACACAAACATGCCTGGCACAAAGTTAGCTTCAACCCAGGGCTTGATTTTGTGCTGTAAAATGTCCACATAGGTGTTGGTGTCAATTTTTATGCCCTTCTTGACAAATAAGGATGGGGCCACTTTCCCATTGCTGGCCACTGTGCCAAAGAACATTACACCAGCCAGGGACTGAGCTTGGGCCACGTGACAGAGACTATCTGGAGCATTGTCTTGGTCACCTTTGCGCCATATCAACTTGTTGTTTTGGCGGTTTGAATATTGTGCCACAGTGAAATATTTCTCATCAGTAAAAATGATGGTCTTGCCAGCATGGTTGTGCTTCAGCTTGGCACCGGGCCCATTCCAAGCGGCATTTCTTTGCACCAGGTATAATTTTGTGTGCTCTAGGTCTCTTGTATGACCTGCACTCCAAGTCATCATTCACAAGTCAGTGCATAGTTGACTCTGGGATGCCAAAATGCTGAGAAAGCACCGCAATTATTATCCTTGGGTTGGATTTGATGGCTCACCTGGACCAGCAACCTTGGTGTCCTGACTGGTCTTGAGGTCTCAGCTTGTCCCCTCTCTGTACTCTGGCACTGTTTAACTTGGTGTACTGTGGACCAGGCGGCACCAGTGAGCTCATGTATGGCAGTCATGGACTTGCCCTGGTGCAAAAGGTCAAGTATAATCTCTCATTGAGCCTTCTCTGCCATGGTGTAGAGGCATAATTACACGAGACACAACTGCGCCAATAAAAACAAAAAAAATGGCAAAGAACATTCTTACAAATGTTTGTTTATGTTGAAGTTGTTAGAGATGCTTCAATTCTTTCCAAGCATGGGAAATTTAAAATGGAGCGATTTGGATGGAGGACCCTGTAGCTGTTCTCGCAGATATGGCTGGGTAGAGTGGTCAGTAAGGGGAGAGCCCCATTTTGTGAGAAGATGGGGTCCTCTCTACCCTGTACCTCTCCATGATCCAGTTTTCCAGTGGATTCACAGCATCCTTCAGGTAGATCTTCACAGCAACTGGTGCGCTCAAGTCCTGTGATCTGGCATGATGTCATGCCTTGCGATTTAAGTCCTGCCCTTTTGACAACGTTCCTCATTTTCAATGTCCCCAGCCATGCTCCAAAAGGACCTCTTCTCCCCTTTTCCGATCCTTCTCTTCCCCATCCTGATGTTCACAGCTGTGGCCCTCCTTCCTCAGCCTTTTGCTCAGGTGACACCTCCACCATGTTGCTGTCGCACTTTTTGTTGTCACTATTGCTGTCGTCGGACCTGTCCTTAAATGTATACAGCTACTGCTTACGCGCTACCCACTGCCCACACGGCCATGGCGCTATACATGAGAGATCTTACAATAAGAAGAAATAAAATTGAAGATATAGAAATAAATTGAAGATATAGAGATCTATGATAGGTAATACACTATACTGCAACAGTGTAATGCAGCTTCACATGACGATTCGGCAGTGAAGAGGATGTTCAATGAATGTAACGCTAATTCCCTGGGCGACCGGCAGATGTAGCATCAACCACAGTGCTACAGCCTGAAGAACAGTTTGCAAATCCAAAGTAGCGGATACATGTTGAGATGCACCAAGAAAGTGGCACAGTGACCTGCAAAGTTACATGTCTTTTTTTTCTTTTACATCAGTACAATGCTGCTCTCTTCCGCCGTAGGTCCGTCACTGGTGGAACAACTGCGACAAGCGTTCCGCGTCCATCGTGGAGCAGTTCACAGTCAACCGGATGACGCCGTTGATCTGGGCAGAGGAGAGAGAAGACATTGCCAAGTCCAAAGTCTCGTTTGACAACATGACGGTAAGAGAGATTTTTGCCACGATTCTCAGCTTGAATGACTTTCCTCCACACTCTCTTCTGAGTGGAGTTGCGCGTGTCTGGTGGTCACGAGTAGGTCCTGCGCCGCCATTTGTCCCCCTCCTGTCCTGATGCGGTGTTTGTGTCAATCTGACCCGATGACACCCGCTGGCGGGAGTTTTCTTTTGACTCATGTCAGAGAAAGTTGATTGCTTTGGTCACCCGACAGGTGAAAGCTATGAAGGCAAATATGATGATGATCGCCCAGATTTCAGAGAATGAGCGTGGCTGACATCGCGCACGTAGGGAATGCAGAAGAAACAAATGTGCTGCTCCACATGATAGAAAGCAGAGTGCATTCCTGACTTTTCATTCAAAATCCGGAGCAGCTGTTGCTGAAACAAAACACGAGCAGAAACGAGTGAGACTTGCAAATCACGCCTCACTGACAAAAAATTTTCCAAAAAAAAAAAAGTGCAAACGGCCGTGCCTGAAGCGTAAAAAAGTGGCCGAGAAAAAAAAATCTGTCCTCTTCAGGAATTTGTGCAAGTCTCCTCGTGCAGGATTGAGCCTCTCGGCAGCTTTTGCACATGCCAATCTCGGAAGGCTGTCTGTACAGGTACTCGATACGTCTGCCAAAAAAAAGAGCATGCTACAGAATCTCTCTCGTTAGCGTGCCATGAATTTTGCTGGTGCCAAACGTGGTCTGCTTTGCCCATGAAGGCTGGTGTCTGCCGTTGTCGTCTGCTAACCCCCACAGACTCATTGAATGCTACGCAAAGATCTTTGCACACTGCTCCAAAACAGTTCAATCTCTTTAGCCTAAAAAGTCTCTTCGCGTTTAAGCTGCTTGATTTCGCACGTCTCTCTTAGGTCAAAGTTCGTCCCTCGGTTCGAGAGGTAGTGGCCGCGTACACCGTGGACGACGGCAGCATGGAGCTCGTCATTCAAGTAATTGAATCTGTTGCCGGCACTTTATCAAATTCTATTCTGAAAGCGTTTTTTCTTTCTACTTCTTTTTTCCTTCCTCTACTTCTTTACTTCCATTCAGCTACCTGCCAACTTCCCCCTCGGCCAGATCAAGGTCGACAGCGGCAGGAGGGTCGGAGTTGGCACTGCTCAGTGGAGGAATTGGATGCTGCAACTCACAACCTTCTTGCAGGTGAGCTAATTTGATCTGCTCCCCCGGTCAGAATAATGATTCTTCCATCTATTGTCGCGTGTGAGTCCTATAGGATGTGTGTCCTGCAAGGCCAAAGTCTTGTGGGGCGTGTTGGGCAGGACGTTGTCAGTTAGAAGTGGGAGGGTGCGAGGGAGAGGGCGTGGCACGAACGAGGAGGGTCGTGAACGTGGCCAAGGCCTTTCTCTGTCCCAGTGTCACCGGTGTCGACGTCACTGTTTGTGCATCAGGGATATCAGTGTCAGGCTTAAACGTGGCTGTTAATGCATTTGTGCTCTTATTTATTAAAGAAGGACTCTGCGTACTTTTTGTCACCTCCGGTCTCATCCTTAGAAACTCAATTCCACGCCTCCCTGCCTTATCCATCCAGTTTCTCAGCCCATGAAACTCTAAGCTAGTTGGATAGTATAGTAGCTCCTCCGGTTCGAGACAAGCCATGAAAATTGAATTTACGCCCGGACACACAAGAGCGAGGAGAGAAGAGGAGGCTTAAGTTACAACTGTAGGAGACTTCTGACACTGCTTTCGTTTATTCCAGCATCAGAACGGATCCATCCTGGATGGCCTGATCGTGTGGAAGCGCAACGTGGACAAGCGCTTCGAGGGTGTCGAGGAGTGCTACATCTGCTTCTACGTCCTCCACGGCGCCAACTACCAGCTGCCAAAGCTCGCGTGCAGGACCTGCACGAAAAAGTTCCACTCGGCTTGCCTGTACAAGTGGTTCAGCACGAGCAACAATTCAGCCTGTCCGCTGTGCAGAAACATCTTTTAGACGCCCTGCAAAGAAATACACCATGTTCGAGTTGGAAAGTTTTGAGGCTTATATCATTCGTTTTTTCCGGCGTATGCATGCAAACTCTGTCCCAAACGATCTCTCTCTTCTGTCCCAAACGATCTCTCTTCTGACATTGTAAGACAAAAAGGAAGTCTTGTTAGTTAACAAGACATTCATTATCACGTGACTGCTAATACTTTCCTCAATCTTAACAAAATGGAGGCTTCTTCGCTAATTGCTTTCTCGTGAGCTTTTTGTTGTAACCTAAGCGAGCACAGTTGCTCAAGACAGGAAAGAGAGGATGTAAATTCACGAAATTACCGGAAAGTTTTACATCGTGGCACCTGCACTTCTGAAAAAATTGCGCGGACATCTTCCAGCCCTCATCTTTTTTGGCCAGGTTTCATTTAACGTCGGGCGTGAGCGTACTGAGCGTTATCCTCGCAGAACGGACGAGGTAAAAGCGGTGACCGAAGCAAAAACGACCCCTTTTGTTTCTTCTCCACGTTAGATTGATGAGTGTTTTTCCCGCCAGGTGAGACACGTGCGGTGCAGAAGTATTTCGTTTACGTTACGGCGCAGTGCAGTGCAGGCTGCACTCCTTGCTACATGCACTGCACAGTGCAGTGCACGTAGCAAGAGCCATAGATAGTATAGATTGGGTGCTCACCAGATGAGCTTCTCGTGATGGCAGCTGTTGCGAATTCAGGGCAATGAGGTTTGCAGTGGTAAATAAGCAAGGTGTTGCTGAATGCGTTCCTGATTTTGAGGAATAAGGAACGGAATGAAGAAGGTGAGGAACAGAAATGGGAACGACTTGTTCTTGGATGTCGTTCCCGAGTTGTTCCAGTTGGATTTGTACTCGTGAAGGAATGAGAAGAGAGAGTGTGAACTCTCAAGCCAAATCGCACTGAAAAGTCACCTGAAGAACTGCTTGGAATAGAGATATCCCTGTTATCTCAGATGAGTTACGTGGATTTAGACCACACGATTCACCTATTATACTGCGTAGACTCAAGGCAACTCCTGAGCTGGAGCTGTTGCAGCACTAAAGGAGAGGAAAGTGCTGCAAAACCAAGGCTGAAAACATTTCTGTAGTCTCCAGCTCCTGGTCTTCCTTGCAGCCTCCTCATCTGATGAGATGGAGGACGCGTCTGCTGACTACCAGGGTCCATCAACCAGCCAGGATCTGCGGCCCTTCCTTTCTTAAGGAAAGAAATCAATTCAGTGCCCCCTAAGAAAAGGAACGGGACCGGAATGACTTGAGGTGCGAGGCTTGAGGAATGGAAAGCATTCCTGATGTTGCGGAACAAGTCAATACCCTGGAAATAAGTAAGTGCAAGTCTCAACGTAACAGCATATCACTTGCTGTGAGTCGTTCAGATTATGGTGTCGCAGCAAGGCAACAAGGTCAGGGATCATGTCATATATTTTGTTAGCGATTGTACATTAGGGTGGGCCCCTTGAGGCACTATATTTTTGTTTTAAATGCTCACTCATCAGCAGTAGAAAGTCAGATCCCACCCAATCAGATTGACATTGGTCCCCACAAAAAGGTGCTCCAAGACTGACAAGGTTTTGGAGTAGGGGGCCTTCCTGAGGGACATGGGTCAATGCTATTGTCACCGTATCAAAATTTTGTTATAAAATGTGGTCCCTTTGGTCAAAAAAGTACCAATGCGCTTTTTTCAGAAATTTAATTTTAGCGTACTTCATGGAGTAAATTCATGGTGCTCCAAGACTGACAAGGTGTTGGAGCAGGGGACCTACCTGAAGGACATGGGTCAGTGCTATTGTCACTATATGAATTTTTTCTCAAAATGTGATCCTCCCGGTCAAAAAAGTATTAATGTACTTTTTTCAGAAATTTAACTTAAGCATACTTTTTTACAAGATCCAACACCTTGTCAGCCTTGGAGCACCTTTTTGTGTGGACCAATGTCAGTCAGATTGGGTGGGATCTGACTTTCGACATCAGTCGCAAGTGCTGATGAGTGTGCATTTTGAAAAAATCTCAAGGGGTCCACCCCAATGCACACAGTTATTGTTTTCTTTCTCTTAGACGTTTTGCTCTAACTTTGATTAATTTTACTCTATCATGGCCTGTAACACCGCAAATTAAAGCTTAGACTCTACTCGATCTACACTGTGCTATTCAAAATAAAAAAAACCCACAAAGTTTCCAAGCAATGTAAAAAGTGTACGCGACACTTCCGCCCACCTAGTACATAGGTATCTCCGTCAAGCATTACCTACAAGCGACACTCCCAGCAAATAGCACTTGACATCCTTATTTTGACTTTTATTGGCCCGGGGGCCAGTTATTGGGTGGCCCCAAGAGCAAACCCCGACCGAGTGAGCGGGGCTAGTGAATTTCGCGACCCAATACTCTTCGAGCCGCGTGTGCTGGGCGGCCCGGTACTCGTTCACCGCCCGCTCGAAGGTCTTGAACGTGACTGTCAACTACCGACTGCAACGTCAGTGCACTTCTGCAGCGCGCGCCTGCCCCTGGCGTGACGTCTGAGCCACCTTGGTGCGCGAGTGTTCCCCAGAGAACCGGCAGCCGGGTTAAGACCACACCAAAAGTACAGCGCTTCACCCTGGGACCACCTGCGCGGGTCCCGGCATTTTTGCAATTAATCAGGTAACGGAATTTAGCGAGAAAGCAGTTCCAGAAACCCTGTCCCAGAAGACAAATCGTCGGGAAAAGTTCCCGCGACGACCCTGGCCGGCCAGGACATGAAGGAGAAGGCGTGCTCACCCACAGCACATTTTTTGTTGTCTCGGAATGTGATGAAAGCGTCACTTTTAATTGCAACACAGCGTCCTCTGCCAAGGCGTCTCCGCCTGCTGCGTGGACGCAGATTCTTGCATCAAGGAGCTCCAGCAAGGGTCTGAGATCGATCCGCAGTGGCCCAAATCCGTGCGCGCTCCGATCTCCAGGATGCAATCCTCACCTTGGCGGAAAAGCTGGGCAATTTTCAGCTCTGGTCAGTTCCGACTACGACCAAGCGAGGAAAGATTGGGCCCATTCCTTACTCCAGCGACCCCGAGTGATTCAGAGAAGGCATCCACTGGAAAATGCAACGGGATTGGCTTTCTTCAGCCTGCAGCTGCACCAGGGGCCTGCCGAGGAGCAGAAGAGGCACTTCCTCGTCGCCGCGCGCTCCCAAAGTGTACTTATTGCGTAGGCCAGAGAGACTTGGCGTGTACTCTGGAGAGACTGAGCAGTGCGTCCACTCTGCGCTTAAGGGCGCACGGTTCTCACCAAGTCATATTTTTTTTGTGGCAGGCGTCACATCAGCCTCGTGTCCAGGGCCGACACCATCGTCATCGCCCCCGTGTTCTCGCAAGACTTCGTTTTTGCCCGCGCTTGACATCACCTAGCCCCAAATAGCTTGATTCTTTTGTGTCGAGAGAATGAGGGAGGCAGACAACGCACGCGTGCACATGTGCATAGCAACGAAGGTCAACCCTTTTTTCTGGGCCCGACTTTAAAAGCTCATGATTAACTCTGCCTTTTGTGACCTCGGCGATCTTCTTTTTTGTCCGGAATTTTAATGTCGTCTACTAACGAAGAACATGACAAATGGCGTCGAGGACACTTCTATATGGACCGATGATGAGACAGACGAGAGACGAAGATGGGGCTTTCGCACGTAAGAATCGTGGCACGGGACGTGTGCAAAATGAAATTGGCGCGCAATTTTGCCAAGGGGACGTCAACGTCCTCACCCATGAATGACGAGGAACGGTCACGATCGCGTTGTCCTCAGTGCAGCGGAACCACATTGACCGGCTCTGGACTGGTGCTGCCTCAAGTGCCAAACTTTACTGTCAGCGACCTCTGTTATTTTTTTTTCACCACAAATTAAAAACGAATAGTTCGAAATAAATCAAGAAAGACTTTATTTCACGCATTTTCATCTCGAATGGGCAGAAAGGCCGTTTTCCTCACGAGGCCACAGCCCGAAATGGCCAAATTCTGCCCACGAGTGAAAAAAAAAGTCAAATAAACCCTCTAAATTATTTGGAACATGACATTTTCTATGACAAATCGACTTTTTCCACCATTCTGGTCCGTGGAGAAAAAAAAAATCTCGCACTGCGAACTAAGTTTCAGGAAGTGTCAGCTAACGAAAGTCCGCTAAATTAGTCGGACATGCGCGGCTTTGGCCTCTTCTGCAAGTATTGGGCTGCCCTTGAGTAGTTTGTTTGTTGCTGCAGCACTGCAAATTCTGGTGCACGATCTTTGCATCTGTGAGCAGGAATTCCTTGAGCGAGTGAAGTCACTTTATTTCACTAAATTCATCAGCGAGGAAGTTATTTTCTGCTGGGCAGTGAGATAAAACACAGTGCTTTGAGACGAGAACAATAAAAGTAATGGAACTGGTGTCACTCTTAAGGTGACACAAGCTTCGTTACTTCTATTGTTTCGTTGGGGAGTGACTTCGGATAAAATATCACTACTCTCTGGCTCCCACATCAGTTTTCTGCTTCACCAGAGGTGATGCATTATGATACCAAGGTCTTCTCTTATGTGATGTATGCTTTTTGTTCCACCTTTTGAAGGAGCTTCGCAGATCTCACGTCAAATTAAAACTTGTTTTCCGCTGGATAGCGCAAAACAGGTCAAATTGGTAGTTAATCATCTCAACAAGGTTACTTCCCAGACCAAATTACGATGATGTCATGTTTGTCTCATGCTTACGGTTTAAAAAATAAAAAAAAGTATCTATGTCTAAAGGACTGAAAGTACAAAAAGTACATGGCAGTGTACTTTCTTGTATTCTTTTTTACTTCACTTTTTCGAATGAAGTGGAAAAATGTTGCAACTGTGCTTGTAATCTGCCCCTGATCATGGCTGCTGTTTCCGTTTCCGGCCCGTTTTTCATTAAATCTCTCCTTTTACAGCTCTCAGCTGACGTCTCCACGGTGTGCTGAGCAGCAGTACTGAACATGTACACCAGGGTGATGATTCCTTGCCCAAAGCGTAGCCAAGCCCGGTCATTTCCTGGTCACGTCCGGGGCCGTCGGTTCAATGGCGCCCAAAGAGTTCCCCTGGGGATCACGTGCTGCAGCCGTTTTGGATCCGGGCATGGGCTTGAAACTGAAATGCTATTTATAAAGGTGTCACCCCTGAACAAAAAGGTATCAACTTGAAGTTTTTATCGCGAACACAATCAAGTGTGTACTTCAGCTCAGCTTCAACTGAACATAACTTTGACTAAAGGTTGGCGAGGGTGAGAGCAAATAAAAAATGCATTTCTGTTTAAAGTCAGTATTTTTGTTTTACACTTTACACACATATAGAACTTTTGATGCCCAAGTGTTGGATCTTGCTAGGGTAATCGAATGGATCTTGCAAGATCCCAATCTCACACATATTATGTCTGAACGCGCGCGCTCTTGAGTGAGCATTCCAGAGGGCTGGTTATGCATGGGGGAATTTTGGTTAGTGACTTCGCCCAAAGGCGGAATCGAGCATGCAAACACTGATCGATGGCCCCGAGTGGTGCGTGAGCAAGTGATTGTGGCAATCACTCACTGATTGACGGAATGATTTGCAGAAAGCGGGCGAATACTTTCCTGACAGAGCGGGAGGAGCTATTTAAATTCAGCTCTGACGCAGCGCACTCGAACGCTCTTCTTCCCGGGTACACCTTGACTTGTTGCTGCGACTACGTGGGTGCAAGAAAAAAATTTGCGAGAAAGAAACATGCAAGATCGCCGTCGTCCCCAGGCTGTGGTGGTGGCGGCGTCCGCGAAGTTTGCCAAGTTTCATCGGCAACGTCGTCCGCAGCGCAGAGCGCCGTTCGTCGAGGAACTCCGAGGAAGCGAGACAGTCCAACGAGCATTCCGACGGCGACACCGTCCGTGCAACCAACCGCGGCGAGGCCGACAGGTAACGTTAGCCTCATGGTCAAGGAGGAGATGGACTAATAAAAAGCCATCTCGTGCAAGTGTGACGATCGTTGCACGTAGGCCCACAGGGCCCATTGCGAGGCCCTCCTCCAGCCAGGGTCCAGACACAAGTAAGAAGTTCTAAAGTTTTTCTTCTCCAGCAGTTATCGGTTCGGTTTCATTGTTTGGATTCGGGTGTTCCGCCGACTTTTCCCCGTTCCCCAATACTGTTTGATCTCCGGCCAACTTGCTCTGCTACGAGGAGGAAGAAACCAATCACGAGGAGGAAACTCTCTTTTGCCAACAGAGGAGACTGAACGAAACAGAGGTATAACAGTGGCAGAGGCATGAGCCATTTCCAGATCCTCCGATTTGATACACAAGATGAGAGACTACAAACCGTAGTAATCGTCCGCCGGCTGGAATGGCTAGGGTTGTCACTCAGTGCAGAACGGCCGTGCAGCCCAAAGAAAAAAGGTCTGATCGTGCAAGCTCATCTTTAGATGCAGATGAGAATTCAGCAGATTCCCCCCCCCCCCTCCTCGCTTTTTTTCATCAAGCGAATTGTACAAAGGAAATTGATTGGGGGGGGGGGGGATATATTTCCCCCTCCCCCCCTTCCATCTCACGCAGCTTGAGAGAAAAGATGCTGAGAAGTTGCGCATCGTAGTCCGATGCTTCTTCGACATATTTTCAAAGGAAACTTCATTACGTGCGCTTTTTTGCACACAGGACAAACAAACGGACGAAACATCTGCCTGTGCATGGACAACAGACAATCTGCCAGTGCACAGAAGAATACACAGCACACACGAGCTTTCCTCCACCTGTGTGCGCGAGCAGACACAAAAGAGATTCCTCTTCCTCTCTATTGACCTTGTGGCTTTGTAGTGACCCGGATTAGACCGGGCAACCAAGACAGCCGCGTCCTATGGATCTCGGCCACTCAACTTCTGTGCTTGCGCCGCACTTACGGTGCAGGGAACCGTGCAAATAGCCAAGAGCACTTCTCACAAACTTAAACCGTGCTGATCCCAGACTTTCGCCCAGCAGAGTGACACAAAGAGACTGATGATACCCGATTTTTCGGCGAAATTTGTTTGCTCAACGCATCGGTTTTTTTCGGGTCATTCAGCTGACTCTTCTGGTCACTGGGAGTAGTTCCTTGGGGCTAGTGGATGTCTCATAACTATGAAATAGCTAACAGAAAACTGTTCTCCCCTGTAGTTTTTCAATTTTTTGCGAAAAATTACTCGTGTTTCCACGGACTGTTGATGCAACGTCTAGATTTCAGTCCCACACCAGCCCATTTCAACTTTTATATTTTCAGCCTTAAGGAAAAATTTCTAAATAGTTGTACATGGTTGCCAAACCGCGATGCACATGAACTAAGTTCTTTATTCGTACGATGTCAGTGTCACCGTTTCAGGGGCAGTCAGAGAGTCCTCGCAGAACGATGGGTTATCAACGGTTCATCTGGCCGCAGGACCCCAGCCCCACCGCCGAGAAGTACCTGAGGGCCCGGAGCTACGACGAGGGCAAAGCTTATGAGCCTGGTACCAGATACAGGTGCCGGAGGGATATGGAATACACAGTAAGGCTGCCTCCAATCATACGCAGGTGCTGTGAAAATAACTAATTCTCTAGACAGCCCTGCTCCACGGGGAATTTTGTGTACGGGTCCTTGGCACATTTGCATATGCATAGGATGGCATTAGTGAGACTGCATGGTAATATTCAAATTAGTTGGGGCCAATCTCAGGCTTCATAATGACACTGGAGCAAATTGACAGGACGTCAAGAAATTGATGTCTGCTTTCAAACTTTCTCTCTGCGAGGGCGAGCAATTATCTTCCGCCAATGTCGTGAAGTTGCTCTCACTCCAAGGTCCCTCACCAAGTACTGGTCGGAGCCGCCCGGGTTTTGCTGCAGCAGTGCCGTGGATAAGAGTAAAGATAATTTGTGGGACGAAAAATAAGTAAAGCTGTTTTCAGGAGCAAATTTCATTGATTCTCTAGTGAGCCTTAAACACTTTTTTTTTTCACGAGGAATGAGTGGAAAAAAGCGTTCAAGACACTTGCGAGTGAAGGTGACTATGTTTAAGCAATTCTTTCTTCCAAAAAAGTCGATTAAAGACAAGAGTTCGAGGAGCCTGACATCAGTATCTCCACACACCATAACAAGAGCAAGAAGTTGATATAATAACGAAATAATAAGCGTTTGTGCGTGAGAATAACTGGTCGTACGTAGAGACAGCATTTGTTAGCGACGTTGGTGCAGACAACGGAGTTTGGTACGTCATTCACGTCCCTCCCGCCCAGACTCGAGTGCGTGGTTGAGATATTGGAGGCCGACGTCATTCTCGCTGAGCGGCACCAAAGTGCCAAGATGTATACCGTTATAGACTTACCATACTTTGGCATCTTGATGCCAAGGGACTTTTCCTCTACTGCGCAAAGCGGGCATGAATCTCGTGCCAAGCTGTATACCAGTATTCCTGGAGCAATGCCAAGGTCATGGCATGTACTGCACCACATGAAGTTCTACAGCACTATCAGTAAGGAAGTTAGCCCTTCATAAACGTCACTTTTTTGCTTTACACGCGCTATTGATTTACTGTCAGCCAGCAGGCAAGTAGCACAACGCATCTTGCGGCCCGAAGCAGCCCTGATCGAATGTCAGCCTTAACAGCTGACCGCCGGCTACAGGGTTGGGTGTCAACAATGAAGGTCAGCTGACCTCCCAGACCAAACGGCACCATGATTAGACTGTGTGCACTCAAAACATATTTATGTTCTGCCTAATGCATATTTTCTCAAGTGTGGCAGGTTCAAATCCGTCCATTCCTAATTGTTTTAAAGTTCCTTTTGCAAAAAAAACCTTTAAAAAAGCATTTCAAAAGCAAAAGAAAGTTACATTAAACTACAAATGCCCGTCTGGGCAAGAAGTATACACACCCTTTTGCATTTTAAAGCTCTCGGGTCTTGTTGACCCTGCATTAGGCATGACTCTGGTAAAAGAAGATTCAAAATTTGGAAAATCGGACCACAATCAAGAGAGTAATGGCCTCACAGAGCACTTCATATGAGTCTTTAGGGTCTGATCACGTCTATACAAAGGCGGACCTTCAAGTTTAGGGAAGACTCGCTTGCTTTTGGTTTAACTTTTACGATTTTTTAACAAGAAAATGTCAAGTTTCAATCTTCTCTTCCCAAGGAGCTCCGTTACACCTTTGCACGTCCTGTGGAGCCTAACTATTAAGCATTTTGTTAGGGGTTCATTACTTTTATTTTATTTTACAACATGTAGTAAATTTTGGTCCACCGGGTCCGCCATAAATCTTCGGACCTTTTTCAAAATGCAAGTTCCGCAATAAAAAAGAGGAAATTGTGAAGACATAAACTCCTGCTACTTGTGAGTTGTGGGCTGGGTTTAACGGGCATAAATTGTTCCGAAAATTTAAATCGTGAACAGTCAACATGTTCAGCACCTATCTAGACACAAGCAGCAGCATGGAAGTCTTTCATCAACGAGTTGTTGAGTGTGTTGTCCTTGGTGAAAAGACTAAGAACATCACCAAGAGGAGCGCTGCGTACAGCGCAAAGAGGCCGGCTCTACGACGAGAAGGGAGGGTTTTCCAAGAGGCACAGCCCTAGCAGGCTAAGGTCCATCTGCACCGTGGACATCAAGGTCAGCGTCAACTCCAGCTCTAACCAGTCCCTTGGGCGGCTTGCCAAGGACCATGAAGTGGCGGAGACGTCCGTGAGGAGGCTGGTGAAGGAGGATCTGAAGTCACTGGTCTTTCAGAGGTCCAGTTGTTGATTGAGCAGCAGAGGCAAAGTGGGCTGGACCGCTGCATCAAGATTCCTAAGTGAACCATCACGGATCAGCGGGCATGCTATGGCACAGTGATAAAACAGAAAAACAGTTTTCTACTGATGCCCATGCAACGGGAGGGAAGAACACGAGGTAACACCCACCCACCCCTGTCCCCGGAGGCCGTGAGGTACTGTGGGGCCGGTTGGAGCCGTGATACATCTGCTCGGAGGGCCAGAAGTTGCCTGCACCTGGACTAAAGGTATGCTGAACTCATAATTACGAGGCAAAAATTATCGTCGTAGTTTCGGAATTCATGCAGGGATTGATGTCGGTCAGAAGTTATACCCTTCGGAAGCGTTAGGGTCGCGTAAATTAGTCTTCTAGACCGTTGTTGAGTGATCCTACAGACAAGGTGCATAAAAGTTTGACATTAGTGTAGAGTTCATGCTTTCTAGAGAGAGCAGGACCGTTTCTGTATCTCAACCCAGTTAACAGTTATAAATGGTTGAATGACGTCGACGGAATATATTCATTATGGAGGACATCGTTGTATTGTAACTTTGAGCCATAGTGAAAAAAAACGACGCAATAATTAGGACTGTAATAACATTTTCAGGTACCTTGAACACAGCCGATACAAGACGACCTTGTCCAGAAGTGTCATTCCCATTCTGAGAGGCCGATGGAGGCTTATGGGGCTGGTGCAAATGGATCCGGAGCCAAGAGGGGGCACCAAGGAAGTTGAGGAGTACCCCTTGAAGAAGCTGAGGTCTGGAAGGGAGGGGGGAGGCAGATCTAAGGACATGTGGCCCACGGTCAATGAAAGCCTGAACCAAGTCTGAACCCCCCAGATTACCATTCCTGGACACACATTGAGGAGAGACCTGTACAATCTACAGCAGCAGTATCAACATACTCAGGACCAGAGTTGAGGAGCAGTCGGGCAAGAGGCCAATGACCTACTCACTCTGCAGTCAGTTCCGCCCTAGGATCCCAGCCTGCACTGAGGTCAAGGGGATCCCTACATTTGAAAATTAGAGTCCCAATTACTAGTGAATTTAAAGTTCTTAATCATACAGGGATCACCAAAATTATCCAAACCTATTACAAAGCTAATTATGTAGCTTATATTGAACAACAAAGAATTTTCAATGCATATAGCATTAAGCAGGTACACGTTCCACTACATTGATGAGTTTCACTCGATGTGCCCACCTCTGGCCTTCACCACACAGTGGAGACGTTGGCGGAAGCCTGCACACGTGGCACGCACAGTCTCCCCTGGGATGGCATCCCATTCCTAAGTGAGGCTGGCCTTGAGGCTGTCCAGGTTCTTGTGGGGCTTGCTGTTGACCTTGGACTCAAGGATCGACCAAAGCGAGAAGTCTAGCGGATTTAAATCTGGACTAGACGGTGGCCATTCTTCCTTGGTGAGGAACTGGGGGCAATGCCTCGCCAGCCACTTCTGTGTGCTCTTACTTGTGTGGCTGGGAGCTCCATCCTGCTGATAGGTCCACATCTCTTCCCCGAACTTGTCCCTTGCCCATGGCAGTAGGGATGTCTTCAGGAACCCTTGGTACACTTTGGAGTTGATCTTAATGCCCCTCTCCACAAAGACCAAGGGTGACTTGCTGCCGTCCTCTGCCACAGCTGCCCAAATCATGACAGCGGCAGGCATCTGGCTCCTGTAGGCCGTACGCACCTCAGGTGGGATGTTCTCCTTGCTGGCTGCCAAAATCCTGTCATTTTGCGGGTTGTACTTCATCTGGACAGTGCTCAGTTTTTCATCTGAGAACACCAGGTTTTTGAGCGTGCCAGCATGCAGCTTGC
>JAAUXU010175844.1_pt1 | contig 21945 bp, 21 predicted proteins | sample 7278151 | NCBI WGS metagenome assembly JAAUXU01 (sample SAMN14350113, study PRJNA611818) | marine sediment metagenome | isolation source: surface marine sediment (1.8m) | place: French Polynesia: Moorea | collected 2018-08 | reverse complement strand
CTCACCTACTCAGATCATATTACAGCAGACTATAATCACTCTCTATCTGACCTCTGAGTTCATTTCACATCTTATGAATTAGCCTGACCCTCGGTACGTTACAAAATGTAAATAACTCACTTAATAATAGTCACTTCACTAAGCCACACACATACCTGCATTCAGCATCTAAAGAACTACAACTTTGGTCTAAAAAAATTTGCACAGGCCTGTGACCCCAATAAATATAATATTAATTATATATTTCATTATGTTATAAAACTTTTTAGATATTAGTGATAGTTCACAGTGGACCCCAGAGAACTTCCTCATTTTAAGAAATATGACATTTTTGGGTAATAAACATCTCTGTGCAGTGGACAGGGAAAGGTTAGGTTAGGTAACCCCCCTAGAAAATGAGCATGTTGAGCAAATGAAACCCCCTGTGATCATGTCTGATTATTATACTCTAAGACCCTGGTAGGTAGCATGTAAGTGCCAGTATATACTAAAAGACTTATGGTGCTTAAGACCGTAAATTATTTGATGTAAAGAAACAAAACCAGCAAGTTAAATATATAGTCAGGGGACAGTAATGAATGACTTTTTGAAGAGCATTCATTTTGGGGCAGGATTATCTAAAAGCCTAAATTTGTCCATTTTTAGAACATTCTGGCCGAGGTCTTTTCCTCTTGTCCTTCTTTTGAAAATGTGGCCGAAGTTGTCTTTTTTTGCAACATTTCTGGTAACTCAGCGACACTGAACACCCAGAGACTTTGTCTTCCACTGGTTGTCATGTGGAATGACTATGAAAGTTCTTTTTGCCTGGGCATTTACATCTCCCAGTATCTTGACCATCCAGAGTTCAGGTATGACTGCATTCACACGGCACTGATCATGGTGATCAAGGCATCTTCTGTTTCTCTTCAATTAGCATCATTCCATTGTACCATCAGCTTCAGGTGGGCTTTGCATTCCTCTCGTTACATGAACTCTTCTAGTCAGCCTCTATTCACATGGAGGCCTACCTCACGTTTCTCTTTGTTTGCCCTGGCTGGAGGTGCTGCAGCCTGGCTAAGTTCCTCTTACATCACCTCATCCAGAGCTATACTGAGCTCTACTCACTCAGAGTCACTCTACGTGTGACCTGACACTGACCCAATTTTGGTAGGCCTTCGCAACACACACCAGGGGTAAGACTTCCTGATACACCACTGTTTTTCATTTGCATTTCCACCATGATCCAATTTTTACCTGTTTTACTTCTCTGGATCTCTAGTGCCGATCAGTGTGCCTGCTCTTGCAGAACACCAGTGCTTCCTCCACTCAAGTTATTGCTGCCATTGTCGCCAGTCATGGCTGCAATGTCAACAAGAAATACTCATCACGTTGGGTCCCTGCCACCATAAGCAGCAGCAACATGGCTGGGAGTGGAAATTGGGCACACTACAACTCAGATTGATAGCATCATGTTGAATGAGAAAAAGATTTTCCATGGCTCAGAAGAGCTTGGCCAGTATCCAACATGCCATGATGCATGTGGTGTCATACCACTCTACAGCCCAACTGATCAAATCTAGCAGTGCACACAGAGTCAGACAAACTCAAGCACATGACTCCCTAGCTCTCAGGTCAACCAACAGCATTCAAGCCAATGGATGAAGATCGCCCTATTCTGAAAGCATCTCAACCTGTGAAGGAGATGAAACTGCAGCTTGCAGTCTCTGTTGCTTGTCACAGTGCTACTTCTTTTGTTGACCACTTGGGTGAAGTTCTTATCAAGCACGGTAAGAACTCAGTTTTTGCTCAGCTTGAGATGCACTGGACAAAATGCTCAAAGCTTGTCACCCATGTAATCAGGCCAGCCTTCAAAGCTCATCTGAAGAATCAGCTCCGTACGCAGAAGTTTGCTATCCTTGAACCTTGAGATGAAGCGATGGACTTAGGGGTGATCAAACACCTTCTCGTAGTGGTGCGATACCTCTCTCCAGACTCCGGTACCATCGAAACTCAATTCTTAGACCTCGGGCCCATGCAGCCTGTGGACCAGAATCAAGGCATGTAACCCTGATGTCATCCAGATAAGACGCATCTGCCATTCGCTGTCATTGGCAATTGAAAAAGATTTTGATCATCTGCCCTCATCACTTTGCTTTCCCCTGGTTGAGGTGCCGAAGTGGTTTCAGAAATCAAATATCAGACCGCATGATTTTGTGGAATTGTTCAAGGCAATGAACCCCAATAATGAGAGGAAAGGCACCCAATTGCCTTTTGAAAAGTTGAACCAGGTGAGGTGGTTAGTGAGGGGCAAAGTACTGGGCAACCTTCTTGCAAACTGGCACAAGCTGACAGCTTACTCTTTATGTGTTGAGTCAAACTGTGACACAAAGCACCAATACAAAGTGAGAGAAATCAAAGGGATGCTGGCTGATGCCAGCCTTTATTGGTACATCCATTTTGCACTCCCCATCGTCGCAAGATATGCTAGGAAGATTTAATGCAGAATATGTTATATTGCTATATGTTCCAAATATCTCCATTTCCGCGCAACTGGCCGAATTTGTCCTTTTTTCAGGTTTGTCTCTTACACCTCTAGAAAACCTGGCAACCCTGGATGGTACTTGTTCTGTGTCGCGCGCCCGGAGCCCGATTGGACCGGTCTCTCTCGGAAGATCAGGATCAGCTACATGAATGTCGTTGCCGTGGTCGACATCGTCGAAATGGACGCCCCGCAGTTGGACGTGTAAGTGAAGCACCCATATTTCCCTGGAAAGGTCCTAAACTCCCCCGGTTCCCTTCCACAGGCCGACCTGCGCGGTCTCCATCGCCCAGTCCAAACGCAAGGTGAGAGGCGACAGGAAGAGGCAAATCATCGAGTTCTACCAGCAGGCGGGCATGTTGGTGTCAGTACAAGGCGGGAAGTCCGCCCGGGGCCAGTTCGAGTGTCCTCACTGCGGTCGCCGTCTGAGTTCCCAGGTCTCGCTGGAAAACCACCGGAGGTCGTTTCACACTCCGACAACTTGCGATCGCTGCCCAGTGACGACGACGTGGCCGGACAGGCGATCCCTGAAGGTTCACGGACTCACGGGGCGCAGGCTGCTGGACACCAGCAAGTTTAGGTGCACATGTGTCATTTCTGCGTTAAGTTTTTGTCCAATGTCTCCTCCCTACATTCGCACCTCCGCTCGTTTCACGTTACAAGGAAGTGCCCATTCTGTGAAGAGCAAATCTTGGGAATGCGACTCTGGAAGCATCTCGTTCAGGCGCACCCCAACCCAGCTCCAGGCAGGGAAAGTGCACGCAGTGCAGAAAGCTGGTGAACCCGAAGAGCGTGGACAAGCATCACCAGGTTTGTTCCCAATGGATGCTGTCCTACGTAAATTAATCACTGTTGGGGCTGCTTCGTAAACGATTTCTTTTCAGACTTTTCACGTGAAGACTTTCTGCAATTACTGCAAGCTCTTCTTAGAGGGCCAGCAGACTCTGCGTGAACACATGAAGAGAACCCACGGCCATTCGAAGCTGGAAGTGAAGTCGGCAAAAAACACTGAGATGGCTGCGAAAAAGCGCTTCAAGTACCACTGCCTCGATTGCTCCTACAGCTGCGTCACGAGGGTCGAACTGGCGAAGCATAGCGGCCAGGTTCACGGAAGGCGCACCAGCATCGTGGCCGACACAACGAACCCTTTGCTGAACGAGGTCGAGATCACGGACGACGATGACACTGGTAGGCACGCCAAATCCGACGTCAGCGCAGCTCTTGCAGAATCTTCGCATGTTCCCTTGCGCGTGGACCTGGATAAGGACGATATTCACTGTCAGGGTCACTGGGATCCGCACTCTTGGCCAACCCTTGAAGAAGTTGAGAGGACTACTAGCGGATTTTTTTCGGACAGTTATTCTCCAGATGGAGAGGATCTTTTGGCTAGGAAGGAATTTGAAAGTCTAGGAGAGCTCATCTTGGAAAGCGACAGGATTTGCACATCTGAGATCCTCTTTGGCAACATGCCATTTTGAACGGCGTTGTTTCTCGCCGTTTCGTTTCGTTTAACAGACTTCTGTTTCATATGTCATACGTTTGGCGAGTGGCATAAGCACTCGTTTGCTTTTATGATTAAGTTCTAGTTCGTAATCGTGAACTAGATCTTCATTATCCAGAACCAGAGACATTTACAAGTGAGCTTGCAAAAACTGCCTCGTAATGTCTCGACTACCATTATGTAGTTCACAGAGTATTTACAGTACTGAAGAACAATGTGGTACTTGTTTTATGAGTTGCTCAGTATTATCATTCTTACCCATTTGGACTATTGTGCAGACCTGCCTTTTGTGCGTCCTGACTGTAGTAAGAGAGCGGAAAGTTTCTTCGGTCTTCAGTTGTTGACCCACGAGTAGAGCTAGTCGAAGGTATCCACGCACCTGACGCATGCGGAGCTGTGGGATGTGCCCGGCGGCTAGTAGAAGCCGCTGGTGATGCAGAATTTAGGCTCCACTGGCTCCCTCTTCGCCTCTCGTGACATTCCTTAAGCGGTACACCTTGGCTGTACCGGATGCGGGGAAGCACATGCCTCGCACATCCACGGGCTTGATGAAGCCGGCACGTTTTTATTGCTCGAAAACATGCGTATTATACTTCGTTTTAGCAGTGAAGAATTAGTTATCGTCGACCTTAAAAAGGATTTAACTTAACCTGCCATGTTTAGGAATCTGATGAAGCGAGTCACAAATTTCCCAGCTCACGTCATGTGTGAGCGGATGATGCCCGAATCCATGAGGGTGGCGGGGGTGATTCCGGTGACATGGAGATCCAAGGCTAGACTAACCGCACCAACCAATGAGTAGCCGCAAGGCTGAGTAAACAGGAGGTACAGTGCTTAAAAACAATGTTAGTTTTGACGACTGGAGACTATTTCATCCCCGCTTCTACAGGGTCTTTCAAAAAGGGTGTGATAAGATTTTTGTTAGCAGGTTAAACGTTTTTGGGGGCGCATCAGTGTGCAATGACTCGTGAATGAATATCGGGCAAATTATTTCCAACCCTCTGATTCATGATCACTATGGCCGACCCAACTTGCACAATTCCATCATAAAAAAAATAACAGTAAAAATCACTGCATGAACAGTACCGTGACCAAAACTCATCATATTTGCACTTTGGATGTGCCCTGCAACCTCAATGACATCCAAGAGAAAGCCATAATGCACAACATCAACGTGCACGTATCCATCCTCATGAGTCATGACGGGGTTCAGGTTCGGGCACAGTTGCTGTTGACCTCACTTGAGCCCTGTATTAGAGAAGCATTGTGAATTTTATGATAACCGCAAGTAACGTCGTCAGATAATGGCTCCATTTGCATTGTATGCTCAAAGAGCTTAACCCCCTTCAGCCACTAAACATTGCTTACAGCATAGTGGATGATTTCTTCCTTCCGCGTGGCTGAAAAAACCTGCGTGCTGATGATGAGCATAAGTATCATGGTATCTCTTCGATCACGTTGCTGGTGTAATTGATGTTGCAGGCCACGTCCAGCATGCAGGCACGATGAGTTTTGCCACTGTATTGTGGAAGTACTCGTTCTGGAGACCAAAATTGCCCCTAATTTTTTTTTTGGAATTGTTTTAGCAATTTTGGCGAGACCAAAATTTTTTGGTCTCGACACCAAGAAGGAAGATCGGATTGAAATCCTTATATATACAAACGGACAGGCCCGTATGTCCATCTGTCTGTCAGTTTGTCCGTACGTCTGTCTGTTAGTCTGTATGTCCGCGGCTGATTTCTGCCATCTCGCGGCTGCTTCTCTCTATATAAAGGGTGACCGAGCAAATTTCAGGGTGAAGTGATATTTTCACAGGAACAGCATAATTCATTGAAAATAAAGCAGATAATGACATGGTAAATGACATATCAGCCATAATTCACCATGCCTGCCATCCTCATCCACCACTGTATGCATCAACATGTTGGGAATAAACTTGGTCAGTCTTTTCTACAAATGCAGATGTTGGTACACATTTACTTGATAGGTGCGTTCATGTTTGACTTTGCTCTCCAACATGAACTCTGATTGCAAAAAGTATTTTGTGGCCAATAGAGCAGGTGTCATCAATCCTGAAGGAGAGGATGAAGGAGGTAGGGATGCAGAACAAGGCCCAGTTGAAGAGTGTAACACACTAGAAGTGGCAGGTGACCAATGCAGACAAGGTGCTCTGCAAGTGACTGATCACGTCCATCCCCAAGAGGCTGATTCATGAGGCATGTTCAATAAATTATGCTCTTCCTGTGAAAATATCATTTCATCCTGAAATTTACTCGGTCACCCTTTATAAAAGGACAGGCCCGTATGTACGTGTGTGTGTGTCCAAGGCTTGTCTTGGCAGCGGATTTTAATCTTGGAGGCTGATTTTTGTCATTTTCGCGACTGATTTTGATGTACGTGTGTGTCTGTGCGTCTGTCCGCAGCTGATCTTGGCGGTGTATTTTCGCGGCGGATTTTGATTCATTCTCTCGCGGCTTGTGATCTTGGCAGCTGATTCTTGTGGCTGGTGATTTTGACGGCCGATTTTCGTCATTGGCGGCTGATTTTCGTCAGAGACACAGACAGACAGATAGCATTTACGATTCTTTCTACGCAACTAAGTGCGAGAGCGCTGGTTCACTATAATAAGCACATCGGCGGAGGCCCTTTCGGCAACATCTACTCGAGCATGGTGTTGAACTCGGGTCAGGGGATCGAGAGTGGTGAACTGTTCTGCGATCATACGAGTCAGGTTCTGCTGATGTATGTTAAGGTAGGTTCCAAACCTTTGTGTCTAACCTAACAACGATGGTGGGTTGTTAGGTTCGAAAAGATCCATTTATATACCCAGTGCTATTGATGGAAGAAATTGAACAGAAAATATGGCACCAACGAGTACCTGGTGACAGACCCTGATCAGATGTTCTCCTTAACAAAAAGTCCTTGCCGTAAGTAAATGCGTCGAGCATGACGAGACCTGAAAGACTGTACTGAAACGTGTTGGAGTGATAATTTGATGTGGAACGTGTAGATGTGATCCTGGGACACAATGTCGAGTACACAGGGCCAATGTCGAGGCTGCCTGTTTTGGTGCCAGAGTGCTTCCACCTGGAGAAGGAGCCATGCCAAACAGAAGAGAAATTTGGCTTTTGCAGGGAGTAAAAGTGGATGAAACTGGCTGAAATTTTCATGGGGGAATCTGGACCCCCTGACCCACCACTTCCACCGGGATTCACTCCCTAGGCCCTCCCGCGCCATGGAGAGAGTCTGATCAGGACTACCTTCTCTCACTACTACCGATGACGGCCATCCGGACTGTCTTCTCTCGCTCCTGCTGGGGACGATCGGGTCCCAAAGCTCCAGAGTCCGGACTGCCTTCTCTCGCCACTACTGCTGGGGACGATCTGTCGATGAGTTTTGTTTACCTGTCAAACGCCACCCCGTCGCTCTCTTGTTCTTGACCGTAGCACCAAAACGGGCAGCCTCGACACTGACCTGTACATTCAACATTGTGTCCAAGTATCACATCTACACGTTCCACATCAAACTATCACTCCAACGCGTTTCAGTAGTGTTTCAGGTCTCGTCATGCTCGACGCATTTACTTACGGCAAGGACTGTAGACTCGAGATGTTTGCACAGAAAGAAAATTTGAAAGCGACGTCAATTTCTTCACACTGCACTTGCAATGCATCAACACGTCAAACGAAGTCCAGCTTAGGTGAAAAATCCAAACGCTGACAAGTGACAACGAGAACATTTATTCAGGCTTGTTCCGCAGTTCCGACGATACAACCTACAGTACACAACTTGGTCGCGTGTTTATGTTTTATATCATACGAGGCTATACTTTGATTTCATATCAGCTACTCCTGCAGTTCCTCGCGCCCATGCATAAGGACATTGCGTACTTGTGAGCAAACCGTCAATCTTCTAGGTTATTTCACTCTTCAGGCTCAAGTGGGACGTGTAAATGTTAGTAGTTCATTACAGCCGGGGACGTGTTTACTAGTACTGTATGACAGATCTAGGGTTGTTGCAAATACTGCCGCTAAATAGCGTCAAAAAATGTCAGGGACCTTGTCGAACTTCCTCTGCCAGTAGTCGCCCTTAAATTTCCAGTCCAGATCCTTAGACTTTTCGTTCCTCACTGCTGTGAACCAAATTGGCGTCCACCACTCGTTCTCCTTCTTGTTCTTGAAAGGTTTTCTGTACTCTCTCTGTTTGTTCTCGAGTCTCTCTTTCTCTTGCGAGGCCCGCTCCAGGTCTCCGAGCTCCAGCGCCCTGATGTCTGGCCTCAGGCGGCTGTCGGTGGAACACAATGGCTGGTCTTGCAACATCTCGTTCAGACCCATGGTAAATGGGGAGAAGTTGTAGTACTTGTCAGCATCACTTCCACGTATGTCGACCTCCCAGAGGACTTCTGAGTTTGGCACGGCTCCGAGAATGAAGGGTTCGTGCTTGGGAAGGCCGTTGCCTCCGGAATCCACCTTGTCGATGCGCAAACCGTCAAAGAGGGCTTCCAAGGAGCTCACGGAGGTCACACACAAATACTCTGTCCAACGCCCATACAGAAAGCTCTTCTTCTGTCCGTCGGGGTCCTGAGTGAAGCCCTCCACAAAGTGCAAGTCATCTTTGTCGGAGAACCACCCGCCGGGCTTGAACGTGAGTACACAGCGATGCCCGGTTGTCTCGTTGACTATTTCCATAGCGCCCTGGTGCTCCATCCACAGCGAGCCCACGATGATGTTGTGCACGATGCAGTTAACGTTGGACCACGTATACGTCTCGTTCCACCTAGGCAGGAAGATCGACATTGTGCCCTTGGGGGTGAACTCGATCGACTTGCCCCAGAACTTGACCTTGGGATAGAGGGAACCGTGGAAGACGTACTCTCCGTCGCCGCCCTCTGCGTGAAATGCTGACATTGGTGGGTGGTGTCCCACCTGCTCGCACATGATCCGAAAGTCGTCTCCGCATAGCTCGTACGTCTCGCCCAGCAGTGGGTTGAAGGGCTTGCCCATACGCCCAAGGTTGGAAGAGAGCGCACTCACGGCAAAGGCGGCGACGTAGCGCATGCGCCGCTCGGGATCATCCAGGTCGGCGGCAAGGCGTAGCAGGTACGAGTAGTTCATATACTCGCTCAGGCGTTGCAAGAACGAGAGAGGCTCGTTCCACTGCACTGGCATAGTGATCTTGCTCAGTTCTTTGCCGATGCAATGCTTAAGGAAGGACCAGAAGTTGGCATTGTTCTTCTCCGGCTGCGGCACAGGCAGGCGACTCCGCGTACCAGTCGTGATGGGGCGCGGCACGTCCGACAGCAACATGACGGGACTTTGATCCTCGCGGGCGGACTTGAACGAGTTGGCTGAAGAGGCGGAGGAAGACATTGCGCGGCCTGGTGGGGAGCACAGATTAGACATCACGCCGTCCAGAGATTTTTACGGCCCGTATCGGGAACGACCCCTTGAACTCGGACTTTTTCACCGTCCCCAGCCCCCACCCTCGAACCTCTGCGCTCCTTCACACGGGGGAGGGAAGACGGGGAGACGGAGTTAATCCAGGGCGAGCAGGTTGAGGTGCAGCAAGAAGGCGAAAAAGTACAACAGCTAGCGTAACTTGGCAGCTGACCCGAGTCCAGGCCACCTTAAACGGAGGCTGCCTCAGCTTGCAGAGGAGTGGAGTCAAGCTGAGCTCGAAAACCCGACCCCGTGACGGGTTTTCTTTGTTGTTGGGCCCTTGTGCCATCTTCGCCGTGGAATCGAGCTGAATCCGATCCCACGGTCAGAGAGGCTCCTTAATTTATCCTGATGAGGTCGCAGCCCGATGCATCCCTAATGCTTGAGCACGGGTTCCGCCCTGCTCAGCGTTGTCAGATCAATTCAGGAGATCCAGAACGGAGACCTCGCCTTAGAGAGATAATATAAAAAAATGCATACGTTTATCTGTCAAACGTCGTCAGCCAGAAAATAAATGAAAAAAGTTGTAGGGGAGCCAAGACAAAAAAGCTCTGGTGTCGAGGTCACGGAAAAGGACCTCACGAATGGCGCTTTCCTTTCGGGTGGCCCTTCACGGGTGGCATCTAGTCCACAGTCGTCCCCAGGGAAGTCCACAAAAGCGACGGTAAAATCGGCGGCTTCTAAATTTGTATACCTACTTATATGCACGTGGACAACACAATAGCCATCTTGCACACATACTTGGTATTTACATCAAGTAGAATATCAGGTCCTTTCCACAAGTAATGTCGTTGTTTCGTCATCAGCGTTAAAAGGACTTAAATCAGAAATGAGATCACGATTAAGCAAGCATCACCAGAATGAACAATCAATATCAGCTTTCAGCTTATCTGTGTGAAGAGAGGCAAAACAGACAAAATAAGCATCTTCCACGCTAGTCTCCTTGTCGAAATTTGAGGAACCGTCGCAGAAACTTTGTCCTGTTCAAAATGCTTTCCACTTACACTTCTATATTTTTGCTGCTTCAGGAGCATTGTTTGCTTTTTTAAATTCATGAGGGAGAGAGCCTTTTGGGAGCTTCTGATTTATTCATTTTAAAATTATTATTTAAATCTATATAGCATTTCAGCTGAAGCAAACTTGTTCAACTTTCCTGTGTCTATGCTGCTTTTAAATACCTGTCAAGAACCAATGGAAGACTTTTTACCAAGTAAGGTCCAGACAACATTCCTGGTAATAATGCATTCCTTGCACCCTTACTTACATGCATGCAGACTACACAACAGGCATTTTGCCTACCTACATGTCTACACATTCAGTATGAAACAATCTGAAAGCCACCAAGATTCAGATTTTTACCACATTGAGCACCAGTGAATCAGAAGAAAAGTCGAGGCTGCCACAAATTCTGTCACCCTGACTGAAAAGACCTGTCAAGAAGATACATCATTACAGCACTGAGAAGAAGTCCTGGATCGAGTCATTGAAAGGTGAATCCTGAACCTGAATCAAATGAGGTGTGTTGAATGATCTGAATCCTTGACAAATCTTTGACATTGATATGAATCCAATTCGAATCCAGTCCAAAAATTGCACCAATAGAGATTGAACATATATGCAGACATTCATAGCTCCTGTACAAACTGTGAGTACCCTGACTAGCCTTCCAAAGCATTGCATGACTGGTGAGACTCAACTTATAGATCGCATCTCCGACCAATGGAGAGACCTTCCAGTCAGAAAATGTTTTCCCCCAGCTCTGAAAGCTTGTGTGCCACCATGCTGGAGTCCTCCTTCAGTGTTCATAGAGTCCTTTCTGGATCCACTGTGGGAGAAAAACTGCATGTACACCACTTGAATGATCCTGATCCTGATTGCCAATGCCAAGACCAAGATGCTGAGCCTGTACCACCAGGATACGGCATTGGTCACAGGCTCACTTCTCCTCCTCATATCAGAAACTTGGCCTTTCCTGAGAGGTCTGACAGCTGTTGGTCACTGAGGAACTGTCATGTCCACTGGCTTGCCCATCATCAAAAATTTGCAGGTGCTGACAATTTCCACATCTACTAGTTTCCCCATGAGACTCATGTCTTTGGGCACAAGCACTTGCTCATAGAATTGATTGTGCCCAACATAGTGCTGGTTGTCGTGAGCTGTTTTTGTCACCAGGACAGTGTACTTCTGTCCCACCCTGTTGTCGAAGGGGCTGTATGACTGAAAGAACTGACTGAGCAGACAAGAGTGACACTTAACTTCCTGTGTGGGAAGGTGCTTCATTTGAGTGGCTGGGGTGCCAGGGCAGGGAAAGAATTGGGTTGATAAAGAGCCTGGGGAACTTATACTTTCTGCAAAGCACCAGGGTCTCCTCAAAGTCTTCCTCGGTCTCTGTCAGAAAGCTGTAGATGATGTTCATGGCAATGGCGATACCTGGTACTTTTCTGCAAAGAATGCTGACCACCCTAGAGAAGTCATCAACATTGTACTCTTGTCGCATGTATCCCAGTGCGGTGCTCAGCATGACAGAAGGCACACACTCATGGGTGCACAAGGACACGTGTAATCTTGTCCAAGTGGTCCATCATGTAAGACAGATTCATCATGCCCAGACGTAACCGACAGCTGTCTGGAATAACACCGACAAGCTGCCACAATAGCTCCCAGAGGGTGGTATTGATGTCACAGCTGTATGCCCTGGTGTCCTCCAATGTCAGCCAGATCTCCACCACGCCCTCTGTGAAACTCTGCTTCGCATGAGCAACAATCTGATCGGGAGGATAGCTGACAAGATTTCCATGTGCGAACTTGGTCTCGCAGTAGGTGAGCCCCAAAGGCACAGCTCAACTTATTTGAGCTGAAAAATTGTCTCGAATTTAAAACATGAAACCAGTCGTTGATTTTTTCAATGGCTTTGCTTGAGCTTTCTTTGCGTCTCCAATAAGGTAGGACTCTGGCAGTTGTTCTAGACAGCAGTTGGGCAGCCAGATAGACACGTTGCCACTTGCTTCCAGTACATGTGACATGTGGAGGTGTCAGTTTCCAGGCCATTTTGAACTCACTATTGTCCTTGTCCATCAAATCAATGAAATCATTTCTTGTGAGTGTGTCAACATGAGCTGGTGGAAGATGAAAGCCTTCATCTAGGATGTGATTTCAGCAGAGCTTCAACATATGTGGGGTGTCAGGAAACACATAAATCTTGCATTCACAGTCACAGGGTGATGCAATCCTGTGATGATCTTCAGTGAGACCAAAACTAGAAACAAAAGTTTTGTTTCTGTGCACACTTCCCCTCCAGTGTCTCTTTCCACAGATGTGACAATGGCTTCAAAGATCTTTTTGGACATGGTACAATCAAAATTGAAGTGTAGCAACTGCTTCCATGAGCATGTCACTCCACAAATGATAGCAACGTTTGTTACATGGACCATAGACTCGTTTGGTGGCTCCATGATATTCCACCTTCTTCTTCAGGTGCATTTCATCAAAGGAAATTGCCACTAACTTTTTGTGGGAGATTTCTGAATTGCAAAGTCTTTCTTTCGCAACTCAGTCTTCCTGAATCCCTGGGACACATTTGAAATCCTGAAGCTACCTTCCCAATGTGCACCGACTTGGAAGGCTCACAAGATTCTTTGAATGCATGAATTCATAAGCTTTGCTCAATATAGACATCAGGACTAGTGCTGTTGTGATATCTTCCTTATTGTACTTTTGAACAAATTTGACATCTTGTTTCAGTATTCTCCGTACTTGAGCTGTAGAATAGTTTTCTTCCAATGATGATTTGATGAGGTTCTCCAAGAAAGTCTTGAATTTCATTTGCCTGATTGTTGTCTTCAGGGCCTGCTTCTCTCGCATCTCATGTGTGAGTTTTTGCTTGAGTAGCTTGTTGGATGCTTGAACTTAGTGGAGACTTTTTTCAATTTGGCATTCAGTGGCAACACTTCTCAGTTGTATTGGGGTCATCAAACAACTTACATCATCTTGTGATTGAAGAGTCTCATGTTCAGGAGAATTTTGTCTGGCTCTCAGTGTGGGCTCAGCTGTCTGATCCTGAATCGCTGCTGCCCCACTGTGACCAACAGCTAAAGCAGAAAAGTTTAAAATCACCTTAACACTGACATACTTGTCTTGTGGTACTAATGCACTTACATTCTGTCTCTTTGCATTTCTTCTCAAGTGCCCTTTTCCAATGAGCAAGGACTCCTGCTGATGGCTCAACACTCATTGGTGTCAGAAAGAGTGAAGGCACAGCCATAGGCCTAAGTCATCTCTCTTGGTAGGGTACAAGTGTGACAAGACATCTTGTGCATAGTCCTCAGGGGTAAAATGAGTTGAACAGACCTCAGCCTTTGCTACATTCACATGATCAGCTTGTCGCATTGCTGCCAGCCATTTCTTCTGCTGAGCTGGATCCTTCAGAAAAGAGTGATAGATGACTCCCTGTGAGTTCAGGCAGACAGCCATGGCACATGTCCTCATTGTCCTCTGCTTCTTTTTAGGAGTTTTGGTGTCCATGTCTCAGACCAGCAAAATGGCCACACAGTGGCTGTAGTCAAAAGCACCAGCAAATTACAACATGAAGACTGTTGGCCATGGGATTGAATCTGGCATAGATGGTCCTGCACTCCTTGGCAAGATGCGCATCAATAATTGTAGACATTTGATGGACAGTGCCACAATCACGGACGGTTTTGGAATGACTTTGAAGAACTGCTGACCTGCTGAACTCTAGTATAACATCTCATTGGCTGAACTGCTCATCAGTTGCAGGGAGCATGGTTATCCTTGTAACCTCTCTTGCAGAGGTCGTGCCACCTTGCACGGTCCACGAGCGCAGCAAAGAAAACAAAGGAGGGAGAAGGCAAATGAAGCTGTTGAACTGAGGCTGAAGTGTCAGCTGTCGTGGTGGTCCATCAAAACATAGAACATATTGTGGTCTCCACAACGAGCAGACCAGGTGCAGACCTTGGCTCAAGCAGTGATGTCAGCTGTTGTCGTGGCCCTACTTCAGAATTTTGTATGCAGCATAGAGTACAGCAATCCCTTAAAAAAAGTGAAATACACCCTTCAAAAGGCAGAATATGACTCCCCAAGGAGAAAAAAGGAGTTTATCCTTTATTTTCTTTGGAGCGGAGGGCCACCACAACAGCTGATATGCAGTTCCAGACAGTGCGGCAGCAACAGCAGCGGAAAGAGAAGGTGAATGATGACCAGACTCACTACAAGCATTCTGTGGCAAAAGGTCAGCTGTCGTGGTGGCCCCCATTTCATAGATAACTTTAGGCTGCAGTGCGACTGAGCAGCTGAGTCTGCCTGCATGTGTGACTGCAGCCTTAAGCTGTCTTTGAAAGAGAGAACCACCATGACAGCTGACTTTTCACCTCAAAATCCTCAGAGCGAGCCAGGGCAATGTTCACCTTCTCCCTCCTTTATTTTCTTTGGGCGGCGGGGCCATGATTGTTGTTCTTCCACAGATGAACAGAGGAAGACGGACAAGGAAAAAAGATTCCCAAGCAACCTCACCCCCTCTGACAGCCTATAACTCCAGTATCATTTGGTCCAACATCCCCATGGATGACTGCTGTTCCAATAACCTTGGTTATGTTCCGATATTGCTGTAACTGTGAGCTTCTCTCCGGGGACAGTCACTGCTCCAAAATTTTGCATTACCAGGTATTACTGCTGTAACTATGAGCCGCTCTCCATGGATGCTTCCTGCTCCTAAAGTTCTTCTTTGTCTAATCTGACATCAATGAAATCATGAGGTGCTCTTTGTGGATGCTTGTCACTCTCCATGAATGCTTATCACTCTCCAAGGACACACTCCACTGTAAAGGTCTCCTCTTGCTTGCATACTTGCTGCTGTGCACCAACACCATTGCAGCCGTGGCCACTGGGGGCTCTGAACTGCCAGATTCGTCTCTGGTGAATAGTCTACATTTTCCAGTGCTCATTGTGACCAAACAGCTACATTTTCTGGTACCTTTACATTTCTACTACGTTGTCTGCTACGTCCTCGCCACTGTTCGCCACCTCCTGCTGATCTGGACTGCCGGATTCGTCTTTGGTGAGTGCATTTAGTCATTCTGTAGCACTAATTATGACTTGCTGCTACATTTTCTAGTGCCTGTTACGTCCTCGCCACTGTTTGCTGCCTCCTGCTGATCTGGACTGCCGGATTCATCTCTGGTGAGTGCATGTAGTCATTTTCTAACACCGATTATGACTTGGTGCTACGTTTTCTAGTGCTGATTGTGACATCTTGTGGCTAAATATTCTAGTGCTGATTATGATATCTTGCTGCTACATTTTCTAGTGCCTGTTACATCCTTGCCGCTGCTGCACCACTGCTATCGCAGCCACTGCTGCCGCCTGCCCATCTGGACTGCTGGATTCATCTCTGGTGAGTGCATTTAGTCATTTTCTAGCACTGATTGTGATATCTTACTTGTACATATGTGTATGTGTCATTACCTCATGTTCTAGTGGTTATTGTGATGTTGCTGTGTGTGCCACCTTCCCCTGCTGTATTGGTTCAGTCATATTTGCTGAAACCACACATTTCAGAAAATGGCACACCTTCCAAAAGGAACAAAAGTGCATGCTGCAAAGGCTCTTTTAGCTGCCCAAAGTGTGGAAGAGCTGGATGCCATTGCTAGAGGGAATCCCAGGAAACAAAGATCAGTCTGGACCAAAGAATGGCTTGCTGTGCAAGACCAGGTTTCTGTGTGCAAGGACATTGAGGAAGAAGACCATGAGAAGTTCTTCAATTCCTTCAGGATGACAAAAGCACAGTTTGAGGAACTTCTGGGCAGCATTGAGGAGAGGATTGCAAAGGAACCAACAGTGATGAGAGAACCAATATCTGCTTGCACTTGGGTGCAGGTGCAACAAAGCATTCTTGTATGGTGATTGATTCAGACAGACTTTATTCATACAGTCCCATTTTCAGATCACCTTGTGATACCTTGCCACAGGAGCTCCTATGAACTTCTGGAAGAGGCTTTTTGTGTTCATTCCTCCACAATTAGCAAGATTGTGCCAGAGGTATGCACTGCCATTTGGGAGGAACTAAATGCCAAGTGGATTCGTTGCCCATCATCGGAGGAGGAGTGGCTGCAGAAGGCCCAGGAATTTGAAGAAAAGTGGGACTACCCATTTGGTCTTGGTGCCCTGGATGGCAAGCACTGCCAAGTTCAATGTTTTGGCAATTCAGGGAGCCTGTTTTACAACTTCAAGTCCCATTTCTCTGTAGTCCTTCTGGCACTTGTTGATGCCAACAACAGACTCCTATATGAGTGGTGGTGCTGGCAGATCCAATGGTGCAGGAATTTTGCAAGCATGAACATTTCAAGATGCTCTGCAATCAGGAGCCCCCAACCTGCCAAAGCAGAGACACAACATTGATGTGGATTATCACTTCACTGGCAATGATGCTTTTGGGCACACAACTTGCTTGATGAAGCCATTCCCACTTCGAGGACTGTCAGCAAAGGAGCAAGTATTTAATTATCATTTCTCAAGAGCTTGCCCTATTGTCGAAAGCACTTTTGGACTCATGGCAAGTCACTTTTGTGTCCTCTGCTCAAGCTCGATGCTGGGCTATGACAATGCCATCAAGACACTTCAGGCAGTGTGTGTTCTACACAATTTCTGTTTGGGAGATACATCAATGCCAATCCAGGAAGACACCAGTAGCTTTGGAGGTGACTTGCAGCCACAGTGAGGAAATCGATCGGGTAATCAAGAAGCCCGGGACCAGCGGTGACAGATGGCTGACTACTTTTTTCATGATGGCAAGGTAGATTGGCAGTGGGAACAAGCATTTGCTACCTCATCTCAGAGCTGAACAAAGCAATAAATAGTCTACAAGTCAATTTCTGTCCATTTTTTCATATGTTCACCTTGCAATGTGTAATGTTTGTGCCGTGCTATGTGTACATGAGTGAGTGTGACTCAGTCAAAGTGACTCAGAGTAACTCAGTCAAAGCAACCAGCGTGACAACAATTGTCCCTTTGAGCACCAGCACATGTTGAGCACAAGCGCATGTTGAGTACGAGCGCATGTTGAGCACAAGCGCATGTTGAGTACGAGCGCATGTTGAGCACAAGCGCATGTTGAGTACAAGTGCATGTTGAGCACAAGCGCATGTTGATACGTGACATTACACTAAAATCTAAACATATGTTACAGGTGCAAAAGGCCGGAGCTCAAAAGGTGCTATTGGGAGACTTTCATTAATCTTGTGTGGCCCAGGACAGCAATTTGGGATGTTGGCAGCAAGGAGTACATGGACCACAATGTATCAGCCAAAAACTGGCAGGACATCTACAATGAAGTAAATGAAATGGTATCACCTGAGGACAGAGTCTTTGGTGTCTCTGACCTCAAGGAGAGATGGGGAGCTCTCTGTGGTACATACTGGCAAAACAAAGCCAAACTCAGACCTAAAAAGTCAGGCATGGCAGCAAGTGAGCTGTCAAAAGTGAAGTGGCCTTATTTTTGCCAGCTCTGCTTTCTGGAGTCTGGCTCTGCTGAGCTAGTAATGGCCAGCAGCTCTCTTCAGTCCTGGGATGCCTTTGACACGATCTCAATCAATCCTATTACTTACAAAATCTAAGTCCCAGGACATATACAGTGCGACCATGGCCATGTTCTCTTCTGCCGACAGAGAGGACATTTGCAATCAGTATGGCAAAACAATTGCTTCAGATTTAAGGAGTTGAATTTCATAAAAGGACCATTCCAAAGTGATTTGAAAAATGTTACAGGTCATTGATGACTTCATTGATGACCAAGATGTCTGATGTAATTGTGTCGTGCTTACCTGTTCTTCTCATTATTGTCAGTCATTGTTGTTCTCGCTTTTGTCAGTCATGTTCTCATTATAGTCATTGTTTTGTGTGTACAATGTTTATTGTGTCTTATTGAACAAAAAAGTGTAATGACATCTCAGTTCCACACTTCACCACATACAGCAGGAGTGAGAGAAGCCAGACCAGATCTTGACAGTCCAGCAGTTGCGAGAGAAGGGAGTCCAGATCTTCCTCAGCAGGAGCAAGAGAAGGCAGACCAGATCTTGGTTGTTCTGATCGTTGTTAGGAGTGGCAGTGGCAGGAGAAGGTGGACCAGATCTCGGCCGTTCTGATGATTATTGGCAGTTGCGAGAGAAGGCAGTCCAGATCTTGACAGTCTAGTAGTGGCGAGAGAAGGTGGCCCAGATCTTGGCCGTTCTGATCGTTATTAGCAGTTGTGAGAGAAGGTGGACCAAATCATCCTCAGCAGGAGCAAGAGAAAGCAAACCAGATCTTGGTCATTCTGGTTGTTGCTAGGAGTGGCAGTGGCAGGGGAAGGCAGTCCAAATCTTGACAGTCCAGCAGTTACTGATTGTCCTCATGCCCTTGGCTGGCACTGGAGGGGCGAGATAGTTCCAGGTAGACGGTGCTGGCCATTTTGTCATTTCATTTTGCTTGTATTCTATACTAATGTGAACTGAATGTAACTTCCTTCATACAGCAGTTTCATGAAATCTATTTGTATCAAGAAAGGGTTGGGACTAAGCTGTTCGGCATTAGCCTTACTTTGGGACAGTATGGACACATTAGGAACAGCACTAGCGATTTTAACATGAAAGTTTTACTGCATATGCTTTGTCCTTCACTAAATAGCTAGGGCAGAAGCACTTCAGCTCTGTAATTAAAGTTGTTGAAACTGCAGCTGCACAAAAGTAATTTACATTTTGGGGAAGCTTAAAGCCTTGAAAGTTCAATTTCTTCTCTTCACTTTGGATGAACTGCTAAGGGCAGTTCCGGCAAATAACCATTTTACAATGGCCAGTTCCCTTAAATGGTCACTACAAAATGGCCAATACTGCTTTACATACTCATTTTCATCTTAAGAGAAGGGAATAAGGATTGAGGATGGTGGAGAGGGTCAGGAAGAGCTTTGAGGCCTGGGGCACTGTCAAGGCTGCCTCCCCTGGCTCTCCTGACAAAAAGAAGAGGACAGCTAAGTTCATGGATGAGCTGAAGGGGATGATTGAGGCCGATCTGACCAAGTCCATGAGGGCATGGACTGCAGTGGCAAGGTGGTGAGAGACACAGTCCAGAGCTTGGGATTAAAAAGCTACATTTATTTGCATCGTCAGCTGCTGACAGAATCAGCCTGGATGAAGAGGTTGGAGTGGAGCAAGAAGCTCATCACCTGGCTGAAACACAACCTGTCAACAGTGAGAATCTTCTCAGACAAGAAAGTTTTCAAAATAAATCAAGTCTGTGACAGCCAGAATGATTGCTACCTGGCTTCCAGTGTCCAGGAGGTTCCAGCTATCAATGCAGCAAAGTTCCATGCCTCTGTGATGATTCTTGGCATGGTGGGCTCTGACAGTAAGAGGATGCCCCCAGTGTGGTTCCCAAAGGGCATGAAGGTAGGGACCCCAGAGTACCTGAATGTGCTGGAAACAAAGCTAAAGCCATGGCTGGAGGTCTCACACCGTGGTGGTAATTATGTCTTCCAGCAGGATGGGGCCCCCAGCCACATTGTGAGGAAGACACAAAAGTGGCTCGGCGAATTCCAGGGATCAGCACTTTGGCCCCCCTCATCCCCAGACCTGAATCCGTTGGACTTTGGGACCTGGGGCGTGGTGGAGAAGAGGGCCTGCAAGACTTCCCATCCAAATTTGGAGGCCCTGAAGGCTGCCATCAACAAGGAGTGGGAGGACATGACTGAGGACTTGGTCCAGAAGGTGTGCTCGAGGTTTTGGCCTCATCTCAAGGTCTGTATCACAGCTGAGGGTGTACCTTTTGAGGATTAGGACACCTTTGACCCTTAGGAGCAAGTGCAGCAAGGTTGACTTGAATTGCTCAAGTGATAATGTGTATACCAAGTGCAATGTGATCAAGAACCTGCAAGCGGTATTTCTCCTTATGTGCGCTATATGTACAAAAGCTCTGAGGCCACATGTTTGGCTGTCAGCTTGTGCCTTTCTCCAAATGTCACTGTCACGAGGTTGGCTCTCCACCCTCTCCACTGGTCATTCCCAAAGCTAGTCCACAGCCACATCTGCTCATGTGCCATAAAATTAGGACGCCAAGGACATACAGTCCTTAGCGTAAAAGATTAGCCATGGGCATGACTACACATCATGCGCTACACTGGGACATTTTGATGTGGAATTTTGATGTGGAACATGCAGATATGATACTCAGGTACACTGTTCAGTACGGAGCTTCATTTTGGTGCCAGAATGCTCAAAGTGAGACCAACTGGGGAGGGACGCACACCAAAGAGGCTGAAAATTTGTTTTTTTCAGGGGGCAAACGTTGATGAAATGCCCTGAAACTTTCATGGGGCAGTTCCAGCCTTCAAAAAGAAGTGCCAAGGACGATGGCACAGAGAAAGGAACTCTCCACCAACTTCAAGGATGCCATCATCCTGCAATACCAGAGGGGCAAGTGATACTCACAGGTGTTCCACTTCTTCTTGCTGCCTTGCTCAACACTCCACTATGTCATCAGTAAGTGGAGGAGTAAGTGGAGGAGCTTAGGAACTACCATCAACCTACTGAGGGCTGACTGCCCTCAGAAGCTCTCCAAGAGGGGTAAGGCCAAGTTATCATGTGCCGCGACAGTCAACCCCATGTCAACACAGCAAGACCTGTTGGACTCTGTGGATGAGGCAACAGCAAGCATCTCATTGTCAACTATCACCAGAGCATTGAGACATCACGGTCTCCACTCATGGTGCCCCAGGGAGGTCCCCCTGAAGAGCAAGAGACACCTCCAGGAGCACCTCAAGTTTGCGAAAGACCATCTGGATGACTCTGAGGCAGACTCGAGGAAGGTCATCTGGTTGGACAAGACCAAAATGGAACTGTTAGGTCACAACACCACCAAAATGATCTGGCATTGTGCAGGGGAGGCTTTCAAGCCCTGCAACACCATCCCCACAGTCAAGCATGGTGGCAGTAGCATCATGCTGTGAGGATGCTTCTCTGCTGATGGCCCAGGCTGTCTCATCCACATCAAGGAGACCATGAATGCCGTGCTGTATATGGAGATTCCTCAAGAGAATCTCCTGCAGTCAGTGTGGCAGCTTTGCTTGTGCCAGGGTTTTGTCTTCCAGCAGGACAACTGTAGCATCCCACCCCCCCAGGCTCTCACACCTTGGGGCGCAGGGACCATGGATTCTTCCTCTCCTGATGGAGGTAGGGTGATTGACAACAGTCAGGAAATCTCGATCTGGACTGCCACATTTGCTACTGCTGAGAGTGATCCAGGCTGCATTCTCTCACTGCTGCTGGCGACGGTCATCAGGACTACCTCCTCTTGCTACTTCTGAGTCTGATCAGGACTATCTTCTCTTGCTACTGCTGGGGACGATCTGTTGATGAGTTTTGTTTACCTGTCAAAGTGTCACCCAAAGAAAATAAAGGAGGGAGAAGGTGAACAAAGCCGTTGAACTGAGGCGAAATGTCAGCTGT
>JAAUXU010014526.1_pt1 | contig 21946 bp, 16 predicted proteins | sample 7278151 | NCBI WGS metagenome assembly JAAUXU01 (sample SAMN14350113, study PRJNA611818) | marine sediment metagenome | isolation source: surface marine sediment (1.8m) | place: French Polynesia: Moorea | collected 2018-08 | reverse complement strand
CTTTAGAAGTTATGATTGCTACGTTGTCCTGACGCGGGCTCTTTGCTCCAGCCAGAGGATTGGACCTGATAGAAAAGAAACAGTGCTTCAGACATGATATCCATGGGTGTCCTTAAACACTTTTGGCTTTCACCACATTCCACATGCACGTTATTCGCGCCTGAGTCGACATCCTTTAGCCTCATTAAGTGCGTGCATTATGAAGACACTGCGTCATAGCCGCTTATGCAAAGAGACAACACGCAACAGTCATACAATATTTTTTGTGCACTTCGTCACGTCCCAATGAGAAAAAAGGTTGAATTTTCTGCAGGTGTTTTCTCACCATGAGAATTGTCGTAAGTTGAGCCTTTGCTGTGCTACCATCTTTTACTGATAAGCCTCCCCACAGAGAGCGGGGAGAGACGTCACGGAAAAGTTTTAGCTGGGCCTTTGCTTTTCATTACGTCAAGGTCTGAGCTCATACACTGTTCTCGCGAGTACCCCGAAGTACTTGATGTACTGCTCGTATCTTCTCCCCCCCCCTCCGGCGCGCAGTAAAGACCAAGACGTACCTTGGGTGCGTAGACAAGCTTTTGCAGCGAGCGCACTTTATTCACTTGTCACACATTGTCTGCATTTGTGCCAGTCTCAGCTACCAGTCCATTGACAATTCTGTTCCCCGGCCTCGGTTCCTCCGGACACCCTGGCCGGAGCACGTGCTCACCACGGACCCGGAGCGCTTGGTACGATGACAAGTCCGAAATAGCCGCAAGGACACATCGAGTTTTGAGTGCAAAGTGAAAGATCTCTTCCTCTCTTTCCTTTTTCTCTCTCTTTGCTCTTTCCCGTTCTCTCTCTCTCTCTCTCTCTCTCTCTCTCTCTCTCTTCAGTCTTGATTGAGAGGGAGAGAGAGAACAGAGCCTTCGGGGATGTAAACTCAAGCGCCGGGACAAGAAAGCTTAGTGATCCTGAGAAGACTCTTGGCATTAAACTGCAGGTACGTAGAGAGGACTCAGCCAAAAAGCTCCCCTCGACGGAAAAAGGGGAGCAACGTGACACCAGTTTTGCTTTCTGCCTGCTCCAAGTCCGTCCCGAAGGCCAGTGCCAGTGTTGCCACCAGTCGTGAGCCCCCATAAACCTCTTGTTGTTGTCAGATGAGCATTCACCTGTGAAATTGGCTGACACGCGTTATTTTTTTTCTTCTTTCCTCCAAGGAGGAAGCTCGTTCAATCAAAAATTTGTGCGAGATTGCACTGCACTTCTTGTTTGTTCTTCAGGTAATGGCAGCGTGACATAAGGGCCCTATTCTCAGATTTTATGGAACGGATGATAAGCGAAATTTTGCGACCGAAATATTTCGGCAAATCACGCATGAAATTAGCATGTATGACTGCGTCCTTTTGGTGCGGCGGCGGCTACAAGTGTTTGTGCGGCGCATACGGCATCAGCGCTCGTCGATATCGAGCTAGTGTCGAGATGGCATCTGACTACTGAAAGATAAGGTAAGTGCTATAATTCACGCGTGAATGGAAAGTCACGTTTTCACTGCCGCCAACTCGTGCGCCACAAACATTGAACTTTGTTGTGTCTGTTCTCTTTGCGTGTGAGTCCATTTTTAGACTGCAGTGACATAAGAGCTATTTTGATTTGAAAAGGCCTGCGACGGCCTCGCCCACTCGCGTTGACACGATCTCTGGCTGAAATTTGTCTTTTGAGTCTTTCCTCCAATGCCCTGTGTTCCATCACTTCAGATCATCTTGGCTCCTGCGCAAGATTGAGCAGACAGACGAAGAACTGCGCAAAGTCAGCGTGCGAAGCTGCGTATACTAACGGCGCAGCAGGAGTCGAGGTATCCGAGCTCATGCATCGTCTCCTTGACAGACTTGTCATAGCACTTGCTTCATGTCGTCCACGCCGGCAAAGTCTGGATCCACCTCGAAAATCCGGCCTTTTTCGACACATCTGGCATTGTTTGTCAACTCTACAAGAAAAATTTGGGTCGACCTTCGACCCTGTTCTCAAAGTTGCCGGGAAGAAAGTTCATTGTTCCGCCCATGAGTGCCCAGATTGATCTTGTCAAAGATATTCCTGACTTGCCGGACACTGCACGCCACGCAGGCTTGACACGGGGGTGTTGAAGACGGAGTTGCTGAGGTTTGGTGGCAGCCCTCGGTCATGTAACGGCTCATTAAAGGCCGGAGGGACCCGGGGAGTGCGTTGCGGGGGGCCCCGAAAAGTCCGCCCGGGTGAGTGCGGCCTCTCTGTGTAGACAGGACAACCTCGCTGCTGGTCCCGTCGCTCGCCTCACGCCCGAAAGTCCGTTCGCCCGCATATGTGTACATAGGTGAGGGTCCCGCCTGCCCCAAGCTACTTGATGCTCGCTGTTTTCCCGGACGGATGCGCGCGTGCCCGGGCACAAGAAGAGCGAGAGAGTGGAGGCTTTTGGCCACTTGACCTCGCTCTCACGCACGTCTGAGTGAGGGCGGAGGCCATAAGTCTCTGACCTCCACCATCTCACTTCCTCCCCCGAGTAACCCTTTAAGTCTTTTTTCCTCGTAAACGTTCAAATGTTTGTGTCTCGACCTCGCCATCGATTGCCTGGTTGGGAACTCTATATTGAGAAAAATTATTATTGAACCCCCCCCGTCTTATTTTCCCACGTATACGCGCAAAAATACACGCACGCAATCACACACACGAGGGGGGGAGGGCAGATAAACTTTTTTGCTCGAATTCTTCTTACAGGAGCCACGGTCAATGTGTGTGTGTGTGTGTGTGTGTGTGTGTGTGTGTGTGTGTTTGTGCGCGCGCCATAAACAGGGATTCTCTCTTTCTCTCGCTCTCGGTCAAACGAGGAATGCTAACAAAAAAGAAAGAAGCAAAGAAAGGCCAATTCAGAACGCGTGCCAGAGCAAAAAAATAAGAATCTAATTCCTCTTCTTCCGGGGCCTTCGAACACACACACGCACGCACGCACGCACGCACGTATGTTTCTGATGCGTTTGTTTGCGAATCGCGCCTTTGCAGTTGCCATTTCTGCCGATGAATGAAGAAACATTCCGATGAATAAGTGCCATAACATAAATCTTGGCACGCAGAGGAAACAAGTCCGCCCGGAGAAATGGTTGGAAATTTATGGCGAGCTCATTGTCTTCGTATCATACGAGACGCACTCTCCTCTCCTGGGCCCCGTGTGCAGAAAACACGGCCGTGCTCTTAAAGTACATTATTATGTACTTGGCTGACACAAGCGCTGGCTTTAAATATGGACGTGCAGTTAAGACAGCCTCATACGACTAAAAGGGGGCTCATTGCCAGAAGAACTAATTGCTGAAATTTGTGTTCACCTACGATTCTGTTCGCACTACAGTGAGTGTGCAAAAAAAGGACGTACGTGGGCCCCGCTACACGTATGCGTGAGGAGCCAAGTCAGAAGTCGTGTCGCATCTCAGTTTATTGCGCAATCCGGCCAGTGCCAGAAACAGATGCTGTGTTCTTTATTATCATCCATTTTTTTTTGGGGGGGGGAGGAGGGGAAAAAAAGATTTTGAAGTGAAGCTGCACACCAGAGTGTGAGCACTCTTCACGTATCACATCCTCCATGTACCCACGTACGTACATACGGTAAGTAGACAAGGAAGCCCCACTGAGCTGTACGTACTCGTAGTCTCAATTTTCTCCCCTGCACAAAGATCTTCCCCTCCACCTACGTGTACAGGGCGTCAAGAATTAAATGACGGCTGCAAAAATAAAAGAGTACCGGTTTTTCTGCGGAGTGAGAAGAATGGACACGTGCGCGCGTCCCGGTGTGCATGCCCGACAAAGTACTGAAGGGTACATAAAGTGTGACTTAAGACTCACAATTGTGGAAAAGTGATATCAGTCAGGTGGCCGCTTTGCAGAAAAGTCTTTTTAATGGTTGGAAACCTACTGGGGTAAGGTGACGTGGCCTGCCAACAGCTTGGACTTGAAAACTTTTCACGTCTTCTCCAGTAGCAGCTCCATGAGATGACTCCAGTGTCGCAAAGCAGCCAAAGAAGGATTGGTCAGAGCAGCCATCCAGGTGACCTAGTTTAATAAAGGGTGGAACAGCAAAAATGTCGCTCAATCTCTCGCCGCACCTTGGTGAGGAGTCTCTTGATCGCCGACCAAGAATCAAAGCGTCTATGTGACTGTTCAAGTCATTTTCTTCCTTAATCACATTGACCGATCTCGGGCCGGGCTCGGGAGACTCATCACCAAGGTGTGGCGAGAGATCGACACTTTTCCTGTTACACCCTTTAGCTGGCATGCCAACAAGGATCAAGTGGTTAAGGCAGGCTGGACAATGGTGTCATTTCCGGCAGCACGACGAAACGACCCACTCATTGAATTCTCGACACCCTGTAGCACGTCCTTTAATGTGCTGCTAGGGTAGACAGCTGAAACGTGGGGCTTGAGGACTTCTTTCTCTCGGGCATAATCTGGGAAGTAAAGGAAGAAGAGGCTATAGGGTAATATCAGCCAGGGGTTAGAAAATACTGCGTGTTCACGCTCGCACTTATCCATGTAATACCAAGCGTCAGGAAGATAACAGTGGTGGCACAATTAAGAGTCCTATTGACTTTTATGGGGAAATTGGACTTGGTGGAGTTGAAACACGCTCAACCTTGTCACAAGTAACCTGGAGGGGAGGGGAGCTGTCGATACTATGGAGGATCTGGCTGATGTTGATCAATTGGTGGGTTTTTTTTCTTGGCCCCTCCACTTTGCGTGATGCTCCTCTGCCCCTCCCCCCATAGAGGTTGATGCTCTTGACTCCGTCGTTCAGGAACTGCCTTTTCTTCCCCACTTCGACAACGTCTACCTGTTTTCCAGCGCCGGGTCTGCCCTCATCACTTCGGGCGGGGACTCCTGAACTAACTGAGAGTAGCAAATGTTGAAAGATCGATCGGACCTTAATTGTACCGCCGCAGCCGCCGCGGCGGCCGCTCCAGGCATAGACAACTGAAGGATCTGAGCGTCAAACGGGCAATCTTGAGAAGAGAAGTTGGGCGTCCGCACGTGTGAGTTGAATTAATGCTGCTTAATGGGGAGAAATGCGCAAACTTCGCTCTCTACTTTCCCCCCCCCCCTACCCCAAAAAGGGGGAAAATGAAAAGAGAGCCATTAATTCTGTCAGGCCGCGCCCTGTTGGAGCTCTTTAACTTCGACGTCCTTGAGATGTCCTTGTCATGGTCTCAGTGAGTCTGAGAAAACGACCACCTGGACAATACGTTCGTCACCTGGAGGATTGTTCCATTTCACAGTCGCGGCTGCATTTTTGTTACTCTTTCTGAGCTTTGGGGAGGGACAAAGAACATCCTGAACTGTGAGGCTTAAGACGCGGTCACACAAGCACGAAGGATTCGACAACGGGAGGAGTGGTTTTTTTCTCCCTAACTAAAGGCTTCTTCAGCAGTGCACTTGTAACCGACTTGACTGCAGCCTTGTGACCGACCAGTACAGACCACTCATACATCACGCTGCACACGCTATCATACAAAGGGGTGGGGATGACGTATTGCTTCGCAGGGCAATATGGCAATACTTGACTGTGCTTAGCGCTGCAAACTCGTACACAATATGGCACAACAGCACCGTTGGACCAAAATCTGTACATAACTCCTTTCACATTGTAGCGTTTGAATTGACGGCAAATTCTTACTGCTACAACTGACTTTTTCAATCGGACATTGAGAAGCGAAAGATAACTTTCTTTTTCATTAGAAGAATGATATCTGCTACAGTACTGATGTCAGAGTCACAGGTTTTTCTCTATTTTCATATCGAGGCAGCTGATGCCAGAATGCTTGGCATGTCTGGCCGATCATCTCATGGACTCACTTGTCAACACCAATCCCAGGGTCTTGAGTACCATAGTCATTTGCAAATATGCCTAACGCTGCTGAAGAGTCTGTTGCTGAGCCTCAATTGCAGACACTCATGAGATGCCACCTTGACTGTTCAATATGCAAAATGCGTTACTTACAGATTTTGGTCCAACGGTGAATATTACAGAAAAAGTACGATGCTGAGCAGCGTGAACAAGGCTTTTGTGTGTGCGTTGCTGCAAGTACAATCAGCTTGTCCTCGCCTATTGCGAAACGCAAAGTTGTACTCCTAAGGCCGATCGTTGCGTGTCGCAGAAGCTATTTTTGTCCCCCCTCCCCCAACTCCATCCCTCCCTGTACGTACGTATGATTGCTTATGCGCGCGTGCCCACTATGCTAAATTGGAGGTCTTCTAAAAGGCAGGAGGTGCGAGTTAAGGGACGGTTGTTTCTGACAGACTTTTCTTGGGGCCCTTTTGGCAGAAATGATGCTTGGCCTTTGTTGCCTCTGGTGCGCGCGCGCTCTCCTCCAGGGTTGCTGCCATCGAAAAAAAACCTTCTTTCCTATAGATCTCCTGAGCTCTTAGATCGACCCTTAGTGGTTTGGAGTGATGAATATCTTGATTTATTGTTCAATCCATTAAACTTTGTACTTTCACAAGCGTTGACAAGAAAATCGAAAGATTCTGACCTATTTTTTGCTCAATGATGATTAAGCACTTGGGATGCGTGTGTCGATTATATTCTTGTCCCACTGTTTTGGCGACATTTCAAACATTTCGCAGTTCTCCCAAGTGCGACGACTAAATGGGACTCTAATTTCGGGAAATGGCAGTTGGGAAAAAGTATTTTGAAGTTGGAAACTGGAATAAGCAATTCCTGTCTCCGGGCAAGTGCGCGTTATGGAAGAAACCCTGGAATTGTATGAAGAATTGGATATCCCTTTTGGGTCCAAATCAGCAAACCCTCCAATCTGCCCTCAGCCAATTGAACAGTTTGGGGCCCATTTAAAGTTCAAGGAGGATGAGGAAGGTTGGAAGGCCAAAACAGAGGCCTGCTGAGGCAGGGGATCCGTCTGAAGCTCTCAGAATCGCCCACCAACTGCTGCCAAAAGTTGTTTGCAAATTTCAAGTCCAGAATCTGAAAAGACGCTGTCCTCTGAAAGTGCAAAAATGTGAAAGTGTGGTTCATACGTAACCTCTTTGAACCCTCTTTCCAGGAGTCTCTGCAACCTGATACAGTGGAACTTGCGTGTAAGGATCGCTTTGGACTGGGCAAAATGATCCTCATGAGCCATATACTCATATTCGTATCGAATATATGGTGGGAAAAATTGAGGATGGAAAAGTTTTGTACACTTTAGACGTCTCCTAGAATGTTCATGCTGCCATTTACAACAACTTGATCGACTCAAAGTAACTGCTGCTTGTTTCTATGGGGCAGTGCAGGCCTGTCTCAGTCCCCATTGTCGGGTGATTATGTGTTTTTAGACAAATCCATACGTGACCTGTCGTTGGTAGCAGGCTCAGAACATAAAGCGACCCATATAGGCGTGTTGTCTATTCCTCAGACGCATGATACTTTATTTCGCAAAATCTTGGCTTTTCGTTTGGTTTCGAGAAAATGATGGTCCCTTCAAGCGTCTCCATCCATTCATCCAGCGATCCTGACAATCGCATTCTATTGTAAATGCAGTTTTTGCGGCGTTGCCAAAAATTTGGGACACTTGTTCCGTTGCATACTAAAGTAGGTGCAATTTTGTTTCCGACCTAAAAAGGCGCATGTCCCGACACCAAAGAAGACTGGTCACTTGGCGAGCGTTGAATGGGACTTTGGGGCCACCGCAACCACTCATAGGTCATGAAAAACACTGGTGTAGTGGTCATGGTGTGGCAGACGTCGTTGGTGTGGCAGACGTCGTTGGTGTGGCAGACGTCGTTGGTGCAGCGGTCAGGGTTCGACCCTGGCAAACTCTGATATAACATGTGACATGATTTCACGTCACACATTTAAGTTCACCTATATAAAGCGTTGAAATAAAGTGACTGTGTCAACGAACGCTTCTTCCACAGCCCGGGGTCAGTGGTGCGCAACCTTTTAAGCTCATGACGCACTCAGGTGATCCTCAAGGCAAGATTCCAGTGTGCCTTTCCCCATAAGAACACGCATGACTTTCTGACCATTTTGCTTCAGTGAAGTGCCTACAATGATCCCGGTATTGAAACGGAATATGTTTGCTGTGAAGTGATCTCGGCCTTCAAGAGTTGCCACTTTGCGTGCGCTTTCCCCCGTCTTGACTCGCATCTGGTCTCTCTGCTGGCCCCACTTTTGCGCACCACTGCTCAAGATGGTCAAAACAAGCTCTGCAATGGAAATGGTGATGACCTTTAGATGGGAAAGCTGGCCCAAATTTCCCCCGAAAGCTGGCAATTGGCACATTCCGAAGCTCTTATTCGACATCGCAACGAGGTAGAAGCAGTTCGTATCCAGCTGGCTGACTAAGGAAAATTCTGATAACCAGATCCAAGTAGCAACCCTGGGGTGGTTTTTCTTCCCCCAACATTTTCACTGAACTACATGTTTGTATTTGTTGTCAATGCTGAAGGCCTCGCAGCTGAAGCAAATCTTATTCTAAGTTTGAGTCCGGGTTTTTCTTTCACGGGCTCTCACCTTGTCCGTATCTGCTGTGGTCTCTGTAGTAGTGGGTGCTAAAGATCTTGCATTGCCGTGGACAACAGTGGTCACCCACTCAGCATCATTGTTGTTGCACTTGCCATAAAGTATTCAAGCTGCTAGGTCAGTGCGTCGTTGTATAAGGGAATGGATGGAGACTTACATAAGCCTGGCAGTGGCATCAAGAACATCAACATGCGTCAAAATGCTTTTTTTATCAAGATTGGCGTACTTCGCTGTAAAACCTACTTTTGTACCATCAGAGTTTTCATGCCTATTATAACGGTGCCCTATCTTGCAGTGTTTTCAAGCAGAAACCACTTTATCATTTACCCGAAAGTACATTTTGGAGAATTTTGTCGAAACTTCCAGACTCTCCTGATCGGAAGAAAAAGACCCAACGAAAGACTTGTTAAATCGTTCGAACGTTGTCTTGTGGAGTTTCACGGATCTCTGTTCATGTCATCTGAACGGTTTTTATCTTATTGATTATGTACCATCAGTACGGAAGCGCAAAAAACTTTTTGAAGCCTTGTGCGTTCATAACACGTGTATGAGCCAAAAGTGTACTTGGCCCTTTTTTTGCACACACACATATGAAGGCACCATGAAATTTTTTGCCTCATCCCTTGCAAAATCCATTAAATCAAAGAGCACCACAGCAGTGTCTTTCCTGGGCTTATTCTTAATCTTTCTTTCAATACTGCTTTCGGCGAAGTCTCGGAACTGACAGTACATTGTTTGTGTCTATTCCTATTTGTGTTACTTAACATATTGTACTTCTCATGCCACTTTGCTCCCAACCTTCGTTGGTGCTTTTTTTGCTGCTAGTCCAAGATGAGGGGAGAAAAATCTGGGCAATCAGCATGACTTGCCTTGAATGTGCGTCTTCCAATAAACCTTAGACTTTGCAATTTCGAGCAAAGACAGCTGTTTTCTCATTGGGGGGGGGGGGGGGGTCCCGGAGTCAGACTGCTCGAAGTGTGTGCCTACTAGGGCTGGGTTACGAGCCCGGATCGGGTCTAAATTGAGCTGGGCTCGCCACTTCCATGGCAGCTCGTTAGTACTTCGTAAGTATGACCTAGTACAAAGGAGTACTGTGGGGGAAGTCCACGCCAAATTGTCCTCTGTAGTGATGTTTTCGGTCCGCATTGCTCGGTTTTGAGAAGGCTTTGAAGTGTTGCCATTGAGCGTGAAAACCTTCAGCCTTCACTGTTTGTTGCTTTGGGTGTCAACTTGGGCAGATCTGAGTACCGATTCCGGGACTGACTGGACAATCTTATGCGGACCCCCAGTATGTCAGACGGTTGAAGTCACAGACGCCTTATAAGAGTGTACATCTGACGTTGTTATCATACCGAGGAGTCCTTCTTGCCAGTGCTTAGCGAGTACTGGTCGAGACCCGGAGGTGGCCGAAGTACCCGGCTCGAGCACAACCCTAGTCCGAACAGCCAGCAGGGAGGGGGAGCTTTATAGGGGCTTGAGAAGTCAGATCTGGGAGGGCGATACCGCTGGACCCAAGGCAGGAGCCTGTAATTACACGTGCGTATGCGCATGCGGCTGCAGCAGCCGTACAGCGCGTACCTGTGCGGACCCAACCGGGTGAAGCGTGCCCGGACTCAAGGCGCCACAGGGCGGGACGAAAGTTTTGGGCTTCAAGAGGCAACAGTTTAGGGCACGGAATTACTTGCCAGAACTTTCTCGTATAACACAGTATGGAAAAGAAATAATAAGCGAGATCGAGCCAGCCCAGTGAACACTCTGATAACGTCTCTTTTGGCTTTCCTTCCTTGTTGCTAGCAACGAAGAAGAATAGAGAGCGAAATGTTTGGGGCACCTCATGAAACTCTGGAAGTCTCGTCTGCTCTCTGTGGGGAAGAATTGGTGTGGATGGATTTGTCAGTGTGCGCATCGCTTAAAAGCCCCGGGGATCGCGTGTCTTGACTCACCGCAATTTATTAATGGACTCAATCAGACATGCGTCAATGATCGATTTTTTACGGTTCTTTATGCAGGAAACTGTACCGAATGAGAAAAAAAGAGAACGGAGCCAAAGATAGGAGTATTTTCGTCTTGAAATCACTCAATACAAATCGCATGAAGTAGCACGGACGTGAACGGTTTGTGCACATGACAAAAAAAAGCAAGACCGACGTTGCAGTAACCTGGAATCAATGGACGAAAGTCCTCGCAGGTACTGTGGAGAAAGTACCTGTACTTAAAAATTAAACTTGACGTGCCAAAGTTGCACGTTGACGTTTTTTTTGGTTTTCTTTTTGCATTGGAAGCCAAAAAAAAACCCTGTGCATGATCCAGTGGTGCTAACGCCATGACTCATGGCAGTACCAACCGCTTGCCAACACCCCGACGATAACAAGAGCGTGGCCGCCGCCGCCGCCGCCGCGGCTGCCCAAACGTTGTAACAGTTAGCGATCAGTAGAGCACAAGCCAAAGCTTTGCAAGGCCTTGGACGCGGCTCTAATGAAAGAGGAGAGTTAAACCTCCATAGAGGACAAGTGGAGCAGAGATAATTCTTCTTTTACAGGGGTGAAGTAGCAGGTAAGAAGAAGAAAAGGAGTTGATCCAGTCTAATTCACAATCAGGCGTGTTTTGATGCTTGCAGTCTCCATGTTTGGCAGCATTAATTTTTTTTCCCCATGAGCCCGGTGGTTAATGCGCAGTGGTTGGATTTTCGTCGATGCAAGAAGTGGGTGCATTGAATAAGGTCAGCCCACTTCTAACGTAGCAGCAAAGTATCAGCTCCAGTACAATACCCTAAATCAGAACTCTCTCTCATGCGGTGCAGGCACGCTCGCCAGGGCAATCAAGTCCACGGAAAAAATTGTGCAGTGTATCGGAGTCTTAAATCGCTTGAGCGGTCATGGTGTATTTGGTTAAGCGGAAGAACGATCTGATATTACCGGCCTTGAGCAAATGTTGCAGGGCTGCTGACTCCGCCAGACAAAAATCCAAGCAAGGCATGGGAATTTACATACTGTCACACACGCTCTGCCTGACATACAGGTGGAAGTCTCACGTGTGTCTGCTGCTCAACACCTGGTGGGGTACACCAGAGCAGGGGGGGGGGGTTCGGGGTCCCTTACAGGCGCGTTTCATTCACGACAGTCCACAAAAAGACTATTTATTCAAAAAAAACTTAAGTGACCTTTTATTGTCCTGCTTTGTTTGTCTAATTCCGAATGGCGACACTGACTTTTTAAGTCGAACTGCGAAGCAGGACAATGAAATAAAGCAATACGATAAAAAACTTAAATTTTTTGGAATGAGCAATTTTCTCATGCCATTCAACTGTATTCTCGTTAAAGACTTACTGGGTTGTGCTCTCTTTCGGTCTTGGTGCTTTTGATTCAGACACATTGCTAACTTTGGTCGCAGTTTCGTAAACACTAAAGTTGCCAAGTTACGTAAATTGGTAGATGAAAAATGAGGACAGAAAAGTACAATGGGGACAGAAAAGTAAAATAATGGGAACAATAAAGTCTTTGCTGGATCGAAATTTCAGGACAAAAAAGTCGTTAGCATAAGAAAGATACTTTTTAATCATGCTAATCACGGTCGATTCTCGATAGCAGAACAATTCTCGATATAGGAATACTTTTGCTGCTGAGGGAGATCTCATGTTGTAGCAGTGCTGCTACTCTAATGAGAACAATAGTCGATATTACACTGAGGTTGCCACCGACGAACATCATAACGAGAATCGATGCATTGATAGTTTAAATGGTCACAAATCTACTGTACGTCACCAGCTTTCTAGCAATTCAGACCGAAAACATCCTTTTTAAGGACGGTTCAAACAGACACCCTGAGACACAACAAGACACATTCAGAACTAAGTGTCCCATTTGACGTTTTTGGGTGGATTATTGCGCCAAGCTTGAATACTTGAAATCTGAATGGCTGAAAGCAACCTTTTCCTCTCTTTATTGAGCTCGTGTCAATGCCTCGTGCTGGAAATAAACACAAAGTGAATTGCTCATTTCTGACTGCTGGAAGGAATCGCCTGCTGTGATCAAAATACCGAGTTGGAGGGCCTGAAATTTTACCGGGACGCGCATAACGTGAAGCCAAATCTCACAGATGATGAGCGAAATGAAGTCCCACAATTTGAAGACAAAGTTACGCAACTACCCAAATGTTTCTCGCGCAGTCGAAAAGCAAGGACAGTGACAAGAAGTAAACAGGAAGGAAATGATTGAGACACTGATGAGTGGTAATTTCTCGTCATTTCTATGCAGTTACCACTTCAGACACTCATTTGGAAACATTGAAAAAGACACGTATTGGCCAACACTTATTACAGAACGGAGGGATATGTAATAACAGTCGTAAAGTGCACGGACAAAACTTTTCCTGGGGTGTTTTTTCTTACTGATATGTCTCTAGTAAGTTAGGCCGTGTTTTTCCCCATACCTTTTCCGTCCCCATCTGACGAAGCCACGCAAGTGTGAAATAAACGTCGTGGACTTTTGCATCGAGCTGGAGAAGGAGGATGCTTTTTCCCCAACCGGGGGAATCTAAGTGTGCACACAGAGATCCTTTTTTGCCTTCTCTGCATTATTTCATGGAGTCCACTCAGTCCCCCAACCTTCTACATCCCTGTGTATTTGTCTAACAAGGTCGCGCATTTGTTCAAACATCTAATGCGTGCGTGCTCTATTGTCTTATGATGGAAAGACACGATCAAACGCGCTTTTTCCCAAGGAAGTGAGTCGACAAAATTCGCCTATTTCTGATGCAGATGTTAACCTTTGACTCACATTTTGCTGGCGCCCGAACACTTAACGTGCAGCGCGCGCGTGGACAGAGGTGCTGCAGCTGTACAAACACCAATTTTACGTGCAATTTTGACAAGACGCCTGGCACTGACCAGGGGCAAAGTTGCACACCCTCTGCTTACAGGGTCTTGCAGAAGTGCACATGTATTAATGAGCGAACTGAGCGATGTTTCCGAACAAAGTTTTCAATGCTGATAGTTGCAAACGGCACTAATGAAAAAAGCAAAACTTTCAATGTGTTCTCCATTGGCAGGAACGATTTTAGAACAGAGTTGAGATTGTAAACATTCAGTTTAGGAAGATTGAGGAATTGCTCACCTGCATAATTAGCTGCAAGTGCATCAACTGACCAGATGAGGTGTTTCCAAACTTGTGGAAGACCCTGTAATGTTTAGGCTAGAAAAAGGTGCACTCGTGCATAGGAGGACCTGGTGTGTGACATTGTGAGTAGTGGAGAAAAAAAAGCACCTCAGTATGAACACTGAACGTCAGTAGTCGGTCCTTAGCGAAATGGTTACTTTTCCTCCTCGTGATTTTAATCGTTTTATCCTCAGCACCTTGTTTTGATCTGCGTGAACACTGATCAATCACTGATCAATCACTGGCGATGGAGTGGGAGAGGAAACTGTATGCAGACCACCAGTCCCGGTGTAATCGTTCTCCTCATTGGCCACGTCCGAGGGCGACAAGTACCCCTCCCAGGGTGCGACGCGCAGGCCAGTGATGCACACGTGGGTGTTGAGTATCGTGCACTCCGATATAAGTGAAGCAATAGTGCAGCAGAAATTGCGCTGACTTGTCCTAATGAAAAGGAAGTTCAATTAGCAACTGATCGACGATTTGCGAAGTAGTGCCCAATAATGGCGCGCCGTCAATTACAGAACCCTTTTTTTTCTTTTCCTCTTTTTTTCTTTCCTTTTCAATGGCTGCATTAGTGCGGTCGTGTGCCAAGTGCACTCTATTCCAGGCCCGAACCTATGTTTCACAGTGTAATTCAGGCCTACCAATAGGCCCCCCCTTCCCTTTACGTAAGGTTGCGAGAAGACGTCGTGGGCCCCGAGCAGCAACAAGGCCCACCCCAAGAGAATAGGAGCCCCGAGAAAGTTTGTGCCGCCCCACGCATGACTGCGGGCTGCCCGACCCGCATTTACTGTGGCGCAGCCCATAATTTCCTGCTGGTCACAGGCGTCATGTGTTTATGTGCACCCGTTGCTCAAGGCAACTTATATTCATGCAAAAGCCTAATGAATTGCCTAATAAACGTGCCCATTCTCGCCAAGTGATAATTTAATGGTTTCTGCTCAAAGTAACTCGCCTCCGCCTCGAGAAATAAATGAGCCAATGTTGCTGCGGCCACATAAAACCGCTGCTACTTATTTATTTGTCGGCTCCGTGATTAGCAACTGGCGGCGTTCTGTTCGCTCTCCCTCCATAGATTGATCATTACCAGTGGCTTTGACTCCATCAAGGGCCTGACTTTGGAACGTTTATTCATGATGGTGCTTGTACGTGTGCGTGCGTGCGTGCGTGCGTGCGTGTGTGTAAGTTGCAAAAACGCCGGCTTTTTTCATTTCCCATCCATCCATCCCACTCTTAAAAGCTTTTTGCAATCAACAGAGGCCTCCTCCCCATCAATGAATAGGGAAGTATCCCCCCCTTCCTCTCTAGGTCTGGCCCCCTCTCAAACGTTTTGTACTGCTGCTAACGGCGAGCGAAGGATGAAAAAAAAGTTAGGTAAAAAAAGCAGTGAGGTTTTTCTCCTATCTGTCTTGCCACATGCCCTCGTACCTACCTTTATCGGTCGTGGGTCTGCCTACCTGCCCTCCCCTGTTGGGGAGGATGATGACCTGTAAAAGGGGACCATACCACTTTGTCAAATCTGTGTCAAACACGCGAGCCGGCGGGTGCAGGTAGGGAGCAGACAAAATAACATAGACGAAGGCAGCATCAGCTTGAGGGTGACCACGCTCTTCAAGGACTGCGTGCGCCAAGCCACTGATTGCCATGGCAACTCTGACCGGGCCCAAAGATGGCTGCGCCCGGAGGAGGAGCAAAAACAAGTGTTTCCAATCATTTCGCACGGCGTGCAATTTCCAGTGTGCTCAATACCTGCACAGTAGGTACAGCGCAGGACAGCACAGTTGTTGCTCGTCTTGAGAATCACCAGCAAGCAGGAGCAAGCAGGCCCTGGGCCCAGACGGTCTCCGCATTTCAGGGGATCATGACTCGTGCAAGACATGTTGGCATTGGCAGCAACCCAAGAGATAAAAAGATACCAGCACAGTTGAAAAAAAAAAGCAAGACCAGGGGCTTGAAACAAGCCCTCACAGCGCTAGTGATCGCGTGATTTTTGCTTGTGACTTCAGTGCGAATGCACCAAAGGCAGACGTGAAATTCCTTCGTGCGGAACGCTGCAATCAGAATGATGACGACAACAACAACTTGCTTTGTTTTGTCTACAAAAACAATTTTGATCAGAGCTCACACTCACACGATGATCTCCTAAGTCTCTGCCAGACAAATCTTCAGAGGGATAGAGCCAAAGTTCCCCCAATGCACTCTTGCTCCCCCTCTCTGGTTGTCTGGTCGAATTCCCTCGGCGGCGGCCGCCGCCGCCGCCTTCGCAGCTCCTGAAGCAAAAGGTCCCTCAGGGGACCAAGTTGTACTACCCGCACTCACGCAAGGAGTCACCGTTGGTACCAAGGCCGATCATTTTACCCTATGATTGATTTCCCATTTCTCACACCTCCATTGCTGGCGGGCGCGACCCCTTTTTTTCCTCTTCTTTTGGCATCTCGTGACGCTTTTGGCCCAATTAATTTGGAACACCCCGTCAAAACGCTCCGGCTTCCTTTTTTGCTGACTCGACGCAATTCTTTTATCCTCGGGCCCATCAAAATGGACGAGCTTGAATGAGCAGATCAAGGTGTGCGAAAAGAGGACCAAAGGGTCGCTCTCTCTGGCACGCGCGTGCGCCAAACGTTTGGGCTCGGTTTACTTGAAAGTGCACCCGAAGTAGGCCTCGTTCACCCACATCATTTCCTTCTTAGTGAATGCGGTCGTCGCCTTTGTGCAGTCGAGTGGTGAATCTCTCTGTTACTCAGCCAAGTCAGCGTTGCCACGACCGCTTTGTTGTAAGCGACAAAAGAGCTCTCGACGATTTTTGAAGGATCACTCCGACGCGCGCACTCTTGATTTGAATTTTACGCGTCCTTACGCGATTTAAGGATTTTCTTTGGTCTGTTCTTAATTTATCTCGACGTTGAAACTAAGCACGTTGCGTACGTTGGCCTCCTCCAGGCGTTGTTCGGGGCCCCCCGCAGGGGAAAAAATGCGTCAGGAGGCCTGAGAAGGCGAGGGAAATGAGAAGCAGCAGCGAAATTATCTTTTTTCTTGCCATATATTACGCGCATTTATGGCCGCAGTGGCTGGCAAAACTCTCACCGGTTCCACGCACCTACTACGTATTACGCGGTGAGCGCGGTACGTGGGTATTCGTGTCTTTGCGTCGTGACGCTGCTGTACTTGACTCAGCATCCGGGACCGACCCGGGGGATCCCTGTCGCCGGTCGTTTCCTGGCAGTAGTCAGAGCAAAAAAAAAAAGCCCACACCAGGTGCTGCCTCAGCGTGAACTAAACGGACGCCTTGAACTGCTGGCGCGTCGGACTCCATCGAATCCGAGTCTGCGTAAGGCATTATTCCATCTACTGCACGGATAATCAATCTATCTGACCTGTGCCCCACGACGGTGACGTCTACGCAGTGCAGCAGGGCACGATACAGTAGGGCAACGCCACCAACAAGTACGACCACGTACAGTACTTCTAGGAGTGCCGGTAATGAGTAATGACTGTTGGAATCTCTCCATGCACTCGGTTAGGCATGCCTCATTTCACCTCGAGTCTTATCGCCCAGCACATTCCTCTCCACCATCTTACGAATGCTCGGTCTTGTTTTTGGGTACCCGCCCAATGAATAATAGAGGCGACCTGTGTAACATTGAGGTTTGCTCCGTCAATCGGTCCGTGGACATGAAATATGTATACTGACTTACGTTATGTGTGTGTGTGTGTGTGTGTGTGTGTGTGTCTGTGAGAAAGTCGATGAAAACCTTCATCGACCACTGGCAAGATCCTTTTTTGTCTCTGACTGACATTCAGCAGAGATGCAAGAGCAGAGGCCTCCAGACAGAGAAATGCCAACGGCGGCAACAGTAGGCCCGAGTTCGGCGTGCCGGAGCAGGACGAGGAGGGAGGCCATGCAATCCAGGACATCGTGGAATTATAAAGTGACGTCGTCACTCTTCCAGATCAGTTTCGTCCCCCTGTTCAGTGGGTGCGTGTATGAGCAGAGGGCGTTGGCCTCCCTCGCTCTGTACCATTGCGTGTATTTGCTCAACGCCAGCGAGAGCAATTTATCCAAAAGTGGAGACGGAGGAAGACGAATTTTGTGGGAATTGCCTTGGCTCTTTGCCTCAGCACTCAACCAGATCAAGAGCAAATGGGTTCTCCATTCATTTTATGTCCTAAAATGACTCGTGCTAAGGCGTGGCGCCACTTCATACTTCACACCATCGTATGGCAAACCTGCAGATGCGCGCGCGCGCATTCGGAAAGAAAGCAGAAAGAGGTTTTCGTCTTTCCTGACATTGATTCTTTGCAGTTCTGTCCTATCATCGTTACCACCGTGAGTCAAGCAGGCAGCAAAAAAATTAATTGCGTCTGGGCGTCTGCGTCGAATTCCTCGCGTCAGGCGTCATTATAATACACAGGAGGGGGGGAGGAGGAAGGGTGAACTTGTGGGCGGATTCAGGGCTTTCGGGGGGGGGGACGCAAACCTAAAGAGGCCTAAAGAGGCCTTCACTGCCATTACGGGGCCTATAGTCGATAATGCGAGAATTCTATTGGGGCGACTCCCGAGCTAATTTGGAAATTAATGCGAGGGAGTTGGGCGGCCCAGATGATTCATTGGCACGAATGAAGCATTTGTGTAGAGAGGAAGGGTTGGGAAGACAAAAAAAAAACGAGAGAAATGCTTCGTTGTAATCCATTCGAGTCATTTATCCTGAGGAAAGTTTGTTCAGAGACAAAACCTTTTATGCTGTCGTGCAAAGGTCATACGTCGTCACTGCTGTAGCACAATCACGTTACAGCCGCAACATCTTCATGGATTAAGTAAAAAGCCCTGTAGTCGCTAATGTCATTACATTTTCGTATCACCAAGCTTCACATGTCGTTACTGTGGACGAACATTTCCGTGGAAAGTGTACCGACTGTACTTTTTTTTGTTCTGTAGCCGCACACAGACTTATGCAGTGTGAGCCTCACCAAAAAAGTGGGCTGGATGCACAATATGAAAGGCCGCATGAAGTTAACCAAGTGCAACGAAGCGAGCGTCGGGGACGACGTGGGGGAGGCCAAGAAGGAGTGACGAAGGAGGAGGAGGGAGGATAGAAGAGGTGTCAGAAGAAGACTGGAGAGGGGAGTGGCCAGGAGGAGGAGGAGGAGGAGGAGGAGGAGGAGGAGGAGGAGGCGGGCACCAACCGCGGATTTTTCAACTCGCTTGGTACACACGAGGACACAAGATGATGCATGAGGTCTTCTTGTACGCACAATCTCTCTACATATTAAAAGTCATTCTTCATCTAGTCCGCCTTAAAACACACACACACGCACAGCATCATGTTTTCCAAGAGCTCGACGCAAACAACCCCAAGCAGCAGGAAATTATTGCTTAACTGATTTAACCCGAGCATTTTATAGCACCTCCTCGCAGCCGAGTACCCTTTTTCTTGCTATCTTGGTTTAATTAAGAACTGTCGTCGTCCTCGTGGTCGCCGTCGCCGTCCTCGTGGTCGTCGTCGCCGTCGTCAGTAGCGCCCGTAACAAGGCCATGGTAGCAGCATCGTCTCGGATTCCACCTCCTCCGCCGCCGTCGCCGTCGCCGTCGTCACCGCTCCCTTTTTGCGTGCGCGCGCGAGCGTGGCCGAGTGCAAGCACGCACTCACTGGCACACACGGCCTCAGTCGTGTCAGGAAGCTGACGGAGTTCACATCTCTTGCAAGATCGTGACATCCAGCGAGATTAAAAAAAAAAAAATAAATAACAGGTTGAACAGCAAAAAAAAATGGCTTCACGCCCAATTTTGCTGCTTTGAATGAACGATTGTGAGAAGTATCTCTTACAAGGAGACCAACATCCTGGTGTGTGTGTCTGTCTGCCTGTCTGTCTGTCCGTCTGTGTGTGTCAGTGCGGCTGTGTGTGTTGTCTGCGTAACTGTTGTTGCTGCGACCTCTCCCGCCATCTCAGTGCGTCCTTATAAGAATTCGCAGCTTCCGTCAAACCGTCGTGCTCATGTCAGGCTCGCAATTAGCATCGTGAGAAGTGATTCTGAAAAGTGGGACCCTTAAGTGAAGGGGGGGGGGGGAAGCGTCTTAACCCCTCCTGTGTCGGTGTTTACAAGGAGCTAATATTTGCCGGAACACGCACGTGATGTGTGATGATGTCAGAGAGTCGACGAGGAGGAAGAAGAGAGGCGATCTCGACGAGAAGAAGAACGTGAAATATTTGCACAAGCTTTTTATTTTCGTGTGCGCGAATTTGCGAATTTGCTTCATTTGCTGGCGGGTGGTGTAAGGAGAACAAAAAGTTGGATGATCCCACGAATATCCTCATAAATTAAGTGTAGTCGTTGGTGCCTTGCCTACTTTAGTAGTTAGGCTCTCAGCTTCCTCATTGTAGAACGCAGCAGTTCTCACTTCCTTCCCTCTGAGCAAATCAAATTTTATTTATTTTTTCGGAGATGATGCATTAGCTACAGTAGGCCCACTGGGCCCACCACTGCGAGCACACACCTACCGTAAGCTGTCTGACAGGCCCAAGGGCCCAGGAAGGAGGGGAAACCGCGGGGCGGACAAACGGAGGGAATTTCGGACGGCGCCGAAATAATCCTCGGTATCTCGAAATCCCACATTTCTTGACTCGCACAACTCCCGAGAGCGCGACCTTGTTGATCTTAGCAGAAAAATAAGGACTTGAAAAACGGGTGGGAGCTGCTGCTCCGCCAGACACCCTGGGACGCGGAGGGTTCGTTCAGGTGCTAAAAAAACCCAGTCCATACATGCATGAAGGGGGGAGGGGGGGTGGGGTGAAGGCCCGCCAACTGCCAGTGATGCACGAAAGACGTGAGCCAAAAAAAAGACGAGATTTCATAAGCCCGAAATGTGAAAAAAAAAAATGATATTAGGCAGAGATAAAGTGGAGAAGTTAAAAATGGCGTGCATGTAGGGTAGCTCCGCAGCCACACATCTTCCTGGCCTAGCGAGATTACTGTGCCCACTCTTGACGCAGTCATGGGGTTTGGGGGTTAAGTTCAGACCCCACCCAGGGTTGTCAGGAATGAGCCGAAAGATGCACTAACCCAACAAGACTTTCAGCAATCACCTCTGGGAGCAGAGGAATTACACGCAGGGTAGATTAACCCAGAGGAGGTCTTAAGTGGCCAGGGACAGACAACTCAATGGATTTGGGACTTCAATCCCTTTCTTCTGCATATTCTATCCTCCGTCACGGGGGCCGCGCAGGCTGCGCTGCTCCTCGTCGAGGCTGAACCGGAGCAAAACGTCCCGACGAGATTCGTCTGGTTGTTTTCTCCCCCTTCCCCCCCTGCCCACTATGTTTGGTAGAGCGCTCACCTGAGGTCACCTACGTCCCTGTAGCACTTGTGTCTCCCCCACGTCGTGCATGCACACTATTTAGGTGGCCAGTTTTGCTCTCTTTTTCCTCCTTTTAAAATGTGCTTGCCTCACCGGTTTTTCCTGCTACTGGAGGGACCCTCTAAGGCTTCGCCACTTCCTGCTCCACTTTTCTGCAGGGAAAAAGAACGATAAGCTATTGAGAGACTAGACAGGGGTGCAGAGTCACCAGAACAGTCACTCTCCCCAAGTATTTGACTGGGAGGAGCAGAACCTGATTTAAGCCAGGTCCTGCATAAGTTGGGAGACACCTCAGTGTACTCTGAACTCACATTAGTTCAAATTTGACGCACTTGCAGCTGGTTCTAAGCAACTCCTCAGTCTTCTTTGTCTTACAAACTCAATCGCATGGCAGAAGTGGGATGAGCTTCCCTCCCCCAGCCATCGACCACGCCCCATTTAACACTTTCTCGAATTGTCCCTGGGGAAACACATTGAGAGTTAATCTTGCAGTTAGTTGCATTAGCAACTATTGCCATTCAAAGCTTTTGTGTCTCCACACTTATGCCGGGCCCTGTAGATGATATCGGGAGTACTTGGAGCAGACGTGTGGTTGTTTTTCTTTCATTCTCTTGGCAAGTAGCGTGCGAAACGGCACAAACTGCATTCCACCACTTCTTCTCCACACATTGTGTCACTTGGAGTCCGACCCCATCTGTCGGGGGAAGAAGAAGTGCATGTTGCATGCGCGCGCGTCCAATGTCTCCTCTGCCCTGACAGATGCGTGCGTGCGCGCGGTTGACATTGGATCTGGAACGCTCGGTCTCATCAAGCCCGGAGATGTTTAGACACTCGGGGGTCTCTTTTTGGCCGCTTCTGCAGCCACATTGTGCACAGACGCCAAAATTACTGAAGGGGGGGGGGGGGGGGCTCCCTTTTGTTTTTGG
>JAAUXU010055891.1_pt1 | contig 21968 bp, 29 predicted proteins | sample 7278151 | NCBI WGS metagenome assembly JAAUXU01 (sample SAMN14350113, study PRJNA611818) | marine sediment metagenome | isolation source: surface marine sediment (1.8m) | place: French Polynesia: Moorea | collected 2018-08 | reverse complement strand
TACAATGACACTGTTGGGCCGAAGTGAAATTGTCACTATGAGCGGGTTGTCACCATACCCAGGTGGGAATCCTATGAGCAACGATGCAGATTTTCAGCTGTACATGACAGTAAACAAACATTCAACACGTGCTTGTCAGACTTTGGGGTCACAATTCGGACTTTGTCAGACTTCGCTGGCATAATTCAAGAATTGAATCATGATGGAGATAAGAGAAACAGCCCTGTCCAACCAACAAAGAGTTATTGGCTGCAGCCAAAGTTTTGGAAACAGCCTTTGCTAAGGATGGAAACCACCATTTTGTGTATCAAACAAAACTGACGTGCAAAAGGTTGTTTGCAAGAGTATAAAGCAAGTTGTGATAAGGAGGTGTTTTGTTGCTGAGGGAAATTAGATACATAATAAAAATGTCATTTCAAGCAGGCAAGTTGTCAGTATATCCGAGTAGATTTATGCACATAAAAAATTGGGTCTGCATTAATTTGTCACTATAGGCAGGATGTCACTATACCCGGGATCCACTGACATCCCAATGACGAGGTTTCTCACGTGCTTCTGCAAAGAGAGGATGAGCCACAGCGTTGCCGAGGAGAATGAGTATTACGTGTGTGAAAAGTTGATAATAAACCCTTTTGTTGTTGGACTTCTTGCCTTTTGACTTTTACTTACCTAGATACAGAACAATAGGCCAAGAATCTCCGACCCCATCCGGATCCAAGGGCTTTGAACTCGAGAGTGAGCCAGATTCAAAATTACTTGACCGGATTAGGGATGGATTCGGGTCGAGTCCACGCCCGCGGGCCCGCAGTCCAAAAGCTGCTTGTGCCCAGCCCGCACAGTCCGAAACCCGCAAGACTAATACGAATTGCTAAAGTAACTCTGCCTCCTGAGGGTGAGTGGGGAAAGTTGGGATTTGAGATGTGGCCTGTGGGCCAGCCCGAGACCCGCAGCCTCCCAGCCCGCATAGCCCCGGTGGAATGCGGGATCAGGGACCCATCCTGAGAGGTGGGACAATATCCACCCCCCAGGAACACATGTTTGCGTCTCGCCACAACAGCATTGTCCATCTCCATAATTACGCCCTTCCCACCTTGGCATTGTTGACTTGCCACCGTGAGCTAATTTTGCGTCACGGTTCAAACTAATCCAGAATTGGGTTCATCTTGAGCTCCAGCATATCTGCAACGCTTGCCTGTGGCGTCTGGTCAACCCAGATGACTTTTGCACTTGTATTAAACGACAACACCTTGTCTTTTCATCATCTTGGCCACCACTGACGAGTCGTGCAGACAGTGCAGGAAAGGTGCACGTAGTGAGGGGTCGCCAATGGCCATGGAGTAGAGGTGAGGCTCTGGTGTCAGCCGCACAGTACAGGAGTGCCACGGGCTTGTTGGCCCTCGGCCATGGCCAAGCTGCCTTTGAGAGCAGACAAAGAAGATGACGGCATAGAAAGTGAACTTTTTTGTGTGTCTTTGGTAACATCTCTAGTTGCATTTATCTTCGTGATTACACAAGTGATGTCAGGAGTGCAATGTTTTGTCAACTGTAGCCGAAAAATGAACGAAATATGTAACTTTAGCCGGGTACCAGCCCAAAAGGACTTAGGCCGTTGTGGAATCTTAAAAAGTCGAGAATTGGGAAGTCCTCCCTAAAACATGTAAAGATGACCACATGAAATGTGTAGAAATGTGCAAAACATGTATTGAATGCCAGGGCAGAGGTTTGTTGAGTTTCCTCCCCACGCATTTGGTGGCTCAGAGGCGTGCCGGACAGCAAGGGGGAGGATAACAAAGGTGTGACTTTGTAGCAACATATTTTTTCGTTGCAGGTACTTTGTGTCCGCAACTGCCAAGTTGGCTTTCATCGGGACCGCGATGGCCTTGAACGGCTTGATCATGTGCCTGCTGCCTTTCACCCGCTCCTTCGAGTTGCTCGTGACGTTACGTGCCTTGCAGTTCTTCGCCTTGGGTGCGTTCATCACGGCGGACGCGTCCATGCTGGTCTACACCATGGGCCCTATCAAGTCGAGGCCGTTCACGAACGCGCTGCACGCCGCAGTCGGCGTGGGTTTCCTGTTGGGCACGTTCATAGTCAGGCCTTTCCTGCCCGAGGACAGCACGGCTAATCAAGACCGAGACTCGGTGTGCGGCAGCCCCAACGCGACTACGACCGATGACCACATCCACTACGTGCCCGAGGAACTCGGGGGCATCGACAAGATCGCCTGGCCCTTCCTCATCGCGGGAGGCTGGTCCGTCTTCTCTGGAATGGGATACTTCATTCTCGGTCAGTTCTGGCACATCGCGTTAGTCCGCAGCGTCATTAATGACAGAAGAGTCGACTTTTCAAGTAGGGATGTATCGGGCCGGCCCTTCGCCTCGGCCTCGGTCATATTGAGGTTGCGGAAGTGCTGCTACATTCCGATGCCAGACGTCTCATGGTTAGAGACTTGGTCGAGTTGTGTCAGGATCAGTGAGGTTAGGGTTGGGATCGCAGGAAAAGTGATGATCAGCCTTAGCTGTGCAAAGTCAGTTTTGTGAGTCTAAGAATGAGTTGAGACATCCACACATTGCGTTCTCGATATTCGCTGCGTCAGAGTGCAACTGGCAAAAACGAGGCTTCCATATTTATATGCATAATCGTGGCATGCAATGAATGCTTTTCCTCACAATCGACTAATATTTCTGCATAATGTTGTTCCTACATCGGGTCGCACGAAAGGAAAACGACGACTGCGACTCGTGACAACAATGCAGGCATTATGAATCTGGATGACGTTAGACACAATTGAATTTTATTTACGGCCAAGAGCACTCTACTGGGAATCTCACGAGTGAATTTGAGCACCATTGGCTTCAATGACTGCTTCCAAGCGGTCGCAGAAGACCTTGCACACGTTGGTGACATGCTCCTTTGACATGGCCTTCCACTGCTGGTCCACAGAGGCCATCAGGGCATCAGCATTGCTGTGGTGGGTCTTGCAAGCCTTGCTCTCGATGTGCCACCACACACTGTAGTCCAAGGGGTTCAAATCTGGGCTCTGCGGTGGCCAGAACTCCTTTGACCGGAATGACATGTGGTCTGCCATCCACTCCTGAACAGTCTTGGCAGTATGAGCAGGCGCACCGTCTTGTTGAAAGACATCCGTCTTCTTGCCTGACTCCTTGGTCGTCTTGGTGACCTACGAGTAGATCTCGGTCTTCAAGATGTCCAAGTAGTCGTCAACTCTGAGCCTGTAGCCTGTCGGGAACCACACTGCACAGTGGTAAACGATGCGGACAAATTAGATTTTCATGGATTTTTATAAAATATTTGGGAGTCAATTTGTAATGTCTTAGATCTTTGTAGTTACCTTTTATTGAGAGTAGAAGTCACCATAAGGCAGATTAGGAAGAAATATTACATAGCTAATATATGCACATTGTGAGATATTCCATGGGCCTGACTATGCTGGATGAAATCTCCATTAATTTATATGACATTTCAACCATTAGCAAGTTTTTGGCAAGTTATGCCAAATGTTTATGACTGTGAAAATGAAGCCTTATTGAACTTTCCTGTTGGGGTCATTTCTTTGATGAAGTGGCATCCCTGACACTATGGTTGAAAAACAGCTGAAAGACAACAGAACCATGAACCAGGAGGTGCTTTTGTTCAGTTGCACAGCCACCATGGACTCCCTCGTCACAGAGTGCTAATTCTGCCAGGAGGAGGGGCACTCAAAGACAAGTTGCCCCAAGAAGTTCCAGGGAGTGCTGAAGCATGATGATGCCCTGGTTGAGAGCTTCTTCATATAGAATTTGCTGGTTAGTCATAGTTTTTCATGGGATTAAGCATGAAAATACAAGAATTTTTTTGCATTCGATCAGTGAAGGGTAATAATCATTTATCCTCAATGAGAGTGTTTCAATATGTGAAGTGAGGATCACATGACTTTTTCATTGGCTCATGAATAAAGTGTTAGGTTAAAAGTTGCAAAATTGTGGGACTTTCTATGAAACTGCTTGTGGAATTCCAGATGATAATTTGACATCTGTCCAAAATGGTAAAAAAGTAGGCAAATTTCTTGACAATCTAATTTGACCAGGTCGCACTACAATGGTTTTACCACTGTGCACTGCATCTCCAGTTGAAAGCAAGGACGCCCCGCATCATCACAGATGCAGGATGCTTTGTTGTTGAGATGTAGCAGCATCTGGAATCACTGGTTTCGCCGTCAAAGCTGACCGAGCGATCATCCTGGAGATTGATGACTGGGTCCATCTGGATCCGTTTTTTCTCCTGAGAAAAAGACCCCGGTGGCCATGGTGCTTGATGTCGTTTAGGAGCTGCTGGCAACGCTCCAGACGAACCTCTTGCTACCGTTGAGAGAGCAAAGGCTTCTCTTGCAGCCGCACCGACTTGCCGCCAGCCTTCTTCCTGGCTGGGGACACGGCCATGCGGCTGGTGCCGTGCTCAGCGCCGTACGACGTCCTTGACATTGTTGGAGATGCCATGAAGTCAGCCCTGACATCATTGGCATCATGTTTTACGGGCCAACCGGTGCGTGGCTGATTGGTGAGGTCTTGGCCTTCTTTCAGGCAGTTCCTGGTGTTGCAGACCATGGACTTGCTGACCGAGAGCGCCTCAATGATGGACGATGAATGCTCGGCACACATGAGAGTCGCAACCTGCAACCTTTTGGCTTCGTGACACTTTAAAATGACACTAGAAACACGCGCAGTGACTCTATTGAAAGCTGTCGGCTGTGTAGAACTGGTCTCCAACCATCACAAATGGTTGAAAACAGTCGTTTTACTTTCGTGCCACCCGGTAAGCATATTTTCGCATCCTCGATCTACAGTCACAACAGTTTTGCATCATTGCTACCGATATTTTGCCCTGGAAACCATTGAGACCTTCTTAACTGTCATGGTGAAATGTGACAACCGCTTTACATAGAGAAAGCACTGTTTGGCTTCACTTCTAACCTCATTTACAGCACAAGAAGAGCAAATTTATTGTATTCCAACGCTGCCAACAGTTCTGGCAATGCCACGTTCTCTCTCCCCCAGCTGTCCTGCCCTGGGTCATGCCAAGGTACTACGAAGGCGCCGAACATCCTGCCTCTCAGGTTCACTGCTCAAGAGTCAGGTACTGGAAAATCATCATCTGTGGAGTTTTCTTCTACTACTTTCTCTCCTGTGGCATCGAGAGGATCTATCAACCTATGGTAAGCCCAAGCACGACTTGAGCAGTCAGCAGAAGCATAGGAAAGTTTTCAAAGATCAATGAGACCATCAACAGCAGAGAAATGGTCGAAAATGGGATTTCTTCCAGTGAGATCAGCTCGTGCCTTTCACTACTTCGGCCAAAGGGCCCTGTTATGCTGAGCTCGGGCCAATTGGGCGCTCTTATCAGCTCTGGGCATCACCGTGCCTTGGAGTTTTACTTACGTTTACCCAACCTAAACCTGACCCCACTTGGGCTCATAAAACCTGACCAAACATAACCTGGATTTCACCTAAATTCAACCAAACCAAACTTATTAGCATTGTGCCAGGTAAATTTATCATTTTCAAACTTTGTTTTTGGGGACAATGTTCAATTTGACAAAGCCCTTCTGTAAGAAGAAGTGACTCATTCCCGTGACTCACACAGAGCGTCTGAAAATTGAACTACGTGAGGTCCATTCATTTATTTGTCTTAAACGGGAAACGTGTGAAAGCAGCTTCCAATGTGAATCTCCCCCTCCCCTCTTAAGCTGATCTGTATCTGTAGCTTTGTTGCAGTCCTGAAATCGCATCTTGTGTCAGTCTCTACGTACATAACGAACGATTCCCATTTTGCTTAAATGTTTCGTGCTTTTTAAAACCATCAGATTTCTTTGAGGTTGCAGACTTTGTGCGTCTTTTGAAGAAGTTCTCGATAAAAAATCATCCAAGTTTTCTAGTTTTGCTATTTCCGCCAGAGTCAAACTTAGGGTTTAAAAAAGCAGCAAAGAAATTTGTCTGTGACAAGAGATTGTGACGTAAACGTTTAAACATTATTTTCATTATTAATAACGCACTTGAGCTTGACAAATGATGGCTTCGTGCAGGCCGAGGTCATTGGCATCTCCTCTGGTCAAAGGGTTAAAATAACCGAGAGTGGCCGAACAAAAACGTGGAATTCTCTAGGGACCCCTTGAAAACGCGCACTTTTCATCACTCCCTGACAAATGAGACTGCTCGACGAGGCTCACCAGAAGAGTAAACTTCTTCATTCTTTGTGCTCTCATCCTAAGCTCTTAAAGAAAAAGATATCTTACAGGGTGAGACAGAAGCAGTTGGCAAGTGTATAAGGGAACCGGACAAAAATGACCAAGACCAAACTGACCAGGGGCGACCCAAGTCATTGACCTTGAGCCTGGCACCTTGGGCAACGCCAAATGTAGCCTTGGTGGGCCTTCTTGAAGCTGGCCGAGGCCCACAGAGCTGGCTTGGTCCCTTGGAACTGGCAGACTTTCCATACCAAGACATTTGAACGGGATAGGTTTTCCGCTGCCACGTTGATCAAGTCCGGCACCTTGGACAACGACTCTTTGTCAAACGTAGGCACAAAGCCCTATTTATTATTTACCTAGTTGACAGACTATTGGGAACACAAAACCGATGTCCAAGGTTTCGGACTGCACGTGTGCAGCTCAAGTGAAGTCAGATGATTGTAGCTCCAAGCACTACACTTCATGCCAGAGTTACAGGGTGACTCGGGAAGAAACGTGATCGTGCCTTTATCTGAGGCGATCATTTTGTTCATCACCACGAGCAGTTATACTTGCTAAAGCAAATATTTGTCCTTTCACCAAAGCACTCAGATTCTAATCCAACCTAAAGTATCGAACTTGTTGACTTGAAAATATCCCCTCCCGCCTCCTCTTTAGGCCTACACGTATGGTCTTTGCGGCCCGCTAAAGCTGAGTCCGTCCGAGGCTGTGGTCACGGACTCGACGTACAACGGCGGCTTCATGACTGGCCGAATCGTGTCCGTCTTCCTCGCCAAGCTCATCAGGCCCAGGAATATGATCACCACGAGCTGCGTCGCTTGCGTCACCGCTGCATTGGCCCTCTGCGCCTTCGTACACACAAAGTATGGCCTCTACGTAGGAACTGGTGAGTGGTACAAGGTTTGACTGAATTACAGGGTGTAGCTGACTTAGCTTGAGGTAAATACTGATCTGCGCGAAGAAGATGTTTTTGACACTTCGAGAACGTGTACCTGCCATAGTCGGACACGTCGGACCTGTTTTTCTCTCACGACCCTGGCTTGCGCTGGCTGGCCGGGTCAAAAACAGACCAAACGGTGCACAATAACTTGGCCTTGGCAATCCTGACTGCGACAGACTTGTCGACTCTCTCCACTTGAGCAGTTTGTCCGGAGCTTAGAATGCATCTTCAGCGTATTTTGGCACGTGACCCCCAAAAGAGACCGAAGCCAACCAACTCTCACCACCCTGTTGTATTGGTGTGATCCCATAAGCACTGCAATTGTGTGTGTGGTCTTGCAGGGGTCTTGGGCTTCTTCGTGTCGTGGCAGTTCGGCTCGGGCTATTCCTGGGTGGCCCAGAAGATGGACATCACTGGCCGGCTGGCGCCTGTCTTTTTTATCGGGTGCGGCATTGGTTCATCCGTGTTCCCGCCGCTGTCCGGCTTCGCCTTCACGTCGTCCCTGGGCCCCGACTCCATCCTGTACCTGACGCTGGGAGCGTGTGTACTGCAGTGCGCCAACTTCTCGGCCATGTGGACGCTGAGCTGGTGCGGCAGGAGAAGAAGGGCCCCCAACCTGGAGCTGGTTGCGCGTCGCTGAGCCTCCTTCCAACAGACGGCGGCTACTTTCCAAGGGCGGATCGCGGCGCCAATCGCCGTTTGGAAAGTCCTCGTGCGCCCTCTCCCGCGCGGGGGGCGCCCCCACCAAAGACTTTCAGTGTGGCAAAGTCAAGCGTGGAGTGTGGCCAGAGTAATTCTTGACATTGACTTTCCAGATTGTTGTGTCTAGTTATACCTCTGTACGTGCATGTATATAACATATATAACGCATAGACAGAGATATATGGTGAATCAGCATGCGGTCGATTGTGGACTTTTTTCGGTAAGTCCTTCAATTACTAGCAGCGCTTGGGCCAATTCGAGGTACTTTGTGTGATTGTCCTGAGGAGGTAAAAATTAGGTTCATTTTCCCGCCTAATTTATGCCCGTCCGTTCTCTGCTCAGTCCCAATGGTTGGCCTGGGAAATATTGGACCCAAAACGTACGAGGTCGTTCTGAATTCTTTAAAAAATCAGTCATGGCCGCCTTGACGTCAATAGAATGTGTTAGGTATGTTTTCTACACTAGTTTACGTGAAATCGCTTCAAGAGTTGTCCTCATCTATTCACGTATTAACGAAACATGGACCAATGATAGCATTTGAAGTTAAAAAAAATACAAGTGATTGCAGTGGGCAGGGCAGGAAAAGCAATGCTGCGCCAGTGATTGGCAGACCGAAGCACGGAGAAACAAGCTTTGTTGTGCAGTGCAGCTGCTTTGCCGTTCACTTCAAGAAGAGAATCAAGGATTTTCTGTAATCTACCCCACACCAAGCGCGAGCCCGATGGACAGTGGAAGCTCGATTTGACGCTACTTTATGTTTCAAGTAAAGACTTCACCGTGCAGTTCGAACTCATGCAATTATAAAACTTAGCATTCCACTAAAGTACTTAGACTGTATTGTGGTCTCATTGTACATTAGAGTCTCGATTTCGCCTCAAATTAACATTCGATTAAGGCAAAAAAAGCCTGGACTTCACAGTCCTTGTACAGGCCGACAGAACGTAAAAGCCTCGCTCTCTCACTCAAATTGTCGTTCAATCTGGTTTTCTACCCAGATACGACGAGGAATGTTCATCGAATGGGCACTATTACACTACAAAACGCGCCGGACAAGCTGGTCATGCAGTGAGACCTCGATTTAGCCAGGACTCGTTCGTTTACTTCCATTGGGCTGGGCCAAATTGAAGGACAACCAAGAAAGCTTTGACTCTTTGTATGCGCGCATCATGCTGCTTGTGCAGCAAAGTCTCAATATTTCACTCCAATGACACAATGACTAACCGTTAAATCTATATTTTACCTTACAATAGACGCGCGAAAGCTTGTTGCACGGCAGTCTCAACTTTTCACTTCAATGACACGACGATTGGGCGTTCAATCGAGATTCGACTGTGCAAAGTGCACCCATACATATTGCTGTAGAGCAAAGTCTCTTTTCTCTTTACTTCAATGACATTAGGATTTGTTTGATTTGGTAACGCCAGCTTTGACTGTCCCACGTAGCCAGGTCGAACAGTGCGAACGCAATTTTCCGCCCTATTCGATGTCGAGCAGTCGAGCAAAATTTCTGCACGCAAAGTTGCATGCAGGTATGTATTTGTTTCTTGAGCACCTGCCCATAATTCGTGGGTCGCACTGACATGTTCGATTGAGCACCCCCACCTGGCTAATTACTCATCCCTGTCTGGGCGAACTAAGACGCACAGTTGCAGATTTGCTGCGCTGAACGAGCGACCTGTGCGAAAAATCGCTTGGAAAGGGCCAGCTAAAGTGAGCATGCAAATATTGCTCAAGACAGAGCAGAGAGAGCAGGGAACAATCGATTCCGAGGAACACATGAAGTGAGGCTACTCGCTGTGAACTCGAGGAGAGCGTGAACGTTAAAAATTATGCTACAACATAAGAACTTGCTGTTGTTTCTCTTTGCAGTCATCAGCGTTAAGTGTTCTAACAAAAAGTCGATTTCGTCGCACGCAAAAAAATATTGCCTCTCACACATTAATAATGCTTTAGAGACAGATCGCTCACTCAAAACGTTATCAGACAAACTGAGGTAATCTTGCAAGCCAATGGCTCTTTATTTCTATACATAAATATTACCACACCCCTGAGAAAACGACATCTTGCCTCAAAAAATGACCACAATTGAGCTCTACACTAGTAAAAAGCTGACAGAAAAGAGATTTTAGATAAGAAGGTCATGAAATCCTAGCACTTTGGCTTCCAAGGCTTCCAAAGTTACACGCAAAGACAGTTCTTTACACACTCTTTCCTCAAAAGTTCTGAGTGTAATCACAGGTAAAGGGATAACTGAGGATCAAATTTTCAGAGATTTTTCTTTTATTGTGACTCTCTGATGCATGCAAGTACATGTGCAAGCTATTACAGGCAGTGACTGCCCACGACAGTTGACATTTGGAGTGATTTTGCTTTCTCTGGAACCACGACCATGTTCTCTTGAAGTCAGAAGCACCATTTCAGACGGCTAGTGAGGACAAATTACAGGCTACTAAGTTATATACATAGTAGATAATTATGGCAATTTTGCTTGAATCTGTCAATGAAGTCTCCAAGGTTGGCCTCAAAGTCTGTCCAAACAGCTCTGTCGGACATAATTAAAGCTGTTCAATATCCAGGCAAACTGCTGAAAGTGCTGAGGGAGTTCTTTGCACAGAAGTGAGGCCTTCAATAGGACTTGCCTACATTGGTTCCCCTCTAGGCATCCTCCGTGCACTTTGCCTGGGCAATTCCATTCCTCTGCACCCACTCATGGGCCTTATTGCTGCCCCATGCTTTGTTCTCCTTCGCTCGCCACTGTGGAGCTTGCCAATCAACAAATTTCACAATGGCAGTTAGGATTGTTCCCTGTGACTCTGCTGATCTTATGCTTGTCCTTGACCATCTGTTAGGGGTGGAACGAGCCTGGGCTCGAGGCTCGAGGCTCGATGGCTCGAAGCTGTTTTCACCAGGCTCGAGAGGCTCGAGGCTCGACAGGTCAGGCTCGAGCATCTCCCCAAACAGTGGAGGGACAGTCCAGAGCAAACTCACTGCTGCTGCAGGATGGCAGTGACCAGTCACATTGAATATGCACATAGCACAGCACAGATTCCACGGATGGCAAGGGCTCTTTGTAAAAAATCCAAAGTGTTTGCATTGACACAAGTGGTCACAGTGCCATGTGACTTTAACAGTTTTCATTTAAATCTCCACTGGGAAGTCACGGAACGACTCCATCATGGAAACAGTAAGCAAAAGCATCGCTGTATTCTGAAATAAAAAGCCTCTCAGCTTTAGCCAAGAGCTGCTTCCAATTCCAAGACTTTGTTCTATCCCTGATTGCCATATGTACCCTCCACTGCCTGTAGAGCCATTTCTTGCAAGTTTGGCAATTACTCCTCACACTTTACATTCCCGCAGTGTCAGTCAGAAGAGGACAATGGGCCAGAGGCAGGCCCACCTGCCTCTGGAGTTTTCTGGTCGCAGTCAACTCAGGAAGTGGCTGAAGATGATGCGCAAGCCGAACTCTCCAGCAATGAAGAGGATTGTCCACCAGCCCAGTAGGATGCCACACGACACAAGTCCATCAATTAGAAGCTCTTCGAAAGGTTGTGAGGAAGCAAGGCAAGGTGCAGGTTCTGCCACAAAGAATATAACACTAGGAAGGCTGACACCAGTACAATTCGTCGACATGGGGAGAGAAATCACCAGCAGGCACTAAAAGACGCCATCAGCCAGTCTCATCAACAGAAGGGTAAACGTATTCAAATGACCATACAAGAGGCCTTCAAGCAAGTGCAAGTTTATCCAGCAAACTCAGAGAGGAAGAAAAAATGGACGATATCCTCATCAAAATGATTGCCGAAGACTCCCAGCCTTTATCGATTGTTGAAGATCGTGAGATCGTGCCGTGAGATGGACATGAAGTACAAAGTCCCAACCCGCACCCACGTGAGAAATGTCAAGCTCCCAGCACTGTTTGATGCAGAACGGAAGAAGGTGAAAGATGCCATGTTACCAGTAACATCAGTTTGCCTCACAACAGACATGTGGACATCACGAAATTATCATGGATTTATTGCAGTGATGAGCCACTACTGGAGCGACGATGAGGCGTGATTGAGGTCATCTGTTATCAACTGTTTTCATTTCCATGGTAGACACACGCACGAGAACATCATGTCAGAATTGATGAAGGTCATGGAAGACTACAAGATTCATGGAAAGGTTCTGGTTGTTGTAACGGTTCAAACATGGTAAAAGCAATGACTGAAATGCCCCTGCGGCATCTTCCATGTTATGCGCACACCTTAAATCTTGTGGCCAAGGATGCCATCGAGTGAACTCCAGGATTGAAAGTCATTGTGGACCTCATCTCCGAGATAGCAACAGCAACGAAGCAGAGCACTGTAGCAAAGGAGGAATTGGAACGATGTCAAACAAATCTTTGGATGATGCCAAAGAAGCTAAAGCAAGATGTTCCAACAAGATGGAACTCAACATTTGAGATGATCACAAGATTTGTGGAGGTCACAGACGCAATCTCGCTCCTACTTCTTCATTCATCAATGAAGAATGTAGGCCACTTCTCTCCTGACATGTGGGAAGAGGCTGACAACGTTGCAAAAGTTCTGAAGCCACTGTACAAAGCGACAGTTGAGCTGAAAACTTTGCGACAAGATCGAAGATTATACCCATGACCACAGCTCTAATTTCTAACTACACAAAGAAGTCACGACAGACAGATACAACAGCTCAGGCACAATCACTGTCACAAAACATATTGGAAAATTTGCGATCTCGCTTTGAGAAAGTGGAAGATATCAGGATCCTGGCTGTTTCAACTTTATTGGATCCTTGATTCAAAAATGATTTCTTTATGAGAGACAATAAGATGAAACATGCTCTTCTTTGCCTCAAGAATGAACTTGTACAAGCAAGTGAAACAGCTCCAGATGTTGAGAATAAAATGACAGATAATGGTGGTCTTGAAAGGAAGAGAAAGAAGAACTCAGAACTGTGGGAGGCATTGGACAATGAAATGTCCGAGCGGATCCAAATTCCAAGAAGAAAGTCAACTAGTCTGCTGCACCGGCAGATTCGTGATTTCTTTGCTCTTCCATGTGAACCACGATATGATGACCCTCTGGAATGGTGGACAAAAAAGGGAAAATTAGCCTTTCCAGAGCTTTTCAAGCTGGCAAAGACATATCTTACAATACCTGCAACTTCAGTTGCATCCAAGAGAGTTTTTCCATCAGCGGGCGAGATAATTTCAGCACGCCGAAGTAGGATCAATGACTCTACTGCTCGAATGCTAGTGTGCCTGCATGGAAATTTAAGATAATGTCCCACATCCCAACCTTTCCAAGATTCATAATAAATGATTTGCTACCAAATAAGTGTTTTGTTACCATAATTCAATGCAAATTTGCGAAGGAAAGGGGACAGTTCTGATTTTGCTGTGCAGACAGCACTGTGTGGTAGGCTCGGCTCGATAAATATGGGCTCGTTCCACGCCTACCATCTGGCTGGCTACCATCTCTGGCAGGGAAAAGTCCCTGGCAGGCTTCCTGAATGGCATCGAGGGTTTTGACCCGACCTCCGTCCTGATTGTGCCTGTCAGGGCCTCTGTCAAGATTGTGCGAGGCCTGCCACCCCTTGCGCGCCTTGAGTAGTCCCTCGTTTCGTCATCGAGCATCTTAATGGAGTAGACAGTGGTGCAATGGATGCTCATCTGGGCAGCAATGACACTAGGACTAATTGACTAATTCTCCCTGTGTTTGCTGCTAATAGTTGCAGCAGTCCATGAATACACGAGAAAAATCATTGATCACAGATCATTTTCAAACTTGAGCCTAGTATCGAGCCTCAAGCTTGCTTTACATTCCAGCTATGAGTCTCTCTCTCTGTCATGCTTTGTTTCTCCCCTCACAGAACCTACCAACCTTTGGCCTGGACAATAGGGTTTTGCATGGTTGTGCATGGTGCTGGAGGACCCAGGGAGCAAATCCCAGTGAAAATGGTCGGCCTGGGGGCTACGATTGTGCCGTGAAAATTTCAGTCAATTTCATCAATGTCCCCCCCCCACCGTGAAGAAGCCAAATTTCCAGCCTCTTTGGCATCCTCCCCTGTCCAGTTGGTCTTGCTGTGAGCACTGTAGTACCAAAATGGTCAGACCTGACATTGAACCTCCGTACTCAACATTGTGCCAAAGTATCACATCTGTATGTTCCCCCTCAGAATTCCACCTCAACATGCTTCACTTTAGCGTATGAGGTGATATCACGCGGGTGGAAAATCTTTTTGCCCTGGATTGCACATGGGCACCTCTAAGTTCCCCAAGACGGCCATGTTGTTGGGCTGCATGGGCAGCGACAGTGAGGCATTCCTCCTGTGCTGATTGAGGTAAAATTGAATGGGACCAAGTACAAGGAGATCCTCATGAGGAAGGTCATCCCCATCCTGAATGCCACATGTGGGAAGGAGAACTACATCTGGCAGCAGGATGACGCATCAGCAAGGTCTCAGTGGATGAGGCCAGGGACAATGTCCCTGGCTATGTCAGGGCCACTGTCAGCAAGTTCAGGCCCAGGCTTCGGGAGTGCATTACTGTAAATGGCATTGGGTTTGAGAAGTAACGTTGAAAATTGCCATGCCATCCCATGTTCTTTGTTTTTTGTTACTGGGGTCCTCTGCAAGAGATTGATACCCGTGCAGAGAAAACCTTGGTTGGTTTTTTTCCTATCCCGGTTGGTGGCAAACAGTACTTAGTAGACCGTAGTGCCTGGCATGGCGAGTCCACCAGTGCGCAAAACTTTCCTCTACCTTCTTAAAAAGCCTTCTTTCCAACACAATCGAGGCTGTCTCCCTGGTTCACCCCCTCTAGGAGATGATTACTCCAGAAGAGGTCCCCCCTAAGACAGCCACGTCTGATGCCATCCCAACTGCTCCTATTCCTGCCCTGGGTTCTAAATGCCGCCTGAATTGCCATGCACTGAGCATATGGGTCAAGTGGTGTAACGTCCAGGACAGCCTCCGGGACAGCAGTGGGAGTGAAGATGACCACTTCAGTTTTATCTGCCCCAAACTGGTCACAGTCTCCCACGTTTTGGCTGATGAGATATAGCTCATCGCCCAGATGGCATTACCGAACACACCATAGTATGCCTTCTCCCTCCCTTCACTCACCAGCGTGGCCCTCTGGGCCATCCACTGGGGCATCAGAGAGGAGATTGATGCTCCCATTTTCCCTACCCAGCATACATGCCTAAAGAGATCTGACATAGTCTTGGAATCCTGCATAGCCTCCATAAAGAGTTTCCAGGATGCCTGCTTTGCTCTCCTTCTCCTTCACCTTACTCCCCTGCAGAAAGCCTGTCCACTCTCAAGGTACGCAGACCAGGTGACCTGATTAGGGTATATGTAGTAGGTCCTCCAGGCCCTCCTAGCACTCCTCCTCAGCCATTGTACCATCCCCTCCCAGTAATATGGCTGATTTTGTCTACGTGAGCCCCTGCGCAGAGGACATGTGAATCTGAGGGCCTTTTGGAAACTCTTCTCAAACTTAAGTGCGGCTTGATCGAGTTAGGGTTTGGTAATAAACTTGGGATCCCTGAATAGCAGTCTGCTTAAACACTCTCTAAACTTTTGCCAATTGGCCTTGGCTTGATCAGGGGCCTTGGCAGCTACATCAGCCATCAGTGTTATGTTGAAGTCAACACATCTGTGGTCTGAAAAAGTGACGTCCGAGCTCACCCTCCATCCCTCTAGAAAAGGGATGGAGGATGATCTTAAGACCATTATTAATGTTATTACAGTCAATCAGTGTACCTGTAACCCACAGAGATGCGCATATGTCCCTGCCAGAGAATTCTGGGTAGAATCATACAATACATCCATGTTGTGGGAACAGATTATTGCAGCCTTTGGGTTGGTGCCATCAGCAAAGAAGGGAGACAGTTCCTGGAATTCAGAGGTGTGACCCCCGCACAGGCATGGTTTCTGGAGGAAGAGGCAGAAGCTGCCCTGGTCACTCAGGAATGTGCAGATGTTCACTGCAGCCATCTGACAATGTTGGCTATTTAGCGAGGAGAAAGAAAAACTCCTAATCTCAGCTGTTATTGAGTGGTTAAAAGAGAAAATCCATTGTCTGGAAAACCCTGCACCACCCCTGAGTGACTCCACTCACATAGACTAGCTGGACTGCGTGCCCTTCGGGCACTCTGTTCAGCTAGACAGTGCCCTTCAGGCACCATGTCCATGTAGATGATCACACGATGCCTTAAAGAGAAAGTAATCTTAGCGTTGCAGATGAGTGCAAGGTAATTTTTTTTCAAAGCATTACAGGATTTCGGGATAGGTGGCGTTGTCAGTTACGTGGCCTGAAGAATCATCCTGCATCAGGATATGAAGTTGATCAGGATGCCCAACTCTTGAGCAAGCCACATAAAGTTGACCATGATTGAAAAATTGTCTTGGCAAAAAGATGCCAACTTTGTGAAAAGTCTGTCCTTGACTTTTGGTTGAGGTCATGGCAAAGGCCAGTTTGGTTGGAAACTGCCTGTGTACAAAGTTGAAATGATAAGAACCTCCCTCTTCTCTCCCCTCTTCTGTTGTCTCCCCTTCCTGCCCCTCCAAAAGTATGACAGTGACGGGCCAATCGCTGACAGTTCAAGTTGCTGCAGTTTTAAGGTCATCAGCCCGTGACATCTTGGCCCATTTCAGCCGAGGTCAAAAATGTCAACTTTTGAGGCCTGATGACCTCAAAAGGAGGCCAGACCACGCTACAAACATTCTCCGGTCCCTCCTGCATCCCCCAGTCAAGTCCGGCCGTGATCCGCAGCATGCTGCCACTGCTTGTCTGGGACAAAGAATCGGTCTATTTTCTTTCTTGCATAGACATCATGGTCATTACGAAAAATGCTTGGCTGACTTAGTTGAGCTGCCTCAGCCGGCACTGCTCGCCCGGCCCTTGGAATGGCTCCCTCTTGGGCGGCCTGGGCCATGCTTGGCCCCTAGTTCCGGACCAGAGCAGATGCCCAAGCACTGCTTTGGCTGGGCATTGGCCTCTGCTTTTTTTAAGAGCATGAAATGATGATACTCCTCATCTAACAGGATTTTGAGGCCCCTGCTTTCATTCTCCCCCCCCCCCAACCCCCTGATGGCGTGAGCCACAGTGTGGGAGTCCGGGTGCCCCCGACCAGGATTGACCTTCTGAGCCTCCTCGTTAGAGGTACCGCAGTTGGCAGTGACAGCAGTCGCCTTCCCCCCCGGGTTACCTCTTTGGGAGGGACCTCAGACGATCCCTGTTTTGGCACTGCCTTTGCCTGATTCCAGAGGGGTACTGACGGACGTTTCTTCAGTGCTTTTCCTCTTGGATTTTTGTGTGGCTTTCCTTCACTTATTGCGATGGAGCTCCACGGGTTCCGTCGTCAGGCCTTGAGGTCTGTTTCCTGTAACATCGGCTGGAAGGAGTGGATCACGTCACGAGCAGTTTGTTCTGTCCGACCATGCGACCCAGGACAGCCTTCTCTGCCAGAAGGTTTTTAGGCCTATAGCAGGACATTTTGACCCGCTTACTTTGCCAAGCTTTGGAGACTTTACCATCCAACTTAACACCTGCAACGATCTGACTAAGTTAGTCTGTCATCGCTTTGTTTTGACAGCCCAGGAGACCCCGTTCCCCTGCCCATCTCCTGAAAGAGCAGCAGAGCTCCAGGACTTCCTCAGCCTGATTGGTAAGGATTGCCTTCTCCATCTCATCAACGAGCCCAGAAAAGAGTTCCTCGTCGATCAAAAACCTTTCATCTGTACTTACATGGACAGTGAGAAGGTAGGGGTCATCCCCTTTGACCGTTGCCTTGTGCGACTTCGGTGCCCTTGCAGGAGGTTGCTTGGCCGCCTCTGTCGCAGATGGCCTGGGGGCCATGCCGCCAGTACCGGCCCCTCCAATGAGAGATGGCCGAGAGTCGGCCGCCAGTATAAACGGCCGAGAATTGGTCACCAATGCAGACGGCCGAGAACTGGCAGTCATTGTAGGCGACCGAGAATCGGCCGTTGATGGTCCAGCAGCTCCCAGCAGCTCCCACCAGCGATTTTCGGACAAGAGGACCTTGCCACCTCCTCTTATAATAGTCGCCCTCGTTGCCCCAGGCAGAGGATTCTGGTCAAAAGAGATTGTGTCCACCCTCCTCCCCAACCTGAATCTGCTGGACTTCAGTATCTGGGTGCACTTGGAGGGGGAGTCCTCCAGCCCCCATCATACCAGCATCAAGGTACAGAAGGCTGCCATGGAGGAGGTCGACGCCAACATGTCCAGGGACTATGTTGCGAAGTGCTGCTCCTCCTGGCACTGCCGTGCGATCCAGGCCATTCAGGCTGAAGGGGCATTGTTCCAATAATGAGATGGAATGAACCCTAAGCTAACTTACGACCTCATCAAAATATACCAACTTTCTCTAGATCAATACCATGTGCATGAGCATATAATGCGAAAACATTCTGAGTCATTACGGTGCACCCAGTATTATAAAGACAAAACTTTGAAGGAAGGCAGTGAGGTACATGAAGACTACACTTTTTAACGACAAGGGTGACAAATGCTGATGAGTGGGAGTCATCCAAATGTTTGATGAGGAAGAAATTGTCTTCAAAGGCCACTTCGAGATTCAAGCAGCCCATGTACAGACTGTCCATGAAGAAAGAGTGGCTTTGGGCAGTGCACCCATTGAGATTTTCTAGACAACTTTAGGTCAATCGCGAAGTGACGAATGTCTCACCCGGTGAAAGTTTCGTATGTCTGCATCTAGAGCAAGCAAGGTGTTCCATGGAAAGAAGATTGAGACAAGGCGCCCGTCCTTTGAGGACCAGATTGACCTCCCAAATTTGGCCTAAGGATGAGCTATGGAGGATGGATGAAGCCAGAAAAAAGTACGAGGAAGTTACAGATTTCAAGACATTGGAGTGTCGCCTCATCATCAGTAAGAACATGTGAAAAGACCCGGGTTTGGAATATTGAGACTATTGATGTGAGTTTACATTCACTAGTCTGTATTCACTGGCGTCTTTTTTTGTTTGAGGCTTATTTTGGACTGAAGCTGGGTGTACAAAAATTGCTCATCAGCAGAAATATGATACAGGATAGGCATCTTAAGGAAGGGCTAAACTAGTATAAATTTAAGATTAAATACATTGACCTTAATTCTAACCTACCGATCGGTACAACATGAATTGGCTTTGTGGCAGTCCTGATGCAATCTCTGTGAACTCTAATGGTCATCAGATCTTGGTTGAAATCAAGTGTTCAGTTTTGAATAAGGAGGTTAAAAGTGCTGTCCCTTATGTCAGTGTAGTGTCATACTTGTAGGAGGTTATTTGTTGTTGAGAAAAGGTCTATTTCACTGAAATTTTGCCAGCAATTTGCTCTAGAGAGTAAATAGCAGTCTGCAGCTCAAAGTCATGTCAGTGTCTTCTAAGAGCCTATGAGTGCCTAAACTGGTTCCCTACAGATGGTTGACTCATTCACATATGAGGTCACCAGACAGGTTTGTTATGAAAGACAAGATAACAAGATTTCTATCAATGTAAGGCACAAGGTTGCCCTGAAGGTAAGTTAGGACTTCAAAGTCTTGAGTCTTCCAATGGCTCTTTCTACATGAATGTAAGCACTAGCATTTTCATAGCCAGACTTGCTCTCAGCAGACGAAAATTGAGGTTTTCCCCTTCCTCTTGAAAGGAGGCGTCACAAGAAATGCCCCATTTGCATTTACATCTTGCTCAATTTGTGGGAATCCCTTGTCAGGCATGACCTCATCTGCCTTCTCAAGCACATCCAGAATCCCAGATTTCACAGTGATCTCAGAGTCCACTGAATGCTTTCGAGATGACCATGATATCCCCTGATGGGGAGATGCCTATCAGGAACTTCACAGTGAAGTTTGGGTAGGTGTGAATCCGCCAATTGCGCTTGTCCGGGCATTCAATGTAAATCTTTAAGTAGTTGATGATCGATCTGGTCTTTGGGTACACGGCATGGAAGCGTGGAGGCCTTCTTGCTTGGATCCTGGCCTTGTCAAACCAGATGATGTACTTCTTGACCTTGTGAAAAACGTCCATGGTTCTCCTGAACCATGTGCTTGACGACTTCTTCTTCAAAGCTTTGGCCATTTTGGAAAGGAGGAAGTCAAAAGCCTCCTTGGAGGTTCCAGTAAGGGATTGTAAAAGGGCAACATTGAACATTGTGATGTTGATGTCATTTAGTCCTTCCAGTCTCCAATCATCTGTTATGACACAGCTTGATTGCTAACCCCGATGTCCAAAGCCAACTTGTGCATCCGCAATAGGAACTGCAAATGGTGATCAATTCAGAGAAATTAAAATGGATGATTATTTCTTGGGCAAGAATAGGACCTTTTGCCTGCAAGTATTCTGCAGCTCTTCAAGTGGCGCGACATCCTGGATAACCTGGGGAGCCTTGTCTTGAACCGGCAGACGATCAGAGATGTCCTGCTGTTTGACAAGTTGCTTGAGGTAGCGGTCTGACCTTTCCCTGACCTTAAGTGTCTTAGCTTTCCTATGTTGAATCAGAAAGATCGATGGGACTTTGTCAGGGTCTGTTCAGGTCGGACTAAGCTTTCCCCGAATGAAATGCAGCCCTGCCATGCAGTGTCCTCAACTTGCCACTGTCAGTGCGGCTGATGGCCTTGATCCAGAGTTTGCACTGCTCCAGGTTGAAGAATCGGACTTTGAGTTGGTTCTTTCCCTCAGTCCTGTGGGTCCTGACGATCTGGGGGCGGTAGTTCCCACCAGCCATTGTTGGTGTACCACTGCTTGAGCTTGTCATTGTGACCGCTTTAACGTGTGCAAACTGCACGGAAACTTTGACCTCTCAGTAATGTTTTGATCTGTGTTGCCTGGAGATAGCTCCCAGTTTGTCTACTGATGGCGCTGTACACTGCTCTCAAAAAGCTCTATAGGTAAATATATACTAGGCTGGGAGAACTTTTTTAGCTTTTCAGCATGTTTCATTCGTTCCAATGCTCCATTTGAATTCATTCTGGTCAGACAGAATTGAAAAATGATCAGACTCTGTTCTGTCAAAAGGACTAAGAGACGTGTTTTTTTTTAGCAGCACCACTAGATTGGAGGACATAAGAACTACTGGGGGTTCAACATGAAATTGTCCACTCCGAGAAGGCTTCACAGGGCTCTTGGTTTAACTTTATTGACAGAGACTGGACGGTATCATGGCCTTCCAGGCGATTTTGGCAGTCTCGATCTTATCAGTGATAAAAGTGGGGAAATATTGCTATTTTTTGGCTTACATCATTAATATTTGCGATCCTTCTCCAACTTATGGCGATCTTTTTTTAAATTCGTGCAACCTTAGAAAGGCTGCAAGCATTTGAAATCAACACAACAGTTCTGGCGAACCCAGTATCATCGATTCTCCTACTATTTTCTCCGTTTTTTTTAGTGTCATGTCCTCAGAATTGCACTTACTATTTTTTACTGGAATTTTTCGGGGAATAGCAAAATTTCACATTAGATTGCAAGCTGCTTGCCCGTCAGAAATGTATATAATGCTTTTCTCATTTTGACGGAGGTTTTGCCCTGTCCTCGTCCTCTTGCTGTCCTCGGACCTCCCGCCCGCCCTGGGACAATCTGAGGCCTCGGACAGGTCAACTTAGCACAGACAAACCTCAAAAACTGCAATGCTACAATACGGACGGGCAATATGGAGTTTATGCAGAGCCGGCGGACCTAAATTAAATACATGATCAAGATCTACCTACAGAATTCCATGTTACAGCATCAAGCAATGTCAAGCCTGCAAATGGTCACCGACATGGCCTTCGCACTGGTTTACAGCTGATCTATGTGAATCACGCACTTAACACAGTTCAGAAATTGAAATGGCAAAGTAAGAAGCTGACGCATAAAATGGTATCGTTAACATGACCTGGCCATCGTGACTATTAGTGTTGGGGGCGACTAAACAAAATGCATCGACGACAGTCGGCTAATTTCGGCCTCGCCTGCAAAGATCTGGACTGCAAAGATCTGGACTGCAAAGATCTGGACTGCAAAGATCTGGACTGCAAAGATCTGGACTGCAAAGATCTGGACTGCAAAGATCTGGAC
>JAAUXU010125307.1_pt1 | contig 21973 bp, 27 predicted proteins | sample 7278151 | NCBI WGS metagenome assembly JAAUXU01 (sample SAMN14350113, study PRJNA611818) | marine sediment metagenome | isolation source: surface marine sediment (1.8m) | place: French Polynesia: Moorea | collected 2018-08 | reverse complement strand
GCTCTTTGGAAAGCTCTTGCAATCCTGTACACGAGATATTACTGGCATTTTGCACCAATTTGCACAGTTTCAGCAGAAATTGACCTATAACTTGTGTAGTGAGAGGAAAAGGTGACATTTTTTTGAGCAACTTCGTGGGAAGATGACCCAGGAACTTCAATTTCCAGGGAGACGAACCTATCTTGCCAGAGCTTTCCAAGAGCCATCGCGCGTTCGTGCATCTCCGTCACGTGCGACGTCGCGGGTCCTCCAAGTTGCGCCTTCTCTAGCTTATCTCACTGACCGCTTGGAGCGCTGCGATCGACCCCGGCACCACTGGATGGCCTGGATGGACCCTGCTAGGTAGTAGTTACTCTGTGCACGAGCGCAGTCGAGCTGACGTTGTTGTTACCTCAGATAGGAGAGCAGAAAGCGCCATTCCGTAGACTGTGACATCAACATCACATTGAGAAAACGCACGGAAAGAAAACAAAACTACATCCCAACCTCGACTATAAATGTAGCAGTCAAGATCATCCTCAGCGAGAGAAGCCAGATCAGATCATGGCCATCGTCAGTTGCAGCGAGAGGAGCCACTCCAGATGGTGACAGTCCAGCAGTGGCGAGAGCATGCAGTCAGGATCATCGTCGACAGCATCGGCGGCAAAGAGAGGAAAAGTCGTGACATACTGCAGATGTTCGTAATGATGACTTATTTCTCAAGTCACACTAGATCGACAACCGGTACCGGAGTTGCTTCATTTTGGTGCATTTACTTGACATCCGTGGATCATCACCGTTCAATTGCAGAACAACTGAATAATGGGGTTGAGGATCAGGATGGCCGCCAACGCCAGGCAGAAACTTCTGCCTTCTCGATTTTCTTCCTTCATGTAGCAGGGGAGCAGGAGCGCAAAGTAAATTGCTGTGATGTACAGGATTAGCTCGAGCGCCCAAGATATCGTCGACGAAATCGCGCAGACGAATCCTGCGATGCCTGTCATGGTTTCTGACTTTCAGTGTGACGAACTGACTTTTGACAGAAAATTCTTTGAGGCAACTAATAATATCTGTGTAGGAGGCTAGACCTCCCCCCCCAGATATTATTAGTTACCTCAAAGAATTTTCTGTCAAAGTGAGTTCGAGTCCATCAACATCAAGGATGTTGTTCGCCCGCGACGTCACGATCGTCATCCAAACTGTTTGCGTCTGCTTGGTCCGCTTCACGTGCTTCGCAACATCACGTGCTTTGATTGACTTGGTGTAAAGAAACCCCCGCACAGGCGTTTTACCCCATTGTTTCCGTCTCCGTGTGACCGGAGCCTGAGGAGCCATAACTTCAGAGATTCCCCTTTGCCGTCTAGGTTTGCCTGTCGCCGGCAAGGATTAGACGCGGCTTAAAAGGCGATGCTCCTGCAGTCATAATGTTCTCATCAACTGTGACAAGAATGTCCATATATATGTTCATATATATAGTTGTGTGATCGAAAAAAGAGAGCGACCTGAACAGCGACCTGGACTGCAAATTACAGCGACATGGGACTATAGGAACAAGGACATCACCGGCGTGATGGTTCTGGGCATCATGGGCAGCGGCGACTAGAGAATGACCTCTGTCTTCATTTCAGAGGGCTTGAAGAAGCTCCAAGCCCTCTGGAGGGCAGCTGTCTATTTGGACATCCTCATCAGGGAGGTCACTACATAATCTCGGTTCCTGGCCCTTCCATCAAAATGACTATTCATGCAGTAAACTCATATGCAGCTATTTTTTTTTACCCTCGTATTCAATTTTTGCGTGGTTGCTACTGTCGAGCTCTCTATCTAACTTAAATGGTTAAACTAGTCTAGTTTTCCTTCTCTTCCTCGTCTCTTTTGGCACCCTCTCCCACAGATCGGATGGTAACGAAGTGGACCCTGGCTTGCCGTCCAACACCGTCTCAGGCAGCAACTTGAGATGATCAGCGGGGTCCGGGAGAATTTCCAGAATGTCTCTAATAAACTTCACCTGGGTGGGGTCGTCGCTGTCTATGAGGCCAAACTCCAGCATCAGCGCCTTCACGTCGGCCAGACAACACCGAGTCCTAGATGTTGGTTGAAGCGGCCTGAATACACTACTGCAGCCAAGAGGTAAGTGAGCCAGTACCTGTTCTGTTCCTTTAATCTCTTCCCCAAATATTTGATGATCTTGTGACAGAACCTCTCGCTGATGTCCATCAGAGTCGGCATGACTGCACTGCCCAACGTGGCCTTGGTCTCGAGGTAGCGCTCAATCTGCCAGCGGACGTAACTGGCACCGAATGTGTACGTGGATTGAGAAGGATTAACCCTGGTCTTGCGGGGAGCAGGTGGTACTACAGGGTGGATTGGAGTGAAAAAGATCAGTAGCAACAGCAGAATATAACTGAGTGTTGATGGATATACTTACAAGGCCTTTTGAAGACATTGTCGTCCAGTTGGGTGGCCTCGGGCAGCCTCAAAACCTCATCAACTGCCTGCTGTCTGTCTTGACCGATTTCTTTGTCGGCCAAGAACCGTCTGAAAGCTGCCTCAAATCCCATACCTTTGTAATAGTCACAGCCTTTACCATCGCTCTCTGCAAGTAAGGAGACGTTGCCTACGACGCCATTTTCCCTATGTTCATTGTCTTCGTCTTCTTGTCCATTGTCGCCGTGTTCTTGTCTGTCGTCTTCATAATGTTGTTGTTCCAGCTGCTGGTGTGTCTCGACCTCCGAGGTGCTGGCTCGAGCGTTGCGGGTATGCGCCATTGGCGTGGAGGTGACGAGGGGCTCTCGTTGGAAGAAAGACGCCGACGTCGTCTGCACGGTCATCCTAGAAGTGTCCAACGACACTCCCCGATAGAGGGGCGCAACGTCGACAGTGCTGTGCCCGGATCGAGCTCTGGCATTCTTTGCATGGACCACCAGTGGCGAGGGCTCTAAGGTTGCTTCGTGGTCTTCCTCTTCCACGGGTTCCACACCGCGGTATTTGTCCACATGATCCTGCGTTCGACGCTGACGCCTGGACCGCAAAAGACGAGGTGATGCCTCTGGTTCCACTTGGCAATTGATGGACTCTTCTGAAATGTCTAGTGAAGGGACCGCATTTTTGAAGAGACTTTTTTCTACAGGTTCCACATTGTGGTACTTGTCTACATAATCTTGCGTTTGTCTTCGGCTGGAGCGGCGCAGAAAGCGATGTGAGGCAGCCGGCTCCTCTTGGTGAGAGATCAAGCTGTCAGTGTCTTCATTGGACGGCTCCCTATTCTTTTCATGGTCTCTTCTTGTCACCGAAGGCTCTACATTGCGGTACTTGTCCACGAAATCCTGCGTCCTTCGACGATTGGCTCGACGCAGACGGCGAAGTGAGACTGCAGACTCCTCTTGGTGCTTTAAAGAATCCTCCGTGACCTCTTTCTCGTCCGTGTTTCCCTTTTCAAGTTCCTCCGCCGATCTCACACTGCTATACTTGGCCACGAAGTCCTCTGTTCGACGCCGCTGCTTGGAAGAGCGCAGGCGGCGAAGGGAGGCTGCCGGCTCCTCGGGATCCTGGACAGAGTCCTCCGTGGCATCTCGCTCGTCTACGTGCTCATTTTCCACTTCATGTTCGGACGTCACACTGTTGCGGTACTTGGTTACAAAGTCTTGCGTTCGACGTCGTTGCCTATCCTGGCGCAGGCGCCGCGGTGCAGCCGCCTGATCCTGATCCTTGATCGAGTCGTCCGTCGTCTCTTGCAAGAACTCGGCATTGCTCCCGTTGTTTTTGCTATCTCGTCCTTTCTTCTCACTCTGGGAATTGTCAACGAGGTCCTTTAATCGTCGTACACGACCGGCTTGGCGTAGGCGGTGAGATGAGCCAACCTCCTCGGCCTCGGCCTCAACAGAGGCTTGCGGTGCTTCACCTCGGTTAGAGTAGCCTTTGAGCGCCTCTATTGTGCGCCGTCGCTTTTTCAAAGGTCTCTTCGCGCTCGGAGATTGACTGTTCTCGAACTCGAAGGACGTTAGCGAGGCCGTGGAGTCCATCGTAGCTTGACGTCGGGTTTTTCTTCAGTGTCCGTTCCCCGTTCAAAACAGACTTGTGACGGGTGAAAGGATTGCGCCATGAAAAATTTTACTCAGTCTGATCCCTTAGTTTGCGCCTAATACTGTTAACAAAGGTCGCTGGGGCCTCTTGTAACATTCTTTCACTTACTGCAGGTCAGCTAAATGAAGAAGCAGCAAAGGCAGGGTTTTATCTTGGCTGAGAGGGTATCACCAGAAGGAACACTACTATATCATTGAGCCACAGAAATCATATACAGTATCTAGAATGACTATGCAACAGCTGTCCGCGATGCTACTTCGTCTCTTGTTAGGAACAATTTTTCTACCCAACAACGCAACCTCTCGTGATAAACTCAAAGATTCATAAGACCCGTACAACGCATTTAATCATCTTTACAAGCTATTGATGGCAAAAGAGTATTTGTTTTGACAAAGTTTTTCTGACATACTTCTCACGGATTTTCTCATTTTCTGACTTTCCATGGTGGTAAAGACGAATGCAGCAATAACTGGATTTGACAACAGCGTGCATGTGACTGTTTACAGGTGAGCTACAATTGATTGAATGCTTGTAAAGGCAACTAAATGCCTATTCTTCTCTCTTGTGACAAATATTTTCCAGCACTTTGAGTGCAAGACCCTCTTGAAGAGCACTTTGTGCAGAGATGCAGCCATGATTGCCATCGATAAGCTGGAGAAATACGTGCTCAGCCTCCATGGCTGGTTCACGATCCAATTGCTTGTACCAGGCCATGTCAGATGCACTTAGCTGTGTGTTGCTGCCAGCACTTAGAACAATGGCATTGTCCTGACTTGTGCAATTGCTCATTCCTCCCTTGATCTCATGCTGCACTAAGAGTCGGTTGGAAAGAAAAGACTGGAACTGACGACATGTTGGGTTATTGTTTGATCCCGAACCATTTCGAAGCGAGCAGGAAAAGAGTTCCAAGTAGTCTTGAGATAGCTTATAAATAAGGAGTTACTTCAGTGCCCCTGAATCAAGAAAGTCATCATACAGGCTCACTATTGTTCGAATGGCCAGACATGAATGGTGTTCTCTTCTTTGTCTGAAAAAGAGGCCTTTTTTCTGGTCAGTCAGTCCTACAATGTACGTTAGTGTATCATTGACAAAAGTTTTCCAGTAATTTACATTGGATTATTTAGGACGGGCTTTGTGCATAGCCATGAGCAAATGGATTACTGCTGTTGCAAAAGTCAAATGTCTTCAGAAATTTCACTGTGGCCTTGTGTGGAGACACATGATACCAGCGATCGAGGCGGGTCCACGTCCGACAATTCAGCAAGAACAGCAAGAACCAAAGACACCTCACAAACACACATGGGAAGCATGAAGTTGAAAAACAATACAATAATGTATGATAATGATTTGATGCCATATCCAAATATGATATTCAAACATACCATATGACGTTTGAAAGGGGAGATGTTAGATGATGACAAGGTTAACCCATCTCTACATGGGATCTATCTCTAACCTTCCCTTACCCCTTTGTTCTTCTGTCTTTGCCTTTTTGACTCTTTTGCTGAGTAACCGAAATCGCTTGAGCTTGGACCAACTTGTTTTCCTTTATGTCCTTGGCAGTGTTGTAAGATGCGCTTATGTCCAATGCATGATTGAAGAATTGGTCCCTGCTCAAGTTTCGTTGGTGGATCAACTCCTTCGTGATTCTGTAATCCTTCAGCCCAACCATGAGTTGAAGCATGTAGAGATCATCCATGCGGAGGTTTTGGAGGTCAGCTTCTTCTCCAAGTGTGTTGAGATTGGCAATACGGTCAGTGAGGTTTTGATTGCTCTCCTGTTTGCATTGCAAGAATGCAATTCTCCTCTTAATCAATGGGTATGCACGCAGAAATTCTTCCTGAATTAATTGCATGCATCCATTGTTACCAAGGACTGGTGTTTGATCATTAATGTGTGACAAGATGCGATCACGTATGGTGTCATCAATACTGGCAAAGATGTAAACCTACTGATCTGGGATGGAAAGATCAGCCATATGGCTGCTGTTATAGTAGGATGAGAAATGTGCCCGCCAATTACGAAACTGGGCAGGGGGTGAAGCCCATTGACAGTTCTTTTGGCATCAGGCTATCATTAGCACAGCACAAAAGAAAGCCGGTTTGTTGGTGCTATTCTGTTGTACTGCTGGGGTGATTTCAGTATGCTGTTGGGTGGCTGCATCAAAGATTTCCAGACAAGTGTTGCTGGCTGCCCCTATTTTGGACAAGAGAGCTGTGGCTTCAATGTTGGTGTTATCACACTCATCCTCATCCTGGGTCTTCTGCAGGTCCCAGGTGCATTGTTCAAGATTGTTAGAGCTGTCATTCAATTTTGTTATGCACCGATGAAGTTGCTCTAGAGTGGGAGTTGAGAGAGTGTCTTTATCCTGGCAATGTCTGACCAGTTGGGCTGTTTCTTCTAAACATTGTACAGCTTGGTATTTTGCAAGCTGATATGCCGTTTGGCATCTCTCACCCACTTTTGGAGGCATCTTTGAGCAGAATCCTCACCAAGTTGGGCGCCTTGGGCGGATTACGCGCTTTGGGCGGATTGGGCGGCGGTCACCAATCGTCAGTGTGCTGTTGGAAGAAGATAGCAGGGCGGTGGCGTCACCAATCGTCTCTCGGATGTTGCTATCTTTGGGCGACTCGGGCGGCCTCACCAATGGTCAAGGAATGTACTCAGTTGGGCGTGATAGTTGGGCGGCCCCACCAACATTCAACAAAACTACATTTGTGATCACAATGAGATCTTCCAAATTCGATGTTCACGACGCCATGTTCTATTTTACACTGAATTGTATTTACGAAGTAATTTGCAGTCATCAGCAGATATGGAAGAAACCTGATATGTATAACACGTTGCAGAAGGAAGGGAAGGTTAGAGATAGATCCCATGTAGAGATGGGTTAACCTTGTCATCATCTAACACCTTGGAGCCTTTAAATTGTGGGAGATTTAAGTCTTGGTCTGCAAATTCGATGGCAGTAGCAACAGAAGCACTGATAAGTTGAACAGCCAGATTAACTTTCATTTTTAGTGCGTGGGACTGAATGTGGGCCCTCTTCAGCTCATTTCCAGCGCGCAGTCCCTCTTCTGATTGCAGCTTCTCAAGTTCCTCCACGTAACTCCGCTCAATCTGATTTCCATCTTGATCAAGAAGAACTCCCAAGTCATGCAATGAATTCCGCACTAACTTGATCGTGTGGACCATATCGAGAAGATGAACTTTCTGAGAAGAGTTTGACGAGTGAGGAAACCATGGAACAATTTCATTGACATTCGTGATCTTTGCACCAAGACTTGCCAGCACTGCAAAGTGGGCCTTAGGTCCATCGCACGTCACAGATAGGACTTTCACACCAAAATCATCGAACTTTTAAAGGGCAAGTTGGACAAGATTGGCTCTTTCACGCCCAGAGAGGCCATTGATCAGAAAATATGCTATTGGTAGTTTCCAATTGCCATTCACAAGGAAGAAGAGGGCATCTGTTGCCAAGTTTTCATTGTCACCTTCCGCAGAGTCAAGGCCAATGTTTACATGTCCATGGAACCTTGAACCATCGAACTCAACATGCTTCTTGATGCTCATTTCATCAAGCATTAATGCACACAAAACCTGGCCACCTGTTTGGGATGCTGTTTTAACCTTTTGTCTGAGAGCTTCAAAGGCCTCTTCAGTAAATCCTGGAGCACTGTTGATTGATGAATACCATCTTCGCAAGGTCGTTGGAGACGGAAGAGCCAAGTTATAGGTTTGCCGGACATAGCAATATGCCTTAGACGAGTAAACAGTCAGTGTGACAGCAAACTGACGAAGCTCCGGGCCATAAGCAGTCTTCTGAATCAACTGCTTCTACAAGGAATTGGTGGAATAACAATTAAATTATTATTACCATGACATTTTTTCGGTCAATACCTCTTTATTTCCCTGACTGCGTTGATGCAGCTGGTCAGGAACACTTGACAATACTTCCACAGTATTCTCAGAGACAAGATTCTCTTCTTCCCAAGTTGCAATGACATCCTTGAATGATGAAACTTTTTTTCGTAGTCTTGAGAGTTTACTCTGGTTGTGCTTTTGGATCTTGACACTCTTCTCCAGCTTTGACACACAGAAGTCAAGTTTACATTTAAGAACCGCAGAAGACTCCAGACAATGTGAATGTTCACTTCCGAATCTTCGCTTTTCCCTGTTCCTCTCCGTCTGTCCTGGCGTTGTCGTTGAGCATCTGCCCAAGCAGAAGAGGGTCAACTCGTGTCAACTCTCTCTCCTTTGGACACGTTGCTCAATGTCTCTTTGTACAGAATCTGGCAAGTGGGAATTGCATTCTGCTCTAGTCGTGGTCGGTCATTGTTGCTGCTAAAACCAACCTTTTGAAGTGCAGTGAGCACAACACAGATGATTTTGATGGGGTGAAATCCTCCCTGCAGATGTTGCAAAGCCACTCTTAGCCAAGACTTTCATCTGAGGGAAGTTACGGGCTTGTCAAGTTCACGAAAGCAATGTGTGCAAGCTGACATCTTCCACCTGTCCTGGCTTTTTGGTGCACCCAGAGGCTGCTCAGTTGGCCATGATTCACGTCCCACTTGTGATGTATAGTAGAAAAAACTTCATATGATATTGGAAACAAGTTTAAACAGGGCTTTTTCTAGCTTACCAAGAACGGATCCAAGGTGAACTTTGAGAACTCTGAGCCGTCGCAGACTTGTCAAACTTGGAGGCAAGTTCCGAGACCGGCGGGCTTGAGGGACTTGGACACGAATTTCGAGACACGCAGACTTGAACTAAGAGACACATAGACGAACGAGGGCACTCTTGGGTAGGTATCATTTTCCCTCACTGAGCGAGGGAAGCATCTCTGACAGGCCCCATTTTTGTTCGTGACTCGCCAAACGGCACAGTACATACGGGCCCCATAATTTTTCGCCAGAAGAAGACTTCTGCCAAACAGAAGAGAAATTTGGCTTTTTCAGGGGGTAAACATAGATGAAATTTTGTAGTTGAGTTTTGTTTACGTGTCAAATTGTCACCCTGTCGCTCTCTTTTCCTTGCTTCACCGAACCTAGCAACGTCTCAACCCGGACGCGGGGTTTTTGCATGCTTACTCATAGCGCCGGAGGGCCTGGGGAATGAATGCCACTGGAAAATGTCGGCCTGGGGGTCGGGATTCTTCCATGAAAATTTCAGCCAATTTCATCCGTGTTTACCCCCTGTAAAAGCCAAATTTCTCTTCTGTTTGGCATGCCCCCCCCCGGGTTTTGAGCATTCTAGCACCAAAATGGGCATCCTGGACACTGACCCTGTGTACTTAACATTGTGCCCCAGTATCACAGCTACACATTCCACATCAAAATTCCACTTCAACATGTTTCTTCAGGACAGCGTAGCAGGTGCCGTCATGACCGACGCAATTACTTACAGCCAGGACTGTACATAGGGGCAATCCTTTTTTTCGCGACTCGCGAAAAATAGGCATTAATACTCTACACGTGGTGCGCTGTAGGTGTCTGGTAAATTCAAATGTAAATTCTCAGACGGAGGCCCTTTTTCAGGCAGCAGCATTTTGGCTACTTATCATCCTGACGCCCATGAACAAGGTGGAGAGCTCTTTGTCTTGGATTCTATCTCAGACTCCAGGTCTGAGACATATGAGAATCGTGTATTGGGCAATCTTGTCCGGGATGCTCGTCTGCACCACTGTGGTCCTAGCTCAGCACTGCACTGTAAGAAGGAGGGTGAAATGCACAAAAATGGCAGAATTTTATGTGTCTCATGTTTTTCATGAAAGTCATTATCAGGTAGCAATAGTGAATTGCAACACTGTAGCATCCGACCCTGCAGGGTGATGAGGCCCTGCCCAGTGCAGTCCTCCTCCTCCCCATCGTCACCTTCGCTCTAGCCAAGCTGTCAAAACTTCTAAGTTCTACAATGTACAATACAATGTTAATACGGTACATACTGTATGGCATACGCAACATGCTACATCCTCGTGGCCAGATAGAAGGTACAGGAGAGAGTCTCTCAGGAGAGAGCCTTGTGTATTGAGTCTCTCACATCATTGAAACACTTCAGACACAATTTTGTTCCTCCAAAAGAAATCTTCATTTATTCCGACCATGTTTCTGTCTCCATCAGAGACGTGTTCCAACACAGAGGAATGTTCTTCACCAATAATTGCTTCTTCATCTTCATTGAAGTCTATTGCAAAGTTGCTCAAAATGACAGCACTATTGATTAAGGCAGGTACATTTTTCAAGTCACACATCAAGCAAACCCATCAAAGATCTGAATTGATTCTTCAGAAGGCCAGATGAATGCTCTGCAGACAAGAAAGCTCTTTGATGGGCCTTGTTGTACTTTTTCTTTGCATCACAGTCAACTAGATCCTCTTGAGATGGTGTCAATACAGTTTTGGAGCAAGCAAAAGCTTCATCTCCTAAAATAAATCGGGGTCTTTCACAGGAAAATGTGTCCTCCAACTCCACCAGCAAGTCAGATTCCTATAATGGGAGAAGCTGACATGACAGTAATATGTGTGGCATACATAAGACAAGATACCTTGAAGATCCTTGCATCATGGGCTGATCCTGGGTACTTTGATGTGAATCACCTGATCTTAGTCAGAAAGGGCTAGCACATTGACACTGAAGAACCCTTTTCTATTAAAGCACACATTTGGATCTTCTAATGACATAGGACGTCAAATTTCAATGTGTGTTCCATCCATAACCGCCTCCACATGCAAGGAAATCCTGACTTAGTGTAGAACTGCTGTCCCGTGACATGTTCTTCCTCAAGTGAGGGTAGACAAACAAATTCCTTGACTCTTGCAGCTATCTTTGAGGCAACAGAGTTTATGATTTTACAGATGGTCGGTTGTGCCCTCTTCATATACATTTGTGAGGCAACTGAACATTGTGGACTATTGGTGCGCAGAAAGTCAAGGAGAATAAGAAGGTTCCCCTCAGGGGAACACAGCAGTGTGGAGGTTTCCAGCTCAGCTCCAAAAATTTCAACCAGTTATTTAAAATTTTCCTTTGTAAATCCAAAAGCTTCCTTAAATTCTGATGAGATCATGACTTCTAGGAGATCATCATGTGGCTGTTTTCTTCGAGGAACTTTAAGATATTTTCCAACGTGAACGACATCACCAGTATCGTCCTCTACATCTTGATTGGCACAGGCAGTCAATGCTTCCAGTTCCTGCAGTTTACGGAGATGGCTGAAGGTGGCCATTGGAACTATGTATGAAAAAGCATTTTAAACCATAAGACACTGCACACACACTTCTGAATTTACTCTTACCAGAATTTGATCAACACACGCAACAGCAAGGAGGAGAAGTGCGTCGAGGAGAAGTGCACAGGCACTAGGAAAGACGAAGTCACAATGTTTATGTTTTTGGTTGCAGCTGTCGATTGGCTGGCAAACTGCGACGGTGACGGCAAATCTACTGGAGCATCTATCGCACCGTGCCGTCTCATGCATTCGCCGCGATAGCAAAGGGGAGCACACTCTTTATGGATGGATAGATAGGTGTTGGTACCGCATGAGCAGGGATTGCATCCATTAGTTGGTGTCCAGAGCGCATGCACCGCTTAGTGTGTAGACGATGACGAGAGAGAGTACTGACAGCCTCCCCACCTACAATATTTGCGTCGTTAGGTAGGCCTACAGTACGTACTGCTTTCCTGGAAGGGACCTTTCTCGCTGCTCTTGCAGTAGGCCTCGCCAAGGTCTCTGCAGTCGCTCTCGAGCCCCTGGATCCCTCGCTCTTCCTTGGGAGGAAAGCATCCATCTCCTCGCCTCCACGCAGAAAGCCGATGACGTCGTTGTCTGGTCGTGGAGCGAAAGAACAGTGCTGTACGTACACGCACTTGTGAACGCGTAGGATGCTGAAACCGTCGGTGTGGAACATGCCGCCGTTCCAGTCGTGTGGCTCTGCTGCAGTAAGTCGTTCGAGGTCATCACCCACTCGTAGTCGTCTCAACCAAAGTGCAGGTTGCATAACAGGAACAAGATCGATCCCTGCCCTGTGTTTTCTCTTTAAGCTGCTCACTCCCTCCATTGGACTTTGGTGATCCGGTTGGCGCACGATGGGCAGCTCCTCGTCCAAGTTCAAGAAGTACTTGGCGCATGGCGACGAGTACGCCGCCATGCAGCTGTACCAGAGCTCAGCTGAGGTGCGCAAAACGTTGCGCCCCAGCCTGCACTGTTACGGTGCAGACGCCGATACGCCACTGCACTACGCCGCCAGACACGGCATGAAGCACCTCGTGCGCGCCTTCATCAACGACCTGGACGGAAATCCAAATGTGCGCAACGCGCGCGGCCATACCGCATTGCACGCAGCCTGTCACGTGGTAGCGGCGCACAAGTCACCCTCGGCGTTGGAGCGCCGCGCCTACAGCGTCATGTTACTACTAAGCTGGCGCGGTGCCCAGCGCGAGCGCACCGACGTGAACGCCAGAGATCATGCTGGCCGCACGGCCACGCACTATGCGGCCAGGGCCGGATTAGACAGATGCATTGAGTACCTGGTGGCGCACGGCGCTGATCTGTCTGTCGAAGATGCTCGTGGAATGACGGCGTACGACGTCGCTGTTCGAAGCAACTGCTACCGGATAGCGAAATACCTGGAGACCAAGATGGCCTCGGCATTTGGCGGCACTCCTGAGTCTGTGGATAGCGGATGTGCTAGGGCTTCCAGCTTAGATGACGAAGAAGAGGTGGAGGAAGAGGAGGAAGAAGAAGCCATATACTGCGGATTGAGGTCGCAGGACCTGCAAGAGGCAAAAGCGCGACTGCTGGCCGAGACGGCGGAGCAGTTGCACGTACCGTTGTCGACGGCAGAAACGCTGTTGCGCCACGCGCATTGGTCAAGAGAGCAGCTGTTATCTGATCCAAATGCTGTGAGACAACTTGCGCAACCGAAGATCCACTCTGAGGCCAGCTTCGTGGTGGATGACGAATTGGCCGAGGAGGGCCTGCTCTGCTCTCTGTGCTGCGACCTCTTATGTACATCTGACAGCGAGCAGCTGGAGTGCGGCCATAAGTTCTGCACCCCCTGCTGGAACAGCTACTTAGGTGCTACCCGATTGACATCACAGGGTCCAATGACTTGTCCAGCGCCAGACTGCAGCAGAGTGGTCCCCTCGGAGCTGGCGCGTCGCCGTGCCAGCCCCACCCAGCGCGACGTGGCCGAGTTTGTGCGGACCAACGCCGCCACGCTGCGCTGGTGTCCAGGCATGTCTTGCCACCGTGCCGTCAGCTTGTCAGCGGCGGCCGCCGGGGACAACGTGTCGCACGCCGTCGACTGCGGCGCCAGGCACTTCTTCTGCTGGGAGTGCGGCGGTGACGCCCACGCGCCATTAGACTGCCAGCTCTGGAGGCGTTGGATGGATGCCTGCACGCGCGTGGAGCAACAGCCAGACTCCTGGCTTCTCAGCCACAAGAGGAAATGTCCAAACTGCCAGGGAGAAGTGAGCAAGGAGGAGGGCTGCAACCGCTTCTGCTGCCCGCTCTGCACCCACGAGTTCTGCTGGGTGTGTTTGGCCGCCTGGGGCAAGCACAACGCCTGCAACCGCATGGCCATCGACGCTAAGGGAGATCCCTTCTCCCATTTCTTCGTGCGTTTCCGCAATCACGCCAATTCAAGGATGCTGGAGGAAGAGCAATGGCTTCACTCTGCTCGCGTACAACAGCGCGCCGATGCAGTGTGGGAGCTGCTAAAGGGCAGGCAGATTTTGTGCGGCTCATACGCTTACGCTTATTATCTGACAGGGGAAGAGGCCAGGGCGCTCTTCAACTTTTTGCAGAGCCAGCTGGAGCAGGTGGTGGAGCGCCTGTCCGGGATGCTGGGCAACAGGGCGTTCACTCTCGAGGCCATGAGGCAGACGGCGCACGTCTGCCGGTGCAGACGCCAGGAATTACTGCGGGCATGTTACAAAGGTGTTGTTCGTCTGCGGACCGTACGCTCCGACGACGACTTGTTGGCCACGAACAAGATCTCGAGCGACTCGTCATCAGCCAAAGACGACCAGCAGGCGGATCAGCCGCATCAAGAAGCTCAGCAGAAGCAGCAAGAGCAACAGCCTGTGCCAGAGGCTACAGAAGCGCGACATCGTTCTCGGTCACTGGGCGAGGTGTCTCGCGCCAGACCCAAATTTGTCCGCCAAAAGTCGTTCGAGCTGGACAGCGACAGTGCCACGGACGCCAGCATCACTGAGCAAATTGCCGCCGCGCAGCAGAAGAAGGCTAACCAAAAAGAGGAAAACTCCCGTGACGAAGAGCAGCAAGGCGTACAGAACGTACCACAACCGATGCCGCCGCAGCCACCTCAGCCGAAGCAGTCGCAACAGCCGCAGCCTCAGCAACAACCGCAGCCGCAGCAACAACCGCAGCCGCAGCAACAACCACAGCCGCAGCAAATTAGCAAAGCTAAGAGCCGTAAGCCGTGCGGTCTGACCATATCTTGCTCCCCCACTCTCCACATCAGCGGCATCTCCATCAGTCTTAGCCCCAACGAGACCTCCCGCCTGAGTGTGCCCGAGCGAGGCTGGCGCTCTTTGCACGTCTCCCCAGCCATGACGAAGACTGCAACGTCGGAACAGCAGTTTACGTTCCCACCACCTCCACTCAGCTCAGTTTTGCATGTGCAACACAGCTGCCTGTCCAGCGACGACTTCCACGAGGCGCTCTTCTTGGAGAACACAAGCTCCAAGAGGTCCCGGAAGAAGCTCAGCCAGCCGTAGGGACGCAGGAAGAGCAACGTCCCCTCCTTCTCTCTTGAGATCGCTCCTACATCTGACCAACTTCACGTTTTCAGACCTCGTCTGCGCACACTACATATGTGAACTAGTCACTGTACGTACTTGAATGTGTAAACTTCGTGTCATGTGTACAACCTCAGAAGCGTCCTCGTTCATGTCTTTTATATTCTCTAACTGCACATCAACTTTTTATCCCCCTTGATCGCACTGCCAGATTGGTGGCAACAGCGACAATTATTCTTTCACCGAAGAGTCTACAATTTACTATAATGATTCTAGAATCTCAGATTATAATGCTCCTCATTACAACTGAAGAATTCATTAGTGATACACAGTGACGTATGTGTTTGTCGACTAACACACCCTCAACGATGGATTTGCTGACCTCATTCCATTCTGGCCTTCTTGGCCTCCCCGCCGCCGCCGCCGCCCTTACGCTTGTCTATGAGGGCTGAGATCTTGTTCCACTCGCGGTCCAGCTTGGCCTTCTCGCTCTTGACGCCCACTTTGCCGCGGGTTTTGCGACCTGCCACAGGTACAATTCGACAATTAAAGTCTGGGTCGAAATTCGGATTTTCCTTACCTTCTGCCATTTTGACTCCGTATTGGAAGGCAGCCTTGGGCAAAGCCTCCTTCCTGGACATGTAGTCGGCGTACTCCTCGGGGGTGTCGAAATCCCAGCGGCCCATGGGGCCCTTCTTGTTCCCCTGGAAGAAGGTGCCAAACGTGAAGCACACCGCATGGGAGAGTAGGCACGTTGATACTCACCAAGTCCATCTTTGTGTAGTCCGCTTCATCGTCGCTGTCGTCTATGGCGTCGTTCATTTCCTCCAGCCCCGGATAGCACTCGGCGTAACCCTCGGGCTTGGACGTGGCCAACCCAATCCCGCCCTTTGCCGCAGCATTCACGCGCTTCTCCTTCTCCTTCTCGCGTTCGTTCAACTTGCGGATGCTGCAACGGACAAGAACTTGCACAACTACGCCCAGCGGAAGTTAGGCATAAGAGATCACATCATTGTACAAAAGAGCAGCGTCATCTGGACCAAACTTGGCACGGTGTCCTTACTAGTCCTTGTCCTGGCTGGTGAGTCCTCCTGCATGTTCCTTATCGCCTCTGTCCTCGTCGCCCTCGTCTCTCTTGTTGAAGTAGTCCCTCCTCCGGCCAGAACCATAGTCTCTGTCTCTGTCCCGACTGCTCTTGTAGTCGTCCCTCGAGTGTCGACTGTCTTTGTTTCTTTCCCTATCGTCCCTCCGGCTTGCGGCGTTCGGCTTGTACTCGCCCACGTCGTCGTAGATGGAGAGCGATGGCTGCTGCGGCTTTGGAAAAGTACGATTGTTAGACTTTTATGGTAAATGTCAGCATCAGCCCTAGCAGTACCTTGTCCCTTTTGCCACCCTGTAGGTCCATGAGCCTCTGCTGCTCTTCTTTGTCCATAGCGTGAAGCAGCTTCTCCTTCTTCTTCTTCTTGTTGCGGGACCCCGCCCGGAGGTACGACAATATCTGAGTCAGCTTGTTGATGACGATGTCGTTGGTCGAGAGCGTTGCAGCCTGGTGCTGACCTCCTGGAGTCGCACTGTCCACATCAGCCTTGGACCTAAGTTAAAAAGCTTCAAGTAAGAACTTCAGAGTCGACTACGCCTGTAATGACATTATTCTTCCCCACCTGATTGTCGTGGTCGGTATGTCCGACTCGTCCTCCTCCAGGTCGATGACGTAAGCCATGCGACCGGGAAAGAACAGTTCATTCACCTTTGGTACGTCTGGCTTGAAAACCGTCCTGTGCAAGAGCAAACTTCAACTGACTGGTTCGTCCCCATCAGGTTCGCGGAGTCTACGTACCTGATCAAGGTTTTGGTCATGTTTGTCCTGCAGCCCTTTTGCAGCTCATCCACAGGATCAGATATCGAGGCCACAGATACTTCCTTATCAGTGGCCTTTTTCGCCGCTTTGACGGCCTCGCCAGAAGCGGCGCTCTCGCTGACTGCGGTGGCTTCTCCGACGTTTTCGGTACCCTCGCCACCGGAATCCCCTTCGCCGCCTTCGGCCTCACGGTGAGCAATTTCACTGCGAACTTTTTGCAGCAAGGCAAAATCCAAACCTATGTTAACAAGGCAAGAAATGGCAATCAAGTTTAGTTAGGGTAAATTGCCACAAACACAGTGTGCAGTCTTTGGTCACCTTTGACAAGATGGGTGTGTTCCATGTCACCTCCCAGAAACTTGGACTCCTGAATCATCTGTCTACGTCTCTCCTTGGCGTCGAACGTGGATTTGACGTCGGGAGCAACGGCGCGGTAGCCGCTCGTTGTAGAGGCATCGTTGGGATCTTCGCCCTGTCTCTCTACACCACCCACCAGTCCATCCCTCCTCTCTCTCGCTCGATCTCGATATTTCGCCGCCAGCTCCGCCATCTTGTCGTCCTCCTGCTTCTTCAGTTTCGCGTAGTACGACTTCTTTTTCTTGCGCCGCTCGGCCCGCTCCGACGACGCCGCAGTTCCACGGGTCGACCTGCAAGTGTAGGCATCTTGAGCAAGTCATGGTAAGTAAGGTTAGCTAGCGTGTACCCTCCAAGTCTCGGCGTCATCGCGGCGGCACCAAGAGCACCAGAAGGAGTAGCGCCTCCAGCAGCAGCGGCATCTTTGCTCGCAGTGGACGAGCTGGCGGTTGATCCCGACGACGAACGCGGTGTCATCATGAGCTTACGGAAGTCCTCGTTGGTCATCCTCTGTGACGGCGGCTCCACCGCCGTGGCCGCCGGCGGCGGCGGGTCGCTGGGAGCCGCGAACTCGTCTGAGGGGAAGTAAAACGCATGAACTTCTCCAACTTTCACTCGCTTCCGCTATCAACTTACGATCGCGCTCTGGCATTGTTGTTCCCTGAAGTCCACGCCCAAGAAGGTGTCGATCGATTCCAACGACAAGAACCTCTTTTCTGAAAACTCCTTGTTTACCCCCGTGAAGTCCACTCAACACAACTCCTGCAAGCGACAGCTGCAGACTCCGCCAGTTTGGCCCGCGGAGCTGCCGCAGAGAGCCATGACGAAGTCGGAGTTGAAGCCGATGCTACTGAAGGAGTTTTCTTCTTCTGCCCTTTTCTTTGCGAATCAAGAGTCAGCTTCTGATCGGCAGCCAATGGAAAATAGTCTGAAAAAGACCCTCGCTGTTGCTACTTCCACATAAAAGGAAACCTCGAAAAAAGTCTATTTAGAATTTCCAAAATTCGGGGAAAGAAAGGAAAATCTACATTTGTTCTACACTACGTGGACCGAGGTCATGCCTCGTTTCCTTAGTCAGAAAGTCTCGATTTGGTACTTATGCAGTAAATGCGTCCTCGATTTAGTGATCTCTCTACTTCGGGTACTTTAGGTCTCAATTTGCTGGTCACAGCTAGTAATTTATTGTTTTGCTCTACCTGCGGACAGACGAGAAGAAAAGACGCACTTTTTCGAAAATTGAAGGATGGACGAAGACGAGGAGGACAAGGCGACGTCCTCCTTCTCCGCGAGCTGCTCGTCGGGGTGCCTGTGCAGTTGGGATCCAATCGAGGTCATGAGGCTTTGGCTACGGGTGACTGGAGAGATCTCGCGTGGGACGGTGGATCCATCCGGAGACGAACGGCGGCGACGGCGGCATCTCACCTTCGTGAGCGCGGTCAATGGCCTCTTGGCACTACTCCAAGACGCCGGCCGAGCCCATGTTGACACCAGAAACCTTTGTCCATCGGCCGGGCGCCTGGCCCAGGTGATCAGAAGATGCAAGCTCCAGCTTTTGGCCTTGGCGGAAAAGATGCTGGTGGCGTCGAGACGAGATCGCTTTTTGAGCGACCAGTGTCTCTCTCTGTCGGTGAGGTTGGCTCGAGACGTCCCTTGCGGGGCGGATTGCGCCCGGTGCTGCCCGGAACTGGCGCGACGCCTCGCCAAGAAGTTGGGTGACAGCGGCGCCAGATCCATCCGCGCCGTGTTGATAGACTTCACCGAGCCCAGGATGAAGAGCGAGTGTGAGAACGCGTGCTCCGTCGTGACGACATCGTCCCTTCAAGCTCACCAAAGACACTTCAAGCGCGAGCTAGCCACCAAGCTGCGCCCCGAGTGGCGCAAATGCGCCGCCAGCAACGCCGCTTGCCTAGAAGACGCAGACTTCCTCTCGGTGTGGCGAGAAGTCGTCTCTGTGAACTCCGACTTGGGCGCAAGCCCTGCTAAAGAAGCCTCCGCCGCAGCGGGGGACTTCTTGTTGCCGTCCGTGTGGCGCTGCGCCGGCGCAGTAGCGTGGCGGAAGAAATTGGAGGTGCTCAACGAATGTCTGTGTTACGGATCCACTCTGGCCTTGCAGAGTGAAGTGCCCGACGAGGCTTGTGAACTGGCTCAAGACCTCTTGAGGGAGCTGGGCAAGTCCGGATTCCTGCTCCACCGCTTCGAAGTGGACAAAGAGACTATCCTCATCGGCAGGAGCGACGAGGACAGCAGCGAAAAGATGGGAAAGAACAGTCTGCAGGTGCGATTGTCGACAACTAGTCAATTTTACCATGTGTGTGATTATAATGCTGGAATCTCTCTTTCTCTCTCCTCAGATAATCTCCTTGCTCGTGTTCAAGTCCGTTGCTGTGGTTGTGAGACAGGCAACCGTCTGCAGCTCTGGAGAGGAGAGCGACAACAGTCACGCGTCCCTTGGTTGCCTCGGCCAAGAGGAGGGCGAGGCCATTGAGCGCAACATGGCCAATATCCTCAGGGCCTGGAGACGTTGGGCGTCCGGCACGTTCTTTCAGGGCGATGACGACCGACACTTTGTCGACTCTGTCATGGAGGTGTTTTCCGACCAGGACGACGGCCTCGTCGAGGCCTTGCTTTGCCTGCTCGATATTTACTCGGCCAAGATGGTTCTAGCTCAACCACAGGTGATGCATGCGCACTCGTCTACCAACGAGGACGAGAACCATGACAGGAGCGACGAAGAGTTGAGAGAAAGGTTCCACCCGCTAGAGCTGTTCTCAGAGTTCATGTCCAGATGCGGTTGGGACTCGAGTGTGGTCGTGGATTTCCTCATTTCAAACGAGACATGTTTTCTCCTGTACTTGTTGCGACTCCTCAAGTTCTTGAAGAAGCAGCAGCACCTACCAAATGACGTTGGTGGCGACCTGGCCAAGATGGGCACCTTCTTGCAGGAGTGCTACACCTCCCTGAACAAGCTGAGTGAAAAGGGGCTGTTTCCGTACAACATCTCGCCGGTGCTGGAGCTCATAGAGAAGCTGGTGTAGGAGTGCATACACGTTGTGATCTTCAATAGTACGTTACCAACATAAGAAATGTGTTATCATTAAGTTTGTCATGAGAACAACACGTACGCTGTTTCTATCGCGTCTTCATGACTTCCCAATTTCTCCGACGACTCCAGAGCGCGCACCAAAGTTCCACTTGTCACTTCTTCGCCGTCATCACCGTGATGGTATCGCCACTTTGGGCGACTGTGCGCACAAGTCCTTGTTTTGGCGCGAAGTTCCGCCCAATTTGGTGCCATCAGCGTCGCTCTTCCTGGTCACCTTTCAAGGTTGACGACGATGTCGACTTCTGTGCTACAGCAGCCGCTGCTTGCGTGACTGACTACCCGATCCTGGAAGGGATTGATCTTTACGGCGAGGAAGATCTTGCTAGCCTAGTTCGTCAGATTCTTCGCGAAGTATTTCAGCAGTAGCAGCAGTAACCGTCTGTCGGACTCACTCTCACTCTCTAGGATGGCGTCCGGTTCTTGTCCGACCAAGAGCGAGATCCAGCAAATCTTCAAACGGCTGAGATCGGTTCAGGCGAACAAGGTGAGAGAGACGTCCGACTTATATGGCGCACTTCACCTTTGTGCGGATCACTGTCGTGACGTATGGAACGTGTTCTTTACGTCTCGTTTCCTATTCACCAGATATGCTTTGACTGCCACGCCAAGAACCCCACGTGGGCCTCTGTCACGTACGGGATTTTTATCTGCATCGACTGCTCCGGGATCCACAGGTCCTTGGGCGTCCACCTCACCTTCGTCAGGTCCACCCAGCTTGATTCGAACTGGACGTGGCAGCAGATCAGGCAGATGCAGCTGGGAGGAAACGCGAACGCGGTAAGGGTGTCGAAGTTCTGCTTCACGGAGGAAGTCGCAAAACAACGTACAAGAGTGCCCGCAAAATTGAGTAGTGTCATGAGTACGCCCTCGATGGCCTCTCTTGGTTTTATCGGGGCCATCGAGAGCTTCTGGGGGTTGTAGGATGACTTGTGGTCAATGGCCTCATTCCCGACGCTTGTGCATGCATCTAGTGCTGGAAAAATTTAACGTTCTATTGATTTCAATGTGAAAGTTGGACCAGCTAAAGTAAGAGTAGGCTAAACCTGACCTAGAACAACGTGAGCGAGGAGTGGACGATCTACAATGTGGAAGATCTTGCTGTTATTCATCATGAAAGTGGCAGTTTTTGCCTTAAACCTTCCTAGAGTCGGTACGGAGACAATTGAGATTGACAGTCTGAAAGCTGTCGTCATGTCTCTTGTTGCCTTTTTGCTAATTTGACTATTCGACCATGTTTTAGAGGCATGCATGCTCCACATACATCTTTTAGCTGGAATTGTCGACACTCTGTATCGCGTCTGTAGCGATGGTGGCGTCGTTCAAGAGCAATTTTGTGATCACCTTTTGAACATCTTAGGTCTACAGGTCTGTACAGGGTCACTGAGAAAAGGATGACACTCTGTAATAACAGAGCACAAAATGAGAGGTTCATGCCCCTAAAATCGCACACATTTAAAGATGATACTTCTTGAACTGAACTACTTAAAAACGTTTGTACGAGTGAAGTACGACAGACTGACTCAAATCTCCGCTTTCACCTCGATTTCCCTGCCATGCCCTCCAATGAACAGACAGAAGTCGTCCTCCCACAGCGTTTTTGAATAAACCTTCAAGTCATGCATAAATAAGCATTTTGCAGGCATGACTCAATTGCAGTACAGTCTAGAGCCTCTACTTGCTCCTGTAGTTAATCGTGCTGCCTTAGTACACACTAGCAGATCCGACCCGCTTCGCTGGTGGTTCCAATGAAGCCCCGAACTATAAAGCCTGTTCAGTCTGTGCCTCTGTAGTCCCCCGCCTCTGCAGTCCCCCGCCTCTGCAGTCCCCCGCCTCTGCAGT
>JAAUXU010040148.1_pt1 | contig 21977 bp, 19 predicted proteins | sample 7278151 | NCBI WGS metagenome assembly JAAUXU01 (sample SAMN14350113, study PRJNA611818) | marine sediment metagenome | isolation source: surface marine sediment (1.8m) | place: French Polynesia: Moorea | collected 2018-08 | reverse complement strand
GATACCCCCCCCCCCAACCACACACACACGATCATCATCATCACGGTTGTGGGTGAGTAAAATGTTTGTTGGAATCTCAGGGCCCGAATGCATTTTTAGGCTTACATTAATTAACTGAGGCCATTGTGCTGTTACATGAGCGCATTTAGTCACTTATGGCTGCGTTATGCATCTCAACGCCCCCTCGGAGGATGCGGATCAGCTGGAGGCCATTGAGTAATTGTCTTGCGAGTTGGAGCTGTCAAACTTGATGTGCTAGTAGCTTATACCTATTACTTTGAAAACTATTTAATTGTCATGTTTAAATTACCTATACAACTCGTATTATTTATCTTGTTTTGACCGGCAATAGATTTTCTGACATGTTACGGTTCATACGGTAGTTATTTCCAAAAATGACGAAGATGGGTGTTAAAATACCAGACATCCTATCCCTCTTGGTGGAAGGAAGCAAATTTTCCATTTTTTATTTTTTGGATGTTTCTTCCTAGAAGTCAAGAAATGGATCGAACAGTGTAGTTTGCCAGGCCTGGTGAGCAACAATGAGCTCTACCTCATGATGCAAGGTTGGCGAGCAAATAGCTTACCCATGCGTTGGCGGGAAATTTCAATTAACGGCATAAAGAATGTTCTTGCATGCAGCACATTTCCCGCAAAAACATGCGTAAGCAATGTGCTTGCCATCCCTGTAGCAATGAAGTTATTAATAACGACCCTTGGGTTATGGACAGGTTTGGTTGCTGACAACATTGTGAGGGTCTTAATCGCAGTATAGTAATAATAATCGGCTGAAAAGGACTATCATGTAATCAGTGACAAGTCAACAATGGTTGGGGTTTGGCAGTTTCTGCGGTGTTTCCGCTCTGGTGTGAATACAGTGCTTGCTGTGTGAAGCTTTAAGATCGCGGTTCTTTTCCGCGTAGTTCACAATCGTAGTTCTGGTCACGAGCAAGGCAAATCGGGCACATTGACCTGACATATAGCAACATCGCGTTCATATTTCAAGCCATTCACAGCACCAGTATTATGCATAGTGCAATGATTGATGTACTCTGCAAACAGCTTGCACTTGCTGTCCGATAATGACGCAAACTTATCAGTATATTTGTTGGAGTTGGACACGGGACATTTCACGAGCTGGCACATTATTAGACAAAGTAGATGCAGGAAGACCTCGATGGCTGGAACAATTATTGCCTCCTTCACTTTTCTTCCTTACTACCCTCAGATATCGCAATCTGCTTTGTGAAACGAGAAAAGGCGGCGGAAGCCTGAGAAATACATCAGTGATGACTGATGACTCTTCTCGAGTGACACTGGCGCTGCAAAAACACTGATAGCATCTGCGAGTGCATCTGCTGGACATTCATTGTGCCCGCTTTTTATGCTTCAGTAAGGGAGGGGGCAATTACTATTTGGCTCACAATTAGACACAGTAGACTTCTCACTTGTCAGAGACTAACAGCATTGGGTAACTTTTATTTGCATGTTCAAACTCATAACAACTCGGAGTTCTATGATATCAATAATATTCGGTTGAGAAATGAATATATCTAATATCATATTAGATATATTCATTTCTCAACCTAATTTTACTGCAGAAATTTTCCAAGGTGTCCCGGGAGAAGCGAGCTGTAGGAAAGTACTGAAAACAGATCTTCTTGCCCAGGTGCAAAGCTGACTGCTAGGTAGAGGAAAGATCAAACAAATCAACCGAAATTGATGACTGAAGCTTTCGCCTTGTGTACACCGGACCTTTAGAGACTTTCCCATACTGCAGCTATAGGGCTGAGCCTGGGTGCAGAGTTTCTGTGTACTCATTAGGCTGTGTCTGGACCCCAGAGTTCAAGATGTCAAATATGTTATTCCTCATTTGTTCCTCATCTAGCACTGCTAAACAATAAGCAATCATGACTGGTTGAGGAAGGAGGACCGTGGAGGATGCAACTTGGAGGCTGACTGACACAGCACGTCATTTTATCTGTGCTGCCAGTGCTGCCAGTACCATGATCATTTCCTCATAGATGGTTGGTGATGAAATGTGCTGCTCAGGTAGCTTGACACTCATCTTCATTCAGGGCGTCGTGCTGCGGCCTAAGAAAAAGGCTGCATCACGTGACTCCACCTGGCCTGACCAACAGACGTCAAAATGTCATGCTGTACCAAAATGTTTCTTTAGGACCTGAGTCAGTCAGTGTGGTTGATAAGGTGCAATACTGACTTCAATGCTTTCATGAATAAAGTATGGTAAAGTCGCAGTCACTACAGTTGTTATTGCAGGAAGTTTCAATTTTTCTATTAATACCTTTTGGGCACTAGTGCTCTTGGAGAAGATGGAGACCTCAAATTCTTAAAGGGAACTTTACAACGGTAACTCTTTTATACGATTCTTTCCTTTCGATGTTGGCTGCATGGTTTTTCCTGAGAAATGTAATTTAGGTGTTCGCGCATTGTTTCGTGACATGACTAAAACTTTTGAAAGTTCTTGTCACTATCAAGGCAATTGGGTGCCTTGGAGGGTATAGTTCCTCAAAGAGTGCTAACCCTGCACTCCAAGTGAGGCTTTTCCTACCTGTAGGATTCACAAGCTGAGTAATCTCAAAGTTCTTCTCCCAGAAGAGAATGTTTTCATACAGGTACTTCAGTGGTTTGTTAAGGAGATCTTGTAGCCTGGAATCTTGACCCACTTTCTAGCTCGGTCTCCATCGTTGGTACGGTGAGAAAGTGCGAGGTTGAGTTTTTCAAACTGTTGGTGACTGAATAAGCGAGCTGAATCGGCCGGGGATGCCCCGGGCTAGTTCCCCAACTGTAATGAAAGGGCAGGTGATATCAATTCATTGGTTCTTTACACTCTACAGTTCCAATGACATCTGATATCTTCACACCTCGGTACTTCTCTGTGGTTTCAAATCTCTTGGCAGGCCAAATCAGGTCCAAGTGCCAGACTTTGAGCTGCATTGCAGTGGAGGCGAAATCAGTCCCGACCAAGCTAAGGAAGGTCTGTGGGCAGGAAAATCACCAAGGTGGAACAATGGAGGGAAATAGTGTCAAAACTTGCGGAACGTGGCTGAAGAGTGGGGAAAGCAACTACCTAAAGGGCATGGGAAGTGGCTAAGGTTGGTAAGGGCTGTTTCGCAACGTTATGACCTGCAGACTAACACCGGTTCGAGCCTGATGCTTCCAGTGCCCCCTCTATAACCATAAAGATGACTTCTCTATTTGGATGGATGATGCTCACCACTGTGACTAAAGTAGTGACTAACAATTCGGTCCACTGGCAATGGTAAAGAACCAACATGGCGGGGAATTGCAACCTCCCCAACACATTACGAGGTCACAGCAACTTCCCATGCCTATTACGTAGTTGGTGGTCGGTGAGAGTTGTGTCGGTAAGGGTTTTGTCAGTGCCGGTTGCGTCAGCAAGGTAGCTTTGAAAAGTCGGTAAACCATTGGCCTGTGATAGGAAAAGTAGGAAAACAAAAGATCACAATTCTGCGTAGAGCAGTCTGAAATAGGCTGAGACCTCTGAAATTCCTCAAAAGTGCACTTGCCACTCAGTGCAACTGCGCGTCCTGGCAGCGTTAGAATACGTTCCTCCCAAAATTCCTGGTTTACTCGATACACAGAGTCCTATGAAGAACTGTTTAAGGTGATGACTGATGGGGAGGAAGCACCTTAAACAATGCCTTTTGCAAAGTACGAGACAAGATGATTCTACCCGAAGGCTGTTCTCAACACTATGTAACCTCACTAATATGAAGGGATCAGTGCTACATTGCACGGGGTTGACGATGATGTAAAAAAGTTCCTTTTCCTTTTCTTTAACTAATACAGAACTTGAAACGAACTTTTGATAATCCAAGTTGTTTGTGGGTTTAAGAGAGTTATGGGTTTCACATGATGAACAACTGTCTTGCGAAATTGAAGTGCTTCCCTGACATTGTTTTCGTAAGACTTCCAAATGCGTTCAGAAATCGTAAATTGCCCCCCTGCTGACCAGTTGCCCACCCTTGGGCTAAAATATCCAATAATACAATAAAATGATCGTTGTGGGGCTTTTTTCACTTTTCTCTGGACAGAAGGATAAGTTTCATTTTCTTTTTCCTTTTTTCTCAGCAGTCCTGAGACATTGTCATGTATTCGTTACACATGGTGCCATCTTATTTTCCACAAAAATATAGACCCCTTACTTCAGCCAAAGGCAGATGGAATCTTTTAGATAAAAATGCCTGGCGTGAGGTCTGTGTCACAGTACTGCAAAGCTTTGCATTTAGTACTGTCTCCATAGGCGACACGGTAGGCGTCCAATTGAATCTGGCCAATTCTGCAACTGAGCCAGTACTAAGCCGAGCTTTAGCCAGAAGCTTTGGCTGTCAAGTCGAGCTATAGTCACAGACTACCTATATAGCTTGGCTTGAGCTTGAATCCCTCACGAATCGAAATCAAGTCTACCGACATGGCCCTACAAGCAAGTGGCACAGTGCGTACACGACGTAAAGAGCAGAGGCACCAACGGCATGCATGCTGAAATGTGTCTTCGTGTGAATCACGCTGTATTGGCATGTGGCTCTATCTACAGTCAAACTTTGGACTTGACCATAGCAGTTACTAGAAAAGTTGTCTTTTCGGAAGTCGAGCTCGAATACAGAAATTGCCAGGAGGGAAAAAAGCTACGTATTCATTCTTTCCCGTCATTCGTCTTATAATCGTGAAGTCCCGAGCAGAATGCGCCTGCTTGCAGAAGGAACATCTCAACCTTTTACGTCGCACACAGGTAAGAAAGACGGAGGCATGCAAGCAGGCTCAGGTACAACGAACGGTACGTGGGTACTACTGTACACTACATGGGAGTGCTCGCTCACTCGCCAGCTCGCTCGCCAGTTCCCTCACCTGCTTACGGATTCGTTTTGACTGCCTCACGCTAACTGTGCACCCCGCCGCAGATCGAGCAACGCGACAAGCGAGGCCGTCTTAAAAGGCCATCTCCTGGACGTTGGAGAAAACGCCCAGGCAGTTATGACACGCTGACAGTGTACGATGGTCACAGTCGTTCATTGATGCCGACAACATGCGACGACGGAGCAGGGAGAATGATATTCTTGTCGAGCGTGAAGCTACCGGTAGCGGCTGCTTCTCAACGCTCCTATTCATTGCTCTCCACAACAGGAATGCCAGTGACTTAAGTAGAAATCTCTAAAATCAGTAGTCTACGAACGAGAAGAAAATGGCCAAGAGATCTGAGAGGGAAACCTGGCGGCTGCGGCTGCGGCCGCCGTGGTGACGGCGGTGGCGGCGGTGGCGGCGGTGGCTGCTTCACTGGCCGCTCGCTCGCTCGCTCGCTCGCTCGCTCGCTTGTTCTTCTCCTCCATGGCCGGCGGTGATTTCAACGCACGCTGCCTGCCTCTTTTCCCCTTCTCCGGATCCCCCGTTCTTCTCACAGACTGGAGAAGGCAGGTTGAATGTTCGCTGGTCGGGTGGGCAGTGGCTGCTGCAGTCTTAGTGTGTGCTGCGCCTTCTGTCTTAGTGTGGGCTGGTGAGGACTAAGTGAAGATCAATGTGCTTGTGATCATGGCCTTCTGCAGCGCCGCGACGCTGTGCTTCGCGGCCATATGCGCCGTCGTCTCCGCCCTGCTCCTGGCCATCTCCTTCTCCACAGACAACTGGCAAGTCATCAGGGTGGACCGAGAGGGAATCAAGGCAAGCATTTCTATTTTCTCAAGAGTTTCTGGTACAGGTTGGCTCGCCACTCCATGGGAGGAAAGAGGGCTTGAGGCGCTCTTCAATGAGCCGCCGGCTGTATGGGCCACACAAACTGGACAGTACGTCGTACAACTGCACTTTCTGATACTATCTTGCAATGGAGCATCGACTTTCACACCAAGGAAGGTGGCACCGTGTGCCCCAAAACTGCACGCACTCAGTACCTAAAACCGGCTAGAAGATGTAGCCTTGTGTTTTATAGCGTGAAGGAGTTGGAATGCTTACGTCATTCAATTCTTTTGAGCAGGACAGCAGAACATCTGGTGGCCCACGCAGGGCGGGCGGACGTTAGGACACGAACTACTACAGTATGTGCGGCACATTGGTCCTCACGTAGCTCTTAATCTATACCGCTCGTCGATCTGCCCTCCATGCACTAGGAGACTTACAGAGAAAATATCTTCCCTGCCAATGGCGTGATTTTTATTCTCCGCTTCCTCAGTCTCGCTGCGTTGAACTTGTCTGGCTTTTTTAAACACCTATGATGCTCCTACGTGTTTGCTTTGTTCACCACTCATCAAAGTTCACTCTCTGGGACAATTCTATTGAGTCAACCCGGCGTGACTCTTGCTTAAAGGTCAAGTGGCACGCCAATTTCGCGTTGATTTAACGTTGCGTGCACTTTTTGCGCTGCGAACCAGCGGGAGGCTTTACCGAGCCTTTGCTTATGTCCTGTCCTCGTTACCCTCCCTGGCTGTGAAACCAAGGACTGTAACGTGAACGTGTAGTAAATACGCCTATTTGCATTTAATGTTTCTGCGCACGTCGTCACACGGGGACGACTTTTAGCACAGGACAAGGTTTGCAGGACCCGGAGCCAAAAGCGGAAGAGCATTTTCACCTTTTCCTGTCCACTCGGGTAGGTGAAACGAAGAAAAGACCGTCAGTCACAGTCAGTCTGCAAGATCTTCAGCTTCAACCGTGACATTGCTCGTGTCTACTCAGGGTGAGCTGAAAACACTGCAACCAAAGCTGCGATATGTTTCGATAGTTACTCTTTTTGGCGACTGCATTAGCGCGTGATTTAATGACGAAAAATAATGTCTGGCGTCATCGATCCATGTCACGATGAGGGGTTTTTTGCACGCTCGGAGGCACCGATGCATTTATCGCGATGTGTACGTACGTACATACGTACGTGCCAGGTACGCGCATACGTACTGGTGCAGTCAACAACTGAAGTGCCTTATTTGGCATAGCACGACAGGTTTCTAGTTCTTTTTCACGCGCTCTTCTTCCTCCTCGTCTTCCGCGCTCTGAAATGGTTTCTTTACACGGGATAAAGCGGAAGCAAGTTGATGTCACGACATCGCCAAGACGTGACAGAGGCAGTTCAAAGGCTGATTATGTGACAGATATCGCACGAATTTGTGTAGCTCGCACTTGATGACAAAACTGCTCACACCCGGTTATGACGCAGGTATGCTAAAAAAGCTGATGCAGTCGAGGAATCACGAGAAGCTGACTTATTGTTTTGTGCGAGTCAGGGATGTACGCGGGGTTTTTTTTTTTAAAAAAAGAAGCTACTGCAGTGCCGACTTTATGCATACGCACCTTCTATATTAACTACATTGCTGTTTACACCTCTATAGCACCTCTCTTTGACTGAGGTGATTTGACCTGTCTGTGACCTCGGCGTGCCCGAGGGTGGAGGCTCGGGGACAATATGAGACCCGGGACAGGTGAAAACCTCCGTCAAAACGAGGAAATTATCGTGTTCATCACGGCTCATTTGTAAGATAAAAGATTGTTGTTCCCCCTCCAAAAAGAGTCTAAAATAATTTGTGCAGTCCTGCGAGGCACGCGTGTATATTAAGCTAGTTCGACAAATGACAAGTTTGTTGTGTTAGGGTCGAAAATTGGCCTTAGTCACAGTGCTACCGGATACAAGTCCTATTTCTCCAAAGAACCACGCTTTGCTGTGGACACTTTTGACTTGAAATTAGGTAGATGTGCAGTGATTTCAAACAAGGCGAGGTCATTGAAAGAGACAAGAAGAACCATGACGTTCAAAGGCGAAGAATTCGAGGCTGAAATTTGTTCAACACAGCAAACTTTAATGAATTGTTTGCTGGCCAGGTTTTGCTCTCCGTACATTACCGACCTTATGCCACAAAGGTTGAGTTAAAAGTACTCAGAAAATGGTAGTTGGGAAATGTTTAACCAAGCTAGTAAGTACTCTACGTGGCGAATATGCAGTGTAACTTAGTGCAAGTTATATGCCAACACTCTTATATGACTAATGACCGAGGACGCCATCATTCAAAGAACCGGGGACATGGCAATGGATCTGTGGAATGACGCATTAGGCCTTTTTTTCTTTGACAGTACGACGTTACCGTGCATTGTACGTATGTCGACTTGCGCAAATCTTGGAGGCTACTGCGACTTGACAAGGAAGAAAAGTCATTCACTTATGAACATATGATTTTTTCTTTTTCTGTTTTCTTTTTTTTTGCAAGTTGATGGATTGATCAGTAATTGAGCAAATAGACATGAAATGAGAAAATTGTTCATGTCCTCAGTTCAGAAATTGAAAAGCTTTTTTTGCATTCACAGGAGTCCCTAGGTGTGAACCCGACGCCTGAGCTGTTTCAAAAGTTCAACTCCAGCCCACTATTCTACACTCGCAGCCGAGGACTCTTCAGGGAGTGTTTTCAGGGAGAGAAGAGAGACGCTCCAGATGATGGAGAGATCAGTAAGTTTCTAAATTCGTACATATCGCTCTAAACCAATTCACATGCGTCGTCTCCTCTTTCAGTCGAGCTGTACAGGTCTCCCGTGGAGACTTGGTGCCACAACCTCAACTACTACATCCCGGATGTGGAGGGAGTCACCAAAGAATTCTCGACGGAAAATATGGCGAGAATTCGTAAGTTTTGCTTCCGCAATTTGAATGGCTCATACCTCAGTGCAATAAGCATAACATGCACCAGGGTAATTCATTTTCCTGTTCCAATCATTATTGCCGACAGTATGAGAAAAATGCTCGCTCGTTGCACCAAAGGCGCATTGCGGACTTTGCCATGAAGCGATTCTTGTTCTGTTCAAACAGTTCTCGGTGAGCTGACTTGGAAAGAACGAGCGCCACACACTGGACATGACCAAATCGCAGTCTTACATCCATGGCCCATGGACCAGGGCACGTCTTGGCACCGTCTTTTGCACTATTCTTGTCTGCAGTTCTCTTCAGATCCTCAAAATGCGTGCGTAAGGACAGAGACCAGCAGTCATCACTCATCCGTAGTCAGCAGTGAGCTCCACAATCTCATGTACTGCTTTGCATGGTCCATCATAGATGTCCAGCCTTTCGGCGGCGTCGCCGGCGTCGCCGTCGGTCCTGTGCGTTTGTTTGTCCTTGGCGAAATGACGCGGAACAACTCCGACGTGGTTATTTCTTTCAGCAGCCGCAAATTGATGTTCATGGGAGCCAATACGCAACTGCTGAGATGAATCAGCCTTTACTAAAATATACTTGCATGGCAATTTCCGTCTCTATTTTAATGATCTCAGCGCCAGATGCTCGCGTTTCTTGCCTTCCACAGGCAAGAAGCAAGGACGAGAGAAAAGAAATTTCTTTCTCACAATCATTTTCTATTAGCTGTGACGTATGTGCAGCGCAGGGGGCATCAATAGCTTGGCAGAATTCTTTTTGCAGACTTTCTTTCTTTCCTGACATGTGATTATCATCCACACCTTTTTTTGCGTTCCCACATCTCTTGCTCTCTCTCTTACTTGCACGATACTGCAGTATGTATGTACATTGGTATGTGCGTCCCACCGTGTCCAATGTCCTTGTTCGTCAACCCTACTGCTTGACCTTCCTTTGGAGGGGCCCGGAGAGCAGCTCACTTTACTGCAAAATTGGGTTTCAGGATTCAGATCAGGGTTCCTAATTCCATATTTGGGATAATAAAAATTATATTTCATCGTTTTTCTGAACCTCAAATTGATGACAGACCTCCCCTTGTCGACAGCTTCGGGGGAGGTCTGCTCCATCGCTGCCATGTTTCGTCCAAAGCAGCCCGACGAGATGTGGATCAAAACTTCTTATACGAGGTTGGGTGGAGAAAAAATCAGGATTGTTGTTGTAGCTTAGTCGTTCTGAGTAATCCAATAGGTAGTTGGAGCACCTACGCACAATCTCAGCAATACAGGCAACTCCACATGCCCAGTTCAAACCATTCAGCTACATGTAGGAGGCAGATAGGAGGCGATTACTTTTTCCTATAATGCTCCTTTTACTATTGTAACCTTATCAGGAAACATCCAAAGGCTCAGTTCACTGTAATGACGTTTCGTAGGAGTGGGAAAGTCATCTCTTCCCTGAGGGCCTCTTCTACTTTTATCTTTCGCTATATTCGTTGCCTGATGAAATGAAGTTACTGCAGCTGAACATGTAAATTCTGCTGATGCAATTTCACTCAACAATAGTCTTTTTGAAAGCTATCAAGGCCTCAATTCTTGTTTTGCTCATAATGTAAGACGAAGCACATAACTTACGATGAGAATGCTCTATTCCACACATAGGCTTGTCCAAGCACACGTGTATGCATCACACGTGTAAGTGGATTGTGTCTCAACTACTAAAATACCATATTTTCTGTAAAATTAGCAACCATCCCATATAAGCAACCACTGAACCGTCGAGTTCTGCCTCAAATATAGGCAACTCCTCTAATCCAAGCTTTTGCATCGATTTTTAACCAACCCCTGCCATTGCCTGAAAAGAAAAAGAAGATCGTTGTGTCCAGAGTTGTGGCCACCAACCGGGCACAAGTGACACCTCGGCTTGAGCGGGTTCTGGTCTGACTTGACGATGACACAGCCATCGTCTATGATGATATAACAATAGAGAATTCGGGAGTAGAAGAAGAGGACGAGTCGCTCTTGCCCCTACAGCAAGCAATGCCTAAAGTATAAGCAAGGAGGCAAAAATCCCGCCAGAAGTAGTAAAGCTCTTATCAAAGGAATTCCGGCATCTCCAGAAACATCGTCAACACTGTTATTAAAGATCGCACCTTTTCTTTGTTTCAGACTTCGGACGAGCAATGATTGCCTTCTTCATCGTCTCATTCTTCTTCATGTTTGTGGCCTTCATCACCGGCATCGTGGGCTGCTGGAAGACGTCTCCGTCCAACATCACCTCCTCGGCCGTCCTCATGCTCTTGGCCTGTGAGTTTCACTTTTTTGTCCTCTTCGAGCGTCTCCAAATTTCTTGCTTCGTTGCCCTCAAATGGGAGAGAAAGAGAACGCAATCAACGAAGTCTCGTTTTTTTTCCTTGACTTCTTATTGCCGACAATAAAATTCCGGAGTTAGTTTGTATTACCTGAAGGGTGCTGCATATAAGACAATATCGAAGGAGTAGCAAGAGTAGCAAGAAGAAGTGTCCGACATTGAAAAAGATGCCGCTGGTAATTAACATGAGCAAGAAAGAACAGGAGAGAGCAAGTTACCTGACAGGTTGATTAGCTTCCCGGTTTCACCCACAGGTAGGTCCGCAATCAGCGTACCTGTATTAGCGCTAAGGCGACACGTACTGTACGTAATGCAGAAGAGCGTCCTTCCTGGAATATAAAGATTTCACTTTCAGGAAGAAAAATCTCGATCACTTTTCCTTTTCAAGAAAGCGACGGGAAAATATCCCGCAGCCATTTTCTCATGACTCATGACTAATATGTTATTTTATGCGTTTTTGCTTCTTTGCCCAGGCATTTTAGACATTTATGATTGCTCGTTTCCACTTGTCTTAGGCCTGTTCAGTGCTGGGGCCATGGGCTTCTGGCACACCGTGGAGCACTACGAGAAGATGAAGATTAACGAGAGGTCCGACGTCGAACTCTTCGTGAAGTCTTGGCCTCCCGTCCTGGTAGGTGGTGAAACCCTGTGCAGGCGCACAAGTGTGCACAGTGTGAATGTACTGTGATGTCTCATTGCGCTCATGTTGACAGGCTGATAACACGGAGTTCAAATACGACTGGAGCTACATTGTCGCTTGGGTGGGGGTGGCCACGGCGCTGTGCTCGGCCATCCTCTTCTCGCTGGCTGCAGTGTGCATTAAGAACGACAGGGAAAGGGAGGAAGCAATGAATATGCAGTACCTCATGCCAGGTAAAGCCGTGACTCTCCCCTTCCCTCTCTATTTTACTAGGGCAAAGCTCTTATGCGTACGCACGCATTTACGATTGTAATTTTTTTCTTCTTTTTTGCAGTGTATCCTCAGAAGCAGCAGCCCTACGGACCCTATGGATACGCGGCATATCCCGGTCCCTACTACGGATCGCAGTACGCTTTGCCGTACAACCAATACTGAGAACAACGCACAAAGGGATCGTTTGAAGCTCACTAGGAGCTAGTTTCTATTGCAAATTTCAGGGGTTTTTTTTCTATCCTCCCATGTTCCAGCAGAGCTATGGAAAGGGGAAGCAAGTATTCCGCAAGTGCCTAAACAGAAGTTAATTTTTTTGCGTGTACAGTAAGTACAGTATAAATGGTTTCCATTAAGAATTTGTTGATAGACCGGGTTGACTAAACAACGAATCTTTTGCTCATTGGAAGAGAGCATCTTAAATGTTCCTCCTCACGCCTTCTGTGCTCTGTATGCCAAGTACTCCCTTAGTGATGTGTTTGTAGGGATTACGTTACTGTATGAATTAGAGGTACATGTGTACTGCATGTGAATGTAAGTATGTGTGTACGGAATTTCGCCTACCAGAATTTTCTGGGTTGTTCTAGTGCGCACTGTCTGTACAGTGAGTAACTGCGAATAAAATTTCCAAACTATTCTTCAGGTCAGACACATGACTAGGTACGTATATTGTATTCCAATACTTCATGCACTGATTGTATCGCGTTGATAATTTTCCAAATGCTTGACAATGTGTGTGTGTGTGTGTGTGGGAGAGCGGTTAGTGTTAGATCTTCTGCCCAAAGTTCGATTTCTCGCACTATCAAATCACAGGCAATAAGATGTCTACGAATGCCTCTTCTTTCATTCCTGTCATCATTCTGACGCATGCGATTAATTGGCGATGGCCAGGTCTAGGAAATGCAAAAAACCTGAAAGAGATGGAGAGAGATGTTATCCTATAGCCATATTTGGTTTTTTTCGGCCGGACAAGCTTTGAAGACTCGCCACGCCTGATCAAGGGCTTTGACTAGAATATGTTTGTCGTGAAAAGTCTTCATTGGAGTCTCATGCAAAATGTTTCTTTTACATGTCGACCTGAAAGTGCCAGGGTCTGCCACATTTCCGCAAGCAGACTCCACCTGGCCGGTATTGATCTTGACGGCTACAGAATTGGTGATCAATGAGTCAAAGCTCATAAGACAGTTATGGGGTGAGTGCAGCAGGTCTCATTCTCTTATTTCCATTACGAGCAGAAATCCCAAGGACAACCCGTTCATCCTCCCAAATCTGCCTTCATAGTTAGATGGTCCTGAGGGATCTTGGCCTTGAACGCACTGCTTCAGCATCTATCTGTGGCCTCTCAACAGCCACCTCATTTATCCTGGGTACCTAAAGACCTCACCAGGCTTGTAACCTTGATGTACAGTCCCGCACTGGTGGATTCTGTCGGTCTGCAAATTGTAAAGTGGCCACGTGAAAAAAACTTCTTCCGGATAACCCCCTTGTTCGAGCACTGCGAGCTTTCAAAGTTTGTCCGGAATTATCTATGAACCTCTGCATAACCAAGTCAGGATCGTCCAAGGTGCTGTACGTGCAGTAGCTCAATACTGACCTGCTTTGGAGCTTCTTCTTGAGGAGGAGGGTTTTCTCCTGAGAGGCCGCGGTGATGTGGGGGGGTTGGTGGCTGATCCATTGGAAGAGGCCCCTCTTAGGTGAGAAGGATAACTTCCTTCCCGCACTCTCAGTCTCTCCATGTCCTTTGCCAGGGAGTTGGGACTGGGGGTGGTTCCACCGCCTCCGACTTGAATGCTGTGACGTCGTCCTCGACCAGAGTGGGGAACTGGAGCAGAGGGAGTGAGGTGAGCTTCACGTGCGAAAAAAAGGAAATAAATGAGGGGGGCGAGAGGGTCAAACGTCGCGCTCTTGGCGACTTTCAGGGCTTATGGTTATATCAAGAACCTTGATGAAAAGGTCGAAAGGAGAAAAATATTTTGCGTCAAAAGGATTAGGCGGCTTTTTCTCTGCGCTTAAAATTCAATCACGATTTCTCTAATTTGTGAGATAGGTGTTGAAGGATCTCCAAAGACACAGGCTATAAATATATTTGTTGTATTGCCCTGCTACGGAAATGATGGCGTAGGAAATTGATAGGCGCGAGAAACAAGCATTATGAGACAAAAACTATAGCTATAATCATAAAGCCTACAAATCTTGTGGTATAACTGTTGAGCATACATTACAGGAAGTGCAAATGTGCAGAACTTATTGATGCGGATAGCAGAGAATGCATGTGATGTGGTGGGTCTTTCTGTTGTACCACGTTCAAGTGTAGAGATCATTGGGCATTTCAGTGAAGTAATTTGTCCAAGGCCTGTTCAGCTTTATTTTCAAATTTTCCAAAAACCAAACTCGTCTTGAAGAGAAAATGTTCAACTACCCTGAAAACAAGTTGTCATTCGAGCTTTCGCCTTTTGTCCACTGGATATTCACAGCAGGAAGACCTGAACTTTTGTCATACGGTGGAGGAATATTTCTTTCTTCTAGAAATCTTCGAATTGAACGGTTCCTTCCAACCAACGTTAGTGCTCTTATCACGACGATATTTAAATTAATTTTCACTCCTACAAAAATGTTTTCTTTTTACTTGGTCACTACGACGTCCTGCTGTTGATTCATCTTCATCAGCCATCGCTAACGTCTCGTCGTTTTACTGCTTTCACTGAAAAGTCCAGTGTCTGAGCCAGCTTGTCTTTGAAACTGAATAACATGTGTATGGTTGGCACGCACCGACGTGCGTACCTCAGTGTGGGAGAAACTTAAGAGAATATACTTGTCCCGGTATGATCATGAATTCGCCCGGACTGTTTTTCAAACGAGGAAACAAAGTGTGTTCCAAGCGAGAGTCTTGTGTCTCTTTCCTTCTTTGTAGTCCAGAAGCATAGCGTGAACTGAACTACTGTACACGAACGGTACGATATAAGCTACGCAAGACTCTGCTCGATTTGTACATATGTACCCCTGAGACTGTGGTGCTGATGCCTGTCTCTCAGGCCTCTGCTGCCTCTACCGCCGCCACTCCCTCCGCCCGCGCCGCCGCCGTTGCCTTCCCCGATGGTTGGCATGCCCGCGATGGTGCGATTTCGATACTTTGAACCCTTTCTACTTATCTGCCAGTGTGGCGGCGGCGGCTGTGAAAGCGGCTTGGGCGGCGGCTGTTGCGGAGCCGACTCGCCGCTGGCCGCGCTGCTGCTGCCGCCGCCCGGCGCAGAGGTGGTTGAATGTGCAGAAGGAGACCGCGAGTGAGAGATGTCGCAAACTGAAATCAGGTGCTCTGTACAAACACACGCGAACGACACTACTGTAAATTAGGGGCGTGCATCTTAAGGTTGTACGTGTATCGACGTACTCTCCTAGTATTACTCGTACTACTGTAGGTAGTATATTTTAGAAAGTCCAGTTGACTCTTCGCTGCGGAATAATCGTTGTTTCATCGGATGAAGGGTGTAGAACGCTCTATGTATGCAACTGACAGGATGGTGGAAGAGAGAAATTAGCATTTTTACACATTTGCACATCCATGCAGTTTTTCTCCGTTCTTCAAGCATCACAAACTAACTCATTTCTGTCATATGAATGGTACACAATGACTACTCTTAGTGATGATACAAGGTAAATAAAGTGTGCTAGAGGAATGGTGGTGAATGGTGATTTTCTCCACGGATCGTAATTACTTGGAAGGCTCGCTTTTTGTGCTCCACTGGTGTGTTTTCCGTCGTCCCTCGACCTGTGTCTCTTGACGACTTTTGCTCGGCCGCCGCCGCCGCCGCCGCTCTCGTTGATGCCGCTGCCGTCGCCGCTCTTGGAAGGCGAGGTGCTGCCGGATTTGGAATCGCGGCGGCCAAAGTCTAAATTAACGGCAGTAGCTTGCTTTCTAACTTTGCATGTACACGTGAGGCTGCGCGCTAACTTATGAAAGTATTGTCCGATTGGAGAAGAGCAGCTCTGGGCAGACCGCGGACAGATATATCAAGGCTCCGATATGGCACTTTCTCAACCAACGAACGAGCTGACGGTTGACTACCTGTGCGGGAGGTATGAGGGGAATCGCAGCATGACTGCGGGGAGAGAAGGAGTCCAGTGTAGGTGTGACGGGACAACGGAGGTATGAGAGAATTGGAAAGTCTACAGGAAACAACAAGGGTCCTTTCTTTGACAGTGCTAACTTACAGTAGTTATTACCTACGCATGTGTAAAATAAGTGACTGTAGAAAGTCGATCAGTACTAGAGATGAACGTTGAACGAACTTTTGGACGCGTGAGACATCAACAAACTTACCTCCCGGTGGTGGAACGAGCTTAGCTCCTCCTGTTATAGGGTTTCTTTCCACGTGATACCCGCCCTCGAACTTTTGCCCGTCCGGGGGCGGCACAAGGGGAACTGCGACGCTGTGTCTGCGACCGTGGCGGTCAGTGCGCGTGCGGGTCAAAATCAACAGGTTCTCGGGCTCGCTGCCCGCGGCCTTGGAGGAGTGATGCAATTCAGGGAAGGCGTGATCGGCCATGCTGCCTCTCCTCCGGGCCTTCGGGTTTGGCACGATGCTGATGTATTGCTCGAAGTCGCCACTGTCGGCGTCTGTGAAACCCGGGGGCCACTCTGAAGCAGACGAGGAGGACAACATGACTGAGCAACACTGTGAATGACTTCGCAATAAAGTGCGAGCCACAATCGATTGGAGCAATGACGTAAAAAAAAATACAGATAGAGAGAATGTAGGAACAACACGTCATTACTCATTACGTTTGTATGATGTGAACGTACAGTGTGAGCCATAAAAGCCTGTCTGATGGGGTCAAAGAAAAGAGAGAAGAAGTAACCTAAGAATAGCAGACAGGTGTCGGAAGTGAACTAGAAGGATACAGGAGTTACGAAGGAGAGAGCGTTATCTTTTGACTCACACAATACGTATCACCATTTGGTGTCCAATGATAGTACTGAAGCAGGGGGATGGCTAATTTGACCTTGATCGGGTAGGGTCAAAAACAGCGTCACGAGAGTCTAACTTTTGCTTCACTTGTTGCCTCCAAACGAACTTGGCTCAGCAACGAAAATGCCAGTATGTAAATGCTATCTCTGAACGGTAATCTATAAAACGCAAGCACTGACGAGCTCCTGGTTCCAAAAAGCAATACCTTGCTGACTTCACATATGCATTGAGGCTGTCATGATCTTTATGGCCCGGGCAATGTCTTACCCGAATTGGGTCATAATGTCTTCGAACCGGACCCCCGGTTCGTGTCACGTCGCTCGACATTCTCGAAGGTTATTAGGCATTAAAAAAAACATGATTACTTGCTGGAGCGTCATATCTGTAACAGATTTGGGTTCCCATGTGGGGCCAGCTTAGGAGACTCACTTCAGCCAATCTAAAAAAAGGGTGTTTCATTACAGAAACCTGGGGGAACTCGGCGAAACACGCTCAAGTCAAACGTTGCCAGATTTAGAACCGACTGTAAAAGCCAACGAATTTATTCCACCCAAATGTGTGTCGACCCTGATATTTCGATCCGATACGTTTCTATTGCGTAGAACAATACGTGCGCGTGGTTTGTACTACGTAAGTACGTGTGTAAAGGCCGTACTACATAATGTACCTAGCAACAACTTTGCTTGGACGACATCTACAACTATCGCCAGCGAATAGTACTTTATATCACTCCTTCGACTTTGCAACCTTAGGGGACATTTGGCGTCAAAGCCTCTGAGAAATGCAATGTGACAGCACTGAAGGCGGCTCCGTCAAACTGCAAACAGCACTTGGGGCAAACAATCAGTTTACGTCCCTCTTTTTGGCTAGACGGCCCTCGGGCTTTGCCCTCGGGTCGCCAAATGTCCCCTCGGAATGCCAAGTCCATCCGAGCCGGGCCTGAAAGGCCGGAGTGACGTATGTACGTGCGTAGGTACAGTAGTGACACACGTCATCCGATTGCTGGTACTGGCCGGTCCAGCGGGTGAAGTAGCAATGCTGTGCGACCCTGCGGCCGATCAACTTTCATGCGAAACATCCATCAGGGATATCAACGCTCAAATTGAACCAACACAATATTTAAGACGTCCATCCAATCCCGACGTAGGAAAAGTACTGTATTTTTTTTTATCCACATACCGGCGAGCAACTGGCCCGACGTCCTCCTACTGTCTAAGCCGCCGCCACCGCTTGAAAGGCTCTGTCCGCCCGATGCAGTCAGCGAGTTGTTGCGAGAGTTCGAGAGCGCCGGACGGTACAGCTGCTTCTCGATATCCAGGCTGGGGTAGTCGGGGGATGACGCTGAAGAAAAAAATAAAAAAAAGAGGAGTGCACGATGTTCCATGCATCATTTTCAAAGAACCAGAGGCTTTCCGCCTGTCAAGAAAAAATGGCTTGGAAGAAACTTCGTCTACTGTTCCACTTTCATTCTGTGCATTTCTATGTGTGTTCGCAAGTGAAAACAGCATTTGAGCGTAGCATAGTGATACCGTAGGGTTGGTGGGGACTTTCTCGCATTTTTTTGCCCCTAAACTTTCCAAGCAGAGGGGCAGAGTTGAGAATGTATTGCCTGACTTCAAAGCAGAGCACCTCTGCGTGACATGCAGTGCGTGCCATGAAGTCGACTGATAAACAAAGTCTACCCTTTATGAAGTTATGGGATTTTATGCGAGTGATCTGGTCCGGATGCCACCTCTAGCCACATCCGTCATGTGCAGCGATACGCAATAGGGTAAGAGAAATGAAGAATTGATGAAGGAAGTCTATACGAGTGGATGCTGCGCTGTACCTGGCATCGACTGCTGAATTTTGCAGTGTATCGTAGAAACGGAGAAGAATCTCTTGTGTGTACGTACAGAGCCACACGTCTGGGAGGGAAGATTGAAAGGTCTGGTGGGAGCGTGTGGAGATCTCTTCAGAGCTTACACGATAATTATGCATGAGTTGGAAAGTCGGTAGCAGTCGACAAAATTACGCTTGATGCGTGAGCTGGGAGGGGTGGGTGGGAGGTCGAACAGTTTCGTGGATATCTCGTGATATTTGCTACTTGTCGATGTGCGTCACGTCTGCCAGGTATCTCACGGGTCGTCGGTGACGTAAAGGACAGTAAATTAAGACCGGCGGGATGTAGAAACGTTTTAGAGGTCCAGTGCGAAGGCAAAACGTCTCCCCTGGCAGCCATTTCTCTTTTTGCGCCCGACGCCAGAGACACTGCGCGGACGCAGAGTTGAACGTACCCGTTGTTGGTGGGTCCCTCCTTGGCTTCGCGACATCGACTGGAGACAATCAGTGTGGAGAAGGAGGAACAAATGCATCGCCCAACGAAGGAGAAAGAGAGAGGACATCCAAAAGAAGAAGAAGAGAAGCGCACTGAGTGGTGTAGACCTCAGTACGTAACATCATGTACACACGTACAGTGGAACCTCGACTTAGTCATACACGTCCCGAGTGGTCCCCGACCTCTGCTTACCGATTCGTCACTGCGTGAAAACTATGCCTGTAGTCAAGTTTTAGGCTTCTCCAGACCTCGACTTTGCCAACTTTCTTTTTTTCGAGGCCCTTCAGTGTTTTTTTCCACTTTAGGTGCTCCAGCAGAAACGTTTTGGAGTTTTTGCTCGAAAATCCTGCAGAGGGATTAACCAAGTAATCTTAGACGGACTTAACTATTTTTTGGCTCAATTGTAGACTGTAAATTAAATGCTTAAAGTGTCTGTGAGCTAAGTATGTCTTAAGTCAAGGTGCAGAAACATGCAGCGAAGTGATTCAGTGTTGTCACTCTTGAGCCTCGTGCACCTCTCACGGTTGTGACTCATGCAAGAGGTATAAGAGTGACACCACTGAAACACTTGCTGCATGTTTCTGCACCTTGACTCAAGACACTAAGCTCATGGACACCGATAATGAAACTTGTCTCTTGGTTACTGTTAATTCGTGATATCTTTTGTTCTCCACAACTCCAAGTTGTTCTGGGGTGACTTTCCCTCCTCCTCCCAATAGTCAAGAAACCTCGACTTCGTCAACTTTTCGGCGGCCAACTGACTGAGCTGACAAGGACGAGGTTCTACTGTCCACTGTGGCAGCTGAGCGTGCGCCATTCCAAGTACGACGTTCTACTAGTAGTGCTTGAATGTGTCGTCCCACGAGTTTGTACACGGCATGTGTATGGAGCGAGCGAGCGAGCGAGCGACCAAGTTCCCTTTGTACGCATTGTTCGTGCAATGGCACCCTGGGACTGGCGGCTCTCGCCATGAACGCTGGATACGGCGCAGATGCCAAGAAAAGACGGCCGCTCACACATGCGATGACTCCTGCAGTTTGTAAGGATGTGACTATACAATCGCAATTTTAGCTCAGAAGAAGAAAGACTAATATAGTTTTCTCTCACATTACGTTGTCTGTCTATGGAGTTCATGGCACTTTCTTGAAAATGCCATTAGAAAGCAAAAAGGATTTGATATGCTTGAAATATAAGACTTAAGAATGTGAGTTGGTTCATCCCTTGCTCTCCATCTTTGCTCTTTCCATCCAGCAATAAAGTTTACCTTATCCTACTTTACTTCGTTACCGAGCTTCTTCTTATGCTGTTGGGTACGCGTGCAAGCTTAGCATTATGAAAAGTACCTCGGGATATCACGGGCATTTATTCGCATTAAGTACCCAGACCTGAGGTGAAAACGTCGCCATGCCGACGACATTTGCATACGAGCAGCGCATTTTCGCTGTATTGCGCGTCTGCAGTCTTGGCGGCCAAGTGAAGTTCTTCTGCTCGAGTGAAAAAAGCGCTCGTTGGCTTCTGCCAGATTCTGGTGGTTCAAGAAAGCTTCTTCGTTCTTTCATGGTCTTTTGATTTCTTCCTCCTTCGGTGCGAATTCTCTCGCTTCGAGGACGCCTCTTCTCGGCGTAATAAGGCGGAAAATGACGGAATGAGCTGGAGACTGAGCTGGAGATTCAGACTGGGAGAGAAAAGTCACGAGAACTATGGATAGTGGAGAAAGTCTGGCCTAAATTTATGTATGTGCTGGGCGTTTATTGCATAGCAGTTTATTCGGCTGTCCTGATTTATTTTTATGGCTCCCTTATAAAGCATGAGTGCACTACATGTGTAGTGCAATTACACGAGTGTAGAGGATTCGGAAAAACGACCACTTTGAAAACGTGCACAAATTAGGGACATCTAATGACGAAAGTTTTACTTGTGTGTGAGTGCTTTTCACTTCGGCTTTTAGGTGGAAAGAAGTCGAATAACATAATGAAGTACCTCCCACTCGACCTCGTCTTGCTTTTTCTGCATCCTTAGGGAATTTCCTGGTAGTGTCGTCGGACTTAAGTACGTACGTATAACAGATTAAGAGACACATTGAACTTCCACGTTAAGGAGACCCCCTTGGACACTCCCTTGGAAGCTGAGGAGGGGGAGGACAGGATCGAGAAAAAACTTTGAGTGAGTGAATGAAGGCAATTGGGATTTTCTAGCGATCAATTCACCAAAGTTGATTGCGAGGAACCGTCTACTGAAGAGAGGGGAAGGGCCTAAGGGTCAAGCGATGTGACTCGACCTCCCTCAAATGTCAAGCTTGTTGATCTGCGTCACTTGAACGTGGCTAGACTTTTTAGGGCAACTCCGGCAAGTACTTCCTCATCATCGAATTCAGGTACTCGTACTGCATATGCAGGATGTACTAATTAGATACGCACAGCAGGGCAAGAAGCAATTTATGCCCGATTTTGGAGGGTGGTGCCGAGGGTCGTCAAGGTCCAAGAGTGGCAGAATTCAAAGAGGGCATTAAGGCCTTGCCCAGCTGTGTGTTTGTAGTTTGACGCTACTTTTCTAGTTGACGGGCAGTTTTTGTTTACCATTGTTCAAGCTTAGCCTTTTGCAGCCGGCTGTAAAGGCAGTGTGCCGTAAAGTAGCTGCAGCGGGCCGTAAAGTAGCAGCTGCAGCAGTAGCGAGATGTCAAGGGTCGCTTGACCAATCAAGACTAGAAAATAAAATCTGGTTATCAACTAGAAAAGGGGCGTCAAGTACAGTACAGACACTACTCGTACTGCATGTGCAGGATGT
>JAAUXU010158360.1_pt1 | contig 21983 bp, 22 predicted proteins | sample 7278151 | NCBI WGS metagenome assembly JAAUXU01 (sample SAMN14350113, study PRJNA611818) | marine sediment metagenome | isolation source: surface marine sediment (1.8m) | place: French Polynesia: Moorea | collected 2018-08 | reverse complement strand
GTGAGTCCTCACGAGTGAAGGCAGTGATTAACTCATTAATCTTGGCTTTTAATCAGCCACAAGAAAGGTTGTGAATGCCTGTTAAATCCGTCTGTACCAGTGCTGTATCTAACCAGCAGAAGGCCTCAACTCCTGAGCACAGAATAGTGAGGAGACACTCTCATTATATTGCTCTCGCTGCCTCTTTTCAAGCACCGGCACAATCTTATTTTGGGTGAATTCGGTGCTTCGCCGAATTTTAGGACTCCTCGCACTCACATTAGTCATTCAAAAGGCATTACTAAATAATTTTCATTACGTCTGATTTGCCGGTGCATTCGTCCTTGAGCAGCCCTATAATGACGACCATCTGCGTTTTGTTTGCACCATTTACGCATGCGTGCACGATCCTCGCAACCGTGAACGCGCGGCAGTGGGAGTTGCTCCTGATGATCCACGACCAGCGCCGCAACGAGCGCTTCAGCTGTCCCGTGGCACGCAGTGCAATATTGAACGTACGTCCGGTATCTCGATGTCTTGCTGGTGCTTCAGCGTGGCACCGAAGATGTACTTGTGTACGTGGCACACACGGACATGCATGCATAACACATATCGTGTGGTCTGACCTCAGGACCCCTCCCTATGCACGTACTTGATATGCATGCCTGTAGCATTCCCGCGCAAGACGGCAGTGACGATCATGCTCCTTCTCCCCATGCTCTTCATCAATCATGGAAAGGAAAATCCTTTCGCAGTTTTGGCGTCCTCCGGCCAAAAATGCTAATGGATCGGAAGAAGCGCGTCGATATGCGTAAACTCTTCAACATCATTTATTACTCGCCTTACGATTACGGGCTGTGCTGTGCTTACGTGCAGGGCTCGTCAGGGTTGGCGCTACTAGGAAAGTTGCCAGAAGGTTCGAACTTTCCACCCAGAATCGACTGTCTTGACCATTGGGCAGCTGCAGAAACAGAACGAGGCACCAATCTGAAAGGCTTTGATGGTTGAGATCGTAGTCGAGAGCTCTTCAAAGTCTCTCCACACATTTGTCGTGCTTCTTTCTTTTTCAGCACCTGCCCAATGGGCAACACAGTCGATTTTGGGTGGGAAGTTCAAATTTAAATTTAGAGTCACAACCTTATAGCAAGTTTACACGTCACACCAGTCCTGGCGAGCCCTGTACTTCCGTAGGTGCGTAGATTAAAAATATAGGGTAGATTATAAATGTGACTGAGTGACTGTTGCAATCGTCCACGACGGTTCAAAGTTTTAAGAAAACATCATTCCATAATGATCATTTTTACAGACTTTTTAAAGATCCAGCAGAAGATGATGTCGAGGCGAGGTGTAGGCGCAGTGTCTTTAAAGCCGGGACAAGCATTTAAATAGATAAAAAAACGACGTTCATTACTTTCAAAAGAAAGTATCGTTTAAGGGTACTTTTGAAATATCACGTCTAGGAACAGCGACACCATTCTTCTGCTACTATGCAATCTAAAGTTTCCGCCCAATCGGAAACTTGAGATAAAAGGTCAGATCTTTGAACTATTCCTGGATGGAGATTAAGTGCGTCATCTCCAGTCTTCTGTATCATGAACTTTTGTACCGAGCCCCTTTCATTGGTTGAGCTCTTTTCCCGAAAGAAAACTGCTTCACTTCCGACTTCTCCATGGTGAATGTTATCTACGAACACTTTTGCCTCTCTGCTGAGCAGCTGAGCTGTGCACTCTCACTGAAGTGCTGTCATGCATCAGACTGTATCTCAGCTCGGTCGTGCCTCAGTCATCCTAACACCAGCTGTATCGCATTCAAGCGGTTGCCATGCAAATTCCCATCACAAATGCAGGTTTGTTCAGCTTATGCATCACCGCAGCTTTTCAGAGCTAAAGAAAAGTCATCTCTATGCAGTGACTTAAGGGCTGCCTGAGCCCCTAAAGGCCTACACACATCCTCAATATGTCAAACCGTGTCAAAAAGTAACAAATATGTCCTCATTTAGTAAGAAGAGGTGAAGGGAAAGCCAAAAGCCGAATTTATAAACCGAGTACGCCTGGATAAGCTTCTGGTGGAGACTGACTTGGAACGTCGCTATCCGGGGATCACATGCAGCGATATTGACATCAAGGGAAAGGAAATTTGGTCCCGTAAATTACGCCAGGAAGTACCGCAAAAAGTACCGCTAGAAGGGGGTCCAGCGGTACTTTTAGTGCCGCCGTTCAATTTTTGTGAAGAACAGCAAGGAAGTCACGAACAACATTTCTTCTGTCATGGAATGCTCTGCTCGAAGCAACCATCAAAATGACGTTTATTTCCATGGAGGTTGCAAGACTGTTGGGCCTCCTGCAGGAACGAGGCTTCGAAGTCCCCGGCCATCAATCAGTTGTACTCTGATTCTCCACTGAAGTAAGCACGCAGCATAAAATCAGAGCATGACACCCCCGAAAATGAAGCAGTGGCTCCCCAAAACCCTACTGCCTTGGTGCAATAAGAGTAGTCACCAACAGAATACCGGCTGTTGCATTAATCTTTCGACTTTTCGGCGCTAAAACTTCATCGACATGGTATGGATCTTGATGAAGTAGGACCTGGGCAAGATTTATTTGCAGTAATCTGCATACAATAAGGTATATAATTTATGAATTTGGCCTCTGCTGGCCTTGAGGACAGCCTCCATGCAGCCCCTGAAGGCCTTGCGGGTCTTGGTGATATAGGCTTTGGACATCTTGGCCCACTCCTTGTTGACAGCAGCCTTCAGCTTGTCCATGTTGCTGTGACAGATGGAACAGGCCTTCCTCTTGATGTGCCACCAGATGGAGAAGTCCAGGGGGTTGAGGTTGGGGCTCTGAGGCACCCAGTATGACTTGGCCCAGAACTTCATGTTGGCCTCCATCCACCCCTGGGCCACATTGGCATTGTGGGCTGGGGCCCCGTCCTGCTGGTACATGTAGGACATGGCTTTGGACTTCTTTGTGATCCTGAGGACCTACGGCTTGACCTTGGTCCTCAAGATTTTGAGGTAGTCGGCAGCCATGAGCCAGTACCCAGTGGGAAACCAAACCGGTGGCATTTTATGCCCTGTCGAAGACGAACATCATGACTGATGCCAGGTGCTTTGTCGTGGACACATGGGTGAGCTCCTCCGACTCTGGGGTGTTGTCAAACACGACCACACAGTTGTTCTGCTTGTTGAACATGGGGTCCACCGTGAAGGTCTTCTCATCACTGAAGAAGATGATTTGATGACAAGGAGTGCTTGAGATCATTTAAAATGTGCTGCCCATGCTCAACTCGAGCTGCCTTCGTCTTAGTGGACAACAGGGGCTTCTTGGTCTTCCTCCTGGACTTGCCTCTGGTGGCCTTGACAGCCCTGGACACCATGGACTTGTGCACAGACTTCTTCTTGGCAAAGGCAGTCATCTTCATCTCCGGGGTCACCAAAAAGGCCTTTTTCATGACTTCTGACGTCAATTTGCAAGGCTTCCCCAAATGAGGACAATCCTTGAGATCTTGTTCATTTTTCAGGTGGTTTTTAACCATGTAGACCATGTGCCGGTACCTGGAGCTGCTTGATGATGTCAACAGTGCCATGTCCAACATTGAGCAGCACGGCAATCTGCAGCCTTTTGTTCTCCTGCTTCATCGTGGGATTGTTTACAACACCGATATGCAACTCATTTGAAGCCTCGCAGTCTCTTCTTTCAAATCAAGCCGCAAAATAGTCATAATTATACTTTAAAACTTAATTAAAATGCCTTCAAAGTACAGTCAAAAGATTAATGCAACACACAGTACAATGATTTTTACGTCAGACTGTCCACTTTGCATCCATCTTGATCGTGCTAACGAAGAACCAGAGACAGATCTACTTCACCAATCTCCTCATGTGCCGACAAAAGCTCTTTTTCATCATTGGTGGGTGCGAGCGGGGGAAAATGGACGTGATTTCCAGGAGGACAACGGGAAAATCCTAAAAATGGGGAAAATTACTTTTTCTCATGTTTGCACTCAGCAATGGCGAAGAAAATATCTTAGGTATGGGTCGATCCCTTGACAAAAGTGCCCCGACGTTTTCAAGAGAATTCCACTTCTTCGATCCCGAGGGCGAAGCCCGCGGGTTCACAACAGTAAAGCTCCCGAGGATATTTTATGAGTGAAATGATATTTATGCAACTTTTTATAAACAGTTATTATTCCTCCCTCCAGTCCCTCAGCGGACAGCGAAAAGCGCACCGTAAAGGGTAGACGAGGTCAAGATTTCTGGCACGCTATTCATGGAGAATATCTTCCCATTTATGGAACTTGCAGTTCCCAACTTCAAGTGGTCCAAAGACCAAGATGAGTGCATTTGACAAAGCAGCATTTTACGAACACTCTGAGGTCACTGCAGCCGTCCTGGCTGCCCTCGAGCCCCAGAACTGTCGGGCTGCACGGATCAAATGTTTGTGAAACGCAGCTTGGTCGAATGCACCTAAGCAACAATGGGGCGCTGATCCTAGACTGGACAGACGTGAAATTTCATCCTTTTCATGGGCGAAATTCACCCTGGGTGTGTGAGACAATCTGGCCGGTTGAATTGGTGCGTGGGTGGTGCAGGAAGGAGTCGTTGCTCCACGCCCTGAGCAACCGACTGGATGTGCAAGTGCCAACGAGATCCTCGCCGTGTTCCGCTGCAACATCGGTGCTCTGGGACGCATTGGTGCCAATGATCCCCACAGTTCCAGTAGTGGCAAAAGGGTGGCGTGGTCCAGCTGGCCTCCCCAATCCCACTCTTAACTGGGTATTGTGTGCGTGTCTCATGATGGACGAACGTGACGGAGCTTGTGAAGGTGGGCGCGGGCAGCGGGTCAGCCCGCCAAAGGCCGGGGCCGGAGGCTCTTTTCGGCGATGGCCCGCGGGCGGATGGTCGAGCCGGCTCTACTCTGGCGAGGCCAGAACTTCTGCACAGAATGTAAAAAAAAACCCCGCTTCTTCTTTCTGTTTCACTCTGCACCTACAGGGTGATTCAGAAGTACCGCTTTCTATTTGCATTTTTCCGACCCTTCACGTACGTGGCAAGTTTAACAGTTGTTGCAAATGTACTTGGGATAAACCGAAGCTTATGGTTGCCGAGAAAATTCGGTTTATCGGAAACTCCGACTTTATGGCAGTCACCGTACTAAAGATTAAAATAGAGAACAAAGTCGCAGAACAATACAGTGGCATCTTTTTCTTAGGCTTGAATGGAGTAAAACAATGAAATTACCCATCTCTTGCTTTGACTGAGTTTGACTGACTGATTTGTGGAGGCATCAAAGTTACAAAGGGACTTGAAGTTGGGATAATTTTGCCACTGACTGATGACTTCCTAACTTTGAGTCTCATTTGTACCGGGTGTTGTGTTTAAATTGCCAATGAAGCCCCAGTTTAGAAAAAGGCCCTAATCTCTGCTGGTCTGTCAGCTCCCAGCTGTTCAGGGCCTTGTGTGGCTCGGCCAACTTGTCCCGAAATTGACTAGAGCTAAGTAGCCAATGGGGTTAAGTCAGCGTAACCCAAACGCCCCTGGTACCCGAAATCGGCTTCTCCAAAGTTGATGGACCACGGAGATCAGTCTTTTCACACGTCCCCATTCGGACAGGCCCAGACTCAATTTTGCTCTCTCACGTCAGGCCTACTAAGGCCGCCGGCGCACAAAAGACCGCACATCTTAACATGCCGACTTTTTGTCCTCGGCGCACGTTTTTGGCCATTTTTGTGCAAAGTATTTGTACCCAGTCGGTTCTCACAAAAAGGATGGGCCGGAAAGCTCTTGTGAATTTCGCAATGGAGGGTAAGAATGAGCAGGAACAGTGGGCTGAGGTTGGAAGATTTCACCGATTTTTCCATCCTGAGGCCAGCGAACCCTCCCGACTCTCCCCAAATCAGGCCTATTGAGGACTTTTGGTCTCATCTCAAGACAGATGACGGCTGGGGGCCCAGAACTGAGAGGAAACTGAAGCCAGGGATCAAGAAGATGAGTGAAATGGATGCGACCAAATTCAGAAAGCTTTTCCCGCCCCTACCAAGAAGGATATGAAAAAATGGCAAATAATGATATTGAGGCGAAAGTTTTAGGATACACTCGAGTTTTCTACTGCAGCAATTTTTAGCATAGTTCAGAAGCTGAGCTGTCCTGTGAGGACGAGTGCAAGAGCCAGAGCAGCAGCTCTTCGTATTAGTGCTGCGACATTGGTGAAATAAACTGCAATTGCATGGTCGTGATGTGCACGATATTTGGCTCGTTCTAACTTTTGCTCCGTCCTCGGACTGGCGAATCTCGACCTCTGGCTTCCGCCCTGGGACGGCATACATAAGGCCTCAGAACGAGGAAAATATGGTGCAATAGCAATGTATAGTTGCTAATATTGCAGTGCAATATTAGCACTGGCATTAGCTGCGCCAAGTGCCAGCTGGAGCTGTTTGAAGAAAACCATTCCTCCAGAAAGAAACAAAATAATGCATTTTTGTCAAGCAGCAGTTAGCATTGAAGCTTGTGTGCCACGAGACTTGGAAGAAGTCAATCATTTTGTCAAACGTCCCCCATATGGCAATTCAAACATTATATCTCAATTGGTCACGCCGCCACTCACTATTTCTGGGTCACCCTGTGTGTTCCTGAGCTTGTTCCAGCGGCAAATGAAGTCCTCAAGCAGCCTTTGCTTCTCTACTTTGTATCGCGCTGTACGTTCCAGAGAGGATTGAGCCGTTACAACACGAATGTCTCCGCATCCTTTGGAGACACCGAGGCACGCTAGATGTCGAAAGAATTCTCAAAGCTCAGGAATTTTGAAAATAAGACCAGTTTTAACCATGCTATTGAGCTTTGCGTGACCTTCGAGGCTGAGCCTTAATTTGTGAAGAAATGGGCATGCTAAGGGATTACATGTCAATGTATAGGGGATTGGTGCCGTTTGCACTCGCTGCCTTGAACATTGGCCTCGGTGCACTTCTGGCATCCACATCGGTACAGGCAAGCAATGCATTTGGCATTGATTCGGCATTGGCATCGGCCTTGCACTTAAAGATTTATACTATTTAAAGACGAGTAAAAATTGAAACTCTGACCACTTTTTTGACACCAAGCGCCTGGCAGCTGAGAAGTTCACGCTCGTGAAGGGTCAGATCTTTGTGGGACACGCTGTTTTTCTTGATTCAACTACTGTTGATGCGACCAGCGTTGGCCCGATTCCCCCAACATTGCCGGCCCGACCCCATCTCCATTTTTTTGACCGTGATGTCCAGCATCAGCCCAAATGTTTGGGGTTTTCTTTCATTTGGCTCGACTGGGTGTGAGAAAGGGAGTCCAATTGGTATAGTTGGTCAGTTTCAAAGGTCAAGTGATATGGTGACATGAAGACACTTGAGTCAGTCTATGACTGTCTACGTGACCAGCCTGTCACGTCGTTTCAGCTGTCAGGAACTCAGCTTGATCAGGATGCGATCAATGTGCTTCATCAGCATCAAGATGTCCTCGCCGGTAACAAACTGGGATACGTCTCAGTCCTGCTCTATACTTGCGCTGCACCTTTGTCATCACTGCAGCCTGGCTGACCGAACGCGGCCGCCCTCCCGGTATTTTGGCAAGTCCTTCAGCCATTTTCTCTCTTTCTTCTGCAGCCTACAGCGTCTTTATTGCAGGGGGAAGGTGCACAACAAGTGCTGGGGGACCAGAGATGGTCACTGGGGTTTGGACTCGAGGTTCGTCAGGGCCCGAGAGCTGCAAAATCCAAAGGAGGCAGTGTCGGCTTTGCCCACGTGTTTGTTTGTACGCACTTTCACGTCACATTTTCCGTTGACTCCTCAACGGATTTCTCTGCACGACACACAAAACCCCTGGACACAAATCGGATCTAATAACTACATATTTTAGCCTGTCCGTATTGAAACACTATATTGTGTCTCGAGTTCTGACTGAGGTGATTTGACTTGTCCGAGGCCCCACTTCGTACAGCGACAAACAGAAAATTTCACATGAAGAATGTCAGTATTAAAAATGTAAGACCAATGAGCGAAAATGACGGCGACGAAATTGCTGCTATCTAGTATCCACATAGTAGACGTACATCATCCCAGGGCAGTTTTTGCTCATTGTTCTCCTACTTGTTTAAAGCTAGCAGTTCGAACTTGAAGTTTCACAAAGACATTCTGAAATGAACAAGGATGCGTGAATGCTTTTAAATGCTTTTTACTCGTTGCCAATCATTCACTGCCTCACACATGACAGTAGCACCGTCCTCTGACCGTCCCAGTAGTTCTGCCACTGAAGAACTCTTCTCCGAGGACGGGGCCCAGAGCACAATCAATGTGGGCCAGGCCGAGGTGCAAAACACAGGGCATTCATTGACTATGAAAAACGAAAGACATTGAGCCTGGCTCAATGGGCTGAAAAGGGGCTATACTATATGAGCTATACTACGACGTGCTTCGAGAGCGCTGCAAAATTGAATGGTTACTTAGAACAAGGGGGACCTGAGTAGGCAGCTCAAAAGTACGAACGTCATTATCCTCGTAAAGAAGAACTTTACACCCTCCTTAGGATTTTGCAGTTCGAGAGCATTGATACCGGAGGACAGTGGCGGGGATGGGGGTGCCTGAGGGTCGTCACTGGGCATGAGTGCTGCTTCACGGAAATGGTGTATATAACTATGACGCCGCTTTTTTATTTTGACTATTTCATTTTGCAAGGCCTCTGAGCCCGTAGCGGTTCGCCTTTTCAACCCGTTCGGCCAGACAGTCTAGCGTGGTGTAAAGTGCCATTTCCGCCGACAACCAGAGACAGCCCCATGTTTGGAGCACGTTGTAAAGTGCTACTGTACGACATGCTAAGGAGAAAAAAGCCAAGTAAACTAAATAAGCTGCGTCACGCAGTGCATACAGGGTGCGGCCACCCACTTGATCACTAGCAACCACGGAAATGGGATGTGGTGCTGTGGCGCAAGAGGACTTTTTGGTCCAACGAGACTTGTTGGTGAACAAAGCTCAGGTCTCACCTCACAGATTGAGGTGACCACCGTCAGCATCGGTAACAGCCTCTAACCTGCCGTGAAACCTTGACCAGATTTGTATCATGTACTCTGGGTCCAGACTGTGCAAGGCTCTTGTGATTCGGTTCTAAATCTTGAGAATCATTGGTGCATGTGCCTTACGAGCTTTGCCGGCCACCTGATTCCAGATCGCATAATCCACAGGATTAAGGTCGGGGCAGGAAGTGGCCACATGGCTTTCCTCCAGAATAACATTTCTTATAGCATTTCAGGAGGGCACACCAGGTCAGGTCATCCTGCAGGAAGACACACGATGCATGAGAGAAATTGTGACGCAGCCCAGGAAAGACTTCTAGGAGCAACCACGCTTGATACGTGCCAGTATTGACTTTCAGGCCGGACGAAATGAAGATTGGAGGTCCCTTGCATCCACCTGAGGCAGTCGGCCCCAGAGACATCACGCCGGCTTCTCTCTATTGAGCACAATCCGGTCACCTCGGTTCATAATGCATCTTTGGTCACTGTGCCAGTGGACCTGTGGCACCAAGGTGAAGTACTTTGAAGAAAGCCAAAGTCTGTCCAGCTTTCAGGCGACTCATCGATGAGATCCAGTTGGCGCAATCGTGCGGCGCACTTGCCTGGCACGAGAGTCCAGTCCAGGGTGTGCGTGACGGATCGCACCAGCGGACACACTGAGGTCCTTGGGTGCACCTGGAACTCCAGGTTTGGACTTCGGACTGTACACGGGGACTTTCTGCCTTTCCTCTCAACGTAGTTCAACTCTTTCTCTTGCACCAGTGTGCAAAAGCTCTGAGATAGAGCCTCACCTAGCTGCCTCAGACACGACTTTTTGGCGCAATGAGAGCACACTGAATGTTGCAAAAGTATTGCGCACAACTACATGCTGATTCAAATTTGTTGCGCCAAGAGCCTCGCATGAGTGCACACACCGCAAAATTTGAAGTGATCAATTGGCACTCTGCACGTATATGCATGTACGTACGTAGGAACCACGAGACACAATACCCGGCATTGCACACATAACAGAGCAGGGCACAGAAAATCTGCGAAGATGTAACCGGAAAGTGCGACATCAAAGTACCAATGGCACCACCTAAAATGGAGGCCACCATCTCTGGACCAGCCTCGGGTCCCCTGCCCTCAGGCCGTCAAGGCCCACGGCCTTCACACTCCAAAATCAGGTGTATCGTGCTATTTGCCCAGACAGACCTATATAATTAATCCCACCAGTGTAGTAGATTATTGTCAAGCCCGAGACTAAACGTGGATCAGGAGCTCAACTTTCTCTTTTGTCAATGTAGCTTAATTGCGTCACCGTCAGGCAGATAAAAGGATCACAGGAAAGGGGGGGGGGCAAATGGGCTTGTTATGAAACGTATGAAGTCCGATGTGCTCCTTGGGCTGTAAGAAGGTTCGCCTGCCTCCTAAAGGACGCCTTTGCAAAGGACGTTGAGGAGGGCCAACCCGGTTGTCCGGGTCATCCCCCAGGGTCGAGAGAGGGGCTGACGACGACGTCTCAAACATTAATATGTCCCTGACTGACAAAGGCCATGACACAGCAGTTGGTTATGTCCACTGAGGGTAGGAGTGACATTGCAGAGGTGAAAATGCGGCGGCTGAGAAGGGCATGACAAAAGAGTTGAGTAGCGCAGCTGTGGTGAAACCACTACGATTTCATACAATGTAGCGCCACGTTTCATTGGCCACAGAGAAGATCCTTGATAACTTTGACAAATGATGTCATTTCTCTCTTCAAAAGGACTGTACCGAACATGTAATATGCATGCTGCAATAACACCAGGTCGTGGGCCTCTCTCGAAAGCGGCGACTGGCCCGACCCGGTCATGAAGGCTGGCGAGTGCGTACGTCCACGTGTACACGTGAACCATGGACAAGGGTTCGTACGTGTGCGCGCAGGTGGTGACGTCGTAGACAAAGTGTCCATCAAGGTTACCTTTCACAGTGCTTCTGCAGAACTGTTTAGGTGATATACGTACGCAAGTCCCTCCTGTCGCACGTGCCGTGGACGTAGCATTGTGCAGTGCAGTGAGGTCTGGCTTCCACGAACTGGAGCGCGCACACACACTGCGGCAAAATGCGAATAATGGACAGGCCGGGCTTGAGTTTCAGCCTGAGCTTGAACCTGAGCTTTCCTGGCAGCAGCAGCTTTTTCCAGCAGCCCAGGGTGATGATTGCCAATGTGTGATTAAGAAGACGAGCGTGTACGCACACGTGCTCTTGGGCTGAGGCAGCCTTTTTCTTGCTTAAGCATGCGTGCGCGCGTGCGGTCCATTGATGGTCCAGGTCTGGAACGAGATCCCTATTTGCATATCGCCTCGCCTGATCTTCAATTACGCACGGGGAGGACAGCTGAAGCGTGAAACAGCCAGCAGATTGGGCACACCGTGTGATGCTCTCGTAATGCTTGGAGGACAGACGCGTTAGAGCAGCCTCATACGAGTACTGCGCGATGGACGCGTGCAGTACGTACCAAAAGTGTTTGCCAAAACACTTTTCGTCAGACATTCGGTGAGGGATTTGCATAAGAATGGTTTTACTGACGTTGCTGCACGCAGCCTCTGATCGAAGTACCTATTTTTTCACTCGCCTCTTTGCACCCACCTCTGATGTTCTGCCCGAACAGCTGCTGGCAACAATTTCTTTAACACGCAAAGGCTTTTCGGGACATATTGCACGGAGGAAACGAAGGTGTTTGCAAACAAACTGGCGTGGGTGAGCTGAGGAGGTGTTACATTTACTTAAGCAGATGATAAAACGTAAACGAAGTTGATCTGCGCAAGCCCTGGTCAGCCCATGTACTCAGTCAAGCGTAGGCATGCACTGAATCAGTTCACTCAAAGTAGCTGCCATCATTTTCACTCTTTTCTACTGCGTCAAAGTTTGGTGTTGAAGGTACCTTTCTTTCCCTTCTGGACCGGGTCTATTTACCAAAATGCGCCCAACGTGTAATCGTCAGTGTTTCCGTCCATTCCGTCCGTCCACGCGTTGTCGTAAGAACTTCAAACTTTTTCTCAAAGGAAAGGCGTGCGTGCGTGTGAATGTATTTGAACAAGTTTCATTCTATGCAACAAAACTTTTTAACCTTGTACTGTAGAGACAGTCAATAAAGTACGAGTGCATATTTGAGGTCGGGTTTTTTCCTACCACACCACGAGGACCGCGTCAGCTCAGAGAAATGACGAAGTTTCCTCTTTGACAGGCACGTTCTAGAAGTAAGTACTTACATAGGCACGTGCCTACCTTGGCGTGGTGTAAGTAGTACTCATCCATATGTACGTGGCCAGGGCAGAACGTGCAGTGCTGTCCGTAAACAGTCATGTAGGCGTACGCAGACGTGGATCTGGTGCGTGGGCTATTTGCGCTTTGTCACCCTTTCCTCGCCTTCCGCTCTGTTCCAGGCCCCGTCTGAGGAGTGCCTGCCTGCTTACATGCGCGTAACCTTGAGATCCCAAAGGCCTACCGGGCGATTCAGGCCCAAACTACGGACGGTCTGACAATCGGTATGTAAGCAAAGAGAGGGATTTGACTTTTTCCCCCCTCGTGGAACAGTAGTCGTATGTAAGAAAGATAACTACTGCAGTATCAAAGAGACCTGAGATTGCAGCGGGTGTGTGAAACATGCTCACACGGAAAGAAAGAGGATGCGACATTTGGGATCTAGGGCGCTCTTCAGCCTCTTGTACTACGGCAGAAAGCCAATTGTGGATGGGGAAAGGATGGAACTGCTGTTGACAATTCGAGTTAGGCCTTCATATATAGACGATCGCCGTCAAGAGGGGGGGATTTCTTTATCCTCATTTCCCCCCGCCCACCCGGGATTGAGTAGTCATGTGGCGAAGAAGACAGCAATACCCAGCGTCCAATATATCACGGACCGTATGTACTTCTTATGTACAACAACTCCATACGTGGGCGCACTCAATTCTCCATCTGGTGTAAGGAGAGAGGAAGAGAGAGATAAGTACGTGTGTACTTGGCACGCCTAATGCGTCGACAACGACCGAGAGAGCAAGAAAGGAGACCGACTGCGTCTGAAGGTCATCGGAGCTGTACTACACACCACATTGAGAGAGAAGCGACTCTCACAGATCTTTTCTTCGCTCATATCCCGACAGCAGCCGCAGCAGCAGAGGCTTCATCAGTGACATCTCCTCTGACAAGTAGTAGTTGACGTTCGGGTTTTGACTTTCGTCGCCACCAACGACTGACTGACAGCGAGCAAGTGCGAGAGCAACGGACACTTCAGCGCAACTTGCTGGGTGCTCCCCCCTCCCCCTGTCAACGGTCTGCCTGCCAAGTATGAGACCAATAGAGAGGGGGGGGGGGAGAGCATTAACCTCTTGGACGTGGGGAGCAAAGGCTTGTGGAGGTAGCTGACGTTCATGCATGGACTCTGTGCTGCTGAGGCCACGTGTTTTTCTCGACGACGGATGGACTTGGGGTATCTTCCTTTTTAGTCATTTTCTGTGCGTGCCTTTCTCGAACATCACAGAGCTGACTACGCACTATGAAAAGTTTTTGTGAGAATAAAAAAAGTTCGAAGAAACTACGGACTCCACCAGACACAGAGGGAGAAACAGGATCTCTCCCAGGGGCAGTCCCAGACGAACTTGGGCTTTCCATCGATCGTGGCGGTAGATACGAGTTTTAAAAGTACCTGCGTCAGTGGAAAATTGCAGCCAATTTTTGGTCCCTCCTTGCCAACGAACCAACATCCAGTACCTCCGTCCGTCCGTCCGTCCGCAAATACGTCCGTCCGTGTATTTGCCCGGAAAGAACGGATTTTCCGAGGTGGAACAATGGAGAGCAAACTTCCGGGATCCTCCCCGCTTTTGTCTGGTGGAGGCAGTCGTCACCTTCCTCTCCTGCCGAAGGCCTTCTTCAGTCTCCTTTCGTTGATGATAATCGGTACCATGACTTTGAACGACCAAAGAGGGACAAAACGTTTACGTCCCCACACAGGAAGCTCAGCCGTACAGGACAAAGAGGGGACTGCAAAATGGCAAAGGACCAAGGTGACCTCATTTTGAGGCAGGCAAAATGCTCGTACAGCGTGGAACGCTTTAACGACGCTTATCTTATACTGGAAAAGTTAGTAACCAGTTAGTTCTTACGGCTGGCTCGAGCTGAGACATGTGTATGCATGCAGTACTTACGTATTGCTCACTCGCAGCCCTTGAGCCTTTTCAGTGCTCTCCCTTGATCTGTGACCTTTTCATTAACATGTATCCTGCATTAAGAAAGCTCTCACACACTACTACAGCGCTGTTCAAAACAGTACAAGGACCGTTCGCCAGTGCGTCCTCGTCGCGCTATTACGCGTTTTGCCTGTCATACGTGGGGGCGACATCATCGTATGCGCGGGTCACACGAGCCATTTTGGGGGGACGGATTTCGCTGGGATTTCACCCAAAGTCGACTTTGAGAGCCGGTCTGAGGTTGTACAAGCGACGCAACCTCTGGCAAAATCGCATGGGAAATTCCCCTTGTGAGGCCGGCCTTAAGGCTGTGCAGGCGGTACTGGGAAGTGCCCACTTGTCTCGTCCTCGTGCATGCGAGCACGAACGCCTGCGCATGTGTGTTCGTATGTTGCTTTAAATCTAAAACACTCGTGCAGCTGTTCTGTACTCTGCAATACGAGTATTTGTCATCTCCCTTTTCCAGGGTCTTCAAGACACACAAAAGGGGTCCCTTCGTTTCTGCTGCACATGTATAAACTCTCTCTCTCTCTCCCTCTCACGCACGCACGCACGCACGCACGCACACACACACTCTTTCCCCACATATTTCATCGTAACCAAGACACTTTTCGCTTGCAACAACATAGGCCGAGTGCCTAGATATAACACCACGGGACCTACGAGAAAAAGTGTCTGAGTGAAGAAATATATCCCATGGAGATTCGGAGAAGACAAGAGGAAGCATCATTAAGTCAACATCGAGATTTAACGTTTCAATCAGCCCCGAGTTGATGCAGTCGAACCATCATCAGCGCTTGTCACATGTGTGTGTAGCAGTTCCCTTGTCTGTAGCACGTGTGCAATACGTGCATTGTTGCAGCGACAAGTAAGACAAGTTGCACAAACGCCCGCTGATTGACGAACGTGGCAGGAAGGTGGGTTGTCCTACATCATTGCAGACACAGAGCGTAGGCGTACAGTGCAGGCAGACGCTGGTATCTGGTCATCCACACCAAATGTGCACCTCAGAATGTTAATTTTTTGTCGCCAAGTAAGCGCGATGGAGCTCTGTGTTTCTAGGGATAGACACATCATATACACTTTCTGTTATATCACGGCACAGCTCTGCAGATTGTTAGGAGCCAAATCCGAGCTTTTTCAGCGCATTGAGAATAATCCTCCCTTCCTGAAGAAAACTAAGCTGTGCAGGGCTGGGGCGATAACGGGGTCTGCAAATCACGTCTCAATTCATCAATTTCTGCAGAACTGTCTTAAAACGTGGTCTGTCTTCACTTGAGTCCAAGAGCTGGACTTCTTAATTCCAACGAATCGTCTCGTTTTACACAAAGTTAATGACCAAAAGTGCAGAAGTCCGAGGGACTTGCAGACACGTGACAAAAATTGCGTCGAAGGTGACAAAGCTTCCAGTGCAATTTTGTCCTGTGCTCGTTCGCCAGGGCAACCTGCTTGCGTCAAACTCGACGTGTCACAAGGACGCACTGGCAAAAAAAGGCCGCTTCCTTTTACTGCGTGGCCTTTCTTCTTGCCAGAGAGGTGCTACTTTAACATTTCCATTTCTTTCCATGCAAACCGCGCACCTTCTAATGGGCCGCTTTGCGGGGAGGACAGGGGATTCCCCGGCACACAAGGTCGATTTGAAAGTCGTCGTCTTCCGTTATTACCTACGTGTGTAGTTAAATTACGGTGATTACCCTAATGAATCAGCGCCAGAGTGAAAGAAAGAGTGGAAGGGGTGAACCTTGTCTGTTTGTCCGTCTGTCTGTCCGTCTGTTTGTCAGCACGTCTTTTTGCTTGCCTGCCTGCTTGCCTGCCTGCCCGCCTGCCCGCCCGACCGCCTGCCCGCCCGACTCGTGTCTCTTCTCCTTCAGTCACTCTGTGTCTGCGGTGGGTAATCCAATACATTGTTATGTTTTCTGAGTGTGAGAGAGAAGAATGTTGGTTAAAGAAGGAGTGTTATTTGCTCTCTATCCAGCGCTCTCGCTAGCATGCAAAGTGGAATTCCTGCTATACGAGCCCCACCAACGTACGCAAGTACGCGAAGCTGGCGCTGTGAGGGAGGAATGAGACAAGATTTCGTCCCTGCACGTTCACGTATGTACACATGCAGGCTGAACTTATGCAGGCCCTGCATGTACATATGCAGGCCGTCCTTGTCGTCTCTGGCGCATAAGGACGGCGAGCTTAAGGTATTTTCTTACCTTAGATCAGGACTGGTTCACTTCACCATAGTGCGTGGAACGGCGGCTCCGACGCGCAGGGAATGAGAGCATCATGAACATCGCACCTCTGCTGGAGCACTATCATCACTGCCATCATCACCACAATCACCGGCGTGGCCTCCACCGCCACCTCCCACGCCGCCGCCGCCGCCGCCATAAATGGCGTTGTCGTTCTTCCTCCTTTTCCTCGTCACTCCTATCTAGAGCATGTCGCTGAAGAAGAACTTCTCCTCCTTCCTCCTCATCGTCGTTGTTACGTGAAGCGCGCGTGTCTCACTGGCGGCTCGCTCGTTCACTTGGACTGGAGCGAGAGAGCGAGAGCGAGTACGACTCCAATGGGAAGAAAACATTGGTGGCGGCGGATCCAGCGCTCTCCTCGGGCTCGGTCTTGGGCTCGGGAGCGGGCGCGCACTCTTTTCGATGAGAGAAAGGCCTACTGAAGTAAAAAGAGGAGATCGCCTTTTCCTGGGGCGCCTGGGCGAACTGCTGAATCTCTCTCCTCGGGGCTGACGCCGTCGCGCCTTCTTCTGTCGAGGGAATCTTTTCTCAGCTTGATCGCGAGAGTGTGCGTGTGTGCGTGTGTGAGTGTGTGCGTGTGTGCGTGTGTGCGTGTGTGCGTGTGTGCGTGTGTGCGTGCGTGCGTGCGTGCGTGCGTGCATGCGTGCGCGCGTGTGCGTACATCTATAGCTGAGCTGCCAAAGGCTTCTCTCGCTGCCCCTTCTTTGGCTCTCTATCGGTGACTGCGCATGTGTAGACGCGCTCGTGTGGCCTTTTTTTACGAAGTCGGTCACGACAGTGCCACGGTTATAGAGGCCTTGGCAAATTCAGCGTCAATGGCGCGTGTTTCAAAAAATGGAACATTGGCCTTCTTCTTAAATTGACACCCAACTCTACAAGAAAGTGAGGAGTGACAAGAATGAATGGTGTCGATTCGGCACCATTTGTGCAACGCTCATCTTGCGGTCTTCAGCCGAGAGCGCGGTGACTTTGATCATGACCACTTTCTCCTAGATTCGCCATTTTGGATCAGAACCGAACAAGCTTTGAGTCAGTCGCTGATGCCAAATTGAACACAAATCGTCATCAAGCAATCGGTGTTAAATTCCATAAGCACTGTACACCGTGTATGTATGTGTGGACGAGCTGGAGAGAAAGAGAGCTTTATCTTCACGAGATAGCCCGCGGCGCGTCGATTGTGCAAAACGTCCCTTTTCTTCTTACCGCCAGACTGGGCCTACATCCGAGGCCTCTTACTTGACTGCGTAGGAAATGATTTCTTACGGCCATGGTAGAACATATGAATGGACTCTGTTTATAACGCATCTGCTCGCATAAGTCTCGCTCTCGTCCGTGCCGGTGCGCGTGCATACGCACACACGTACGCAGTGGCGATTGCAGCACTGCCAGTCGAGGTGACATCCTCAAAGGCAGCCCCTCCTGCCCTGTCCGGGTCTCCTTGATGGGGTCAGGGTTCTGCCTCATGCCCTCTGATAGGCGTCTTCTCAACCAAAAATTATGGGTTCGTTGTTGCAAGCATCGCCTTTCTCTTCTCCATAAAAAGTTTCGGGAGATTCCTGGGATTTTGTGCGCTCACTATACTAGTGAGACTCCAGGGCTTATGATCGTAACAGTCTTCTTCTTGCTTCGCCTCATTTTCGCTTTATCTTGGCAACTTTATTAGGGCTGCTGCATCTCCAGGGAGAAGGAAGAAAAAGAGCACGACTGCGCGGGTCCCCCAGTCCACTGAGGACGTCGGTGGAGCTGAGCGAACAACATTGGAAATCAAGCAGAAGAGTCAAGGATCACGAGTCCGCTTGTCCAACTGTGTTTTCGTCTGTGAAAGTAGGTATGACACTGCTGTGCCGCGCCACACACACACGCACACACACACAGAAAACCGGCGGGTGCCCATTTCTTGGGCTCTTCTCGTCCTCCCCAAAACTACTACACAATATAAACTGAGGAAAAGCCCAGAGAAATGGGGAAAAGGCAGCGGTTTGGCGAGCAGCCAGTGAGGAAGAAACGCACAAATTGTCTGTGACTGACTTTGATGTCTGCTGCTGCGAACGTTTTTGCATGAGCGTAAGTTTTGGCAGATTTCGTCGACATTTATTTGTTATGCACTCGAAGACAAAGAGCTTTTCCTTACTTGGTTTTTGTCTACGGAGCTCCAACGAGCGCCTGGTGTTGTCCTGCGCGGCAGCGAGCTTATTGTTCTATTGTCCACCGCCATCTTTTGTTGGCGTTGACGCTCGCCAAAGCTCCTGGAAAGGTTGGTAAAACTGTCACACACGTGAATAATGAGAAAGCCATGATTATGCTTGTGAACCACGCTGGCCTGAATGCAGAACAGTGGGATCTAAGTTGGCCGGGACGTGGTTAATGCGTCACCTCGACAAGTCCTGCTGGCTTATTTCTGCTCAATAAACCCCTTGGCCTTGGGCATTAGGAGGCCGAGGCCGGAAGAGGCCGAGAGGCCTCCTCTCCTCAGGTAGTTTAGCCACCTGCATGCGCAATAAATAATGCGAGCTGTGACTGAACAAAACGCTGGTTGGCCGAGGCCACCGGAAGGAGCCTCGACTGCAGCCTCTCGGGCGACCGCTATCTCTTCTTTCCGTTGGCGACGTCGTAATTGGGTCATTTTTCATTGGCACACACGCGCGCACGCGCGCGCACGCGCGCACCGACTATTTGTTCGCTCTCTTTTCGCCCTAACCCTTTCATTCTCCTGTCTACAGTCAAGTGGAGAGAGAAAAAGAGAGAAGCCAGTCAGATACCACTGATGGTTTTCGAAAGGCCAGCAACATCAACCCTCTCTCGGCCTTAAAAAATCCGATGTGGCCGAGAGTCGAATGGAAAGGCCGTCCGCGCATTCGTATGAGCCTTCTTTAAGAGCGGAAAACACACATTTCCAGGGATTCCAGCTGAGCGCACAATTCTGACAAGTCCCAACGCTACACAGGTTTGACGCCTCCATCACTGGATACTCTGCCATTCCTGGAGGCTGCACAGAAACAATGGAGAGCAAAGAATGTGATCCAGCTTTCTCCGTGGAAGAAAGGAGACTTTTCCACTCATCCTATGTCCACATGTCCTGACCGCAGTACTCATACCAAAAGGGTGGGCCTTTTTAAAAAATTTGACCAGTTCTGCCTGAGTGCGCGTCAGGTCTGACCCCCGATTTCCACCATCTAGACCTGACTGTCCGTCCTGACTGTCGGGCTGTTCTGGTACTGCGGTGTTCGCTCCTCCAGCCGGCACTGAGTGTCTCCGCGTGCTCGCTGGTGAGCGAACGACGATTCAGCCTACAGGGTGGCCCATATTCAGCAAAATGCCCACTGCTACGCCAAGCACTTCTGGCACTGGCCCCACGCCTTCGACTGCCGCAAGGTCAATTTCGGCCGCTCAACAGTTGTAAGCAAAGTAAATTTCTCTCCACCAAATCAGAGTAGTTTTTGCATGATCGAGGCAGTGTTGGCCTCTTCAAAAAAAACCAGATGAAACAGAAACGTCTCTCAACCCTCGTTCAACGCCAAGCACAGTCGTTTAAGTTCAAGTTGTTAAGAGAAGTGGAAAATAAGTGAAAAGTGCATATTCCAACTTCACTCGTGTAAACTATTTTCACGTAATTCACTCAAAAAATTGTTTAAAAGTTATTTTAACAATTCAATAACGGCAACTGTTTCACTTCTCGCCAGGTGCTGGTGTCACTCGAAAATAGAAGTGCAACTGATTTTCCTTGCAACCGCCTCCACTGTCCTGGTGGTGAATGTCGACTTCTTCTGCTTTTTCACTTCTCGTCAGAAACAGAAGTACTTTCTGTCTAAAAAACAAACATAACAAACGAAATCTCGTGTTACCTCATTACGGAGCCACCCGTCACTTACAAAGGGCAGCTACTTGTGGGACACCCTGTAGTATAAGGGAGAAGAGAAGGCTTGGATAAAAAACCCTCTTTTGAAGCGTCGTCGACGAAATCAATCACATTGTTGTCGCTACGAAATATCACCTATGATGATCTCACTCTGGCATCTCCTTTCTCCCCCCCCCCCCCCTTTTTTTTTCTTATGAGCAAACACTTCTTCTCCCCGCCCGCTTGCCTGTCTGCCCCTCTGCCCGCCCGCCTGTCTGTCTGCCGTCGTGTGCGTCTGCCCGCTGGCCGGCCGGCCTGCCCACCGGCCTGCCCACCTGCCCACCTGCCAACTTGCCCGCTGGCCCCCTGCTTGGCTGCCTGCATGCGTTTGCCCAGAAGAAGCCCCTTTTTTTCTATCTGTAGTGGAAGACCTCCTTTCATTTTTTCGGGCTCTCTGCGCGTGTGTACGCACGCGTGCGATGATCGAGCAAGATCATCAATCAGGCGTGGCGGCGGCGGCGGCGGCGGCGGCGGCGGCGGCGGCGGTGGCCGCCGCCGCCGCCGGTCCAGAAATGAATCTGTGCCCCCTCTCCCGACTGTTCTAAGGCTACTACCGACCTATACGTGTGGCACACAACACAGTGGTGTCGGTATCGTGGGCCCCCAAAAGTTTTCGCAGGCAAAGCCCATTCTGCGCCATTGCGATGATGAGGCCTATACCCTGGGCTACGTCTGTGTTGGTGTAAAGCACAGGAACAGTAAGCAACTATTGGACACTTCAGCCTGAGCACCGCGTACATGCACAAGTACTTGCGCATAGCAGTACTGGAAATGATGAGTCCACTGGATGTAGGACATATTGCTGAATGCTCCGGCTACATGGTCAAGTGGACGGAAACTTTCATTTTCAGAAGCAACTTCCACTTTGCCAAAACCAAACAGCACTTTCTCTCTTGGTAAAATCCCCCATTATTGGAAGTGCTTCCATCATTATTTGACTTTGCTGCCGAGCGCCCGCAGTTTGGCCACCAAAGTCTCTCGCTCTCCAGTGTCGAACTTGGTGGAACAGGGAAGAGACTTTTTTGTTTCGTCCAAGCATGGTGGACATTATCATTGTTCCACGTATCTGGGGGTCCCACTTAGTTACCCCCTTCCCAAAGGCGTCTCTTTCCAACCGACTTTGACTAGACACAATTTATGGTGCTGCCAGAGACTCACATTCAATGTTCCTCCAAAAAGTTTGCAAAAATCGTTTTAGGGCATTCGGGACTAGAATTTGCAATGCGGTCTAATGACTCGGCAGAAAGTTTTTCGTTATTCTAAAAGATTTTTTTCGCCCGCCTCTTTGTTGCACGTCTTTGGTGCGTGGCGAGAGTGGATTAGTAAAGCCATTGAAAAGAAGCAGAGAGGATCTTGAAGAAGATTCCAACTACGCCTTGGACGGTCATTGCTGGCGGTCGAAGTTGAACCCGTTATTCGCGCACTCCAATACTGGAAGAGGCCGAGTCTGGAGTCTGGAGGACTCAGTGAAAGCCACGAAGGAACGAGTCTTGACACAATATCTTTGCACTTTGTGCTGCTCTACAGAGTGGGGCAGTAGTATTGACAATAAATTTAGAACGTCCACTGTAACGAGATTTGCGGCAAAATAATGACTTATTACATAAAAATTAAGTTAATGGAACATAAT
>JAAUXU010008908.1_pt1 | contig 21984 bp, 24 predicted proteins | sample 7278151 | NCBI WGS metagenome assembly JAAUXU01 (sample SAMN14350113, study PRJNA611818) | marine sediment metagenome | isolation source: surface marine sediment (1.8m) | place: French Polynesia: Moorea | collected 2018-08 | reverse complement strand
TGTTGTAACTCATTCAGGTGTGTCAAATAAAGTTTTCCTTCATTATTCAGTTTGTTTGATTTTAGTTCATGGCAGCTACTACAGTAGAGAACTTTAAGTGATGAGAGGGAGAGCTAGAACACATTTTTTTGCAAAACCATTTGACTACACTTCTCAAATATATCATTATGCATCAAATGTATGAGGCACCCAATGAAATTCCAAAATTGACCCTGTTTTGTTATAGCCTATGTACACAGATAGAGTTGTGAGAAACCCTGGCTGAATATGCTAGCAATGTCCCTTCAATAACTTTGGACACAATGAAAGAAGCTTCGTACTTTTCCACCAGTTGCAAAGGGTCTAAGGTAAGTGTAAGAGCAAGGGGGCAAGAATCTTACGTCACGTGATGGATGAAATTATTGACTATCTCCTCTGAGTCATCGACCCCAGCAGTTCACACTTGGAAGCGCAGGCAACAAAAGACATCCGACAATTGGTCTTTGGCACATCTGGAAAGCTGCAGAGAAATCGATAATAACTGTGTAATTACTACTGGTCATTAGCGGTCTCTTCCTGAAGAGATTTTTGACTTATCTCTGCTACGGTGCTTGGCTGATTAAAAACATTGGAAGTCACACAAAATGGATGAGGATTATTAAAAAATCGGAGGAAACTACCAGCATTTCATGCTTGATGCACTATTTGGGTTTTTAAAAAATGCTTCTAATGTTTCCCCTTTTTTGCATGTTCTCATCAAGGTTATTTATCAGGGTAGCGGGTAAATGAAACCTAATGAAAATCTCATGGTACAAATCCTGACTCACAAGGTCGTTTCTATGTTGAGAAGTCACTGACGAAATGGAGATGGTACTGTCAAAGCATCCTGGACGCTGCACAACGAGCTCTTTAAAGCAATGCTTCTGGTGTTTTCTGGCCTGCCTTGAAGTGGCCTTACTTTGTGGGATTTGGTTCCTGTTTGCGGTTTAGTTGGATGACGACGCTGTTGTCGAAGTCTGGAACATTTTCAGTAAGTTGTCAAGGCTTTGTCGGTCTGATCAAGACGTTCAGCCAGAACTATTTCAGCCTCGACGAGAAAGTTTACTTTTTCAGCCGATTTTTTTGTCCTGAGGAGCATTTGTGCAACGCTTTACGTGCCGAAGCTGAGGCAAATAAAGTGTTGCATAGACGCTCTCAGAGGTGCTAGGACTAGGAAGGAGGCTCAAAAAGTGATCTTTCAAGGAGTGGCTGACGATATTTTCTCTTAAAATGTCGCTTTTGGTCTGGGACAATGGGAAGACCAAGTGCAATTGAACTGAAACAACAAATCAATGACCTACTGTTCAAGCAGCTTATAAAAAATGAATATTCGTTGCATTGCCATAAATTTCCACTGAGTCATACAAATCCTGCGCGGCTAATATTCGCGGCTGATTTCTGGTGTTTTCGCGGCTGATTTCCGGCTTTTGCACAGTGCTAGGGGTTGGGTTAGGTTAGGTTCGTCTGTATGTGCGTCTGACCGCAGGTAATTAATTAATTAATTTCCAGCCTTGGGGCATCAGAATGACAGACAGACGCACAGACAGACACATGCACAGCACTATATATTTTTCCCTACCCAACACAGTGAGGAGCGCATAAGCCCTAGTATTATTATAGGGTTCGCAGTCCGTCTTCCTATTTCTTTAAGTTCAACAACATCTTCCGGCTTCATGATGACACATTATATGATAAGAGAGTGCATCGAAAGCCTTTGCGACTAAGTATTGCCATCCATTTCAAACAATTGCTTGATGTCGATAACAATCACTACTATTTTTTTGAGTTGGTGGGTCCACGAATTGACGTCTCAGTACAGAAGCAGTTAGATTCTAAGGTTAAGGGAACATATCAGAACTGGACCAAACGGGAACTGTTCCACGGATGGGTCTCAAAAAAGTAGACTCCTCACCTAGATCAGGTTTGGTTGGCTCCTGAATTATCTTGTTGCCAAGAGAGACCATGCAGAAAATATCGATGTCAACAAGATATTTTGAGCCACTCCACATTGCTGCGTAGTTGTGAAATTACTCGATATCGATTTCAGCGCATCGCAGGTTCTTTGCAAATCATCCTAACTGTAGCTATTTGTGTCATGTCGTGAAGCTAATTTGAATACGAGGAGAATTCAAAAGTCCTATTTTTAAGTAGGTTCCCCTGCTCCTCCTTTTCGGGTGAGAGTGAATTAGTGAAAAACTAAGGACAGATAGACGTCTTGGAAACTGCTAAGATGTACAGTGCACTCAGGTGGATGCTAGGGATTATAGAGTGTAGTGCAGAAAATAACTTGGAGCAGTAAGTAGCTCTTATACAGATTACGAATGCGTACATCATATGTATGCTTGTCTGAGTCAAGTTATTTACTGCGACAATTCTGATGGTTTTGCACAACTGCGTAACGTGCGTAAGGTCGAGAGTGCGTGGACAGAGTGGAGTACTTGAACAGGGTGGAGCGTTGGACAGCGCAGAGTCCTCGGACTGTGGACTCATATTTAAATTCGGTCTTTGTGCAGGGCAACGCCGCAGGACTCCGCTGGTGACTTACGAGGATCTCCTTGGTGACTGCAAGAAGCAAAATCCTGCCAGAGCTGTGTCAAAAAAACCCCAACAATTCAATTTGTTCCTGCAGCCAAGACAAGTTGTTCCTGGTACAATCCAGAGAGGCGTAAAACTTGAAGCTGCCGCCATTGACAGTCTTGATCAGAACTTCCCCAGCCTCGTATTGATCACTTCTTAGGCGTTGCTGGAAAGAAGGACAATTGAGCAGTACCAAAAACGAACGTTTTAACCCATTTTCCTCATTTTCGACAGCTACAGTGTCGTCGTACCTTCCGCGGATGCATACATTTTTCATATATTCCTCCTATATATATTAGGAGGCCCATGAAATGTCTGAAAGGAAATTTTGCACAGAGCAAAGTTCCAGAATGAATAAGCAGCAGAATAGTGCACATCGTATTTCTCTTGCTGCACGGTCGTGTTTCATGCAGTTTTGGCCCAAAGGCCTCAAGCCTCGAACTCGTGCGAGCTCTTGTTCTGTCCGGCTCATATCATCACTAGTATACATAACAGGTTCACCTTGATGTTGCACGATTTCTTAGTGGACAAGAGAGTAAAACAGATTATGTAATAGAGAGAGACTCTTGAGCCTTATTTTTCGTCCACTCTTCATCACGTGAATGAGAGCCAGTAGGTTGCTAGGTGACGAGTTGACAGACGATGCAAGTGCAACATATACAAATGAGGAAACTGGTTTGGCAGTTGACACTGAGAAGGTGGAGGAAAAGCTACGCAGTCAGTACTGTCAGTGTCCCTGATCCATAAGGATGACACTCCTGCAGGTCATGATCCTGGGCAGCTCAATCCTCTCACTCAGGTCTTGGGTGAAAATGGCACGACTAAGGATTTTCCACACGTGAATCATTTCCCGCATGAAAGAAGGACTCAGAACCGACACCAAAGGACCCCCCTCGGTACAGAAATATGGCTTACGTGAATCCTGATGTGAATAAGCTTTAATAGACTTAGAAAAGGATTCCCAAATAAGCTCTTAATAGTACAGATAGATCAAGTTCAGTTTCTCTACTTTCTCTCAGGCAAGTTTTCCTTTAGCAATATCAGATTTGTAGTAAAACATCGTACTAGCTGTGGAGAGCGATCTGGTGCTGCGGACTTGGGTCAAGTGCGAGGTCAAAATCACGCACTTTTTGTCTCACTTAACCAAAAGTCTTACTTTTCACAAGTACTGTAAAACTAGGATCTAGAGGATCATGGTTAGGTGTTGCAGTGATGAGTCCGCTGAACAAGAGTTTCTCGAGAGGCTACAAAGGAGAGTATCGATTGGCAATTGCATGACACGGATCATCAGCAATCGCTATGACGATCACGATCGTTTAGGAAGGAGGAATCTGGTGTGGAGTTCCTATATGCCATCCGGGGCCAGGCGTTCCTGCCTGTCTGACAGTCCCACTTGTCCGCCACGTCTTCAGTCATGGGAGCCCTGATCTCTTCTATGTCCGGAAGTGGCCAGGGCGGCTGGCACCAGAGCTATCACCAAGCTGACGGGCCTGACTCTGACACAGTTAGCGAATCAGCATCCAAGTTCCAGCCAAGAGGGGCGAGACCAGCACCTTCAGCCCACGCCAAATGGAACAATGGCGGAAAAAAAGCAATGTTTGGCTCAGCAGCCGCACCAGCTGGTTGAGAACAGTAGAACCTTGCTTATGGACTCACGGGGAAGAACGGGGGAGGCGGTACGCCAGTCCAGGAAATAGTTCAAGTTGAAGTAGTAAAGCCTCCTTCCTCACAGAAGCATCCTTTGACGTTCTTCGAGTCCATGACATTCTCGACACTGTCATTGCCGTCCCCTCTGCTTCTGGTTGACAGACAAGATGTCTGGGTAAGAGTTAACCAGTTTGTGGGGAATGCAGGTGCAGTTGGACTGAGCCGGGTTTTCTTCATAGTTCGTTCCACTGTGTTGCCGAACCTCTGGCTCTCTTCATAGCGATTTGGCCAGGGTTACCAGCAACAGGATTGCTAGGAGTGACTCCCAGTCTCATCCTTACTGCTCTCCCCAAGTGCCTCTTCCTCAGTGGAGGAGATGCAACTCTGCCACTGAGCTAATGTGCAGAAGCTCTTGTTTCACCCACCCCCCTTTTTCTTCTTTCTGTCTGCGTCCGCCAGAGCCACCCCGGAGGAAATTGCGCGCCCTCGAAGAGTTCTCGCTCTTCGCCCACTCCTCATTCGCCTGCACCGACGTAAGCACAATAAAAGTGACTATGCAAGACACGGTCCAAGGTTTCCCTGGAAGTGACCAGTACCAACTGCTGCGTCAGACGTGGCCACATGTACATCAGCCACAAGCTGAACCTCTCAGGTCATACCAAGACTGTGAGGTGACATCGTCGACTCAGGAGGTGGAGCTGGGGTACCACTCAAGGATGACCTCCGAGGACATGGCGTAGGTGTTTTGCGTTCATCTCTCCGCAATAATTTTTGATTGTCCTGTTCCGACAGAAGGAAGCAAAATTTTGTCCTGTTTCAGTCCCTCAGCCCAGCTTTGGGAGCAGTCTGGAGGCTCCTACAGCAATGCCACTGACTCGTGGACGAACCAAGCTGCAGCAGGTCCAGCAATCGTCCCCGGCTGGCACCATCTGGGAAGCAACGGGTACTGCAACAGCTGGGACATCCACGGTCCAAGCCATAAGCCGTCGCAAGTCGACTCTTGGCCTCTTCAGCAGAAGCAAGATCAAGGGGGTCTCCGGAATAGGCAATCTCATTCATCCAGACGTCACTTGCTGGACTTGAAGACGTCGAATTCTTTGCGGGTTCAAGTCCGACTTCGCCTCCAGGGTCTCCTGGGTGAAGACCGGCTGCACCTGTACTCACTCTCCGGCAGGAGAAAGGATTTCTCTACCATGAGGCTGAATCCCGAAGTGATATCTCAACTCTCGGACGAGGTTAGTGCGGCTATTGAGCAAGTAGGAAAGCTCTTGACCGAACCTCTCCACAGATCAGGACTGTCACGAAGCCGGACGTGAGGGAGGCCGTCCGCTACGTCCTGCAGAACGCCTTCAACAAGCACGCGAACAACGTGAAGCGAATGAGGAGGAAGGCCCACCAGGACAACTTGGGCGGCCTTCGGCTTCAGACACGTGGACCACATTACATGGCTGTGACCACAGAAATTGCGTGAAACAGCGCCAAATTGTGACCGTCGACCACGAGGTTCCGGTCAGGCTATTTCCATTCTTCTACTTTCGTGCGCTGGATGCGTGTCAACCACAGGATTACCCAACTTCAAACACTCATATACTTATATGATTAAGAGAGAACCGTGCTGTGCATTTGGAGGACGGTGGAAAACGGGCGTAAGAGTACACTGAGATTTTTTGACACTCATATCGATACCTGGCAAAGTAAGACAAGCAATAACAAGTTTGACCATCATGTTCGATGCTGACATAGGATGTTTTTTGCATCACTCCCTTTTTACTTAAAATAAAAGGTTTGGAGGAGGCACAGTTGAGGCATGTTCGATGGTACGTTACAGCTGGGTGTTTAGGACCCCACAAGTGTCGGGACTTTGCCACTGAGGCAAAGTCCTTCGAAATCAGTGACCCATTTGGAGCTGAAGCTTCCACCATTGGCAGATTATAACAAAAATGCAGGCTGCTTGGCTGAAATGATCTCTGGTGTCCACTACATGATCGGGTGGTCACACAGTATCAGAAATGCCAACAAAATTGGAGATTTGGAATTGAGGTCAAAATCACAAACTCCATTTTTCACCCAGTTGTATTCTAGGAATACAACTACGCCAGATCTGTCGAATGAAATGCATTTTGAGATCTTGCAAAGAAGCCAAGATGGCCTATCAATGCTGTCCTCCGACCATGACTCTGGAGAAGATCATTTTAGTCAGTCAAGTCGTCGTCCTCCAGAAATAGTTGTTGCTATAGTATCGACCAAGCTGTCTAGGACCAATCCTTTCTGCTAGTACATACCAAAGTCATCTATTAGCACAAATGCAAGAAAAAATGTCCGTCTTCCTTTGCACTGCCTTTTACACCTAGTTACGTCCAGCTCCTTCCAGGAATTGTTGTCAAGCTTTGGCCAAGAATTCATTTACTAATGAGTCGAGATCGATCAATTATGTTTGCTCCTAATCAATATTTTGCACACATTTTCCAATTTTCAACAAAAAGTCACATATCTTAACATTTTCAGCTTTTTTTCACTCTAATCCTGTCAATTGTCCTGATTACCTTGCCTTTTCCCCCTTGTGCTTATAGTGCTAGACTTACCTGAGCAGATCATGGCATCCCAGCCCACCACAATTCGTCTACAGTCAAGAAAGCAACTATGTAGTAATGTAACCCCTAAGTCAACTATGATGATGTCTCAAATAGATAGCAAAAAAGGGTCTCATTGTCGCTCCTGCAAGCCGCTCCCTGTCAGGATTTTCCCCTTGAGCTGCCTCAAACTGTCCAAGAAGTCCCGCTTTTGGAGATTTCCATCGATGACCATAACTTTGGCCGGTGCGGGCAGGGTCCCGTTGCCGTGGATGAGCCAGTCGTCGTGGAGGCGCTGGAGGCGTTCAAGGAACACCTTGTCGATCCCGACCTCTTCGGGGCGACCGCGGTGACGGATGCGCTCGAGGAGGACGTCGATGTCGCAGCGGAGGTACACTACAAGAGAGACAACAAGAAGAGACGTCCCTCACGATCTATATTGTGTTTCTATAACTTTCTTTGAAAAAAAAAATCACCGTTGACGACATGAAAAGACCTCTCAAACGGCCTCAGAATGTGCGAGGCCTATCTTGTAGTCAACTCTTCAAGGCCTACAGATTTTTGCCTTTGTTCGCACGGCTCGACTTTGTTGCGGAGGAAGAAGAACGCCTTTGTCATATGCTTGGGTGGCCTTCAAGGCCTCGGCATCACTTCCGGCAACTTTCATTTGTTCAGCCAGACTCAGTCTCTTTGTGCTTCCCAGCTGCTAGTAAAGGTTGGGTCAATCATTGCACTTTCCCAAAGCCTTGAACTCTTCCACCAGAACAAAAGTAGCATTGTTCACTTGTCTGAGCTTCGCCCATCGTAGTGCACTCACATATGAGGTCTGGCTTGAGCTTCTCCGCCAGGTTTTTCGTCATCACCTTGAACCAACTGTCCACGACGAGGTACTCCGCCTTCGTGATGCTGTTGGTCTGCTTCAGAGACTCCAGGAAGCAGGCGCGCCCGCTGAACACTGAGCGCTCCATCATGCGGGCGCGAGATCCAAACGTCTTCAGGTCGTTCTGGTACCTGACGGTCAGTAAGAGGTCAGTGGAGCTTTGGTCCTTGGTTATTTTCTCACCAAGGACACGATTGGCTTGGAGCCTCCTGAGACCTCAGAAGGAAAAACAAAAGCTGTTCTGCGGGGACAAAAATGTGGGAAATACCAGATGCAAAAAAAGAGAAGAAAAGCAAAATTTCTCCCCTTAAGTCACTTCACATGTCAATGTTGCTGTCTCGTCACCTGGTGAGAGCAGAGTAGAGCTGAAAAGCAGTGGTCCACTTCTTTCCATCCTTCGACAGCACCTTCTCCAGCAAGTCGACCCCGTCGATGTCCTGCCACTTCTCCACCGGCTCGGACACCACAGTCAGGCCTGCAACGGCCAGAGGTGGACTCTTCAGCAGCGGACGGATCGTGACAAGCTCAGTATTACCTTGGGTCCTCTTTAGACAGTCTCAACTAACTCCTTTAAGCTTTAGAAATTTATCATTGAATAGAGCAGCTCACAGAAAAGACGCCATCAACTGTTCGGTACCTTTTAAGGAGAAAGTTGCCCATGTTCACTCAGTCTTTGCTCCAACGTTCTCGAGGTCTTTGAATTGAATACACTTTGAAATGAGTGAAGCGATTTAAAAAGGAAGTTCTTCCTCACTCGTTCCACAGACGTCTCGGTAAAATTTCACACCAAAAATATCAGAATTAAAAAAGTACAACAATAGGCCAGAAATGACTGTGACAATTTTTTTCGGACGACAGCAAAACCCTCTTAAAGTTGTTCTGTCCCTCTTATACTGACATTTTTCAATTTCTCAAGACACTTGTGAAAACTCAACAAAACGGTGGAAAAACATTGATTTTTGCCACCAAAATTGTCTCGTTTGGCGACAGAAACGTCAGTAAAATTCAATCGATAGCATATAGGATGAGAAATCCCCATTATGTGAGTATAAGCGAATTGTCACAATAAGCAGCGCCCATTGTATCAGCAATCTTATGCTGTTACTGAGCTGAGCTACGTTGAACTTGCACCCACCTGGAGCTTCTTGCGCAAAGAATTGCAGCATTGTAGACTTTCCGCTGCCCACGTTCCCCTCGACCAGGATCGTGTAGGGGCGCTTGGTCTTGTTCACGCAGGTCTCGTCCTCCTGCTCATCCTTGCTCAGGGGGGACAAGAAGAGCAGGAGGTGCGAGAGGAAGGCCGCGAGCTGCATTGTGTGGGGACTGCAAAACCATGAATGAGCGAGCTGCACACATCACCATGAGTGACGTCAGCGGCCGCATGCAGTGTGAGCCACAAAGAGCTATAAAGTTGGCATTTTCAAGCATTCCTTTCCCGAATCACGATGGCTTTGGCGGCTGCTACAATGCCAAATTCTGATTATTATTGTGAATGTTTTTACAGTCACTCGCACGGTATAAAGTGTGTTAAGAAAACTGGACACACAGGACCGAGATAGTCGAATCAGCAGAATTGTTTTTTTTTTATTTAGGAAGTTGAGCTATATCCTCCTAGACTCATTGAGCAGACTAAGGGCGCGCTTAGACATACAGTTCAAGACATTTCACTATGAATTGTGACAAATGCGTCGTCTTAACGCGATTTTTTAAATATACGTACGACGATGAAGCTGATGAGAATCTCACTTGTGGTTTACACAACAGCGTCCATTCAAAGATTATACTAACATTGTGTGTAATTCGGTACATTGTGTTTGCTAATAAAACACGAACTTCTGACTGTGAAGAAGTGAGAAGTTAGTGACAGACCTGTTCAGCAGTCATTGACAACAGAAAAGTCACCCCATGTGCTAGCTGAGGCAGACTTGACACACCTGAACGTTCTGAACAGAACATTTCTAGCAGACAAAACATTTGCTGGTGTTTAAGTAGTATTATATTATGCTATGAATCGGAACAAGATACTCCTTGTAGCCCCAGCTGCCTAGCTTAAGTTCCCATCACTACACTTAACTTGGTGTGCAGCTAAGGACTGCATCAATATCAATTTTGGTATTAAACTTGTACTAACATCAAAATGCTGTAGCATGACTTTTTTTGTCTGACTGATGAGAACTCGTTCCATATCTCATACAGAAAAGAGCAGTAGCTATTTCTAGAGGGCGGACGCCATTTTAGGTTGTTTGACCAACTATTTTTCGACCAGAAAATATTGACTTTTTTCACTCTTTATCCGCTTAATAATCACAGGCATAAAGTCCTGAATGATGGACAGTTGGCCAAAAACATTCAGGTCGACGCTTCAAATGCGAATATTTCTCACTCTTGTACTTGACTAAACAACCGCGTTAAGTGTTGAACTGTGTTAAAGATCGCCTGAGAAGAAACATTTCATCCCGTCGCCTAAAGTGAAACGCGACTTTCTGGGTCGTGCCTAGAATCCCGGTCTCGGGCACGTCCATCCAGTATCTGTCTAGGGTGAATGCACCCACAACATCAACGGCGGCGGCCACTGCGCGGTCGCTCAACTGTGCGTCGTTGAGCCCGAGCTTGTCGTTTCACGCGTGTGCGGCGGCGACGGATTCACGTTCATGCGGCCATAAACATCTTGTGCACGTCAGCCAAACAAATGAGAACGATCAAGTTTCGCGATAAATTCCCACTTTTTCTCTTCTTCCAAGCGTCTGGATCGCTCCTGATAGCGTTCACACTCACGTAGAGGGGGGGAAGGATGAGGCTATCGCAGAAGTCAAAACACGATTTATCAGAGCTTTTGTTCATGTTTTCACACAAAAACTTAGGTCGTTTCCTCGAATATGACTGGAAGATGATATCTGAGTTCTGAGCCAGCGGAGCCAAAACATTGGGATGACCAAGTCTGGAGCTGCACAATCGGTTGCTTTCGCCAGCTTTTTTTCCCTCTTCTTCCTCTGTGAAATCCGATCCACTCACCGAGAATCACAGCTCGCGCCTTCTTCTTCCCCTCCTCCTCCTCCTCTGTGATTGGCCACGGCACCCCAGAGCTCAGCCCCTTTGGATCGACTCACTCGAGCTGTCTGGGACAGACAAACTTTGTGCAGAAGCTCCGCTCAATGAACTGGACAGTGTGACAGTCACGACCAGGAGAAAATGGAAGATGTCCTCAGCGCTCCAGGTAAGACTGAAAAAATGTGTGCTTCAACGCAGACACTTTTTGTTCTTGGAAAAAGGTGTTATACTATAGTTACAGTGACTTTCCTAGAAAGATTCCCGTGTAATTTCCAGTATAGGAAGCACTGCATCTCAAAGGGTTAGTTCCAGTGAAAGCAACACCATGAGCAATGCGTAGCAGTGCCAACTTTCGAGCCAAATCGTGTCAAGTAGTTGTTGCTCAGAAAAGAGATTATACTTTATATAATAGTATCATTTCTCTTTCCCGTTAAGTACATTTTTGGCTAAAGTAATCCATCTCAAGCGTGTCATGCTACGAAATATCGCAGTAGAATCCTGTTGAGGGACTCACCTTGAAATGGTTCCAGTGACAAAAGCATCTGTTGACCCTTCTTAGAATAGCTAATTATAATTTAGTAAAACAATCGGTTGTAAGAAAAAAGTTCACTATATCCAGGTTCTACTGTGCAATTACATACGCATGACGAGCGAAATTTACGTAGATATCAGCAGATGGCTCCTAACCAAAGTGTGCATCCTAAATCTTCGCACCTCAGCACTTGGACAACGTTTCTTCACGTGCTAATACAATGAAAGATGTATTTTTGGACCACACGATAAGCATCAGTCAGTAGCGCCACTGAGCGATTCCCCGCCCAGGCAGTCAGTGTCTTCTCTGCCATGATTCACGCCACCGTTCTCCAGGTGACGGCGACCGGTCCAGACTGTCCTCCTCGTCGCGGTTCCAGGACCTGGTGCACAAGACCGGGGTCAACCCCCTGCTCCAGGCCAAGAGGAAGAGGAAGGGCCCAGGCTTCTGCGTGTTCTGCAAGAACAACGGTGAGAGAGACGTCGTTGTCGCTGGCCATTGGTGCGGCGCTGTCACTTCGTTTGCTTCTTCTCAGAGGAGAGCAGGGAGGTCTACTCCAGTCACGTCCTCAAGGACGAGAGCGGCCGCGTCGTCTGTCCCGTCCTCTACGCCTACGAGTGCGAGATCTGCGGCGCCACGGGCGAGGACGCGCACACAGTCAAGCACTGTCCGAGAGATGAAGGTGGGGCAGTGCTGTACTGAACAGTACCCACAGTACTTGTCGTAGATGCAACGACTTTTGGAACACACGGTAGAGTTGACAACACGTCTTTGCTTCAAGACCGATAGAAAATCTTCAGTTTAAAGTCACAACTCCTCCTTTGTCCTATTCGATCTTCAAGACAACACTTGTTACGTCTCTTACGTTTCAGCCAAGCTCAACAAACAGCGCCTCTTGAACGAGAAGTGGGCGGCCATGGCCCGCAGGTCCAACGGCAACGGCAGCTCCGTCTTCGCCCCGCAGCGACGACAACTCCTCTGTCCTTCAATGGTCAACGACATCATCATCTTCCGCAACAACGACAACGACAACGAAGACGACGATGACGACGACTGCGACTACGACTATGACTTCTACGACCACAGAGGGTTCATCCACCTGCTGCTCTCGCCCCTGAAGGAGTACATCCACAACGAGGACATCTTCGTGCAGAACCTGCTCAGCCTGGCCCAGTGCGAGCGCGTGTGAAGCAAGCAGCAAAGCAGATCCTGCCAAGGTTGTGGGAAAACTGCAGCATCGGACACATGTGGAGCCTGCAAAACAAGTGTAACAATTAGCGCTTTGGCGGAAGAAGAAGATGAAATCTTTTTGCACTTTTCCGCTCAAAACAGAGGATGTGAAGAGTTGTCAACACCTCGTTTGTCGTCCTCGTCCGTGCGAATGCCGACATCGCCAAGTTCCCTTTCCCACACAAGCCCGAGCAGCAGCAAGTTTTGGGTAACAATTCTTCGGTAACAACTTTTGGGTCGATCGCCCAAGGTGTTGGACAGCAACAGATTTGGCCAAGGTAGTCAGTGCACTGTGCAGTAGAATCTCCATTTGGGCAAGCGTCTTCTTACTGTAGTAAAATCTCTCAATTTTGGAAAGTCAAATTGGGGGAACACTCGGTTCTGCCAAGTTTCCCCCTATCAATTCCCTCCCCAATTCGCTCTTTTTGTCACTTTTGTCAGTTCTTTCATACAACTTTTAAATGTCTTAGACACACATTGCCCACGTCTTAATGAAGGATGGTCGTCAAAAGACAAGCACACGATTTCACTTTGGCATTTGGTTCATATTTTGGCACGAAAGTGGTGTTTGTATGGTAGCTTAATCTTCCACTGCAGACCTTGAACTCCTTTTTGGGAAGAATTCGATTCTTCCATGTTTTTCGCTGCGACCAAAGACTTTCCAAAAGGGAGACTCGAGTCTATTTTCTTTCTTCCTTTTTTTGATATTTTGGGCAATATTTTCGTTTTCGTACGGAAAAAGTCGCTGGTCTCAGTCCCAGAGCTAATTGACCGAGAGACATGAAGAAAACGAAAAAAACGATGCTTTATTATTCTCAAAGTATGTAATCATACTTGATTTTGAGGAATACCCGACTGGAAGTCAACTTCTCAACTGCTACATAACGTTCTCAGCCAACCTTTCATTGTTTCACAACCAAGTTGACGTCATTTTTTCCAATTTTCAGCCGTCTCAATCTTCTGTTACAATATTTATTATAAAAAGAGTGGCTTATACAAGGACCTGTCTGAATCGGTCGTTGTCCGAAGCTGCCTCTTTTGTACTGAAGATTAAACTTCTTATATCTTTAAACCATAAAATGTTGTTTTGGACGGGAAGTGGAAAAGGCAAAGCGAAAAGGTTGGGAAAAAATAGCCAAAAAATCAAGTCTCTCCTCCCGACAAATCCTGTCTTGAAGCACATCAAGCGTCTCAACAAGGCCTTCATGAATTTTTATGTTTTCCTTCTTCACTCAATACACACAAAACGTGATATGATGAAAATTACTTCGTACCTTTTCTACTTCGGTCCTCTGGCTCGAAGTTGATCAGTGCCAACTTGGACTCCTGCGAGGTCTTCGTGAATACAATTTCCATCATGTGGATCGCTCAGTCGGGGAATAAAGGAAGTCAGTGAACGCCAGAGTTTCTTATTTAATCACCATACGGACGTGTAGGAAAAAGGGCTGCGTGACGTCAGTGGTTGGCATATTCTAGAAAATGTTCGTGACACGCCAGAACATCTGGCAACACCTCTCGACATTAGACAACCGGCGAAAAGTACAAAGGACTGACGTCACAGGTCGAAGAAAGACTTTCGAGCAGTAGTAGGGCCATACTGAGGCAGTTCTGGGAAGCAGGACTTCTGAGTTGTTCTTGCTGGAGATGATCTTTCAAGACAAGGCAGTCGTCAGTAAGATGAATGTATAGCAAATGCATGAGATATGACAAACCAAAAAGACTGTTGGGCAGCGGTTAAGACACTTTGTTTTTTTGCTTCCACCTGACTACAAAGTTGCAACGTGATTTGTGGTAACTACCAGTCATCATGACCAAGCATGACCAAGACTGAGGCTGCTGACTGAGCTTAGAATTCAGCTCATGTTTTAAAAGGTTTTAAAGGCTGTGATGCAGAGCTAAAACACTGTTTCTTTTCACTTTTTTTTTCTTTCCACGGGGAATCCGAATTCTCGATCTAGCCAATCTTGTAGCATGTAAGGTCATTATAATACGGTATGGTTATGCAAACAAGAATCGAGCTAACACTTTATACGAGGAGGAAATTCCATATTAAGGAAGTCAGTGTTAGGGCTGTTGCTGACATCTGGACTGAAGTTAAAGCTTGTAATCAATACTTGGAGGATATGTTCAATCTCTTTGGCGACATGTTTGGTCCGTCCACAATGCCTGGTAACTCGACGTTAGGTACAAATAGTGTCTCAGGAAAATGAAGCTCTTTCACTAATAAAAGATACCCATACATTACAAATGTGCCAGCCACTATTTTTTTACACTCTATACGTGCAGTTTTTGAAACTTTTTAGTTAAGAAATGTTATTGCAAACGCCAACTGCTGTTAGCAATCGTGTAGCTTTTGTACAAGTCAAAACCGAGTCAATTTGATTGAAAAAATAGCTAAGTTTCACTAAAAAAAAACAAAGAAAAGTTGCATGGACAGATTGTTCTCGGGTTACATGACACACGTGAGCTGGATTGCCCTCCAAGTCATGTTTGGAAGGTCACAGTTTAGCGCAGGAATATCTTGATGTGTTGTAAATGATGTGGGAGCAATGTAACTTTCCACGTGTGGCCACAATTATTCAAAGGCAATTAATGTGAGAATAATTATTCCATGATTCGATTCATTCAACCTGTCGACACCCTGTGAAATATGAGCACTACAGCTTACATTAGATAACGGTTAGAGATAGAGAAATGGAAGAGGACGACTTACGTAAGGGTCGAGTTGCTTGACGAAGATAACCCAGCCGACAGGGTGAGTGAATAACTTGCCCAACCAGTCTGGATTCACCTGTGAGAAGACCACTCTCATCATGGACGTGGTGACTGTGCCCGGTCGGTTGCCTCTCGTCTTCTTGTCCAATGGGGTCTTGCTGCCCGGGACCAGCATCAGGATGAACGTCAGCTCCAGCAAGAAGTCGGCGAGGATAGAGATTATTCTCCCTCCCAACCTCTTCAAGTCAACCTTTTTCCAGTGTCAATGCCATTCGTCGGTACTTGCTGTCGCGGATGCCTCTATCGGAGGCCATCATTGGTGTGGTGCCGGTGTCTGCCGGACTTAACCTGGAGAAGCTTTCGCGGAATCTGCTGGAGGGCGCCGTGGCCACCGCGGCCGTCGTGGTGCAGGTAATATTGACATACTGGTTCTGATCCTGCTACTGTGCGAGTCAAAAACAAAAAATTTACTCGTGACGTGAAACGTCCACACAAGTTGAACCTGTGTCAGTACACTATGGGCGCTAACATCTTGCGCAGGTCTTATCACTTTTTTTATTGGCACATATGGAAATGAATAAAAATTTGCATTTTGAGGTGTCTGGAACCGAGTGGCCAAGTGTCCGCTATTCGCTGATGGTCACTGGTTTGGCTCGCATCAGAATCCTCAAGGTCCTCATGGAAGCTCCCAACGTTATTGCCTCTGTCGAGCAGCTGGGGAGCGACTTATTAATGTCAGGAGAAGAGGCTGCACGTAAAGATGTCTAAAGCAACAATTTCATACGTGTTGACGTCTGTTCTTACACACTGAACAGAGAACTCATCTTCCGAGGTCACCGCCTTGATGTCCGAGCTCAAGGCCGAGAGCTTTGGCCTGCTCTCCCTGATCGAGAACACTTCCAACGTGCCTCTCGTGGTCTCGAGACTCCGCAAGGCTGTAGAAGGACTGCCGGAGCATCAGTTGGCGGATCTGTTGGCCTCGACAGTGAAGGCGTCCTTCGCAGAAAAGTTGGCTGTGCTTGAAGCTATCGACTTGAAAGATAGGTGGGTGGATTCTTTTGAGCCGGCGTTAGCTTGATCAACGTGGAAGCTGAGGAGGCAGATAAGAATGTATATGTCTGGAGCGTCTGCGAGTACATGAACAAGAACTTTGTCTTCACGGCAGGTGCGAGAAAGCCCTAGTCTTGGTGAAGCGGCAAACGGCGGCTCTGAATGGCATGAAGTCTGGAAGTCAGCCGCGGTCGTCGTCAAGCAACATGTTCGGGAAGACCCTCAAGAAGTTCAACATCTTCAGCGGCAGGAACGGTGGTGGCGATGATGACGTAGAGGAGCTCGAGGAGCTCGAGGCGAAGCTCAAGTAACTGTATAGGATTCGATACTGCGGGGCACGTTTATGTGTCAAGTTCGCATGTTATCCCTTTGCAGTGAGGCCAAGATGCCGGCGAGAGCTATGAAGACAGCGCAGAAAGAGCTGTCCAGGTTACAGAAGATGTCTCCGCAGATGCCAGAGTACCCCATGCTGAGACACTACCTAGAGCTTCTGGCTGAACTTCCTTGGAACAAGGCTTCGAAGGAGAGCATTCACTTGAACACAGCGAGAATGGTGAAGCACAGTGACTACCACAGTGTGCCTTACTTGACGGAACCATTTATTGCAGGACTTGGAGAAAGATCACCACGGCATGGAGAGCGTCAAGGATCGCATCTTGGAGTACTTGGCTGTCAGGAAGCTCAAGAACTCTCTCAAGGGCCCCATCTTGTGCTTTGTTGGCCCGCCGGGTGTTGGGAAGACTAGCATCGGGAGGTCCATCGCTAAAACCACGGGAAGGAAGTTTCACAGGTAAGTAGGTGAGTAATGACTATCTGGTTTTCAGAAGCACGTTTGGCTCCAGAACCTTGAGGTTGGGAAAGAACGCTTTTATGCGCTCTTCTCCCGTCCTTGTCGTCCTTGTCTGCCTCAGGCTCAGCCACGCCAAGGTCTGTTTGAAGACACAGCACGGCTTCTTTTGCGTTATCACTTTGACCAGTGGTCCCTTGACCATGACTCGGAGAGTCCCCATCAGAAACAGGAGACTCTCGTCGGTCATGTCTGGGCTTTGGCTCAGGTCAAGAACGCGCAGCCTCGGGCAGTGCTCGCTCAAGGCTTGCGCACAGTTTCTGTCGGCGGCACTTCGGAGCACGAGTCGCCTCAGTCGCGACAGAGTCTCCAGTACACTGGCCAGTAGTTTCCTCTCGGAGTCCGACACGTAGAAGTAATTGCCGGAGCAGTAGCAGGACACCTCCAATTCCTCGATAGGATTGTCCAGGCCAATGTTGAGCAGCAGTCTGAGCAACATGATCCTGCAGGACTCATCGCCGCGAAGACACTCAGGTACGACGGCCACCTTGGTCTCCGGACCCAGCGTGATGGACAGACAGTGCACGACCAAGTCCCTCCCATGAGCATCGGATAATCTCCGGGTGGCTTCGGCAGACAGCGACTGCACCAAAGTGGTTGGCAGTTGGTCTCTCAGCCAGGCGGCCAGAGATGCTAGGTCCATAAGGCGATACAGATCCTCGCTGTACATGATCCAGCCACCGACACGACGCCTGCGTTGCTCCACCACATGGAGAAGTTGGTCCATGACCGCCGAAATAGCCAAGGAGGAGAGCGTCAAAGTGTCCCTCTTCATGGCGATTATTTTCTTGTTTACTTGTCTTCGACTACGTCCTCCACAACAGAGTTGACGGAATTATTGGAGAAAAAGTTCATCAACCTTTCTACGTCTCGTATGTTAGGATCTCGTTGGGCGGCGTCTCTGATCAGAGCGAGATTCGAGGACACCGGAGAACATACATCGGATCCATGCCCGGCAAAATCATCCAGGGACTCAAGACGGTCGGCGAGAAAAACCCCGTGTTCCTCTTGGACGAGATCGACAAAATGGTAAGCGAAGAAAAGCAGTGATACGCAACTTTCGACGCTGTGGGCACTCCTGTTGTACGACAGACTGCTGGTCTCCACGGCGACCCCGCCTCTGCTCTCTTGGAAGTGCTGGATCCGGAACAGAATTCTACCTTCGTCGATCACTACCTAAACCTTCCGTTTGACCTCTCCCAAGTCGGTACCAAATTGGTTGTGTCCACTTGATCGTTGAGCAATCAATTCCTGTTGGCGCAGGTGTTGTTCATCGCCACTGCGAACACTCTCAAGACCATCCCGGGCCCGCTGAGAGATCGTATGGAGATTATCGAGATTTCTGGCTACTCGCAGGAGGAGAAAGTGGCCATCGCAGAAAAACACTTGGTACCGAAGCAAATTGAGCATCACGGGCTCAGCAGCGACGACTTCGACATCAGGCGCGAGGGGATAACGTTCATTGGTGAGTGCAGCTCGTGCAGCATCCGTCATGCCAAAAGCACTGCCTGTAATTAGATCAACTTGCTTGCAGTGTCCGCGTACACGAGAGAGGCCGGGGTCAGGATGCTGGAGCGTCGACTCGGAGCTCTATGTCGAGCGGTCGCTGTCCAAGTGGCTGAGGAAAAGCAGAAGCGGAAAGTTCATCTGGACGAGAAGGCCATTGAGAGGATTCTCGGGGTACGCAGGTGTACCTGATCATTCAAAGTATTCGACTGCACACTCTCGCACTGTTGCTTAGCCTCCATTGAACCGCCACGCCTTTAAAGACAGGGTGGGCGTACCCGGTGTTGCCGTGGGACTGGCGTGGACTGTACTTGGTGGCGAAATCATGATTGTGGAAGCTACCAAGATGGCCGGAGAGGGTAAGCTCACACTGACGGGGCAGCTGGGGGACGTCATGAAGGAGTCGGCCACCATTGCGCTCAATTGGATCAGGGCCCAGTGGACAGAGGTGACCTTGCATGCCCATACATATAGAAACAAACCCTCAAACATGACCCACTCTCAGTTGGACTTGTCGATTGCGGCGAGTGCGTTGGAAGCACTCGACGTGCACATCCACTTTCCTGCTGGAGCTGTGGGCAAGGACGGGCCCTCAGCAGGGGTCACCATTGTCGCCGCGCTCGTGTCGCTCTTCAAGAACAGGACGCTGAAAGAGGGTAGGAATCGTGCTAACCACTTTTATCCTTCGTATCTGGAATTAAAGCTAACTTCAGTGCCTCCTTGCAGGGTTAGCCATGACTGGTGAGATCACTTTGCGCGGGGTTGTCCTTCCCGTGGGAGGGATCAAGGAGAAGGTCCTGTCTGCCCATAGGGAAGGCATCAACCATGTCATCCTACCCCAGGGCAACGAAAAGGATTTGGACAAAGTGCCTCGGACCATCAGGGTAACTGAAGGGTAAAGAGCACTCTAGAATGGTGACATTTTCGTTTTCCTTGTGCACCAGGAAAAAATGACGTTCTCCTTGGTGAGGAATGTGGAGGAGCTTCTGAAGAAGGTCTTGCCGGAGGGAGGCGAGGACGCCTCTATGGTACTAGACATCGATAAACTGAGGCCGTTGAATAGTAAATTGTAACCGAGCTGAAAGTCTACGCAACTGCTCAAATAAAAGAAGAACTCGTGTGGATATCAGCACTGTGTCTTCAGTCATAAATCTTCAGTCATGATGTGAGTGAAAGTTTGTCTCAGCACAGTTTGATCTTCTCTGTGAGATCGCACATCAGCCCTTTGCTTTCTCCGGACGATTCTTCCAGCTCCTCCGTCGGCACGGTCACTAACACTTCAAGGAACGTCCTGCAAGTTTGCTCGTCATAGTCGAAAAACCTTCGTAGGTCAAAAGGTTTGGTCGACTGGTCTTGAAGTGAATAACACAGCAACCTCTGGAGAGGATCCTTCACCTCCAGGGCCAAGATTCTCTGCAGCCAGAACTCCACTCCGTAGTGCGTGAGCAGCTCTTCGCCTGCGATGATGTTCCTCGAGGCTTTAAACCAGCAATCAGTAGGATTGATCTCGCAGTTCGATCGTTCTACACTGGCCCTCTGATATTGGCGCACAGCGTCGGAGGCCTCGGTGAAGTCTCGGAGCCCGTAGATGCAGGGTCTTCGGGCGTCATTAACAAACTGGCCGACCCCGAAACCGTCTTCGGCCGGTTCGGGGTCTCCCACTCGAACTGTGGGCTTCCTCTTGTTGTCCATTCTAGCCATGCACATGTCGAGGTCGACATCGATCATAGAGGTGAATACCTCCGACGCGTTCAAAATAGACAACTCGCCGTTCGCAGCCCTGGACATTTTCACGCGGACCTCAACGTTCTTGTCCTCACCGTTGAAATAGCAAACCCTCTCGCCCTTGTGTATGTGATCTGTGGCAAAGACTCCCCGCCCGTGGATGTGGCTGCTGCGAACCTCCACCCTGGGCGTCGCGTCCCCCACCATGTCGTGCTCTCGCTGTTCTCTCCAGCGACAACTCTTCCTGTGTGTCTTCCAGTCGCTCTTCTGACAGCTCCTGGAGCAGTAGAAGGCCTCTTTGCAAGAGGAGCACTTGGTCTCCGCAGGCGTCTGGCACGACGCGCACGGCCTTTTCTCCGTCATGCCGTCCGCCACGGTCGAGTCCATCCCCACAGTCCTCTTTTGTTTACAGTTGAAACTGCCAACATTCACCGTCAGATGGCGCCAGCGGGAAGAGAGAGAGAAAAGCTCGTCTGTGCATCCAAGGGTTGGACTCCCTCCAGTGGCTGACAAGGACTTTGTTGGCCGCGCACAACGAACCTGCGACCTTGAGCGTCCACGCGCCCGAGTGAGTTGAGCTCTACCATTAGTCCTGGAAGGGATGGGTGAGGAATTATTTCAGGGGTCCTTAAGATAGGCTCGGTGGAGTTAGGAAAAAAAACCAGTTGAAAAGACAAGATTTTGCACTTTGCGTCTGAAGCGCGCATTCCCAATAATCTCCAACGTCTTTTGATGTCTTATCTCCCCTTATTGGAGCTTGGGCGCATGTAAAAAGCTTGTTAGTTTAGGAAATGAGAAGCCTTTGTCTCACAGGATGAGATCGCTTCCTCCTCCAGGATCCCTCCCCCCTCCCAAATGAGGGAGAGACGGGCTCTGGACGACGCAAGACAGCGAACGCCAAATAAGACTCTTCAGACTGCCAAAGGAGGAAGCCAAGTTGAAACAGCGTCCACTGTCTTTAGGATCCCTAAACTGGATTGTGCCAAGCCAAACGGAAAGAAGCAGGAGACGTGAGCTTTTAAGACAGCGGTCTACAGGATGGGGGAGCAAAGAGGGGGGGGGGGAATTTCGTCTTTTTAATTACTCGAGCAAGAGAGGAGGAACAGACGAAGGGGGTAAACACGCACGCAGCCCTTCTGTCGGGTGTTTGATGCTGCTGCTGCTGTCTGGTAGAGTGGAAAAGCAGTAGGGCTAAACCTCCCTAGGGACTTTGTAACGAAGTAAGAGATTAAGATATAGGTTTGTTTTTAATGTGGAGTGGAGGGTTGGTATTTCTTTTTCCAGTGCGTGTGTGTGTGTGGTTCATGCAAAAAAGATTTCGACTCCTCTTCCGTCACAGCAGAGGAGTCGAACCCTTTTTCCCTCTTCTGAGGGGGGGGGGGGCGCCCCCCCCCCCCCCCCCGCCCCCCCCCCAGAACCAAGAATAAGAATAAAATAAAAAAAATAAATAAAAATAATAAAAAAAAAAAAAAAAAAAATAAAAAAATTTTTTATAAAATTAACAAAATATTTAAAAAATAAAAAAACCCACAAAAAAATAAAAAAAAAAATTAAAAAAAAAAAAAAACAATCTAATAAAAATTTTTTTTTTTTATTAAAATATATATAATTTGTTTTTTGTGTGGGGGGTGGTTGGAGT
>JAAUXU010074566.1_pt1 | contig 21989 bp, 18 predicted proteins | sample 7278151 | NCBI WGS metagenome assembly JAAUXU01 (sample SAMN14350113, study PRJNA611818) | marine sediment metagenome | isolation source: surface marine sediment (1.8m) | place: French Polynesia: Moorea | collected 2018-08 | reverse complement strand
CCCCCCTGGTTATAGTTGGGATACGTGAATATTGCCTCCCAGAGAGAGATTATAGCGCGCAGAACGGAAAACAATGAAATATTCGAGTCTCCAGACAAGCAAAGTAAGGCGGTGATCATGCTACTTTAGTCGAAAAGGTTGTTATTTCCATGCCGTGGGATGTTGAATTTTCATTTCATTATTTTTTTTTTGTCCAGAGAAGGCGACGCAAATGTCGACAGCAGGCAAAAAAAGAGCGATAGTGCAGAGGAGGAATTTTGCACGATTTCGAATTCCGACCGAATTAATTGCCATTACTGGCGGAATTTCCAATTCAAGGTTTCTTTTAGGGAGAGAATCCAGTCCTTGAAGCCGCAGGTATTTCTTATAGATTTCTACTGCTTGCATATCTCGGCCGACAGCTTTCCAAGCACATATCTATAGAAGCGCTGAGTAATACTTATGAATCTTTGTAACGCCGCAGCAAATATTTCGCAGACTACCTCTCTGCATACCGGTATGCTTTTTGGCACAACTCTGGCCTGCGTCTTACAAAAGTTATGCAGAATAGCTTGAATATGTGCAGTGTAAAACGGATATAAGGGTCACAGGACACGAGGAATCACCACATATACAAGATGCTGTGGTCACTGGATATAAGAGTCATTGCGTATAAAACACAAGGGTCCCGGAATATGGAAACCACTTGATACATGATACAATGATATAAAAATCATCACTGGAAGAAAAATACATGACCATCGGATAGCTTGATATAAGTGTTACCGCACCGCATCTAGTAGTCACTGAATGCAAGGATCATTTTCCGAAGAACCAACTCAAATTTAAAGATTTAGCATTGATGGACAGTAAAGGGTATGAGGATCAATTTCACTAGTACAAAAGTGATCCTTTGATCAGTTTTACAGCGTACGTATAGGTGTATTGTATTGCACACCATGCAAGTACGTGATGTTGCGATGGACAGTATCGTGATGACCAACGTGAATTTTACTTTGGCAGTTCCAACCGTGTATGCCCTGAGGCTGTCTGCGTCGACCGCGTCGACATGGGACATCCAGTATTTCCCGCTGCCAGCGCTTGAGCAGCACTTCTCGTCGGCGGTGGCGCGCGCCAGGCTCTACATGCACTTGCCGGCCGCACCGATGCCTGTCGAGGACAACGGACATGCATGGATCAACGTTTACTCGGTACCACTGAATTCAAGCATGAGATGTTGGCTCGCGAATGCTCTGACGAGCACTTTTGCCTTTTTCCAGGTGTCGGTTGACAAGAAAGGTCACACATTCTTGAACCAGGAGGCAGCAGCCAAGGTGCGCCTCTACCCTGGACACGGTGGGTGGACCGAGGTCGACGTGTGGGAGCTGACGGCTCTCTGGTTCAAGCACCCCGCCGAGAACATGGGGCTAGTCATCCAAGTCAACACTGCGGCGGGGCAGGCCCTTAAAGTCGGTGTGCAGCATCAGCCTCAACTGGTGAGATGTTGCTCAATGTATATTTCAGCTATAGTTGCAAAACAATGTGTCTTGAAAAAAAGTAAGACCTCTGGTCGAACTATAGACGCTAAACTATTCGACCGTACAGAGTGAAGGAGTGCTACAATTAGGTTAGGTTTCAATGTTCATAGTTTTGTATATAATGCATAGATTTGTTTGATTATTCGTTTAGGCTCCATTTCTGCAACTCGACTTGAGGGACGGTGCGTCGTCAGACAATCGCCGGAACAAGCGGACCTTGCACAAGGTGACGTACCTGACCATGCAGTAGTAGTCGATTGATCGGTGCTGTTACAAAACTGAACCGAACTGGCCGTACCGAACTGGCCCAACCACATCGAACTGAACCTTCATGCCACCATGCATAAGCAAAAGTAATGTGAAGTAACATGAATGAATAATAATTAATAATATGCAGTAGTAACTTATTTACTGAAAGTTACATGTTTCTCGCCAAAAATTTACTTTTTTCCCTAAAAACTTACATTGAAGAGAGTTACATTATTAACTACAAGTTAATCTTTTTGCCACATCACTTCAATTTAAACATACCAACTCTGAAAGCTCAAAATTGGAAGGTTTTGGTGACAAAAATGCTGCTGTTCAGCATTTTCAGGGTTCAATTTCTTTCTTTCTTCAGTCAAGATATCTCCAGGAATGCCAAGAAGTCACTCAACATCAGGGGTTGCCAGATTCTGAGTGACATCCAAAGGCCAAATAACAGTTGGCTAATGGCACCTTAAACTGGTCGGTCAGCAACTTCTCTGCTCAAGTTTTCTTGTTCTTCAACGCTACAAACTGATTGCTTCTCTAATTCATGCAAAATGGCCTAATTCTTCTTCATACCGTACAGGTTCACATATGGAAACGATCTCTTGAGCTTAGCCTCGCAATATGAATGTGCATTAGAGGTGCAATAGGGAAAAGGTGGAAAGAAGTGGTCCTTATACCTTGGATCAAGCTAGACGGGCAAGCCACGACGCTCTTGATCTTCAGTTCCTTGAAATATTCTTTCCATCACATATTGCAATCCTGGAATTACTCCCCAGGCATTGTTACTTCTGTCAAGACATAGCATTTATGTTGTTTCAACGGGAATGATGACACTGACGGATGTGTTACTGAAGCCAAGAAGCTTCGCAGCTTCTTCAAAGACGACTAGACTTGAAAGAACTTCAAACACAAAAATGCAGTCTGATTGAGCAGCAACACATTTTCATTATTGACAAATTGAAGTGTACCTCCTATGCAGGCTGGGCTAACAAATCAGAGTCAATGATTACATTGAATGAACCTTGGTAAGTGAACTGAATGTCTTCAACTGGGGTTTACAACAGAGTCAAATCCAGAGAAAATTTTTACTTCAAGCAGACATTGCAGCAGGAAGCAGCAAGTGGAGTTTCGCTTGGTCTCCACATCATGCTTCAGGGTCAGCTTTGACACCTTCCTAACTCGCAACTGCAGTGTCCAGAACACATTAGAGTGGGCTCAATGAGGATGAACTTTCCTTACCTTTTCAACCAAATTCCTCACAGTGTGAGTGTTAAACAACTTGTCTTCAATGACCAAATTCAATGAATGGTTCAAACACCCCAGAGCCCCACGTACAATGTCTTTGCATGAACGTTGAACCAACATTGTGAGCACTTCCTCTTGTGAGTTACTCTTGTAATTGCCACTCTTGCATGATCATGTCCAGCGATTAGAACAGGTTTCAGGCAGTGTGGGACGCATCGCAAGGATCACAGTCAGACAAAAAGAAACCCTTTTCTCGACGTAAATATAACCAAGCATGTGAGCCCCAAATATCCAGGGCGAGAAGCATACCTTTCATCTACACAGGAAGAAAGTCCTGCTGTCTTCTGCTCTGCTTGTACGAGCCTCGTTCACTTGGCCTTAATTTCGTCATCTGCTGCATCCAACAAGTCTGCATTATTTTTATGATGCGTGATAATAGGGAAATCTAGCATCATTAGACCGAGGCTGAAAATTACCAACAATTGTGTGGAACACAGAATATGCTCAGAAAGGGCTTTCTCTCAACAGGTCACCTTAGTTCTCTTTTCGACGAAATCTGGAATTGTTGACTGAATGCATCTTCTGTCTTTTGTTTCTCAACAGACCTGAGGCAGAGGCTAATGCAGATATTATGCTACCAGGGTGCACAGAATATGTCAGCTCTTCTTTCATGCATATTCGTTAAAACGCTCGAACTTGAGTCTCTATAGATATCTCGTCATAGTCAAACTTGCTTGCTTCTTGGCCAGAGTTGAACCAGTGGACACTTTGGCACTGCAAAATGCTGCAAGTTGCAAACTTGGTATCAGTGGGACACCCTGAGAAATGGTCCTAAATGAACCAAAAGAGAATCCTGTTCTTGACATTGTGACGTCTTCTTGTGCATTTCCATCTAATCTCAAGAAGGAAGCTGTGCACATGGCTGGTCGTTCCAGTAGTGTGTGTGTGTGTGTGTGTATGAGCGCATGCTACGCACGCGTGCACCCACAATCATACATGTTGTATGATAATGTGATATGATGCTAATGTGCTGTACACCCATACACACACGCATATGAGAGATATACGTTGGTGCTACATGTAAGTCCAATGCGTATCAGAAGTAGTGTTTGCTATGTGATAGTCTACGTGATGGTCAGTTAGTTCCGCCATCAGCTAAAAAAAATACATACATAAGATTCACATACGCCGAGATTTCCACCGACGATTACTTCTTCAGAAACACTTTCTGCTACATGGTTCCAAAGTGAGACATGTGACACTTGTAGTGGCATAATCAAATGATGTTTTGAGTCTCATCTTTTGTGTCTCACTCCTGAGGTTCAGTTCTGCTGCACATGGCCGAGCAGTTTGGACAGAGCGGTTCAGAAACGAGGCTTAGTCACAAACATAGTCATAGACAGGCTCGCTATAGCATAACTAATTTTTTTTTCTTTTCTATAGGTCTGCACCGAGAAGGATGACTCCCGCGAGACCCACTGCTGTCTGTGGCCGATCACAATCGACTTCGAGCGGGAGTTCGGGTGGAAGTGGATCATTCATCCGCCAAAGTATGAGGCCAACTACTGCGCCGGAGACTGCTCGCTGGGGGTCATGATGCCGTCGAACCCATACTCTCACCTCCTGCAGCAGGTACATGTTACATGTTAACACTTTACAGTGCATTTTTCATCATATATTGTGTTGCTTCTGTAGGCGAACGGAAGTCCCTGCTGCGCACCCCAAAAGATGTCCGGTATGAACATGCTCTACATGGATGAGAGCAAGAACGTCATTCTGGGAAAGCTGCCCAACATGAGAGTGGACAGATGTGGATGCATCTGAGCCCGTACGAAAGCAAATGCAAATTTTCTACCTCTCGATAAGGGGCTGCTTATTTTTGCACTCTTTTCTGATGACATAATGTACAACTCTGTAAATAAATTACGTGCTTATCCTTCAATCTACAATTCAGTGACCTATAGATTACACGTGCGTTTTGTTGTATGGTATGTGTAGTCAAAGTGATTCATAAGGGACCAGGTCAAGTCGAAACAATCACTTTCCTTTGGGTTAATCAGTTATTACATGCACACCTGGTAAAGTGTTCAGTTCCAATAATGCTTCATGATCATGAGATAACACGTCCCTATCTAGCATCGGGCTTCTTGAGAGAGCAACCCAGGGGTAGGTGGGCCTGGTAAGGCTCCCATCACGACTTCTTCTCAGCTCTGTACCCTTCTGCACACTTGCCTTCGTGCCTTCGGATGGCACAGACATGGAAGAAGTTCTCACAGTTCTCACAAAGGGCGTGTTTAGGTGGTTGATGGACAGTGCGTAAGTGTTTTTTCAGACTGTTTCGGTCTGGACAGAGCAGACGACAAAAGTGACAGCGGCCTTCTTCAGAGAAGAGAACAACGAGTTCACCGTTCCCTCCGGGGTCTTCTGAAAGAAAAGAAATAGGTCCCTTTCCATGATAACGTCAGGTAAGGAAAAGTACGAGTACACACAAGGCGGTCTCAGGTCAAGCGTTAGAGACCAGAGAAGTAATTATCAAAACGAACTGTACTTGGATTAGAACAGTTCGTTTTTGACCACATTGAAAAAAAAAGTCTGAAAAAAATGAAATAACTTCGATTAATACAACCGGCTTATCTCACTGCTTTGTTCATCTTTAACACTTGACCTGGTCCATCCTGCTTGGACATGGTATTCTCGCGATATTGCAAAGGTCGAACGTGAGAGTTAGAAAGTACTGTGACAAAAAGGGCATTTCTAAAGTCCATGCGGCATGACAAGAATAACGAGGGGTTCCGAGATACCGAATATGTGCTGAAAAGTTCGTATACGTAAAACACTCATATATTTAATACCAAGACTCCTGCTCAAGTTCTCACCTGATTTCTGCTGGGGATCTCTCGGTGGCGAGCAAGGGACTCCGTCTCCTTCTTCCTCGTCTACATCATCCATCGCCGACGGGTCAGCTTGAATCACGAGGGACTCTGGCTCCGCTTTAACTTTTACTTCTGTCCCTTCGTCGTTGTTTTCTTGATTTTCTGCCTCCTGTCCAGTATCTCTCTTGGTCACTTTGCTGGTTCGAGATTCCGCCACCTGTAATGATCGCTTTCTCGTGCTCGCCTGCTCCAGACCGTGGATCTTGAGATTTCTGGCCGCTTTAAGGAACGTCTCGAGCCTTCCAGACTCCACTCGCGCCTCGCCGCAGTACAGAAACGACACGAGGGCCGTCAGGTCCTCAGGGTCCACGTCCGCCAGCACTACCACGGACGACGAGGTCATCGGCGCAGACGAGAATGAGGGGGACTCGAAGAGACGCCGGAAAAAGTCCGACCCGGCAGCAAGGACCAGCCGGTGCGCCCGCAGCGGTCGCGGTTCCGACGACGAGTCGGCCGCGGCCAGCAGCGTGACATCCGAGAGTCGCCCCGAGGCCAGCGCTGACGACAGATGGGAAGAAAGCGACGGCGAGAAAGTCTGCCACTGAAATAGCAGGGACTCCGACTCGGACGACGTGGACATGGCGGACGGAGAGGACGGCGAAAGGGTAAGTGAGGGTGAGGGCCGTCGGGGACCAAAATACGATGAAAGAGACAGAGACACTAGGCAGAGAAGGAGTTGCCACCTTATTCGGGTTGTTTACGCCCACGCAAATACTTGCACGTCTCCACTTCGGAGACCGATTGGACTGGACGGAGAACTTTGATCTTTCTCCCTTGGCAACTCTACAATCCTTGAAGGAAGGGCTGCCACAGCTGCCAAAGGTCGGCCCCAACAAGGGTACACTTCTGCTTAACTTTCTGAAGGAAAAAGGGAGAATATGAGGAGTTCTGTGGCAACTCTATCGGCACCTTTCTCGAGATACGTAAATAAATAAACTGACTGCGAAGAACAGTCCACGATTAGCGCATCCCTGAAGAACAACTTCGGCGACATGGGTGATCCCTTCAAGCTGAAGTCGTCGGGCTCCTCGTCCAGCTTCGGCGCCAGGCATAAAGACGTCTTCAACTTCGAAGAAGTAAGTCTCAAGCGGCCGAACAAAAAAGAAAAGACGGACGAGGACCCAGACCGTCGAGCGGTCGACGCCAAAGACTTTAAAGGCCGGAGAAGCCTCTACCACGAAGAAGACGAGGACCGAGCTGTAAGGCGAAACGTGGCAACCGCTGACAAATTCGCCGCCTTCAGAGATCGTCGACGCGGCGCAGATGGCGGAGCAGTTTTTAAACGTCCCGCCCGACCTCCGCCCGCCGGTTCCAGAAGAAGGGAGAGAGATCCCTCCAAGTACACCAAATACAGGTCAGTCACCTCCAACTCAACAACCCATTACCGAGTGTTCCTCGTGTCCTTAGAAGGGTTTAGGGTTCAAGTATCGTTGTGTCACGTTTTTGCCCATCCTGTTTCTGCATCTCTTTCTACTCACTCCTTTCCAGCCTGGCCGACGTGGATGTCCTGAACAACAGTAGCAACGCTCAGGCAGCCTTCAGCTTCCTCCGCGAGTTGGACGAAAGGAAGAAACGTGACGGCGAAGACAAGGAGCTGGATCAGGAGAAGGGCGATAAGATCGCGTTCAAGAGACCCTCCAAGAAGAAGAGCGGTGAGACCGCCGACGAGACGCCACCTCCAAAGAGGGCTGGCAAAGAAATGAAGCTCAGTCACTTGATGGATGAGGAGGAAGACGACGGATGATGAAACGGGATCCGCAACCAGAATTTTTATCTCATGCTCTTTGAACGAAGAAGTTTAAAGTCTGGGGACTACAAAGACTTCGTGTGTTCGGCTCCGTTTCACAGCCCGCCTCCCTTGGAGCTCGTGTCGTCGGCGCCCAGGACGTAAACTTTGTAGAGTCTGTTCATCTGCTCCAGGAAGATGAACGTGAGAACGGTGTGAGGACCCAGGCGGAAGTAGTAGGGCGTGAAGCCCTTCCACAGCTTGAAGAAGCCTTCCTTTCGAGCCACCTTGTAGATGACGTCGATTGCACCGGTGTACTCCGGCTTGCCCGCGATCGTCTTCATATTCTGAATCCTAAAATAAACATTGCACGCGTCTTGTTAAGTCTACATGTGACGTTTACTCTGCGTTTCATCATCAGGGGAGAGCATGGGTACCTCGTCTTAGCGATGTCCACCGGCATTGACGCGGCCGTGGTCACCAATCCGGAGATCATGCTGGCCAAGAAGTGACAGAAGATTCCATCTTGAACGTAACCTGGCAAGGGAAATGCATAACATCACGCTCTGTCCAATGGTCGCAAACATGTTGGCAATGCCTCACATGATCATTGTTAAATACAGATACGCTAGATGTCGCAAATTCCGCTGCCACGACTTCAGTCACCTTGGTTACCCTGAGTTGCCACCTCTTGAAACCGAAGTTCCCCTAAAAAATCTCAGGGATTTTTTTCCCTAAAACGTTACATCATATTTTCTTTAATATGAACAACTCCTCTTTTGCTTGTTTTGGATGGGGTTTCCGCTCCTTTGCCGTTGTTACAGGCATCGCTCAAAATAGGGGCAGGAACAATAACGATTCAGATTTGTTGTTCTCATTACATTGCATGTAAGGACTCAGTCATAGTCATCTAAGAACCGATCTCAAGCAAACCAAAGGCTCAAGTGAGCCACGTTGGTGGCCAGAACTCTGCACACACTTTTCTTTCTCTTTTCAGCCATCGACAAGAGTGGGTTAAAGATTCATGCCAATATTGGGGTTGCTTATGTTACATAGGATATGCGAAATCGGTATCATGGGAATCGGGCTTTGGAGTTTTTGCTCTTTTTTTCGCTCGAGTCCTCCCTGAAGTTCTCGGAAAGTGTTGTCAGAATGCTCTCAGTCCTCTGGGTCTTCGGCCAAGCGGGAATCATCACGGCTCTAAGTGGCAGCCCTGACGCCGACTACCTGGCCTAAGCAGCTCAGTGCTCCGCTCCCTTCCCTTCTCCCAAGCTGACTGCGCCGTCGGCGGCTCCAGTCGGTTGGGTTGGCCGGAGCAAAAAGAAAGCTAAGATGGCGTCTGGTGCAGCAGCAACATACACGTTAGCGCCACTCAGAACCCCAACGACGTGGTGACCCGCGGGGTCCATGTCAGAGCTTCTGGGGATACTTTGCCAGGCAGTCGCAAACGCAGGACTTATAAAGGTAAAGAAAGACCCGAGGCCCCGGGGTAAAAAAAAAAGTCGAGCTTCTCGCGTGCACCCGGCGATAGGGGTGGGTCTCCGCCGGGACTCAGGAACTTGGATACGTTAGTTGTAATCTTCTGCCAATGGCAGGATTCCCTTACAGCCGTCAAGGATGTCTAATCGGCCTCGTCGCCGATTGTCGGGGTTCTACCGCCCTCTGGGTCTTAAGGGTCCTTTTGATCAGGAGTTAAGAAGCCGGGATCAATCAAGGTCAGTCAAAATATAAAGACAATTATTCCTTCAAAGCACACGACGCCGGCGGAAACCATGAGGCCGACGCCGCGATCCCTCCTCTGGCCTCTTCTCACTGCATCTCTCTCAAGACTAACGGATCGCACCAAACAGAAGACCTCTCTAGAGAGCTACTCTCAATCTGTCTCACATTGACGCGTGTTTGCCACCACTTTATCCTATGCCGTGTTGTTTTAGATGCCACGCACACGTCGGCGCCCGAGGTCTGTGACCCCGCCGCCGCCTCCCAGCTCGCCCTCGTCCGGAGATCAAGATTCATATGAGGTCTCGTCCAAGCGACGAAGATTGGACGAGTCTTGCGCGGTCGAGAAGTACCCTCGCAGGGACTCGGATAGGCACCGGAACCGCCACCACCACTATAGTAGCAAGAGCTATTATCAGCAACACTCGTCCTCTTCGAGAAGTACTAGAAAGCGGTCGAGACACCACGGCCAGAGCAGCATCAGCAGCCGCCACTCTTCGAACAGGCCAGTGATAGAAGATGACGAAGACGGCCACCTCATCTACTCCAATGGAGACATAGTGCAGAATAGGTTCAAGGTCATGTCCACACTAGGCGAGGGCACGTTCGGAAAAGTAGTTAAGGTGAAGGATCTCTTTAAGAACGAGGTCGTGGCCCTCAAAATCATTAAGAATGTGAAAAAGTACAGGGAAGCAGCAAAGTTGGAAATCAATGTCTTGGAGAAACTGGCAAAGTACGACCCCAGGGGCAAATATCGGTGCGTGCAGCTACTGGACTGGTTCGACTACCACGGCCACATGTGCCTGGCCTTCGAAATGTTGGGCTCCAGTGTTTTTGACTTCCTGAAGGACAACAATTACGAACCCTACCCCATGTGTCAAGTCCGACAGGTAGCATATGAGTTGTGCTACGCAGTGAAGTTTATGCACGACAATCGCCTGACCCACACCGATCTGAAACCGGAGAATATCCTATTCTTCGACTCGAGTTATGACCTCGAATATGACCCGGGGCGAAAACGAGACCTGCGACATCTCAAAAACGCGGAGATTCGGCTCATTGACTTTGGCAGCGCTACCTTTGACCATGAGCATCACTCGACCATCGTCTCTACGCGTCACTACAGAGCCCCCGAGGTGATCCTCGAGTTGGGCTGGTCGCAGCCCTGCGACGTGTGGAGCATCGGCTGCATTATCTACGAGTTGGCCCTCGGGGTCACGCTCTTCCAGACGCATGACAACCGGGAGCACCTGGCCATGATGGAGCGAATCCTCGGCCCCCTGCCCACAAAGATGACTCTGCGCTCAAGGGTCAAGTACTTCACCTCCAAGGGTCGACTGGTGTGGGACGAGAAGAGCTCCGCGGGCCGCTATGTGCGCGAGAACTGCAAACCACTCGACCGCTGTGTGCCCACCACGAAGCACCTCACCGAGAAGGACATGGACGATTGGGACGACATGCTGGATCTAGTGGCTAAAATGCTCATCTACGAGCCTCACCGAAGGTTGACCTTGACCGAGGCTCTCAGACACGTCTTCTTTGCGCCAATCAAGAATAAGCTGGGCATGTACAGAAGTTCTGATAGCAGTTCCATCTCCAGATGATACAGTGACTATCCAATGCTGCTTCCCTGATTACTCTTCGTGCCCGTTGTGTCTAGGAACGGTCCATTTTGTACCTCCTTAGTTGACCTAGAGCAGCTTAGCAGCAGGCGGTGAAGTGGTGATTTGGAGAGGCAAACAACAAAAAAGCGACCAAGAATGTGTCAATGTAAGAAAAAGAAGGAAGAAAAGCTCAATGCCCATTGCTTTTGTTGTTTCTCCCGCAATGCCCAGTATAGTTGAACCCAAAAAGTTATGGTTCGCCAAAAGCGACATCTTTTCTGCCAATCAATGTTGTTCTTGGCTTGTGCCGCCATCCTTGAAGACAAAAAATCGCATATAATCGAGTACCTCTACACCATCTACTACACTACTTCATAAACACGCGATTAACAGTGACAAAATTGACCTATTCTCAAGCTCTTAGCAAGTAGAAAAGTAGTTCTCAAAAGTTCACGCTGTTACGTCAAAACTGCAAATAGAATTTTATGTCCTCAGTGTCTTATTTCCAGTAGGCAGTTAGTCAGACTAACCCGACCTTTACTCTCTTTTTTTCTGTTCTTTGCCTTAAGCTATCACTCAACATTGGAGCTTTTTCCGCCGCTGCAAAGAACATCAATTTTGGGTCTAAAAATGTAGCCCGCCCATGTAATGGGTCCTGCGAACGCTTTGGGTGCGTTTACATGGGCGGAACTGGACGGCGGCTTTGCAGGGGGTCACGTGTGAAGCACTTGGGAATCCCGCCATTGTAAAGGAGCCTGTAGGGGGTGGGGAGGAAAAGCCAAGCGTTGGTGGTAGCTGGAGGTAAAACCTGGTTCCCTCCCTGCCCAGCACCCTTGGATAATCTGATTTCTTGCACATTAGTGCTCCTTGAAGTACATCACACACTTTCAAATGAGATAGGAGACCAGTCTGGGGGAAGTCCTGCCCGGCCAAGACAGTGAGACCACGCCAAGCATGGAGAGCAATGAGGTACGTACGAAAAAGATACTTGAGCTATGAAACATCTGTACGCAAAAACAAAAAGTGAGGTTGTGCAAATAAACTCATGCAACGCTAACTGACTCACTTACCCGTTCCTAAAATGGCCTGCTTCGCCTGAGAGTACGACGCCAACTGAGCCGCGTTCACGACCATGGCACGTCCCATGGTCGGGATGGCGCCGCGCCAGAGGGTGAAGAGGCCCTCCTCGCGGAAGATGCGAATCAAGGCGTCGAAGACGTTCTGCAAGTACGAGACAGTGAACAAGAAAGAAAAAAAAGTAGAGTTAAGAGGAGAAAAGTGTCTTCTTCACCTTATAATTACGTCGCTGATCTGGAGGTAAATTTCCGTCGGAGGTCATTCGGATAAGAGCAACCTAAAATGAGGAAAGTCACTTAAAGAAAAGCTCTCTTAGGTCATGGCGACCTGACTGATATCCAGTAGAAAAGTTTCACAGTCTTTCCTGCTTAGGCATCAACCAGGAAGCGAACAAGTGAGGCTCAGTTGAGGGAGAAAATCTGCAATGTGAAGATTTTTTTCCAGTACATGAGCGAATCTCTCCTCATAAGCGCAGTCAAGAAAAAAATCTCCACAATCTACACCGCAGCTTTGTCAGCTCTCCCCTCACTTGTTCATGTTCGGGTGCACACAGAAAGGTTAAATCCCCTCCTTTATTACATACGTCGGTAATTTGTAATTGTACATGCGGCTCATTACTCAGCCAGTGCAAGGTCACACAAGTGTGGAATCTGGCTCATTTGAAAGAGGAGACTTAAATTTTTCATTTGCGAGAAATACTGTAACAAAGATTACAATCTTGGCCTCCCACTGTTTGTAAAAAATCACTTTTCCTGCACTGTTGATTGCTTTCGCTGTCTGACACAAGATGATCATTCAGGGAGAGTTTCGACCCCAGGATGATGATGACCCTGAACTTTGCTGCTCAATCTGTGAAAATATTCCCCAAAGTTTTGTGTACACCTTCCAGTGAATGGCTGTCATTTCCAGCATGAAATTAACTATTGAGTAAAAGTGATATGATGCTGTTTACTGTGAAAAATATCATTTCACTTAAAAGGATGCAATAGTTTTTGTCATTTTCGACCCATTCACCAAGTTCTTCTTTTCAACAACTTTGCAATGAGCTGAGTTACACGTCTGTTTACATCCTACACAGGTTGAACGATACGCAATAATCTGGCCAATAGCTGTGCATAGTGCAATTGCAGAGAATTTCAAAAGTTAAATCAGAAAATTAAGTCCCTGCAACTCGGAACCAGCGGAGGCTAGAAAGGAGATCAGCACAGCATTAGGATGGCACTGGGTCGAGCTTTTAACTTTATATTCAGTTTCATATGAAAAATTAAAATTCTCTCTGCACTTTTTTTAATGGCTGCTTTCCGCTATATGTTGAGAGATCACTAAGCAAGAAGTTTTTGCTGAACTTGCAACAGAACTGCCACCTGACCTGTCATGGTGACCTGTTCTCAGACAACTTCATGATGCTCCGCACCTTCTCTCTTACCTCGTGAATGTGATTGTGGGCGTGATGGCAAAAATGGGTCACATTTGCAGAAAAATGAGCGGTTAGTTTTGCATTTTCGAGGAGATTTCGATTTTTGCTGGGGAAAACAAATAGCGCTGCAGTGAAAATTCACAAGGCAGACCTTCCTGCCTATACTTATGCTGTCCGAATCTCTCTTCTAGCTCCAGCCATTTCCGCGCCAAGAGGACTTAACTTTGCAAATAAGCTTTTGAAGCACAGTACATTGTATACGAATATCACTTCTCTACCTCAGCTGGCGTGCCCACAAACGCTCCCGTGGCTCCTGCCGTCATCCCCAGCGCAGCCTTGGTGAGGAAGTTCGGAGGGGAGCCATCAGGCGATGAGAATGTCTCGAACAACCACGTGTAGATCCCTAAGGAAATAGGCTACGAATTAGCCTAAATGGAACGATGTTTTTACATCGCTCATATCACTGTGTTTGGTGGGCCAATACAATATTATGTCGGGCATGGCAGCCAGGAGACTCATGATCTCCAGAGGCAGCAAGACTGGGGGTGGTCATGAGCACGGGGCCAACAACTGCCTAACAGAGCGGTCCAGTTGACCATATACACATTGGCAACTTGTAGCTGAGCGCAACTTCTTAGTGAATATTTCCCCTCATTGGTAAGGGAGGCACATGAGTTCCCTCCGACCTCTTGGCTACCTTACTTTGCCACTTCGGCAGCTACAGCCGGCCTGGGCTCGAGCCTCAGCTCGAGAGCTTGAGCCTTCAAAAAAGGTTCCAAAAAGTCGAGCCCGTGACATCCCTGTTCGACAGAAGCTTCGCGAAGTAAAAAGGTGCCCAGAACATGGTACTCAGTAGTCCTCCAGTAATTTACATGTTTATCGGTTTCAAGACTTCATGGACGCACAGTTCAAGCGTATATATGCTGTATGTAGTAAAACATGACTTTTCGTACTCAATTTTTTTCATTTTTTTGTTCTAGGAGTCCTCACCCAATCTGGTGGTCGTGTAAGTCGCCTGTCTGAGCAGCCCCGCCGAAAGCCCGTTGTACAGGGTGGCGAAGCCCTCGTTGCGCACCACTCCGGTCAGCACCGACAATGAAGAGACGCTGGGACCGCCAGAAGTGCTCTTCATCACCTAATGCGATCAATGATGAAGTGTCAACTGCGTGCAAAGTCCGCCCGCGATCTTCGTATGTGCCAAATGACACCTACCTGCATTCTGTTCTTGACCAGATCCAGAGGCTGCACGAAGCATGTTGCCAGCATTCTGTAAGCGCATTCATCGCTATAGCTGCATCATGACAACTTTTAGCACGGTTTTTTATGATTTTCTTTGCAAGTTGCGAGTAAAGCTTGCAAAAAAAAGCAACGTAGAAACTTTGACTTGAGTGCAGATCTCGCTCACTATACCTGTACGTCTCTCAAGAACGCACTACCGGGTGTCCAATATTGGCCATTGTGCACTTTTTTGTACACACCGAGAAGAGCGAACGACTTATGAGGCACCTGGTACGTCATGTGACTTCCCCGTCTTCGGAACTTACCCTGCGGATCCTCCAAAGACAAACTTCATGTGCTTGGGAATGACGATCGGGGATGGAGCCTCTTTGGAAGACATCTCGCACTTTCTGTGAGTCTTGTGCTCAGCAATAAACTTAAATAATAATAAATAGAAGAGTCAGAACTTATGTCTAACAGGACACTTTTAATACGGATGGGGAAGGAGAAAAGCAGACATGACAGTCGGTGAGAATAGGATGTTTGTTGTGAAGCGAATGCCAACACAGACTCCTTAAGGGAAGTACTCGAGCGTTGGCGCCGGTGCCAACCCAAAGTTCGTCAGGCTGAGTGCGTGGACGACCCCAAACGGCGAGTTGAGCGTGTTGGCCAGCAACTTCTCGACGGCGTCGGCGCAGTTTTGGGAGTTCTTCGTTTTTGCAATGCTGCTGACCAAGCAGAAAGGGGGTGGGTGGGACATCGTGCCGATGAAGGTTCGTTCATTCAGCAATCTATGAAGAGTGTTGGACTAGTGCTAGGTTTCGTGTCCAGATGATGCAACCGGCCATTTTCTACTTGTAAGAAGCATTTTTGCTGGTCGTACAACGAACAAACGTCATGCGTGGAGGAAGAGGAGCCGCTCTGAGCTGACAGATACCGGGGTGGGTCCACATCACATTCTCTGCTGAAGTGGTACTTTCGGTTGCTCTACTTTGAGGAGGTCATTTTAAGTGTGCTTATAGCTATGAATCGTTATAATCGTTTGCTGCTTTTGGCGTCAATTTGGTGTGATTTCTGTACTGATTCCTGGTGTGAGCGTACAATTCCATGTGGACGCCCCCCCCCAGTGCATCGACAGATAAAAGTGCTAACGTGAGTCTCTCTGTATGGCCCGGACAAAATTCTAGTGTCACGGATGACATACGTCAGACATATTCTGGGGATGTGTTTGTTCACTTGAAGCACGTGGGATGTTTTTATAAATTTTGATATCAACATCCACCATCGATGTTTTAAACGGAACCGTCAATTGAGGCCTCATCACGGAAACTATTGTCTCCTGGAGCGGACTACATTAAAACAAGACCAAACGGAGAGTGTTCAAAAGAGGGCGCTCGAAAAATGGCAAAAACTAATTCAACCAAGATTTGGCTCGGGTAGGTTACGTTAATTTCTGATTTAACAGGCTCCCAGGAGAGATAGTCACATAAAAACATCAGCTTCGACTCTATATCTTGAAATTACTGGATATCACTATCGATATATCGCAAAGACTTAGTCAACTACGCATTACATTGCCTGGCTGTAGCACTTTATTTTTCGGGTTTCGACTAGGGGGATCATTTTACTGTATATCAAGGAATTGATGTCAGCCTCCAAGAGCTCCTCAAACGTTACCATCTTAACGCCCGTTTTCTAGTTGACGGCCTGTTTTTATTTACTAGCTCTGACCAGTCAAATAGAGCTTAACTAGCTGTTCCAACTGCAGCTGCTACTTTACCGCACACTGTGACTACTTTACAATGCGCTGCGTACTTTACAGATGGCAAATACCAGCAAATACTCCCATCACTCCAACATGACAAGCAAACGGTAAATAAAAATAGGCTCTTAACTAGACAATGGGCATTAAACTACAAACGGACAGCTGGGCAAGGCCTTAATGCCCTCTTTGGATTCTGATGGTCTTGGGCATTGACGACCCTCAGGTGCCCCCAACCCCAACCCCCACCACAACCCCAAACCTTCGCCCTTCGTGTTGTCAACACCTTCTAGCGGCAGAATCTAAAATCAGGTGTAAAGTGCTTCTTGCCCAGCTGTGCGTATATGACTATTATCATCCACAACGCTATTCAGACAGGTATCTGAGTAGAGGTCAGCACCAACAAGCGCTTAGTCACAGATCCTGAAAGAAGTGCGATCAGATGTCCTACACAAAAATGCAGGAGATGCTTGCTTGCATGGGAGAAAAGATTTGAAAGCTGACATGAAATTTCTTGACATCTAGTACAAGCGGGGGGAAATATGAGGGGACACCAGAGACATCGAATGTTATCAATATGTCGGTTATTTCGTGCATCGTAGTAAACGGAAACAAAGGATATTTTTTTCGTCGGGTTTTGTAATGCAACACAAAAATGGGTCCAAAAGAGAAGAATAACGGCTTGAGTTACTTTGTCAAAGTTGACAAAGGGCAAAATCGTTGCTCATTTGCTATTTTCGTCTTTCCAGAGGTGAAATGATGCTACAAAGTGACCGTAGAGGCTGGCAGGGAAATGTTATGAAGGAGAAGCTTTCTTAACTAGGCTTTCCTAGTCCTAGCACTTTCTGAGTGAAGGCATATCCGAGGACAGTAGAAGCAGGCTTCATTAAACATGCACCAGAACATCACGTGACGAAATTAGTGTCCGTTTTCAGACGTCCCAAGTAGTGCAGGACGACAGCATCGGTTAACCGATCATTCAGCCCTGGTTGGTGCCATCATCTGTTCATATGCTTCTAAAAATGGTGCGGTGGATAATCATAGGACTGTTTGAGGAGCTTTTCCAACCCCAAGTCAATTCTTTGATATACTGCAATGTACAGACCCTTATGACGCAACCCGACGGATTCGAAGAGCTATAATGTCGGCTTTCCAATTCAGACGTCGAATTTCAGAAAAATAGCAGAGTGACCACAACCTCAGACTCTATAATGATAGGTCTTTGACCTCTGAAGTCAAGGACGTGAGTAGAAAATGCAGGAACAACACTTTATTCACTTTGCTTTCATATACGCTTGTACAAGTACAAAATTTTTGTGCATTGATTTTGAAAGGGTGTTTTTATCAGGAGAACCCTAGCTCGAAAAAGGTGCGATTTTGACATAGACGCCTTATGCCACCCCATTGACGGCATTGAAAAAAATCCAATGACTGAAGAGATGGCGTGAGTAGTCTGCGACAAAATGCCATTGACGAGGAAAAAGTGCCCTAAAATAAACCTGAAACCTGACTTGACTAAATCTGAAGCTCGGATTCGGATCGGATATCTGCGCCTCCTGTCAGGCACCAGAGGAGCGGTTCCTACAATTGGCAAATACGAGCTCGAGATACCTTCAAGCAGTACAAAGCCTGTCATTTTTATTTCCTGCAACCCCCTCTATACTTCACGCTAATCCATGAGTGCGTGAAATATGATGTTTTCGCATTTCATGCATTTGGTACACAGTCGAGAGCTCGTATTTGATATCCTAAACACCTATTGTTTGTGCTGTGCAAGCGGCGGTTTTCTTATGACGCGACTGACGCGAGCCCCAACCCCAAATATGTATAGAGATACATATTCGGAATCACCGTGGCTTAGTGGATGTCATGGACACCTTGCACTTTGGGCAAAGCGTGCCCGGTTGTGGGTGCTCGTTTTGTGCGTTCTCAGACACCAAAGTTATCGTAAACAGCATTATTTTACCCTCTACTCTTAAGTGGATGAGGTGGATAACTGGATCAAAGCCGTAGCTCCCATAGGGACCAGCGCCAAAATGTAAGCACGGCGCGGGTTGTTTTATAGAGCACTTTACTGGACATCTTGTGTAGTAAATGTGTGAGTGAGACTTTGATGTCGTTGGAAAGAAAATGTCATGCTGAAAAGTCTTTATTCCCTATCAGCTCCAGTCTTCGTCCCCCTGAACAGTGCTGGCCAGCAAATTGATTTGATTCACTTAACTAACCTTAGAAGTCAAGGAAAAGACCAAAGTGGCAAAGAAAGTCAGGATGTGAAGATGAGGAACCAGTCTCACGCAACCTCGATTGCACCCGCCCCTCACTCCCCCATCCCCCCATCGACGTCTCGTCGCAGTGGACAAGACCCAGCTCGGGAGCAGGATCGACCTCTTAGTCAGGATAGAGGTTGCCGCGGCCGAGGTCTTCACGGCCACTGACGTGCGAAAGGCCTGCCAGACAGGCCACACTTTGCCCCAGACAAACTGCTCGTCGAGCGCCCAAGTTCACCATGGGGTAATCTTTGAGCTTCTACTTGCTCGCTCTCGACATTGCTCTTGTCGTAGTTCACCGTGGTATGTATCAGGCAGCTTTTTTTTCTTCAGGCTAGCGCAATTGTCCGTAAATGAATAAGGCGCCCCCTGCACGTAATTAAGATGTGCAACTGCGTAACTTCACCGACTTACGAAAGTTCCTGCGCGTGACGGACTTTTAAGATTGCGCTGATGCTGGAATTAGTGCACAAGCTACAGGTCTTAGCCCTACATTCCAGACTAGTACAGACCTTTCTGGACTTGCTCTGACTCCCAAAATGTATGCATAATAGGTGCGTAAATGTAGGTGAAAACATATTACACCTAAGATCAATAACAGCTATTACAACAACCTGGGGGAAATTGGATATGTTACATTACCCATTTCATGACAAATGTTAGGCGATTTAACAATGGACGGAGACAAGTTCTGTGTGATCAGCGTCTCCGTCAATACATGTGCATGCATGCATAGAGATCAGAAAACTTGGCGTCACAATGCAGAAATTGGACGTGGTGAAGTGGCAACAGGCTCAATCTTAAGGACCAGGCTCTACAGTACCGAGGATCTTGGTGGTGGCTACATTAAAAAGGGAAGTTTCTTGACTCTTGCGTCAAATCACAGCTTACCACGTACGCCAGCAAGCAGAGTTGCCATACGCGTATGGACTCCAGAGTGATGGACGTCTCTTCTGCCCCTCCTTCTACAGCTTTTCACTGCCCAGCCACTTATGTTTGCCAAGCTCTCCTGACCGCACCTTTCTTCTGATTATTGTAATCAGTCAACAGAAGTTTCTTCCAGCAACAGCTCCTTGTGCCATAGCCAAATGTGTGTAAAAAAAGCCAGTTTTGCTTGAATAGTGCTTTGAAAAAATTGAGTTTTAAGACTTTTTTTCACCCTTAGGGCTTCAGAGCAATATTTTCACCTTTTCGAGTCATCATAATTCCTTTGCATTATCAGTTTATCCCTAAGGTGGGACTCAGGCATATTCATCCATTTCTCACTCAGCAGATCCTTGAACCTTGAAAATCCTCTCCCGCAGTCAACTGAGGTGACTGGAGCATTAATGAAGAGCGATCGCAAGATAAGATCATCCTTGCTGTCAGAGTCCTCAATGGATCCTCTTATGCTTCTTGAAATCTCTCCCGCCATTTTGGGATCAAGTTGAAAATAAAAATGAAGTAAAAATTGAAGAATCGAGAAAAAGTGCAACAGGTAACAAATTTAAGCGTCCAACAGAAAAGAGGAATCTTGCAAAAATTGCGAATCAGTGATGCAAAAGCAAGAACCTGACATGAATTCTTTTTTCTCGCCTACATTGCTGAATTCTTCATCTGAACTTTTGGGGGTTCCTTTAAAGTGACAATAGTTCCCCTAGAAATCCAGTAAAGTTTTGCATCATGCGGAGATCGCCGCAGATGCCGACGTCGTTACGCAGATGAGCAGTCTGCGACTTGGAAAGTACTTTAGAGACCCAAATAGATAAAAAGGCCGTCTACCGAGGACTGAGGCAGGGTGGGCTTGATCCATGTCCAAGAGGTGCTACGAGAACTCCTACTCCAGCCGCGACATCAATAGCTGCTGTCTCACATGGGTGAGTCGTTAAGCAGTATCACTAGTTGTGGTCTGTGTACACAAACTGCTGGCCATAGTTCACGTCAGCGCAACTCCTTACGCACCCAGTACATAGAGTGGATGAACGCGCGCAGCCTTGTCATGAGCGCGACTAATGCGTCAGTCACCGGCAGAAAGTTCTTGAACTTGGAGCACCGCGGGTCGGTCGACTTCCTCTCGCCCTCTCACTTTCCTATGAAGAGCAGCCTGATGCCCTAAATATGCAGATTTGACGCTTTTTTGGATCACACGGTATGCCGTGAACTTGAAAGAACCTGGTTTCCAGGGCATCCGACATGACAGTACAAATAAGAATGATTGCGTTGCTGTCCATATCTGTCTCTTATAAAGCAACTCACTATAAGAACACAGAATATAGTTCTGTGATTATATGAGTAGGTACAAAATGGTTGTGTAGAGCAATGTCTTTTTTTGCCCAAAGTATTGGGCTTCAAAACTTCAGGCAGTGAGTGAAGTAGTGATGAACCCGAGTTGTACTGGACTAAGAAAAACTCATGACTCGAGTCGGACTAGCGTCCTCGGGCTCTCTGACTCAACTCAACAAGTGTTCGATGCCCATCAATAGAGTGCGCCAACTGGTTCAGTAGTAGAGGGAAAGAAAAAGGAAGCCAAGAAGACATCTTCGCTGGAAAGCTCATAACCATCTATGAATGATGGATTCTGAATGTGAATGATATCTCTCTTGAACTTCATCGCAATAACCGTAGAGTGGTGAATTAACGATGGATCAAATGAGACCCTTGCTCAAACTCAATTTGGACTAGGGCCTGAGCAAACGTCCGGATGCTACCGGTCTCCCCGAAGTTCATGAAAATGATCCAGAATTCGTTGGACGGCCGGTACCATAGTATTTCATTTTACAGTAAGTTCTTAACGTTATCATTATGCTTCTCTAAATGTTGACCATTCTGAAAGTACTTGTGGAAGCACTTGATCTGGGGTTCTGATCGAATTCTGATCTTTGGTTTGGGGGACAAATCCTTGGTTTGGTCATCTCCTTTTTATAAAGCGCCAGGGTTTGCATGTGGTCTATCTGTCACGGTTTTGATGGGCTCTCTAACAGCAACACCGATTGTTTACTAGGGGAACTTAGACTAATATAGAACCTTTCAACCATGGTAATTCTGTCTTTGACAAAGTTTTTGACAAAGACACAGACCAGGCTCAAGATGACAACAAGGGACTGACTGGAATTCTTTTAAGACTACTCAATGACCTGAAACCACCACAGAGGTTCAGTATAACACACATACTTTATTCTTCTACTTGGATGGGGAACACACAACTTATCTTACAAGAATTAGAATGATTAGAACCCACAAGATGTACCTAGCCAATCTGCCCTGAAGGGGAGT
>JAAUXU010078317.1_pt1 | contig 21992 bp, 19 predicted proteins | sample 7278151 | NCBI WGS metagenome assembly JAAUXU01 (sample SAMN14350113, study PRJNA611818) | marine sediment metagenome | isolation source: surface marine sediment (1.8m) | place: French Polynesia: Moorea | collected 2018-08 | reverse complement strand
GTAGACGATAAGGTGTCGTTAAACAACCCTTGGGCCGAGGGGCCACGGACATCCGGACTGAAAGGCAGTACCGAAGGGGCGGGAGCACCCATAATGCGCACAAAATAGCAGAATGATGGAAAGTCCTAAAGCTAGCGCGAGCCAGTAGACAGAGCCTATAAGGACAGAGCCAGCCCGGGCGGAGGCCCCGGGCACCAGAAACGGCAACGATGACCAGGCGGAGACCGGAGGAGCAGAAAGAGCACCTGAGAGGTTGCGCAGATGCAGGCGTGACTGCTAACGGCCAACAGCCCAACCCTGGGAACAGAATATTGTTTGGACAACAAGGGAGCGATTTACGACGCGAGCCGTCAAAACGACGGCCCGAGACAACGTAAACAGATACCCAAACAGCAAATTTGGAGCTATGATTTTTAGACAAAACGATCCAGCGACGAACCCGACGCTGGGGTAGCAATTGGAGAAACGACATCACCCAAGGAAACTAGGGATCCCATTCAGGAAGTAACGGACGGACCTGATGCGAGACAGCGAGCCATAACAACCAAATATGCAAAATTTGCTAACCATAACAAAGTTGCAAATTACAAGCCGGTCATGCGATCCAGGCACCCCGTGGGGATGCACGCCGGAGAAAAGGGTACAAAAGGGCTGCACTCAGAGCGGGAGCACACAGTTCCGCCAGGATCACGCCCACGACCAGACCTCCAGAGGGACAGGCCAACTACCTGACCATTCTCCAACTCAACCACCATGGCTCTATCACAAGACCAGCTGCAAGCCTTGCTAGACCACATACTGGCACCCTCGGCCCCCGCTCCCCACAGGAGTGACGACCAGCAAGGCCAGAAGGCACCGGAGCTATCATCCGTGGACTTCCAAGCATGGAGAATCTGGAGGAAGAGATTTATATCGAGTCTCTCCTTTGCTTCCATTGCCTTGTGGCTCCTGAGGGGGTAAGCACAAGTCTCTTCTTTGTCAGACTTCTTACTCAATGTCAATCACTATGCAGGGGGAAATACCTTTCTAATGATGAATTCTAAGTGATGAAAGTAAGTGTCTAAGTCATGAAAGGACCTTAGCCTCTGACCATGAGCACTTTTCCAGAAGCCCTTTTTTACACACTTTTTTCACATTTCTTTCCTCACAAACTTACCTCTTGCTCTTCTTTCCCCTCACAAACTGACCTCCTGCCCCTTCAAGCACACCTCACCGTTCTTTTTCTGGTGCTGGTTCTTTTCTCTTACCACTGCTTCACCTGTTTTGATTTTTTTCTTTAGAATCTTGCTTGTGCTTCTTGAAGTTTCACTTCAAGGATAATGATGACTTTGTGCATAGGAGAAACAATCACAAAATCTTTTTTCAAGAGTTTTCTCCACTTGTTTTTCCACAACTCACCATGATGCCTTTTTTGTCCGTTTCATCTATCCTTGGCGAGAAAAAAATCTTGAAGGAATCATATAATGCCCTCATCATGGATTCCCCAGTCGTATGGTTCATTTGCTCCAGCTTCAGTCTTCCATGTTCCTTTTGCAAGTCTGGGTGTTAGACAAATGGACTTTGTCAATGTGAAGAAGTCAGGTATGAAGAGAGGCTCGGCATTCTCATTGCCAGCATTGGGAAATCCCCTTTCACCCAGTTTTTCTGCTGCTTCCTCAGGATCATCACTTGTGCAGCCATTTCCTACATGGAACTTGGTCTTCAAGTCCTGGTCCAATTTTCCATCAGTGGGCTTGTCACATGCTGCTGTGATGCGAAGCATACGCCTCAATATACCATAAGTAGAATGTACGAGTAGGATGCTAGGTTATGTGTATATACAATTATTAGGCTCGGTCAAACAGGGGTCAACTTTGGAAATTCATTGATGGCATCTGGAGTTTATTACATGGGCTCAAAAGATGAAGATGTAGTCAAATACTTCGGAAAAATAATTGTGTTTACCTATGCCCAACTTGATTTGAAATTTATGTACTAAGCTGCTGTAGTAAATTTATTGTGAAAGAAGATTTAGCTCTGGTTTCTGTCAGAAGCTGCCAAACTGGGTGAAAATCACTGACCCAAATGCTGACATGCTCCAGTTTGTCAGAAGAATAATTTCCAAGTGCTGAAGAAAAATAAAATTATAACTTATTTTACAGTATCATGTAACTTTAAATGCATTTGGGCATAGCTAAAACTCCTTCTTTCACTTTCATTTGACTACAAAGTCTTGAAACTAAGACTTGTTTGGCAGCTTCTGACAGAAACCAGCACTAAGGTGCAGACTCTCTCTCCTTCTCTTCCCTTGTAACTTCCCCAGGGAGGGCAGTTAATAAACGGCTTTCAAAGTGAGAACATGTCATCTCCATCCGACTCCTACTCCGAAGCAAGACTCAGTACTGAGATGAACCTGAGAAGAACCCCGGAATGGGCCGCTGTGAGATCCTAATGCCATATGGGACTCCCCTACACACAGCCCCAGTACTGAGAGTAGGCCCTATACCGATACTTCCTATGCTACCAGTCAGGGCCGCTTTAGATGCCTAGAGCATAACTTCATGGCAGTTGAAAAGCACACTGTGATGGTTGGGTCATAATTGCCCATGAAGATGGTGGGATGTCTGCACCTTATGCTGATGCACAATAAGAGGAATCCCTGTCCTTGGACATTCTCATAAAATTTGCACAATCTTTGTCATGCATGATAAAAGTAAAAGCTGTATGCACACAACAGACATGATGCAGATTATGTGTCACACAAAATTCCAGATAAGAAAATGGCGATGAACCTATTCAATTTCTCCATGTGAATTCTTATTACACAGGATTCTCGCTGTAGCACAAGATTGTTAATTGTTTATGGCAAGGCAGTTTTTTAGAGGAAATGGAAGAATGTCCACTGAGATGGAAAACAGTAACTGGAGTGATTTAGTTGCCCTTGAAAGCCAAATAACGAACAAATTTTTGGTCTTGTATCACAGTGTGAGTCAGAGCTCAAGACACAGTGTAGTGTCCAAAAATACCAGAAGAATTTTCACTTCTTTGAAGTGATTACTATGGGTTTGGCAGAGCAGACTGACACTCTTTCTCTGGGCAGTGGATTTCTCATTGAAATGAATCACTGAAATCAGTAGGGCCCTGAATGTCATGCTTAAAGATGTAGAATCACTGTAAAGAATCTTCATCTCCGTGTCATATGTATGTCATATGTCCTGGCATCATGGATGTCATTTATCATGACCAAGGTCATTAACAAACAAGAGGGACAAAAGTGGCACATTGCTATGTGCACATGCAGAGTTTACTGCATTTTAATCTAATGTACAATGATCTTTGTTTCTGTAACAAAATGGCTCTTTAGGTTGACCACACTGCCCTTGAGGAAATCACTGTGCAATACCAAGCCTATGAACTTCTCATGCTACTATTTTTTCTTACTAGTGACTAGTTCTTCCTGCATAGCTTTGTTTCCCCTGAATCGCTGTTCCAATTGCTGAGGTGTCATCCCCTTGGTTTCAGGGACCAAAGTCACAATGAAAATAGCACAGAAGACATTGATCAGCCCATACATGAGGTAGGTGCCAGCAACAGTGATTCCATCCTCCATGTCACCTTGGAATTTGGTCACCAAAAAGGCACAGAACCAGTTGAAGAAACTGCCTAGTGAGGCAGCCAGGGGGAGTGCTTCTGGCAGAAAGATTTCAGCCATAATAGTCCAGGGAATAGGTCCAGCACCTGCCAGTCACAAGAGTCATCAGTCAAGGCCTCAGATTCGTGTACCTCAGTTTGGCCAGTTTTATATGTAACATAGTCAGGAAGTGCTGTTGCATGCATCTTACCAACTGCGAAGGATGCCATGTACAGGATCATGCTGACCAGCGGCAGCCATCCTAGATCATCAGCCAATCCCTCAGGAAATTTTCCGCCATGGGGTACACACTGCATGTCAGTCTGAAAAGTTATCAGGACTGGGTGAAAGAGAACAGTGGAAACAGCAGTTCCTTGAAACAAATTTGGGTAACTACAAACTTGATGGAAGATGCCATATGCAACTTTGGCACAGGCTATGTGGCTGCAACTGCCTTTCTTGAATCTGAGAACATTGTCTGAGTCAGACCACCCTTTGTCAGGAGGTGCCACAAGTGAGGCCAATGATGCATGCTCCATTTTCCAGCAAAAGCTGGAATGTCAAAAACTGGCTTCACAGCTGTGGCAGGAAAATTCCACTGAAAATCTGCCAGATTCAGGGGTTTTCCAGGGTGGGTCTGAAGATGAAGCTGCACCATTGTTTGGGCAATGGCGTTCCACCAGAATACAACTGATATCCTCATCTTCCACAATGTCACATGCTTATCATGATTAAACAGCAGCTCTTAATCTCATCTAGTGGCATATGGGAAAAATGAGTGCAGGTTGGCTGAAGTTGCTAAATGACAACAAACAGTTGCCATCAAGTTTCAATGAAGGGCAACAAAAGCTGTCCTTGCATAATGCTGATAAATAGTTAACCAGTCTTACATGGACAGATCCCCACTTTTTAAAGATTTCCTTCAGAAAAGACTTTGCTCAGTCCCAAAGCTGAAAGCTTCACTGGGCTCAACTCTAACTGGGCTTGGGCTAAGGCTTGGCTGTGGGCTCCCAAAATTCTTGTCTGAATATGTGCACAAGTTATGCGACTCAGAGCACAAGTCGCACATCCCATTTTGAGGGATAAAAAAGGTACTTCTGCAAAAAATATGTTCAGCCAATTCCCAGTTCCCATGAAGAAAGAAGTCTGCATTAGTAGAATTTCCCTTTTTTCTTACATTGTCCCCTGCAAGTGGACAAGTGACTTCTGAGTTGTCCTTGATGTAGAAGAAGACTGCAAGTGCGACCATAGTCAAGGCCATAACAGATGTGGAGAAGAAGAGGAGAACCTTTCGCCCAAAGCGGTCAACAACAAGAATGGCCAGTACATTTCCTGTCAACTGAGCAAGTGAAACCAGAAAACCCTGGAGTCCTGGGAGGGAAATATGAGTAAAAATGTAGCAGGAAGTGAGAGCTGGGAAGTGTACCTACCTGGATCCATATGCGAACCAGCTTCAATGAAGATGGTTTGTACGTAAAAAACAACAGTGATGGCACCACAAAACTGCTGCAGGAACATGAGGACCATGACAATAGCAAAAGGCTTGACATGTTGAGACTTTGAGAAGAGTTGTCTGAAGGTGATTGTGGTAATTCCTTGATCAGATGCTTTTCTCTCCTTTATGGCCTGGAACTCCTGCTCAATGTCATAGTTGCCTCCCCTCAGCTTCTTCAGCGATCTCAGTGCTCCCTTTTCATCATTGTGAGATATCAAGTAACCTGGGCCTTCTGGCACAAATGGAACCAGCAAGATGAGTGACACTGGAATTGTTGAGTCATTACAATGAAAGATTAGCAATTAATATGGCTCTTTTTAGACAAACTATTACAGCCTCAAATGTTTAATTTGAATAAACATTACAGAGCATAAGCGATGTTTGGTAGCACAAAAATGCACTCTTTGAATCAGTGTAGGATATTCTGGGAGAGACCAAAATCAATTATATATAAGTTTTCTTTTCACCTGGAATCCACAAGCAAATAGCTGAGATCATGTTCCATGTCACAGTCCCATTGATGCTGAGGCCATTTATGAAGGCGATGCCAGCTGTGAGCATGAACTGAGCAGTCGAGGCCAGTCCTCCCCTGAGGTGAGGCTGTGCAATGTCCATTATATAGATTGGGGTCACCATGAGGTATGCACCGCCAGAGAAGCCTGCAAATCAACATTGACAGACTTGCACAATGTTTGGCTGCCAGGACATTAGATAAAATGTCTTGACTCTGTGGTATGTGGTACACTTGGCAATGTGAATTTCACAGTGCCATTGCAGTTGCCACTCTAGAGACCCCAATAACGAATAATTTTCCCTCCAAGCTGAACATGTGTCTGTTTCCGTGCTGGATCAGACAGTTGCAGACTTCAGCGCACACTTGTACAGTGACCCTCCAAGATGGGTCATTTGTTTACAATGATCAACTTGTGAGGAACCAATAGTGCCCTAGAGTGGCCTGATCATGTTTCCTTTTCACATGTAGTGATTACCCACATGCCGTGACCAAGTTTGCTTGGTCCTGAAGTGGTCAAGGGAAGACTGACGACTTCAGCAGTTAGTAAATCACAATTCCCATATTTGCAACAGAAACTCATTTTGCTGAATACTCGGGCCTCCACAAGTGAAGAAGAGACATTTCACGGCAGCTCAGCTTGGCAGGAATTTGTTTAACTCTCAGAAAAAAAACCTGCCGGTGACAGAGGGTGCTGATGCAACTGCTGAGTGGAAATGAATTTTGAAAATTGTGTAGCTTCATGCAAGGGGAAGGTCTTTAGCATAAGGAAACAGACAAAATTCACATTGTTGTGTCTAGACAATGTTCTTCCTTATTGCACAAACCTGACCAAGTTATACCCAAGTTGCACTTCCCCTTCCTCATCCAACTGTTTATAAACCATGTGCAAAAATACGCAGTATCCCCAGTCTGAACTCAGACTTCGCTGTATCAATACCCTTGTCTCCTCACTTATTGCTATCATCAGTAGTCATCAGCATCATCGCCTAGTACATCTACATAGTGCGATCTACATAGCGCGGCATGACACATTACAAAAATGAAGACCTTTGTCTTGTCCAGGATGCAGATGCTGCCAATACAATGTACCGGTTGTTTCTTCATTGACTGGTCAGTCGTCATTAGCAACATTCCTGCCGTTAGATGGTGCTGACAGTCCGGAGGGGGGAGGGATAAGTGATAGTGCAATGAGAAGTAGAGTACGTTGAGTACAAAACATACACTTTGTGTGAATGTGGACGCAAACACAGTCGTGTATGTGGACGTCAACATGAACAATTTTGTTTGCAATGTCTTGCAAAACTCAGTGAATGTGGCTGTAACGTTGTATTCTATTTATGCATGTGCAAACCAATAAGCTTAGGTAGTAACAAGTAACTGACTATAATAACTGTAACAAGTATGGGTAATGAACCGTACGAGGTCTTGTCTGCAGCTGTGTCCGCCTCATTGTGTACTTTATGCTCAACATACAGTCCTTGCCATAAGTACTTTCTGTGGGGATACCTTCACCTTATGTATGCACTGTCCTCCATCCCAGGAGGTGGCATACTTGATCACAATATGGTCTACAAGGGTTCAATGTTGCAGTCGCCCATTTGGGTGCTTCGGTGCTTTAAAGACATTTTGGTGAAGGGAAACATGTACCTCTGATGACCATGCTTGTCCAGACTCATTCAGACTCGTCCAAACTTCCAGAGCAAGGTATTGGTTCACTTTGCACTCAATGTCACTATTAATGAAGACATTGGTGCCTGCTCGCAGTATCTTTGACCATTTCTATTCTAATGTGCCTCTCTCAAGTCTATGAAGTGTGGGATTTTAGAGTGATTGATCAATTTAACAATATTGTCCATTACCTTGAAAAATATTAGTAAATCAAGAATGGACTCAACATCTTTAGGCATTGCTTCGTCACTGAACCTTTGCAACCACTCCCCTCAAGGGCATGTTTTTGCATGCTTGTGTCCTGGGGATAATAAAGGGGGCAACCTCTCAGAAACATTTGAGCTAATACCATCAACTTCAACCCCCTCAAAAAGCCAAATTCCCTGCCTCTTTGTGATGCATGCCCCTGGCAGTTTTTGAGTACTCCAGCATCACAGTCAGCTTGAGCCCCTGTACTCAGTATCGTGTGTAACAGATTTACATATTCCACCTTAACATGACCCAGGTCAGTGTGTGCATTTATCCCTGTGGAAACTACTTTCAGCAGGGACTGCCATCATTACATATCAGATATCCTTTCTCCCTCATCCTAGCACCATCTTGCAAAAGATTGATCAAGGCCTGTGAAACAATCCTCCTCAAGTCACCTGTCAACACTCTGCCAGCATAGATGCATCCCACATTGTCCAAGTGATATGCCAGAAGGTACAAAATGGATCCAAGCAGGTATGGGATGGTGCAGGAGATCATCGTCCATCTTGGTCCCACTCTCCACACCAACCAGCCTGAATTTGACAAAGGGAGAACAAAAAGTGGCGGGCCCTCCTCCTCAGTGAGTGTCCACACTCACCAGCCACTGGTCCAGAGAGTGCAGCTCCCACAGGCATAAGCGATGCTATCCAGCTGACTTCTGAGTCAGTGATGCCAGTGAGGTCACAGGACTCCTGACACAAGGACTGCTGCAAACTTGGGATGGCAGGACCACTCCAGGCAAGGGCGGTGCCACAGCCAAAGGTCCCAATAGTGACTGCAAAGCTTTCCTCTTGTCCTGTCTTCCAGCATTGTTGACTGACAAGGCTCACCTACAAATGTGGCCACTACTTGCGGCCACCTCTTGGCAGCACTCTCCACCGCCACCTCCAACATCATTGTGTTCTTGAAGAAGTCTGGGGCAAATTTGAGCACTCTTGTCACACAAATGCTGCAGGTGGCACACACGCCTGGTCACACTAGCAAGAGTTGTCGTGGCTGAGATTTGTGCATGCGTCACATGTGTGATTGAGCAGTGTCAGTGATCAAATATTATCCCATGTCAGTCTTTAACAAAGTCCTAAGAAGTAGTCATAAAAAGATAACATGAAAAAGCACGTGCAGACAATGTGACACTTGAGGTAAAACAAAGTGCAAAAAGCATGCTTCTACACCACAACTAGCACTTGCCTCCTTGCAAAGTGCACCATAAGAGCAAGGACATTCAGTGTTGTCTTTTTTTGACTCATTCGGCAGATTGAAACAAAGGACACTCAGCTTGGCTGAAAAGGCGATAGCTAAGCATGTCAACAGCAGATTCAGCAAAGGCAGAAGAAGCATCTCCACCTCAATATGAGTTCTGAAATAAGTGTCTCATCTCACTTTCTTTATGTTGCCCCAAATTTGTTACAAGCTGCTGTAATGCTAACCTTGCGCCCATGGCCAATTATTCAAAAGGTGACTCAGCAGTATGACTGCAAAAATGTCACCATCATGAAGCTAAGAAAAAACCTGGCAACATTGGTTCAGGTCTTGGACCTGAAGGATTAAGAACAAGATTGGGTGGCAAGGCACTTAGGCCATGACAAAAGAATTCACAGGGAGCTCTACAGAAATCGTGAATGAACAATTGAGAAGATAAAGATTGTAAAGCTGCTGCGTCTCTCTGAGGAGAACAGGCTTGGTAGCCAAGCTGGAAGAAGCCTATACAAAGCAAATTACAATGAAGGCATGGAACCTAATGGAGCTGAAGATGGAGAGCATGGTGATCAAGATGATGGAAGAGACATGGAAGGAAGAACAGGAGATGAGGATACCTTTGTGACCATGACAGGGAAGGAGGTCGAGACATCACGGAGGAAGTGAAATGTTGGTGCTGAGGAGAGGAAGAAGATTTTAGACTACGTCGAACCACTGATTTCAAGTAAGAAAGTGCCAGGGCAAAAGCAGTGTCACCAGTACGTATATCACCACACAGAGAAGTCTGCGCTAGAGTACATTGTGTATTCTAGAATTCGGAGATTAAAAAAGTAAAGCAGAAGTGTTTTGAACAAAAAAGTGACAGATGTTATTTTTATATCTACACATTTACAATATAAATTCCATCTATTTTTAAAGTATTTCCTCCTCAAGCACACCTGACGGACTGAGCTTCCCAAATAGCTTGCTTGCAGTACTTTCAGGACTGGACAAGAAGGATAAACTTGAACAGGTAGTAGCACAGGAGTAAGTCTAGCCGTTCCTACTGGTCCAAAAGTTCAAGTTTCTTTAAGTTCTTACTGCTCAATTGGTGCAGCTTGTTAAGAGCACTTCACAAGCTTAGAGCCTAGGGTGCACAGTGATGCCACATTGTGCTGATGCCACATTGCACACAAAAAGGGTTGCCAGCATTCAAGCACTCGTAGCAAAATTTGGCAAATTCATAGCACATTTGGGCAAAACTCGCAGCAAAATTTGCCAAAACATCCCTCTCAGCTTCGCTCCAGCCCCCAGGTTGGGAGGTGCAAGTACCTAGGGACTGAAGTATCCATGTGCCTATATTGGCAGATAGATATGTGTTGTTTTTGGTAGTTGGCATCCTGGCATGGCCTTGAGGACTTGCAGAGCTTTGATCTTGACCTGCTTCTTGAACCAGAGCAATGGCATCCTCTTCCTTTCACTGGCGACAAACCCCAATGTTCATCAAGGAGGATGGATGCTTGGTCTGATTCATGGAGGGACCTCTTCTGCGCAGTGAGCCAACGACCCGTCATTTCTGGCCTGGTCGACAGCCCACTATTTCTTATCGAAGAAAATGCCAACTGTGGACAGTTGCTCCTTCTCGATCCCGTTCAACAACTTGGAGCCCTTTTTCTTCCTCTTACTTTTGAACTTCTCTGCCAATAGCTGGCCATGACAACAGACACAACTGGACAGCCTAAGGTCACTGATGGACCTCCTGATTGTCCCCTACTGACATTGACCTCTTTTGCAAAGGATTGCATACTTGTCATGGGTGAGGCTTCCACCTTGTCCTGAATTCCAGCCGCGAAGTCGTCAGTCCTCTTCAGGTTCTGTCCACCACTTCCAGGCTTCCTATCAACTGGCCCTTTCTCCTTGAACCTCTTTCTGATGGGTGGGGTGGGTGCGATATCCCAAATTAGTCAAGATCGCAACATTCAATACATCGAGACCAAATATTGTGATATTCAATACGATATGCTAAGTTAGAGTACAGCAGTACCTTAATCATTCGACAGTTTATGCTTTTATTCCACCACCCCCAGGTGGTTTTGAAACACTATTACAGGTACACCACGGTAGACACCTTCCGGCACATTTTCTGCCTCCAACGATGTCCTGATTGGCACAACCGCGTTGCAGTGTCACGCCACACTGCCACTGTGACTGAACAATCGTTCGGCACTTGATGCTGGAATAGCCAGACACCTCCTGGCTGACATGGAAAGACCAGTTACGACCTAGAGGGAAGGGACTAAGGATGGGGAGCCAGCCCGTCCAGCTCATGGGTCAGCGAGAAGTACATAGACAACGCAGCGATATTTTTTTAGGTATCGCAAAATTCGATACGATGCAAGTATCACAATATTGGACATCGATACGACATATCGTACAGTCTTACTTCCTGATGTTGAAAACTGTTGCCCTGGAGCACCCGGCAATCTCCATGATCTCTGCCCGACACTGACTTGGGTGCATCTAGGATCCCTTGTGAATGAATCTCAAATATGGTGATAGAATTGGCAGAATGACAATAATACATGTTGAGCATAAAATTGATCATTTGCACGTCGTCAAAACAAGGATCAGACAAGGGGTGAAAAAGTTATGACTTTTGGAAGTATAGCCCAAAATTCCCAGCCGCACACTGTTCTTCTTAATGACTTGAAGTGTCGTCGAAAAAAAAACTGAGAAAATATAGTGCCGTAATACAGAGATGCAATGTATAGTCAATGTGAACAGCACAGTGGAATCTGCCTGTCAGAATAAACTGGTCCTGAGAACGATTGTCAGGCCACACTTCAAGTCGCAGTCATAACATGGACTCCTTGGAATAATAACTGTACCAGATTACTGACAACAGTGAATGAAAGTACATGAAGTTTCCGGTCAATGCCCTTTTACATGGGTAGTACTCGGTCAATATCATAAGTGGATGTTGTATAGGGCACGATCCCTTCGGACACTTATAATTCTATGGAAAAGGTTGCTCTGTTCTTTTACAAGAAATAAGTCTGAGTGAAATCAATTGGGAAAAGATACGTTCATTTTTTCCGATATAAAAATTATGACAACTCATGATTTCTTGACTAGCATTTCATATCAGCTGACTGTCTTCCAGCATGACAGGCCCATTGTTCTTCCTTGACTGTTGGCCTCGAATGATCGTCTTCTGATGACCAGACGTGATGGCGAACACCTCGCCACTCGCTGCGGCTGCTTCGCTGCTACCGGCGGCGGCAGCGGCGGCAGCGGCCGCGGCCATGACGGCACTTCCGTACCCACTGCTCTGGGAGCTGTTGGAGCTGTCGACGCCACCCATTTTGGCCTGAGTTAAGGCGCTGGTCGGCTGGTGGTGGACCTGTCTGTGCTGCTGTTTACGCGGTTGATGGGGCTCTTGACGCCAGGTGCTGAATGGCGGGGCCTCGTAGCTGTTCACCTCCATGTAGATGTGTTGGTTGCTAAGTTGACCTGCAAGAAAAATCGTTGACCAGCAATGAGTGTGCCTAAGTGAAGTTAATCTATGAACACGCGTCGTATGTCTGTGAAGAATACCTGTGACTGCTAACGAGGAATAAGCACACATTTTTACCTGGAGAAGGAAAGTCAGTTAGAAGCGGCCTTTCGGGTGTGAGGAGAGTTTTGTGGTTCATCATGGTCGCCGAGGTTGGCCCCGGCCATCGTGAACGCCCTCGAGCTGCTGTTAAACTAGTCTGTTGCGGCTCTGGATGCATCGTGTTCCATAGAGGTTGGAGACGGAAGTGGTCTGAAGCTGCCGTCACTGGTCTCAGTGGAAGATGCTGCAATCACCAAAATTCTTGTCACGAAGTCAGAAAGATGTAAAATGTCTGTGTACAAAAGAATGCCACAAAGTATACAGGGATGTCCATAAGTCATGATGATGTATGCGTATCGTAAAAGCACAACACAGCAATGCGTATACAATGCGTATCTACTTTAAAGCGTCATAATTGCTTCACCGGTGATCAGATTTTGTTCATATTTGGCGTCTATACGCATTGCTGTGTTGTGCTTTTGCTGAACATTGAGTGCATCAAAACTATCAAGGTCATGATGGTCGCCAAGTCCCTCCGTGCAATGGTGGTCAGTCGCTTCATCAAGAACGAGAGCCTAGGAGACAGTAAAAGCACTAAAACCATGGAAAGTGAAGCACCTGTTTGTGCTTCTCCTTCTAAGGTGTCCTGGCCCCCGGCCAGATATTCATCTATAGGCCTATGGTTGGTGACGGAGGGCAAAGTATGCGAGAAGGGCTACAGAAATTTGGAGGAGCTGAAGACTTCATTTGAGCAAGCATGGGACAACATGACATAGAAAGTCATGCTGCAGTTGAGGCAGTCCTTAAAAGACTCAAATGGATGATCCAAGCTGGAGGCAGTAACATTGAATGAGCTTTTGTCAGTATGCTTGTAAATACACTTGCCTCCAAAAGTATTTGAGCACCAGCTCTGTAGTGGACAAGTGAGTGTATGTAGTAATTTTTTTTGCTTCATTCGTAGTCTGCCAGGTGCACACTTTGACAACAACATACAGGATTGCTCAACAACATAGCTGGTTTTTGAAGTTCTTAATCCATGGAGTACATCTGATGCACCTTATGTGAACTTCTGAAACATCCATTTTCAACTGATCAATGAAGCCTATAAATTTCAGTTTCAGTTCTGGAACACCATCAAACTTTTTGCTGAATTCTTCACAACTTTGCCATGTTTATGATGCTGATGAAAAGCCTATCCTGAAGCAACAGCAGACGTTTTACCAAATACCATTACACCTTGCACACCTTGATAAATACACAAGCTTCGAATAGGAGATGAATGGAACACAACAAAACAGGGTTTTATTCTGTGCCTTTGGTGAAGTAGAATTTTTCGAACAAAAGGCCTCTGTAGCCTGAAAGTGTTGCTGCCCAAGGCATGAGGGCAGCCATGTGGGCTGCAGAGACAGAGTAAAATGCCACTTACCAAGTGCTCGTAACGTATTTTACCTGACATTGTCCATCTTACATTCATTTTGTTTGTGCTCCAGGAGCTTAAATCATCCCTTTGATAGCTCTGGTCACTCTGACCTTGCTCCAGTTGTTCTAATCATCCCTGATGGCTCTGGTTGCTCCTATCATCAATTTGATGTCCCTTTCATTGCATAACTGCAGGTCCCATACATTGGCAGCCTTAAACACCTCTACTTTACCAGGCTCTCTCTGAAGATAAGGAGTGTGGAAAAGAAGTTCTTTAGTAGTCCTCCTTACTACTAACAAAATGAATGCAAAATGGACAATCTGACATTAAAGTTATTACTCAATATGTTTGTATAAAGCTTATTGAAAAGGGCACTGGAATATTGGAAAATTAAATCTTTTTGATCTGGGTTATCATTACATTAAGACTTGGATGTATCATATTGATATTGAATATTGCAACACTTGCAAAATATCAGATCTTGTGATGCCTGGAGATGTATCGTGATATTGTGAATCAAACTTTTTCCCAGTCCATTACCAGATGTGCCCACAGCAGGAGTTACACATGTACCTTGGTATCATCCTAACCCCACCCCCAGCACTGATGGCACAATGGTCCTTGATTGGTGGAAGGCCCATGCCACAGGCCTGCCTGGACTTTCTATGTTAGCCTAAATGGATCTGGCCATCCCAGCATCAAGAGCCACTTCCAAAATCTAGTTCAGTTACAGTGGGAGTGTGATGATGCCAATCAGGACTTCTTTAGAGGCACAAAATGTGTCTGCCATGGTGTGCGTGCAAAAAACCTGGGAATGGTGAAATAAAATTATGAAATGTCAAATGATTAAGGTACTGCTTTACTCTCACTTGTCATATACGGACCAAATATTGTATTACTGATAAATTTAGGATATTGCCCATTCTTACAAAATATTTAGACTTTATTGAAACAGTTTTCGTGGGGACCATATACCATCTGAACATGTAACTCAAAGTTTCATAACATACCGTGTGCAGTAAGTGTAGCTGAAACTTCTTCTTTCAGCCACAATGTTTCACTGGATGGAGCTACTGAAGTGGTTTATGTCTCAATGGAAAGCTGAGCAGCTCCTCTAAAGCCCAACTAATATGCATCTTTGCTCTTGAGTGACTCATTTTTCAACAACATTGGATGAAAGTTATAACTTCTTGCAGAGATATCTAACTTAAGTTTGAATGTATTTGAACAAATAAGTGGACTTAGAGCAGAAGCACATACTAGTTTAGTTTTGGAGGAGCTGCCTAGTTTTTTGTAGAGAAATGAACCATTCCTGTAGCTCAATCCAGTCAAAAGTCATGGCTAAAGAGAGAAGTAGCCACCAAAATTACTGCATACAGTGTGCTAAAACAACTTCAGTAAAAATGCTGATAATAAAACAAACTTTTTTTGAAAAGTGAGACTTGTACCTGCGAAGACAGTGTCAAATGCCAGTTATCCACTCCAAAAGGCAAAATTGACATTTTGAACTAGTGCAGTACTTATAGTTACAATTGATCGATGTGATGAGTGCACAGCAGCATGTAAAAAAACACGCTATGAGTATGATGCACCTTCAAACATTCATATCTGTACCCATGGATGTTACTCCTACATATGTACAGTCTGTGACAGCTAAAGTGAACCATGCACAAGCAGCCCATGATTTTATTACGTATCTTCCAAATTTACTTCATCCTCCAAAGTTAACAGCTTTTAGCCTTACTACCATTGCTTATGTATTTGACTTCTGTGTGGTATCCACCACTGCTTAAATATTTTCTTGAGATCTTGAGACACTTGAGACATCCATGAGGAGATCTCATCATCGCTTTAATGGCAGCATCCTAGAGCTTCTGTATTCACTGGCCGAATGTCATTGATACCAGCACTTGTCAAGCTCTTGATGATGAGTTTCACAGAACTTTAGGAAAGTTAGGGAAACTTATGAAAGTTAGGGATTGATGGGGTCCATTGCAACTTGCAAAAAGTCATCCAAATTCTGCTGACCCCACTTCTGAATGTGGTTGATGAAAATTCCTCAAAGATAATGACAGAAGCATGGCAAAAAATGCATTCTCCCAGCATCTTGATGTGTCTTTCTGAGTCTACCTGAGAAAGCCACGACACTCGCTGGTGCTCATCACTGTTAACATTGTCAAGAACAAACAGTAGCAGGATCATTTGAATAATGACAGACTGAGAACAGATAACTTTTTCACCTATCCATCATGACAAGCTGTTGTTTTGACAGGTTATAAACAGGATTAATGTCACCATCATCTCTGGCTTGCCTCTGCACAAAGATCCCATCTATGTGACCTACTGCATATTCTGGTCCAAGTTCATCTTTGTGGAGGTCATCCCATACTTCACCATCTTGGTGGTCAACTCCCTCATCATTGGAAAGATCTACAAGTCCAAGCAGATCAGAAAATGCTTTGTGGTGAGAGATGCCTTGTTTTCCAGGACAGTTCTCTCAGTACTCAGTTTAGTTGGTTAATAGTTTAATATGGTGTAACAAAAGGCAATTTGAGGTGTCTTCTAAAAGCAGATCTGAAGAGTCCCCAGCCTCCTGAAAACTTTCTTCAATGCAGAGTGGGCACAAACATTGATCTCAGAAACCCTTGCAGTGTGGCAGATTGGGTTATTTTGTCAGGAAGAAAATAAGGAAAAAGATTATTCATAAATGCTGACATTTATGAAGTAATTTACTTTTTCTAAAGCCAAAGAGTTTAGGGTGTCATCCTGAAGACATCATTAACAGTTTACAGAGGGTGAAGGTTTTGGTGTTCATGCTTAGCTGTAAAGAGCACATTTGAATTATGGGCAGTCATGAGGGCTATTCTTCATCAGATTCTCCACGTTCCAATCAGTTCATTCGACCTAAACATGGTCGAGAAAAGAACAAATTCTGGGCCAATTTCTTCATAGCTATATGTGTGCAAAAGACCTGCCAGGCAGCATGAGGTGCAGGATAGAGGCAGGCAACTGTTTCATTGATGGCTTTAAGAAGTTAGCTGCTGCCCCAAGGGCTCATTGAGTGGCAAGGTTCACAGCAACGTAAGCCTACACCTTCGACTTCCTCCTGTACTTGCCCTAGCTGGAGTTAAGTATGTTCAGTGTCACTCAGGCTATTTTGTGTCAGTGTGCATGTGGGTGGTATGTGCATTTGGTGTTGGGAGGGGGGAGGGTGATTGCCCATAATTCAGACTTAACCAGTACAAACAGGTAACTTCTAAGTTTCATTGCATTTAACTTTTAGCGAATCATGTAAAGACACACATAGCTTAGAACAAGAAACTACTTTTAGTATGAAAGTAAGCACCCACTATTGGAAATTCTGATGATAGGAACCCTTATTACAAGAAGAACTGGTAAAATTCCCTCTTCACCAAGACAAACAAGCAATAGCTGCATTTAATGAAATGCTTTCACTGTTATTAGAAACTCTGACTCAAATGCCAAGCATTGTCTGACTAGAGAAGTCACCCTTTCTCCAGAGTCGCACACAAAAAAAACCAATAGGTCATAATGTTCTTTTAGAACAACTACTGAATAAAGCACTATTTTGTATGGACATGATCAACACCCCCAGTCTGGGGGGAAACCTGTTATTAGTAATCTTTGTTATCTGCACACAGCAAATGGTCTCTTTCCTAGGTGTCTCTAGTAACAAGACCTATTTGCAAATATATGGGCACAAGAGCCAGGAAATCAGGCTGCAGCTGGTTGTCTCAGACATGATGATTTTGCCATGATTGGCTGGAAATTTAGCATCGCTGTCCTGCCATGAATTATCTCTCAGATGCAAGCTGAGGAATTTCAGCAACCATGTCGGTGGCAGTTCCAGGATGGCCTAAGGATGTGTACAGTACAACATGCTTTGAAGATGGACAGCAACATTGGCAGTTTGCTAACTTTTTAAAGTCCACCCTGCATGCGGGGTAGGCACAATTGGATGACAGTGACACTGGCAAGACTTGCCAGATCATGAATTAGTGTCTTTGTCTCCTCCAGGAGAACAATTTGGACCCCAAGATGACCTCCTGGTAGAGATGCAAGGCCAACCTTGGCCTGGTGCTCATTTCCATATCCATCCTGTTTATTTGCTGTCAGTCGATCAAGGTCATTCCAGATATGTACAAGGTCATCTGGTGCAGGCTGGGCCAGGAGGCCAAGACCACGTGTCCAACTCCCACGGCCATCAGATACATTATTGACCTGTCGCACTTGCTATTAGCCATCAACTCATCTGCCAACTTCATCATCTACACCTGGAGGGGTATGTCATCTGATGCACTGTAAGCTAGATCATGTCTTAGTGCACACTCCCAACCTCAAAATAGTTCCACTCCCAAAAAATAGTCCAACATGCAATGAAAACAATGATGCTCTTATTTTATTTTTTTTTTCTCAAAACTGATCTACTTTCTCCCAGCAGGTGAGAAATTTTGGGAGGTCTTGACAATCACGTTCGGACTGAACCAATGCATTTCAGGGTGTTCGAGCACCTATCAGCAGAACATTGAAGTGACTGAAGTGACCTCAGTGGCTGCATGCAAGAATATGCCCAATGGCAAGGAGAAGGTGCAGGAGCTCATCAGGAGCTTGCACAAGGAAGAAACACTGGTGTAACAGACTCATGACAAGCAAGAATGAAAAGAATGACCCTTGAGTGTTTGTTTCTGTCTTTGTTATATTTCTTTTCTTCAGAGAGTTGCTTCTGAGCTATGTTTTTATACGACTGATTCAACTATTAAGAAAGTGCAAGAAAAAAATTCCCTCCCCCCCAAAAAGTGAAAGTTAAAACAAGCTGTACATGACTTGCAATGGCAGGAAACCATGATAAGAAGTTGATGATAAACTCAGTATGGTAACGAGAAAAGCGGTGCATCATAACCTGACTACCCATGATGAGATTCCCCCCATCTCCCATTGTGCCTGATGTAGTGATGGATCCATGCTTAAAGCCAATCTTGTACAATGAGCCAAGTCTTGGGCCAGAGCTTCACTGGGTGTTCCAAATGCAGCTAGATGCCCTGCAAGAAACACATTGGGCCCTTCTGGGCCTCAGTCTAGCCTGAGGCTTTGGTGTCATACTACCAAAGTTCAATTGATTGTAACTAGAGGCCCCTGTTTGACCCCCCTCCCCCCCGGGGCCCGAGGCTAACGGCAAAGAATAAACCTGTGCCAGTTGGACAGATAGCCAAAACCTACTCTGGCAGTCCTTTTGTAACACATTACCTGGTGTCTGCACTTCCCATGCAGTGAGAGAGATCCAGATGAGAGAGGGGGTCCATGGTCTCCATTCCTGGCTTACACACTTTTTCCAGAGAGCTCTGACAACCTCAGTCAAATTAGGGAAAGTTAGGTTAGATTAGGGATAATTTTTGCAATAGCTGCTCTGGCGTAGAGATGTGCACAGGGCGGAAATTGCACTGCCAGAACAATCTGTTTGTTTTTTTCTGAGGCTCAACTTCGTCAGAGAGGAGACAGTTTTCTTTATAAATTTTTTTAAAATATTGGCAATTTAATGTGCGATCTTCTAAGGCAATCGAAAATTCAACATGAGTCTCAGACTAGCATGATGCTCAGTTACTTCAGGTCCCTCTTAGAAATGTGCAAAAGTTTAGGCCTTAGCTTAAAATCCATCACTATCCGAGGAGAGGAGTCAGTCTTGTTCTGGTTCTACCCATGTATTCGTAAGCATTTCCACTCTTCATGTGACTGCATGTGATCCCATCATTACTGCCTTGCTTGTTCAGTTGTGATGTTTGGGAAAGACTCACCGAACGAGTGAATGCAGGTTCGGTTGTTGAATGTACCTAAGTTATGACAAAGAGCCTTCAAATGGAGGATGAAGGTAATTGAAGTCAGCAATATTCATGAAAGCCCAATCGGAAGTTATAAATGTGATATAATCAAAGTTGGATTTTCCCCCAGAGCAGAAAGTGATGGTCATTTGGGCCAGAGTCTCCAGAGGTGATGGTTGGCGCCCTGCCTGACCACAGAAGTGATGCTGGTCAGTGAAGCCAGGATGTGGAATATCTATTCAGTCCAGAAGGATTGTGTCCTCTCTCTCTCTTTCTCCAGGCTGCACCTGGTCCCATTGATTTTATTTGAGGTTTTGCCAAATGATGTTTGCATGAGTGACTCAAGAAATCAAGATCCATCTTTGGGATTGGGGGAAATGTTGCAGAAAGCCTCAAATCTGTGGCTGTGACTTTTTAAATCTGGAGCTTTGTCGTGATCACACCATATCATTATTTAAGCTGGGGGAAAGTATGCCCACAAAATTTGAAGGAAGAAGATCTCACATGCTGAAATTGATGTCCAAAGTGATACTTCTTAACCATTCTAATGATGTTGGGTTCCTCTTCTTACCAAGGAGCACGGATGCAAGGCACATACTGTAAAAATTATTAATGATGGGCAGTGACAGCCTATTTTTTGACCTACATCTGCGGTCCCTTGAAGACGGAGCTGAAGTACAGGTGGTTCAGAAGTTTTCATTCTTACATATGGACAAGCAAGCCCTCTCAGTCTACCTGTGGTCAAAATTGACAGTCTCCACAGGACACTATCAACTTTTTAAAGCTTTTTGACATCCCTGAAAATGGCCGATGAAATAACTTTTGAGTTTCCAATGATATCATGCTCTCAAATACATATTCATACCCAAATTCATATAACATGAAACAGTGGTTAGTATAAATTTTAAGGTTGTGATTATCAGAATATTTCTTCATCTTTTTCCATACAGCCTTACATTAGCGCAATATGTGCCTGTCGGATGCCTCCATGGGGACATGGACTTTGTCCTTAAATGGCCCTGGGTGGGTGAGGTCTGGAGGGAGGTGTTCGCCTCAAGTGATCAAAAAAATTTGAAAATGCTTCCCAAAATGCACAACATTTCAATATTTTCGTCCGTCTGATAGGTGTTCAAATACTTTTGGAGGCAAGTGTAAGAAAGTTGGAACTGCAGCCAATTATGGCCGTCTACGTGTGATAAGCTCGTAGTTCTTTCCATTTTTCTACACAACTTATGGGCATCCCTATACCTTACAGTATTGCGTGCAAAAAAAGGCAGCATAACGCTGGCTGGACTGAAGGGTGAGGATGTGAGCAAGATCACTGTCTTCTCAGACACCAAGGACTTTCATGAGCCAAAGCACGTGAACAGACAAAACAAGAGGACAATCACCACATCTGCCAAGACCATAACCAAGGACAGGTTTGGCCAAGTTTGCCCAGAAGGCAATTCTTTGGTTTTGTGGTGACAGATGGGAAAGTGTTTCCTGGTCACTGGGTGGAGGGAATGCTGAAGAAGTAGGGCAACAAGCAGATCCAGACCAGAAAGGTGATTCCCATCCTGGACGGCATGGGCAAGCACAACGGGATCCAGAACAGCCCTCCCTGCCACATCTCTAAGATCATGCTGAGATACCTGGAGAGCAAGGGGTTTTGGTCAAAGAACATGTGGCCACCCAACTCATGCCCCCTGAACTCCCGGAACTGCCACAATAACATGGAGAAGCTGTCTCACTCAAGTAGGCCGCCATGACCATGGCCTACGTCAAGAAGACCTGCAGTAGGTTCAGGACCAAGTTTGAGGCTAACATCACCACCAACAGTGGCATGTTACGGAAGGGAACAATTCAACATGTCAACAAAATGCATCAGCGACAGTCGGGAAATCTGGACCTCGACACTGATCCACGGTCGAGCACGATCTGGACTCCAAGATTCGTTACTTCCGAGTCCAGTAATCTTTTCCGCATTCTCTCGCTCCGGAGGACGGGGACCCCCAGTCTAGAGCTTCGCAGACCAGGTCGCCGTCATCAGGAGTAGCAAACGTGGCAGTCCAGAGTGTTGTCCTCAGAAACAGCGAGAGGATGAGGCCTAGATTTCCCAACTGTCATCGATGCATTTTGTTGACATGTTGAAGAGTCACCCTCTCGCGCCCTGTCGCGCTTTCTTTGTCCTCTCACCGAACCTACCAACCTGTGGCCTGGACAATAGGGCAAATTTGGCATGCTTGTGCATGGCACCAACCTGCAAAAAGCTGCACAAAGGGAGACACAGGGTGACACTTTGACATGTAAACAAAACTCATTGACGACAGTTGGGAAATCTCGGTCTGGCCTGCCACATTTGCTCCTGCTGAGGCTGATCAGGTCCTCAAAGCTCCGGAGTCCGGACTGCCTTCTCCCTTCTCTCGCTACTGCTGGGGACGAT
>JAAUXU010102145.1_pt1 | contig 21995 bp, 19 predicted proteins | sample 7278151 | NCBI WGS metagenome assembly JAAUXU01 (sample SAMN14350113, study PRJNA611818) | marine sediment metagenome | isolation source: surface marine sediment (1.8m) | place: French Polynesia: Moorea | collected 2018-08 | reverse complement strand
GCCAATGGTTGGTTCTACCATGCCTCAAAGAACCAGTTTAATTACATTAAGGGTTGCCAAGTTATGGCCAATTTAATGGAAGCGACATGTAGCCTTAAACACACTGTATATTTCACTTTAATGCAGGAAAAAAGTGAGAACTAGGTTGGACTCAGTCAGACATTCAGCAGATTCTGGACAAGGCAAGTTATTTCCATAATCGGACTAGTTTATTCGGCCTTCAGCCTTATAATGACGAGTTAAACAGCTTAAACAGCTGAGAAAGAAAAAGGGCGGGAAAATCGTGCCAAAATCTAAGAGTATGGTAATTTTGTAAAAAAAAAAAAGATTATATGGGCCCACATCAAACTACGCACTGTAGTGGTATTTTTGGTTCACATACATTGCACGGTTGTGACGAGGCTTTGTTGCCATGGAGAGTAAAAAACTTTAGCTATCATTCGACAAAGCTGTTAGTTACTTCTGGCATCAACTTGGTCTGATTTCTGTACCGATTCCTGGTCTGAGTGTGCGGTTTGATGTTTGCCCACTGGTAAAATATTGATTGACAAGAAGTTTTTCGGAAAGTCGAGGGTTTTTTTACAGAAACTGAAACTGAACTATCGAATGTCGACTGCAAAGGGAAAGCTTCCAGGAGTTACAACGAGAAGGTAAGCTACAAATGCTCATTCAGTAATCAAGTACTAACACAAAAACTTTTTAATAACACGGGTCGCAATGAACCTAACAGTTTGAAGTGATCTTTCACATGGTTGGCCTTATCCTTCGTTTCAGTACTTGGTGGCTGAAAATGCCACTCTTAGTTTGTACCCACGCGCACTTTCCCACAGCTCCACGTTTCACCTTAGCAGGAAGCAAAAGCTTCTTCCCTTCCCTTGAGCACCGTCACTGAGGTGCTGTTATTGCACGCATTCGTCCATCCCTTCTGTTGGCTGCTTCAGTCGTTGTAAGGACAGAAAGCTAGGAGAGAGCTGAACTAACGACAATAGATACTTATCCATATTTTGTCCCAGTGTTTCAGATAAACAGCTTGAGAGTCAGAACAGTACTCTGCTCTGGATAATAGAAAAAGGCGGGTACAACAGCTCCTTCTCCGAAAAAAAAGTGACTGGGCTGTCTGCACATAGTGGTCTCCAAAAGTGATGGTCCTCCTACGCTGCGGTGAAAAATCGAGGGTACGCAGTATTTTTCTTTTTTTGATTCGAAACGCTGCAGTTGATATACAACTTTGTCCAAAGGCGAAGCAAATAACTTAAACTGCTGAGGCCGCTCAAGCTTTCCTATGGTGTAAGAAGTGTTCTTTTAGCTGCAATATCAAGAATGCAACAATTGTATGGTTTTTTTACCTTGGTCATCCTCATTCAAAGTATTTGTTCTCTCAAGTTTCTCCATACACAGCCGTTGTACCACTGAAAATCCCTAAAACGAACGTCTTGGGGACTTTTAAACATGTAATTACTTCGAACCCTTGATTTCCGCTAATCTACTGGGTGGCAATCGCTTTTGGAGGGCGGTGTATATCGCAGAAGCTGGGGCCACACATTCTTCTAAGATTTCCTCATTTTCTACCTTCAGACAAAAACATTCCTGCGTACACACATTTTCCTGAGCGTTCGGTGAAAAATCATCATAACTTATATTTTAAATTACTTTTGATTAAAACTTATGGGTCCTGAAAAGTTTTTTATCACAACCACAATGCACTGTTGCATGAAGATAGAGCCAGCTGGAGACAACTGCTGAGGTACAGTAGAACTTCGACGCATGAGAGGGGTCTTTTTCAAAATCATGAGCACTATCAACATCATCATGAGCAACACCAAGACACTTGGACTGCTAATTTTGATAATGGAGGGCTCGAAGGGCAGCACCCAGGAGACGGTGCCATGAGTGATTGAGTTGTCACCTTTTTGTGGTCTTCTCGTAATGAAATCAGCTGAACTTTCTGCGGGACTGTGCACCTCCTCCATCCTGGAGGGGGCACGCCCCGGACACTCCCCCAGACACGCTACGTGTCCCAGGCCTCAGGTTCGGTTGCCGGACTGGCAGAATCACTTCGTTGTGTGAGAACAAAGAAGAATGCAGTAGTGATTGAATTGAGAATTGAGCTTATCAAACTTCAGCTTCCCCCAAATGGCCTCGAGTCTTTGAGCTTGAGCTTCAAGCCTGGCTCATTCCATCACTGGAATGCAGAAAGAAAGGGAGAGCAAGGGAGCATGGACAAGACTAGACTTCCGAACATGAGGTTATGGGTAAGTAGTGTGCCCAGGGGAGGGTCCGGAGCGTGCGTCCTCCGCGGTCTTCAAGGAGGGTAGGTGCCCCCACAAAGTTTAAACTGATACCAACTTTAAAAACGAGCGAAAAGTGGTGCACTTTAGCACGGCACCGTCGAGGGTGAGCTGCACTTTGAGCGCTTTGCATCGAAATGGGCAATCACAAAGTTGCTTATGATACAGCCCTTGTGTCTTGGTGTCTCTGTGACCGATAGCACATACAAATTAGTGGACCAAAGACAGTAACAGCGTTTTCCCAAAAAAAATTGTCGGGTTGGATTCTGCTGCTGCCCCTAACCCTTTGTGACGCTCAAAAATCTCCCCCAAAATACACGGTCGTTCAAAATACAAGGTCGTTTCAGCCTAACGTACTGGTACATCGATATCACGAATACTGAGTGAGTGTTTGGGGTGTAACGTCTCACAGAAATTTCATTCCCATTTTGTAAATTTTAAAGAAAGTACCTTAAAACATCGACTTCCCCCATCTTTCTGCTACGTACGTATAGGACATAAGACCTTTGCACAATAAAGAGCGATACGAAGAATGCCCCGGGGACAAATCATCGTCCGTCGCTACTTTATTGCCTACAATAGTCAAGGTGGCTGCTCCCAACTTGGGAAAGCTTTTGGTACCTGTGCGTATACTTTACTTCGCCTATTGTACGTACACTGCCTGGGTGCTACTCGAAAGTCATTGAGAGAGGGAGGAAAGACGGAAAGTATGAGCGACATCGGTGTCCTCTCCAATAAAGGGAGGATGCTGATGATGGACGTGTCTCTATGTTTTAATGGTGGTGAAGGCGACACAGCGAGGGCGCCACGTGTGCTCTGCATTTCAGTGCGAGCCAAGAACGACATGCTGGAGTGTGTGATGAGAATCTCAGAGCCTCTCCTCGATCATGTGTGCAGCATTCTTACTCCTCCGCGGCAAAAATGAAATAGTCCTTCCTCTGCTTGAAGCCTGGACTTTTATGGGAAGCAGACACTCCCTGACCGGAATGACAAAGGACAGATTCGTGCACTCAGGAGGAAGCTTGCATTTTCATTCGGTCTGTTCTGAATGCATGGCCTGGAGTGAGTCATCTATTTACATACGCACACGTAGGCACACTATCGTGTAGTAGTGTACACTCATACGTCGCTTAATGGAGAACGTGCCACAGTTCTTCAGCTGTCTCCTCCTCCAAAAGAATGCAAACATTTAAATGAAAATGTATTTCCTTCAAGCAAAAGTAGACAAGGCTCCGTTAATGAAGATTCTGTCACGCTTGCACTCAATGTAGCTCATTTTGTTTGATCTTCCCTGCATTTTCTGAAAGGCAACGGTTTTTCTTCCCCTAAGTGCTTGAACTCAGCTCCTCATTGAAACTTTAATACAATGTTCGACGGCAATGGCTTTTTAATGGGCCTGGCTGAGTGATATCCACTTCATTCCGGATTGGCTTTGTAATTCAATTTGATTCAGTTTAGAAGTGAGCCCAAAAGTTTCGGGTAGGGATTCGTGCGGGCCCAGCTCATTTTGAAAATTCTCGGTCCAGCATTCAAGCCCATGAGCAAACCTTAATGGCCATCCTCGAAATGTTCGCATGTCACACGGCTGTTCAAAATAGTTTCACTTGCTCATTTTTTTTTTGCTTGAAAGGATTTGAAGGCTGCTTTAGTACCCTTGGCAGTTATCTCTAGTCCTGCATGATGTTAATGAGTGGTTTGTCTCTGAGACAAAAAATGGGCCATGTCCGTACACTCGCGCGCATGGCGAATCCCAATCCGGCTTCGCGGCTCGCACCCACTAGCAAGATCAGACCCCGACAAAAATTGATCCGTTCTTACATGCTAAAGCAGCACAAAACAAATTCTCACCCTTCTATTCGCTGCTTAAGCTTCTACTGTAGTACAATGGGATGGTGCCGCGGAGCCAGCGATGGGAGAAAGCGTGATACTTGCCTTTAGACTAAGTTACACTTATAGAGTCGACTGAAATGATGAGACAAGACTGATGAGTTGTTCCTTAATGTGTAATATCTAGAAAGCAAAGGATAAGCAAGGACAAACATGCGAGTTATCAAAACGATACGCGACCACCAGCTGGACTGGAGTTAAAGCTTGTAAAGTTAATGACTGCTAAGAGTGTGCCAACGGGACTACGCCGCTACCTTCTCGCTGCCATCATTGACCCAGTTCACCTTGACCATGTCGTCGGCGGTCAGGTCGGAGTCAGTCCACACGATCGATTGCAAGGTACCTAGTCCAAACGCTTGTCAGGAACGGAGAACCCCAGTCCACTCGCCCTCCGGGAACATAGATCGGTCAGCCAGAACGTCACGGCCACTCGGTAGGAAGCCCTCGGTTGGTACGAGAGCGTCTGTTGGGCACAGATATCCGGAAGCAAGTGAACGATTTTCTCTCCGGCGGCCAGCTCAGGTGATCACTAACACGTACAAAACCTTCCAGTCCATCCAAACGGGTTCCATAGCAAGGGTTCCACGCCGCTACGTACACTTAGGGAGAAGCACGCACCGCTTACACAGGCCAAATAATCTTGGACCACAGACTGGGTTTGGTTGAGCAGGACCTTGAGGCATTTCTGCCCACGCCCGCCTAATTCTGCTGAACCACACGACGGACTGGACTTGCTACACTATTGACTACGTAATGGCAGGCACAGTGCCAACGTCGTAAGTTTGGCATCTCTTCCTCAGGCTGCTTGTGCCCAGTTCCATTATATTTAGCACATCACATCACTGCATGTCCTGCACCAACTTACCTTTCCTTACGTTATGCAAAGAAAATAACAGCAAACCTGTGTGTCTCGTACCTTTGCCAAAGTACTCCTTGTTTTAGGTTTCGCCTCGAGCCCTTCAGCCACTTCCACAGAGTCGACCGACGCAGCTTTTGAGGCATTCAGAGCGGTTGCGCCATTTCCATAACATTCTGCTTTCCGTTTCACCTATGGGCGGAAGGAACAACCCAGTAAAAGTTTGTACATAAATTAATAACAAACGTATTTTTTTCCTATCATAGCTGCTCTCTTTTTTACATTGGGACTTGTGCATTGCTAAGGTGGGGAAAGTGCGGAAGTTGTCGAGGTTTACTGGATGCACTGGTACCAACTCCCACTTTGCGCCATGTCCTTACTGTACCTGTCAAAAATGAGAAAAAAGTTAGTGTAAATCCTTTTTTGCGGCTGCTTCTGAGACAGAAATGATTGATAAGTTAGGCATAACTTTAAAAGAAAGTTGGTTTTAACGAACAATATTTCTCAAAATGTCGTCTTTGGAAAAGCCCGGGTTTTCTTGTCAAATCAATCTTTAAGTGAACTAATCAAACCTTAGTGGCAACTCCGCTTAAGCCTTTAGCCGATTTTTTCGGCCAATTTGGCCTGTGTAGCCCGTCGTTAAACAGGTGGAACGAGATCATATCTTGCAGAACAGAGAGACACCGGGATGAGGTAGAAGTCCCCTCTCTCTGCACGTTAGTGTAGATTTCTCTGACTACCAAACGTGCTTGATCTGTAGGTAGGTCTGTCATTGAACTTCAAGCCCTGCCGAGCTTTTCTGAGTGTGCAAGGTAGTGGTGGGATTTTCAGCTGTAGTGAGGGGCCGTGAAAAGAACCATTGAATTTTCTGAAACTTAGGAGCTGAGCTAGCTGATGGGCCGACCGGCCCATATTATAATGAAAAGTACTGAATTTTTTAATTAAAGAGAAGTAGGTATTTAGCGCTATAGAACCAAATTGTCATATTTAAGCAGAAGAGAAAAACTGTTGGAAGCAGTGCTGAGCATATACCATCCATGTTAATTGACAACATATTTTTAATAGAATAATTGACAATGAAAGCTTCTCTTTGAGAAATATCCTGGTGCCCTCATCTCCCTCAAGGCCAGCAGCTGCTTGAGGTCTGCCACTTGTGCAGCTGTAGCTTTAGAGGATGTCTTTGCTTCTGACTTGGATTGCACACAAACACCTCCAATATTTTTCAGAAGTTGGCAACTCCAGGTAGGGCCGAACTTTAGGGGCCAACCCCCACTGAGCTGGCTCAGTCAAAAAGGGCCGAGTGAGCCAAAAATTTTGAAAAGTGCGGCCCTTTCGGCCCATCGGCCCATCGGCCCATGAGCTGTCCCACCACTAGTGGAAGGTTTTTCGTCCTCATCGATCTAGCCGGAGTTTTTCTTTGGCATAAATAATCTCTCATTTTTTTCCCTCTTTTTAATTTAATTGTGACATAAAATCAGTTAGTGATCAAGAAAGACCCTTGACTGAATGCAACTTCGATCTTTTGGGAACCGTCCAGATGTTCAAGGAGTCTGTGATATTGATGAAATTGGCTAAACGTCAACAAGATTTAGATTATCGGTACGTGCACTGGCATTCCGAAGAATTCGCAGTCCAGCAAATGTGCAAACGTTTCTCAGACTCCCCAACCCCACCTATCTACATGGACTTCACCACCCACCGACTAGTTCATTAGGGCCATCTGTTTCTACTGGTGTTCATAAGTATTTGCTCCTCTGTCCATTTGCATCATAACTTTCTTACTACTGCAGCAACACGAAGTCTATTTACATAATTGAAAAGCTCAAAGCCTTGGCAGTTTGGCATTTACTTCACTCTTAGACAATATCAATATTCCATTTTGAAGGCAGTGCTGGTAAACCATTTGCAGGTGCAGGTCTGACACGTCAGTTCAGTACAGTAGACAAAATGGCCGGCGCCACCTAAAATATTCAGTTTCATCCAAAGTACAGTAAATAAGTTCAGCTGCTATGGCTTCAAGCTCTCCATTTATGTAAACATATGTTGTGTAGCAGCAGCTTGGAGGAAGTTATGACACTGGAAACACGAGGGCAAACACTTATGAGCACTTGTGATGGCCCCGATGAATCCGGTGGTGGGTGAAGCCCATCTGGCAAAACAGGGAGGGGAGTCTGAGGCTTCCTTCCCTCCCTGGTCAGAACATTGTCTAAGTAAACAAGTCCAAGTCAACAGAGACATGGAAGTGTCGGTTCCTCTCTGAGGCCACCAAGGTCACGAGGCTCCAAAGAGCCAAGCTCCTTCTTGTAAGATTGAAATCTGGCACAGACAGCGCAGTATTTGGTCCGATAAGAAATTATTCTCTGTAGAACAAGCATAAGACCCCAAGAATGACTGTATCCTCGCCAAGGACATCAACAGCATCCCCTCTGGCTAGGAGGAGCCACTTCAGATGCCAGAAGACAGCCAGCATCATGGTGTGGATGGTCTGCTCAAGAACATGGATGTCATTGTCCCTCACGTTTCAAAATCAATCCCAAATGTTTCGTGGAGATTCTAGGCAGTGCTTACTTCTCCATGTCCAAGTCCATTTCAATGATCAGTCCTGGACACTCCAGCAAGAGGGAGAATCTAGTCATATATGGCCTTGACCTGCAAGCTCAATGTGTCAATCTCAAGGATCTCTGCTGCCATCCACGAAGATCTCAGGTGTGAGAACTAAGTCCTGAAGACCTATATGATGTTGTCAGGGGCCCTGAAGAGCAAAAGACTGGCCACGTCAGAGGCATTTCTCTCTTCCTTGAAGCATGATGTATTTGGCAGGATTAGATTCGTTTCTGATGAGAATCTTCAGCAGGGATGCCAAACTGAACAGGAGAAACAACTGATGGATTGCTTCCAACCCTGAGGATGTCCCCATTGTCAGCAGGACACAGTACCTGGTGTCAGTGCACGTCGTGGAGGTCATTTCCAGCAAGGGAGACATGATGCCGCCCCACTTCCTTGCCGAAGGAGAGGCAGTGACCAAAGAGGTTTACCTCAAGGTACTGAAGATCAAGGTCAAGCCCTGGATGGTTCCGGTTGCCGCTGGGAGACTCTATCTTCCAGCAAGATGGGGCCCCAGTCCATAACTCCCATTAGGCTATGAATTGCCTTTATCCCGTTGGAATTGGCTGGTTGGAAATATCGACATGTTCTGATCCAAACAAGAGGGTCACTAACAAACGTATTCACATCAGTGTCACCTCCTTGATGGCCTGCATTTGAGGATGCAGGAAACAACATGGGTAGGAAGCACCGGTGAGAGCCTGCTCTAAGTCATGGCCTCGTATCGAGGCTGTTGTCAATGCAGAAGGGAGTTGGATTGAGTGACGTGGTTGGATAAGGTGTCTGAGAGGTAGTCCTCAGGTATTTTTGAACTGTGATTGATACCTGACTGATTCCACTCATGAGTACGGAATTAAACTGAAAACCCTGTAAAGCAGGCCTATTTTCTTTTTAGTCAAATTTAGCAACTTTAACATCTTGCAGTCCCATTTGCTCTACAAGAATTTTTTGAGGTTCAGCCTTTGTCTCTGGCATATTGTGCTAAATCGCTTCATCAGTAACAACGGTTCTCAGAGCAGCAGTGGATGATCTCGATTCAGCAGATCAGTATAGATGCCAAAATTTGTGCGGACCAACTCAAAATGACCTTGCACAGTGAGGAAATCCTCATGGGAAGCGTTTAATCAATAAAAGAGCTACCTTTTCCAGTGCACATGGCTTCAGCCCTCACAAGTGAGTTTCTGTTAGATTCGAAGATCTTATAAGCGGATTCCATTGTATCATACGGATAAGTAGTAAAAGACTACTAGAAAGTGTACCAACACAGCTGTATCCTCGTCAAGTGAGCTTTGATCCTTAGTGCTTGTACTGCGTCTTCTCGAAGGGCTCCTTCATAAAGTGCTCCCAAATGAAAGACCCCGAACAACCTTGAAGGTCAAAGGCGACATGACTTTGTGCTGCTACCGCATTCATCCGCTCTAACATTGTTTGCAAAAATTGACTGGTCACTTCTACCTTCAATGTCAAACCTAGTTAATATGCGGCCACAGTTAGAGATTTGCGCATATCGAAAATAGAAAGCTCGGTCAAGGTGTGGCCCGAGTCCCTCAGCCCAAGTACTGTACTTAAAGAAAAATCTAATCCGAGCACCCAGGTACGATTGTACTCGGGCCGTTAAGCAGAAGTGCGAACCCAAAATAAGATGCCACTGACCTTCATTTTGTGATTGTCTTCTCTGACACGTAGCTTTTACAGATTGATTACGCATTTTTTTCCTCTGGAAACTACAGTACGCTACAGGTTAGCCAAAGCACTCTGTAAATATTTTGCGGACCACTGAATTCTCACAGCATAAGGGTATAACGCATCGACCACTCCGTACCTCCCCAAAATGAAAAATTTCTGGCTTCTGGCGAAAGTCTAAAACTGACATTTGGTGACCCTTTCTAAAGAACACATTTCCTCCCGATGAAAGTGAAAAAGGGGAGGGGGGATGGCAAAGCACAGCTCTAGTTTTCTCTATCGGTAGTGTTGATTGAAGAAGGAACCCATGAAGCCTGGCTTACGTGGACTTCCAAAAAGCACAGGTTCAGGCAGTCTGTCCTTTTCTCATTTGGAAGAACCTTGATGTTGCCAGCATTGGCCAAGAGTCAGAGGTCCCAACGAAACAGTTGGGGGGAAAGAAGTACCAGCCAAGAAAGAGATGGTGGATGACGGCAGTGCACAAGACGGCAAGGCCCAATAAAGAGTTCACTATACTATAACATACACTTACTAAACGGGATCCCGACTATCCGGATAGGTGGGCGATTGGGTTATTTTTCTTCAGAACGGTTTTTTTCAGAAAATCACCCAGCTGAAACGGGACCCAAAAGCATAATTTTTCCAAATAATCGGGGTTTTTTCCTCAGTCCCAGGTTACTATAATCCACTGAAAGTAGCAGCAAATAAGGTCAAATTTAGCTGCCACCAGGTCTTGCTTCGCTTTGAACTGTGATATGTTATATTGTATTGTGTGGTAGTTTCGTTCGTTATTATTTTGTCCTTTCTTTCGTTCTGAGCTACTGCTCTACCTCATGTACCAGCTGTAACCCTAGCGTGATGAGAGCAACTGGCTGGATCATTCTGGCGAGTTGACCAGATTGAATGCTTGTACTTTTGATCATGTACTCTGCCGAGAACAAAAGAAGAGTGTCATGCCCCGATCACTCGTGCACCGACACTCAACGCGGTAGCAACTTCCTCACCTTCGACGACTACTTCACCGACACCTTCACCCGTCTCTAACAGCCTCTATCCCGCCTCTTCGGGACCCGCTGGAAGGACGGAGACCTTCCAGCGACGACTGGATGGTGACTACGACGATGAAGCCATACTACGACCGGAATACGGTTAACTCTGCGCAAAGCAAGGTGACGGGGCAGGCACACGAGTAACTATAACTAGGAACTCAATTTAATGGTCCATCAAATGATCCACAGATTTAGTGTGTAAGTGTAGATGTAAACGTTTTTCTCACTCCATCCCGACCCTCTTTCCAGAATTATATTCAAGGTTAATTATTAAAGATGGCGTTCTCTCTCTGGTTTTACGCTTAATATTAAGGCGCGTTCTCTATACTCTCCACTCGAGTCCTGTGGCACGTAACCTAAGTCTACGGAGAATATACTACGCTCTAGGTAAGGGTGCCTTGTCCTGGTCGCTCTCCGTTAATCGTAAGGACAATGTCGAACAGTATAACCACTTTTGGTTGCCATGAGTATGGTCTATATGGGTGAGGTTTTCCAGCCTGGGCTAGATTGGGCTCAATTTAAAGTTGGTTGCAAGTTATTTCGTGATTTCTTCCGGCGTAGAAAAAAAAGATCTGAAGATCAATTCCTTTGATAAGTAACTGTTCATGCACATTGTGTTGAGCTGTTGTCGCCTCCACTCGATATCATGGGGCCCGTTTTAGCAAGATTAAAGTAAGCAGAAAGATTAAAGTCCATACCAATAGACACTACTGATGAGCTGGATGAGAGTCATTTCACGGAAGAGAATGGATTCTTAGAAACGAATCCCGATTTTCCCTGGACTTTGAGAAAAATCCGAAAGAAATCGATTCTTCGATCCATGATTCTTTGAATCTGCCCTAATGCAAACGTGGTGCGGACATCGTCAGTGCATGCAGAGAAATTTACTTCAGTGGAATGGACGAGTGGCAAGGCGTGAAGGAGATTCAGCAGCACTTTCATTTTCCAGTAAAACAAACACTGACCAAGAAATGAGCAGTTGCAACCCCTCAAATGAAGCAATTGCACTGAAATTGTCTTTTGAAATAACACTTTTTTAAGTGACTTACTCTAGGAAGTTCCTATGTGGGATTTTTTAAATGTCTGCCGTTAGCTCATGCCTTTTCAGAAACGAGACTGACTGCACTGGCATTGAACGGAGCAGCTACGCACTCCGAACTCGTCGTCAGATAGTGTTTTTGAAAGTTCTCGGAATGGTCACGTAAGCTTGTGCTTTGAAAGTAAAACGAGTTCAGCATTATTATGTCTTGCGCTGCCAGCAGATTCACTTGAAACTCGGAGCGCATATTTAAGCCAAATTGTACTCTATACAAGGGTCAAGGACTCGTTGGAAGCAGTTGCATTGATTGAAGAAATGCATTGCCGACTTGTCTGTTGATATGGCACACGCTCGCAGGTGTCCTCTGCTTCGTTCGAATAAGGCACTTGCTTCACTTAGAGTGAGAAGTTACTCTAAGAGCATTCTCAATTTAACTGGCAACATCTTACACTCCCCTGCGCTGGAATAAGAAAACTGCAACTGCACATGCGTCTTGACCAAAAAGAGTTGAATTTCCGACTTTTTTTCTCAAAGGAGAAAGTCTTTCTTACCTTATCAAAATCTGCAGAAAGTGGTCCCAGAGGATTCGTTTGCCAATTTCTCTTATAAAATTTGACATCTGCGTCCTTCTTCGCTGTGGTTAGACTGTGACAGCTCTCTTGATTTACGGCATGATTTCCAAAGTCTAAGGGATACTTTCCAGCTCTCTATTTTTTCTGCAGAGGAACCTTGATTCTATCACTTATAGGAGAACAGAAATGCCGCAATTTTGTCTATCCAGACCCAGCTATGGATTTGAGCACTCGGTTTGTGACGAAGTCGGAACACTCTAGGAAGGGATCCTCACCTTGAGTACTACCCGGTTTCCCCTTTGATCTTGCTGCAGTCGCTCTGCCTCCGTGGCCGCCATTTGCACTAATGCCATATTTTCTTCTCTCTCCACTTGGTCGCCTTTCTTCGGCGCAGACGAGGCTGCGGTTCGACGAAACACCGTCAAATTGGCTCTCTTTCTCAGACGCTGTCTGGTGTTGAGGAAAATCCTGATGTACACGATGATGATGATGACAAGAGGGATGTAGAAGCTGCCCATGGATGAGTAGATCACATAACCTCGCTCCTCTGTCAGCCTGGCAAAGCAGAGAAAAATGTTTCTTACGTTTTTAGTTCTGGAAGGTGCAAGAGAACGTGATCGTAAAAATATTATTTAATGGTGTCCTGACGTGGCAAAGTTTGATTTAAATAGAAAATAAAATTGGAGAACGGCAACCTCCTGTTGTCAAGTGGTCACCTAAAACTTGCACAAAACCCTCCTCTCTCAGAGAAGGCACTACAGTGGTCCACTGCAGTGGTGTCCGCACAATGGGGATCCGGATAGATGGGAAATTCGCGCAAGCTTGATAGTTGACTGCCACAACAGTCAAAGAAAAGACGGACTCAAAGGTGTCGAATTTCATGCCTTTCCAAACAACGCAAAAAGAAAGGATCAATGGGAAAAGGCAGTCAGTCAATCGGTGATCAGTGATGGTACATGTGGAGCAAAGGGTCCATGATGAGCAGCAGTGCCTCCAGTGCCTTGTACTTGCTTTGCTTTTTTAGTGCAGTTCTTGCTACGATGCGCAACCTCAAAGTCACGCAATGTCGTAAAAGGGGGCGCCCGAAAAAGGACTACCTCTATTGGTGAAAGATTTGAAAGGGAAGTTGCAAACTTCGAGGCACCAGAGTACGGTACTTATGTTTGATAATTCACTGATTGGTAAAAAAGCTGGTCACAAATTATGCTTCAAGTAAGCAAAACAAAGCATTGTAAGGACAACAGGGAAACAACAAGGTCTTTCCCCGTGGTCCATTCTCAGACAGGCAAGGCCGAAATCCAAATCCAAAATTATCCACTTTGAAGCCTCACGAGTCGCTTCAATAAGGTGTGTGCTTTGAGAATGTAGTATCATTTAAGGCAAAATCATTGTACAGCCTCTGATACTAACATAGGGTCTTACTTGGGGCTGTCCTCATGAACGGGAAGTCTAGCCTGGGTCCTGTACCCACCCAATTATGCGGACACCACAGTATAATAGACATTACTGAGGTCACTATCTTCTATCAACAGAACAAGTGATCCCACCATGGAAGTATTCAAATTTTTGAAAATATTTTTCCAAAAAAAACCCGGGCCAATCTCTTGTTACCTGCACGGCGTGTCCCACTCGAACCTCTCGGGCCAGTCATTCCAGCCCATGAGCGGCGGCGAGGAGATAAGGGCACTCAGCGCCCAGACGAAAGCGATCTTAGCGACCACGTGGCGCACGGATCGACTCTGTGCGTGCCTGATGGGGTCGTGGAGAGCTGAATGGCGGTCAAGCGCGATGGCACACAAGTTGAGGATGGACGCCGTGCAGCAGAGGATGTCGGCCGTGAGCCACATTTTGCAGAAGACGCCGCCGAACGGCCACCAGCCGAGGACCTGAGTATACGTACATATGCTGGCAGCTCGTTCGAAAACGCACTCTTTTGGGGAAAATGATAATTTTCGGGCATGGGTCTTTGGCCTTTGGCCAAAATATTTAGATTGTACTAAATTTTTTGTTCGTTAGGGCCATATACAATTTTAACTCAAAGATTTATGTCACAATGTATGTAGTAAGAGTAGCGCACACTTCTTTAACTTTTGACTGGATTGAACTACAAAAGTGGTTCACCCCTCTATGAAAAGCTAAAAATCTTCTTTTAAACTAACTCGCACTTTTCCTCTAGGACCACTCTGCTTTTCACAGTGCAGTCAAGTTCTATAAAATCAACTTTTCAAAAGTAGTGAAGTTTGCATCTTTGGGTTAAAAGTGCTCGTAGTAAACAGTTAGTGAAATCTTAATATTTTGACCAAAGGCCCATTTCCCCACAAGAAGCAGCGAAATTGAAATTTTCCAACTGGCCTAGCATGCAGTGAAGCACAGGGTCCAACAACTGCATCATGTCACTGGACAGCGGCACTAGGCGAAGAAGGGGGCCAGCACTGCAGTCAATGGCTTCTGGAAGTCTCCGGAGGTTGTGGTCAATCCCAAAGGTGGCCAGACAGAAGCAATCAGGAATAATTCTAATCAATGAGACATTGGTCTCCCCATGCACTCGTCTGGATTCTGGAAGCAGTTTTCCATATGACACAATTCAGTTACGTACAGGGGTGACCTTCACTATACATGTATGTATCTTCGTATCTAGGGCATCTGGAGGCCATCGTTGAGGCAGAAGGAAGCCACGTCGAGGCCTCAATTGTCAGTCACATGGTTTCTTTAGAAAATATGTTATAACAAGAGCTAGGGAAGTAAACGTTGATGCTAATTTGCATCTTGACGAAGTTGGGAGGATACTTGAGCTTTGCGAGTTATCGAGCTTAAAGGGAAGCTGTAAACTTTAGGAAAACATAGAGAGCCTGCGAAGTGCAGTTTGTTCGGGCCTAGATGCAGCCAGAAAAATGTGCCAATTTTGTGTGTGTCACTACGTGTGCGGATGTACGAGATGATGCGAGATTGAGTACTGACTGATCGTTCGTTGTGACGCCGTCTCTAGACGGCACTTGCTTAAGAACGTTTGAACCGTACAGACCCGTGCATCGGTGCGACGATCAGTGCTACGATCTGACGAACGATCTGACCCTCTCCGTGACAAGAGACCCCCCTCCGACGACATCCCTGGACACTACGAACTGTTACGTGAGCTGTACTAAGAAGATGAAGGTCAGAGAGATCCATGCGTTGTATCGCACGAACGGTTGAAAATGATCCCAATTTGTCTATGTCTCGTGTTCGTATCATGTCTAGAATCCTAGTATTATATCTGAAGCATTGCTTTAACACTCCAGCTTTCAGTTCCTGGCTCTATGGTCGACGTGGTAGCCTTTTAAGCCATAGCTCTTAAGCTACAGGTATAGTTCATGCTTTCGTTTCCAGCTCCTGGTCGAAGTCCGAGCACGCTACTCGAGCCCAGCGGCCGTGCCCGTCCTGATCTTATAAGAGAACTAATACTGCTTTGAGTTTCAGATTGTCTCGGTCAAGTAGTGACGGCCGACCCAGAGTATTTCGTAGAGACAGTGTGAGTGACCTTCTGACCATCCAACCCTATTTGTTTGAGGGGCTCGGTCAACCCTTTTCTTCTTGGATTCTACAATACATTTTTCGGGACTTCCAAGAAACCCCCAAGTCCTTCCTCTGGACTTCATGGACAGTGTTGGGACCCTGGGCCAAGAGCCTGCAGCACCTGATGGGGTTATCTCCAGTTCGTGAACCTGATGCAGACGATATTTCCCCATGGTACCGACTATTTTCCTCAGTGTCCTTGGTTTCTTGTGTTCCCCAGCTCACCATTGCACTTTGAGATCTCATGGGGCATCAAGACCGAGCTTTTTGGCTTCCAGGGCTGTCTTGAGGGTGATGATGAACTCACGACTGTCGTCATTCACCATTTTTTCCCCGCAAATCCAGTACAGGGTGGGCAAGACTTAGCTGCATCGTGAAAAGATGCTACTTACATATAAGAACAGCACATACAAGGTGATGGCGGTAAATTGTCGTTTTTCACAAATAATTTCATTTGATAACTTTTTGGTGACAAAGTAACAAGAAAATAACATTTTAACATCACTGTCACACAGTACCCTTATCAAACTCTTTTCACTCAAAGTAGTTCCCCTTCACTCTGATCAACGCCTCCAGATGAGAGCGAAACCTGCTGCAGGCGCTTGCGATGACAGTGGTCTTAAGTGAGGCCATGTTCTCTGTGACTGAGGCCATCAGCGACTCACAATTGCAGTGGTAGGTAGCATTGACCCTACACTCCAATTCGCCCCAGAAATAGTAATCGCATGGGTTTAGGTCTGACAATGACGGTGGCCTACATGTTTTATGGCCAAAATTTTCCCTTGGTGCCAAGGTTGCTGTTGAGCCAGCTCTGAACCACATTGGAGGTGTGTTCCGGGGTGCCGTTTTTCTGGAACACGAACGACCTCTCGGCGGCCACCTCCACCATCCAGGGGACAGTCTTGGTCTTGAGCACCTCCAGGTACACCTCCTTCATGACTTTCCTTGCTGCTGAAAAAATGTGGAGGCATGATGTCGCCGTTGCTGGAAATGACAGTGAGAACCATTACGGAGGCTGGGAACTTTGTCCTCTGCACAACAGGGATGTCCTCAGGATCATGAGCAAGCCAGCGGTCGTTCTGCCTGTTCATGCAGCGATCAACGATGGTTTTTTTCTGACCAGAGAAAAACTGCAGGGAGCAGCCCTTCTTCAGGGCGGTAAGGAGCTTCTTGGAGAACTCTATGCACTTCTCCTTCATGGATTCTTTAAGGAGCTGTCTTACCTTTAACTTGTATGTGTTGTACCTGAGATCCTCATGAACTGTTCTCCACATTGTTTTGCAATTGACCTTGAACTCCCTGGAAAGCTCTCTCATGTTCTTAAAGGCATCGTCCTTAATTGCGGCGTCAACCTTGACTATGAAGTTGGGCGTCCTCTTCATGTCTGACCTCGGGGCATGGGCCTTCCTCTTGGGAGTGATGTTCTTCTTCTCGTCTTCCTCCCAAAACCTCTTGGAGACCTGCTGGATGGTCCACTTTTGGATGAAACCACCAAAGAAGTCGAAAATCTCCTTGTTTGTTCTGTCAACATGCAAGCTGCCTAGGATGCAAGTCCTCTTCATCTCTGTGAAGTCCGTGTTGATGCTTGGTTTGAAATTTCAACTGGGCGCGAAGGAGTGATGTTGGAAGCATATGTGTAAACAAAAATCATGTAATATCGATCAACAGTTTAGGAGAAACAGGCACTCAAAGTTCGACAAAAGACAATTTACTGCCATCACGCTGTACAAATGGAACCACAAACAGCACACACAGAACTAGGGAGACTTTGCACTGACGACACTGTGGTGCTTTCTTCGGAACAATCAATTTATGTGCGTATATATAAACCCTTTTAAAAGCAGTCACGGAAGTGACAGCTTAAGCATATCTGTTTTATACCCAGAAATTATTGATTACATAACAAAGCAGAATTTGTCACTCCAACCGAGCAGAAATGGTGTCTCTCACTAGTTGTTCGGCACAAGAGCAAAGTTATTCTGAAGTGAAACATGGGCGGCTTTCAAATTCGACTTCAAGGCACCAAACAATGACAACTTTCGATCTGACTCGAATCACATTTTTATCGCCAAAGCGGTCTATATGTCAGAAATCGACGGATTTGACACACGCGCACAGACTCATGCAGCCCATTTCAAGCCGTTTCATAACCGTTATTCGCACTACGCAGCGCCAAAGGAAATATTTTCTATGTTCTTTCGTAGTTTGTACTGTTCCCTTTTTAACTGATTTCTTGCACATTTGTGTGGTAAATTCTTTGTTACAGTATTACCCGTCAGCAAACACAAATCTTATAACGGAGTTTTGTCTACTGGACCTGTCCAATGCCTGCACTTTTACTCTGCTCCACGCGGTTCCTCCACAAGTGTGGACAGCAAGGAAAAGCTGAAATCTTTGTAATTTGAAAGATTTCAGTTTTATTTTAATTTCTCACATTTTCTTAGTGTTCTCCTAAGCATTGCGTGCTACTGAGTCCCCGGTTAATAAAATGGTATCAGTGCAATTCTGTGTGTACATACGGGTGTACACAGGGAGAGAGTGAGCTGGTGATTACTTTGTGTATTGTATCGTTATACTTTTGTTCTTTTGTTCTGTTCCACCGTGTAGTTCTGTGTTCTATTTGTAAGTTCTCTTATAAGTTGCATGTTCTATGTACTCTGTACCCCAGTCTGAAAGTTACTGGTTGGTGATTCGAGTGAATCTGCTTGATTGAGCTCGTGTACTCTTTGAAACAACACAAAAAAGTGGCGTTGCGCATGCTTGCGCATTCGGGGAGGGGTCAACTGGTGCCCCAGGGTAGGTCAAATGGAGAGGGAGGGGGGAGCCGGGGTGTGTGTCTTGAGCCCCCCTATGAAAATTTCAGCCAAATTGATCGGCCGCATGAAAATTCGTGAGTAGAGAATTTGTCCAGGTGATTTTCGTCTGGGATGTATTCGTCACTTACCGACTGGTCAGGACTCAATGCGTCCGTATGCTTTATTGGTCAGGTACTTGCCAGTTGCGAAACTTATCGGTCAGTGGAAAGCTGATCCAGGATGTACTGCTGGTTGAAGATGGAGCACTATTCAGGTGTACTGGTCAGATCAAACGATTGTGGCTTCTTCGGACGTCCAACTTTCTTTGCTGAGGGAAACGTAGTCATCGTCTCTTCCTCCAAGTGTTTTGTGAGGTGATGGTGTATGCCGTGGACAATTTGTGGGGATCTTTCCCAAGAGCAGAAGTTGAGGCAAAAGGAATGGCAAAGACACCGTAATCAGAATCATTTGCCTGCACCTTAACTTCAGGAAATATGACATTCCTTGGTCCCCCATAAAAATGTTAGAGTTCTGCTTTCGAATCATCAGGCGATTGAGATGGCAATGTACGTATTGCCAGATCTTTGCTTTACAGTCGAGTTTTTCTCACTGGAGCTGGGTTTTGTAAGGATCGCTGTAAAACAGTGTATTTATTTCCCATGGAATGAAGTATAACGTTAATTTCAGGGAAATGTGGTATATTTCTCAGCAATGCTGATAGGGACCTCAGAAAAAATTAAATTGTAGAATGTGAACAAAAGCAATGAGGGGAATTTGTAGTTACAAAAATGGCCAAGAACCAAATGAGCGGCAATGAGATCCCCAGGGAGTTGACTCCTCAAGAGTGGCGGAGTGTACCAGAAGGCCTGGTCAGACTTCCTGGCATTCCACAAAACTTGGGCAAGTGACAACATGGCCATCAAGCAAAGCGACAATGGCACAATGAGCAAGCAAAGCAATGTTACTGTGATGACCGAGCAAAGCAACACCACAAGCATCAAACATAGAAATGACAGTGCAACAAGCATGCAAAGCAATGACGTCACGATGAAGGAACAAAGTGATGAAAAGAAGCAAGAGAAGTGATGGCATCACAGCAACTCTGATCTCAAGTCCCGGTGACAGTGAACCCAGCGAGGACAACTATATAACATACTTCCATCACCTGAAGACAGATCGTGACTTCAAGGCCTCTAGTTTGTGATCACGTTGAACAACTCTCAAAAGGAGTTCTTTGGCAACAAGCTTCAGAAGTGGCCATGGCTGAGTATTTTGCTGAGTCTAGCCATGAAAGGAAGACTGCTAAGATGTTCTCCAAGGAGCAAGTCTTCCACATTCCAGCTGTGTACCCAATCCCCTGAAGTAGTAAGTCTAGTGGATTTTGCAGGAGTGTGCTATTGGACTCGCATTCTGTGACCTGAGGTTTGTGAAGCTGAAGTCCCCGAAGTATGGGAGCTTGTTGACTGGTGACAAAGGTGTTTCGATGGTTTATGGCCAGGCGAAACAGCATGAGGATGAGAAGAAGAATCGATTCTTGGTTCCATTCAATCAAAACCACCCTCTCATGTGTTTTGCATGTAGAGTAATGGATTACCGGCACCTCCTGGATAGGTCTCTTCTTGTCATCTGCAAGGATGATGACGTCTTCCACAGGTCTATGAGGTCAGGCTACAGTTCTCAGGTGATGGGGAAGAACAAGCTTGCTGGAATCAGGAAGGATGTTGCGACGGAACCGGGCTTGGAGGAGGCAGAAAGCTTCACAAGTCATCACTTCCATCGTACATCAGCAACTGAGGCATTGAATTGCAAAGCAACAAGCGTGGGCTTGAACAACCACTTCGGCTTGGTTCAAGAGTCAACTACACGAAAGTATGTTGATGAGATGAAGGAGCAGTCACGAAAAATGGCTCATCTGCTGCCATTGCTGTCCTCAAGCATATATTGCTCGCATGTCAAATGCTTCCACACGGTCATATATGTCGGTTGTGTACCAATGCATACATACAGTCCCTTGGTGTACAGGTTTTCTGCAGGCATGACTTCACCTCACAAGCTGTACTGAAGTATGTTGAGGCGGAATTTTGATGTGGAACACATACACCCTGGTAAATCCAAATCGATCACTTTGCTCAAATTTAAACTACCAGTGCCTCTAGCTGGCACATGTGCAATTTCAGAGCCTAAGTTTAGAACTAAAGTTTAGAAACTAAGTTTAGAACTGAGCTCCCCGTCAAAATGAGCCCGAAGTTGAACATCTTGGACATGGAGGCGAACCAGAGGCTGCAGATCCCGATGCTGTTGGATGCAGGACAGACCCCAGCGCAGATAAAATGCCAGCTTGGCAAATCCTACTTGACGATACACCACCTGTGACAGCACCAGTTGACAGAGAGAAGCCCCAGAGACCCTGTCAGGACCAAGAGGATACCTGAGCTGGCCACGGCTGTAGCGCAGGAGGTGGAGGCAAACCCGCACCAGATGATAAGGCAGCTGGCACGTGACCACGGCATTTCCCATCCAACCATGCCTCAGGAACTGCTTGACCAAGGCCTTAGCAGCTACACCAGGCCTCGCCGACACGCCATAAGTGCCGGTGCAGAAGTGTGCCGACTGGAGAGGGTGAGGGAGATTTTGGGCACTCTCCAGCACCAAGATCAAAACAAGACCATCCTCTTCAGTAATGAGAAGTTCTTCACCCTGGCATCATACTCAAACCGGTGCAATGACCAGATATGGTGCCAGGGTGAGCTCAACACTGCACCAGATGACTTGCGTCATGTCCAGGTGCGCCAAAGGGAGCCAGGTGCCGCCTGGCGCAACCTGGGCACTGACTTTGTCAGGAGGTGCACCAATGGCTTCATCCCCAGGCTCAGGAGGGTGGTCACGGCCAAGGGCGGCAGAATCGAGTGAGAGATATGCCAAAGTGATGATAAGAGTCTTCTCTATAAGTCTTATTTTATAAAAATATAACAAATATTGTGCCAGTTTGGCGCAAAAGTTCCATTTGTGCCAGCGCATCATTTTGAGGTGATCGATTAGGATTTCCCACCGTGTAGATGTGATACTTGGGCACAATGTGGAACACAGAGGTTCAATATCAAGGCTGCCCATTTTGGTGCAACAATGTTCAAAATGAGACCAACTTGCAAGGGTAGCATGCCAAAGAGGCTGGAAATTTGGCTTTTTCAGGGGGCAAACATTGATGGATTTGTCTGAATTATTCATGGGACAATCCTAGTCCCCAGGTCCATCATTTCCAGGGGGATTGTGCACACGCGCTCGCGCATGCGCAGTGTGAGTTGAATTCATTCTTACTGTACAGTCTTGTTGAATGCATGTTCTACTGTAAGTTCGATGGATCGTACTATGATAAGGTGATCTGGACTGGACTGTGCTCGTGTACTTTGATGAAAAGGGTCTGAGTACTCGAATGTCTCGTGTCTCATCACCTCGCGAACCTGCCACTCGTTCGAAGGCATCCGAGCCATCAACTTCGTGGTCGTCTTCTACACGTGCCAGCACAACATTCTGGGGTCCGGCGGCGGACGCGGATCGTTCTTGACGGACGGGCTTCAAGGGAAGTGTTTCGGGCCATTACCAGCGTTGCGTGGACGTGGTTTGAGGAGGCCAACGGACTGGACAACTTCTACATGATGGACAGGACGTGGAG
>JAAUXU010130271.1_pt1 | contig 21998 bp, 15 predicted proteins | sample 7278151 | NCBI WGS metagenome assembly JAAUXU01 (sample SAMN14350113, study PRJNA611818) | marine sediment metagenome | isolation source: surface marine sediment (1.8m) | place: French Polynesia: Moorea | collected 2018-08 | reverse complement strand
CCCTCCCCCCGATGAGAAAGTTGCAAATACAATGCAAATTTCTCGTCAGTTTCCCCCCTGTTAACATCTCTTTCATTGGCGGCGGCGGCGGCGGCCGCCGCCGCCGAGTGTTGATTAACAATCACTTAATTTTGGCAGCTGCCTTTTTATTTCTTCCTCTTCTTCTGCTTATCAGTGGTCACTACCTGGTCACAGCTGTGACCACCTTCTTAGCCCACCTTTGTGGCAGCAGCAACCGCAGCAAGCAGCAGCCAGCGGCCTACCTGTGCGAACGCCGCCTCCGCCTCCGCCGCCGCCAGGTTGTTTTTACCTGCGGCCCCTAAGGCGGCTTTGGCGTACACAGGCAATTCCTTTCTCCAGTTTGGCATGAAATCTGTGCCACTTCCAATCTCTTGGCTGCTTGGAGAGGGGAAAAAAGATCCCTCGATATCTTGTGGTATCAGTTTGCTTTTGTGTCACTGATAAAAGTCCGAGTGGGGAAGACAACAACAAGCAAGTCTGTTACATTTTACCGTGTCTGTTTCAAAAAGTTGCTGACACGGTCATGTTTTGACGTTTTGCTCATTGGTGGCATCTCGAGTCGGTGGTGAAAGTGCCCAAGAGGAGTAAAGCTTGTAAGAAGCTCTTCAATCGTCACAACTTCTCTTCACACATTTGTAAAACTTGCTGCTCAAGTCACTTTCGCAGAGAAGTCCGAGTGCTCCAGTGGCGCCAACTCAGCGGCCTTCCCATACTTATTCAAGAATGTTTTTTCTTAGTTGAAGGCTCATTTTGGTGTGGCAAAGTGCTGCTTGTGCAGGGCCAAGTTGTACACTTGGTGCTGGAGGAAGTCCTTGGGAGAAACGAAGCATTCGCAGTTGCCGCTGCCGCTGCCGCGATCGACCCTTTTCTCCGCTTTCCTCCCTCCGCCTGTTTTCGCCTCGCTGGAGAACCCGCTTACAGTTCCGGTCGCATAACAGTCAGCGACCTCAACTTCATGATCTTGGCGGAGGAGACAACTGTTCTCTCCCCCCTCCCCCCCCCCCCTCGTCCCCGTGTGCACACACGCACTGTAGAAGACAGTGACTCCCTCGTAGCCGCCGTCCGGGGACGCTTTCGTGGCTTCCACGACTCTTAGTTCCAGCTTTGCCGTTGCACTCGCTCCTCGAGGGCGAGAGAGAAAGGAAGGGGAGGGGGTGGATTGCTGCTAGATGCCGGGTCCGTACACACACGCGTACAAACGCACGCAAACACGCACGCAGACACACACACACACACAGCTAGAGAGCGAGAGAGAGAAGAGCCTGCTATTGATTTTGTGTTGGCCGCTGTAGATATCTGGCTCACGGCAGTCGAGGAGAGCAGGAAGGGGAAGGGAGGGGGTGGGGAGGAGGAAGCAGAAGCCACAAGAGAGACGCTTATTTCTACATTTTTGCATTACACTTTGCATTACTTACACAACATTATTACGTGGCAGACTTCTGATAACATTTCATACGGGTCTCTTCTTTTTCTTGTCTCACTGTGCAGTTGTTACAACACACATGTGTTCAAAGTCGTCGGGTAAACAGCGCTGCTTTTTGGTGTTTTAAGTGTCTATAGTGAAGTTGCGACGATTGCTGTTGAACAAAGATAGAAAAAAAAGTTATGGTTAAGCTTTGATCAGACGGACTAAGATGAAGAATTCCAGAAGTAGTGAGGAGGCCAGTGAAGATGATGACGAAGAAAATGAAGACTTGGAGGGCAACAACAATCACAGTCCTAACAGCAGCGAAGATGAAGACTCTTCTGCGCCCTCTTTGTCGTTGGGGTTGTCGACGTTGTCGTCGTCGCCCTCTTCTTCGTCCTCGTCGTCCTCGAGCGAATCGGAAGACTCGTCGGCTTCCACTGAAAAGTCTTCCTCCAGCGCCAAGAGAAAGGGCAGGAAGAATGCCTGGAGCTACCGGAAGAGGAGGATGTCGGCAACAGGGGCGCGACCCAGGGGAAGCGCTCAGCAAGAGAACATGTCAAGAGTGTATCGCGACCAAAAGAGACTCAGCTCCTCGACCTCCAGCTCGTCGTCATCGTCATCATCGTCGTCAACGTCGTCTGATAGATCGTCAGCCTCTGATGTGTCCAACTACTCTTCAGGAGATGAGGGTCCCAGCTTTGGCGATGACGTCAATTCAAATATTGGCTCTGCTGGAAATATTCCCAAAGTCGTAGTAAGCAAGGGAAAGCTGAGAGCAGTCCAGAAGCAATCCGAACCATCTCCGGAGTTCCTTGGAACTCGCTCTTGGACGAGGCAGGCAAAGATTAACTCCACGAAATTCTCCCGGACCAATGGAAACAACAACAACATTCCAAATGGCAAAGGCAGCTCCACTTATTCGAAATGCAAGAGGAAGATTGAATCTACCGACGACAGAAAAGCTATTTTATATGGCTTCTACCACAACAATCCGTATCCATCCAAGCGTGACTTTGCCCAGCTCCAGAAGAAGACTGGCATGTCACCAAAGAGCCTTCTGTACTGGTTTTCCAACAGGAGGAGGAGAGATGATATAGCTGTAAAGAGGACGCCTAAAGGAAACATTGACAGGAATGACGAAGATGCCAAAAGAGAGCAAGAAGTCCTAGATGTGAAGAGAAGACTGGCGGAGATCAGAGCTAAGAAGAGCGCAAAAAGACCACAGTCAAGTAAAAGGTGCGCCAAACTTGTAGAAAACAGCGCCGATCGAGAGCCTGCCAAAAGAGGCCGTCCAAGAATCTCCTTTCCCGCCAAGAACCCCAAGAAAATCTTGCTAGAGTTCTACCAGTCCAATCCCAATCCTTCCAAGAGTCAGCTCCAGGATCTGGAGAAGGTGACGGGATTGCCAAGGAAGAAGATTCGCGACTTCATCTCCTACCGACGCAGGAGAGACTTGAAATCTCATCAGAGTACTAACGACGTACAAGACGACCAAAAAGAAGACCATGGCATTCCTGAAGATAGGGTTAGCGGCGTCATCGGTTCAGTCAAGGATTTTTCCTGCCTTGTGTGCAGGACCTACCGTACTGACAAACGACCGAACCTCCTGCGCCACTTGCGCAAGGTCCACAGCCAGAAGCCAAAGGTGTGCAAAAGGTGCTTGTTCGTCTTCGATAAGGCCGCCTACCGATCGCACCCGTGCTTCTTGCGCAGCATCCAGAAGCAGGCCAAGCCCAAGGAGATTAGTGCCGAGCAAAAGCATGAACAGAAGCGCTACAGAGAGCTACTTAAGAACTTCGCCGTTGAGGACAGTATGCCCAAGAGCGGCAAGGGTTTCTTCGAGAGGAACGGCAAGCTCGAAGTCTTCATGGTGAACCACAGCCAGTACAAGGCAGTACAAAGGTTCATCTGGGGCGACACCAGCATTTCGGTGAGGGTGGTGGAGAAAGAGATGAGAATTACAGTAGTCATATTACCTATGAATGAGTAACTTTTTCTTTACACAACAGCTCTCTAACCATTCTTTCTATTTGTACACTTTACACAAACCTGTTTACTCTTTCAGCGTCCTACACCTGCGCCCATATGTTGCGAGTGTCTGGGCACCGCCCGGTCGAACCCAAATGGCGAACCCGAGGATCTGATCTCCGACCCGAACTGCGGGACCTCTGTGCACCCGTCGTGCCGGGTGTACCCAGACGACCTGGTCAGGCACTTCAAGGAGGTCGGCTGGACTTGTGACGACTGCAAAGTCTGCCTCGTGTGCGGGCAGACGCAGACCAAGGTTGGAAAACTCTGTGCGACGTCGATTGTGCCGCAATAATACGTATCATATGTTCGTGTAGGAGGATCTGATCATCTGTGAATACTGTGATGAAGGCGTGCACTACTCCTGTCTGTCGCCGCCGCCCGAGAAGCGGCCTAAGGTGTGGGATTGCGACGACTGTTTGGTCGCCAGGGGGAAGAAGCCGAACAACAACATTAAAAAGAGGAACCCGGGCTTGGAAGACGGCGTCGCCGGACATCAATATATTGTGCCAAAAATCGCCACCAGGTAAACTGCACATAGATTCTTCAGGATGAGATGAAACTACGCTGTAAATTGTGCGTTTCTGCACGCTTTTGGCACTAAGGCTTATACAAACGCTTAAGGGCAACCAAGGGACATGTGCAAGAAATAATGTTACGTATAGGATACATAAAATATCCATTTCTCTCCTCCTTTTTCGCTATTTTTATTAACACTATCTCTTTTACGAACACTGCACCCAAATTTAGAATTTAGGTCGGTAACATTCAATGATATGAGTATCTTTTCACGCCCTGTAGCTGGTTCCAAGAACCTTTCTTTCTTTACTTTTGGGAATGGAGAAAAGTCGTGGCAATTGCCTCGAAAGTCGAAAGTCTTCTAGTCTTGTGGAAGTCGACGATCCGTTTGCACTGCTTTGGCACTTCTCTGTTTACTTTTGTTATGTGTTTGGTCCTTTGTCTACGTAAAAGTGTTATTCCTCTTCCGTTTGGATATGCCCATACTTTCTAGTAGAGTGGTGGAGACTATTGTGGAAGAAAAGGAATCACCAGCAGCCACCTCCCGACTAACTTAGGAAGTTGCACCGGCAAATGTGCAAATTCCCATGCAGATCTGCACCCATTGCGTTCATGCGTCATCCGGCAATGTTCTTCTATGAAGTATGCGCGACATATTGCTTTCTTAAGTCGACTATGGACTGCTATCCAGACTCGTCGGATATAGGACGGTACAGTACGCCTAAAAAAGGAAGAAAGTGAAAGGAAAGAAATGGGGCACAACTGGGCCTAATGTAGGGAAAGCTTCCATCCTCGGAAGAAGACTGTGGTGACCTTTTACATTCACTTCCTCTATAACTGTGTCTGCCTCCACCCATGAATAGTGTAAATTGTTATTGTTGCCAGATAAGCTTATGAAAAGTTGAGCAACACCCAGGGAATGGTTGAATTAAAGGTATTTCCACCATCCACCATTGATAACGACGTCAAGTTTCAGTCTTGTGGCATGACCTGCAAAAATGCTAAGCTGGTTTGGCCTTGAAAAATAGATTTATCCTTGTTCGTGCTCTTCCTTTTTTTGGCCCTGGTCGCCTGTCGGTTGGGCCCAGGGTAGGGCTTTCTAAGGCTTTCTAGATGCAGCTACGCAATTCCCTTTTCCTTTGCAGCCTGAACAGCTTTCTGGCGGCGGACGTGAAGAGGGAGCCCCCGGGTTCCGGGCCGCCGCCGCAGCAGCAGCCGCCCTCGGGGTCGACGCCCGGGCTGCCGCAGCATCATGCACTCCTCTCGGACGAGGACCTCGCCAGGGAGAAGCTTATCCAGGGTGCGGCCAGCAAGAACATGAAGTCGGGGACAAAAGGTGAGTTGGCCTCACGCCTGACAATGATGATACTAGAAAATGTACTGGAGAAAGTGCCGTGATCATATAAGGAAGTTTTGTTGACTTTTCAACCTTAGCACTACAAAACTTGACAGTTTCTGCTTGAGAGTGTCAACGGCAGGAATCATTGACGCATTTTCCTGAGTGCGTCAGTCCAAAGAGGTCACCATGTTACGCAATATCTTAGGCTAACATCAAGAAGCAACAGCTGCTGCTCGAGTTTCTTTTTTTTTTTAAAAAAAAAAAAGCACCTTCAAGTGTCATCTTAATGTCATGAAATACTGTTAATAAGAAGAGAGCACATTCACGCACAGCCAAATTTCTTTCCCCCCCTCACACACACGAATACAGGTTCCTCTAAGGTGGACCGTGAGAAGGCCAAGTTCTTTAAGCTGTCGTCATCATTTAATCGCGTTAAGAGATCAGACGGCGAGGACATCGAAGACGAGAAGGTCTCGCCTGCCAGACCGCCCGTCCTAGCCAATAGCCACAAGAACAAGAAGGCTAAGGCCGGGGAGGCCACTCCAGCGCGCATCCCACCCCACCCTAGTATCACCTACTCTAACTCTAGCGAGGAGGTCACCGAAGAAGAGGAGGTCGTTGATGGTGCGGATGGATCAGCAGTGCCACCAGCGCTCTTGAGGAGGACGGCCAAGAAAGGTCGGCCGCCCCAGAGGCGGAGACGATCCAGTCAGGAGTCGGACGACAAGAGCGCCAAGAAGAAGAAGAAGAACTTGGTGCCCACTAGGAAGAACCCGGAGAGAAGCGCCCGCAACTCGGCTGACTCCTCCGCCAACGTCACCAGTGACAACACCGAAGAGGAGGAGGAAGAGGCTCCAGTTGACAAAAGCAGACTAGGCGAGATCCCCGAGGAGGTGCGCTTCGATCCCAGCCGCTTAGAGAATAAACCTAAAGGTCTTGTGGATTCTCTGTCCAAGTACTTCACCCCAGGAATCAAGCGGACTTCTAGGACTGCCTTGAACAGTTTGATTAAGCCTCAGGGATCTGACGAGTTCAGAGAAGGAGGATCGTCAAGACCGAAGCGGAGAAAAAGCTGTTTGGAGAGCAGAAGCTTAAGCAAAAAAGATTCATCCTCAGTCGCGAGCTCTGGAGATGAGCGGAGTCTTGGACGACGACGCAAGGCCCGGAGTGACTCTGAAGGAGGTCACGCCTCCTCGCCAGGTCCGCCCACTCAGAAGACCCCCACTCCCGGGTCGAACCGGGAGAGGAAGCGACACGTCTCCAGCGGCCAGAGCCAAGTGAGGAGTCTCTACGACGGCCTCAGCCACCTCTACACCGACTGTGATAGCAGGCTGAGGCAAGTGGCGCCGGCCAACTACGCCGACAAACAAAGGCGTAAGAATGCCATCAACGAGAACGAGGACAGCGACCACCTAGATCACAGCCAGAGGTCTCCAGACGGTCTGCCGGTCAAACGGAGTCCGGCTCGGATTGCTTCCCCAGGGCGCTCTCGGACTCCGGCTAGCGATCAGGAACTGCGGCCCTCAGCCTCTGAGGCCGGAGGCAGCCGGCCGCAGTCGGACGCGGAGGCTACGAAGAAGAAGTCGACTGATGGGGGTACTGGAAAGGTTATAGCCGTTCAGGGCGCCTCGGCCACGCCGGCTTTCGGGACGAAGCAGACGCACAGTGAGTTGCCCACTAATAAGTAGTTCCACGTACACACACCACATGCACATTGCAGGATAATCTCATTGCACAAACATATCCACTTTTGTCACCACCTTTGCTACTGTACGGCCTAAAATTCTTTGAGGCATTTGTTTGCCTTTATTCGTTTGTTGTTCCCTCTGCCGCCGGGATTGCCGTTACTGTAGATGGTGATTTTGGCGTAGATGAAGGAGAGAAGTGATTCTGCGTCGATCCAGAAGTAGGGGATGCAGCAGATGTCACAAAGTTCCGGAAATAAGCCACTGAACAGTTTTCTTTGGTTTCACTGGTCATTTTTATGTTTCAGGTAAACTAAAGAAGAAGTGGAAGGGCAATTCTCGGGAGTCCAACAACCCACACGGACTTAGTCTCTCTTCTGGGGTGACTGACCGAGACTTGGAACTCTTTACCAAGTAAGGGGCGAGTTTTCTTCAGGCCCAAGATGCTGATGTTTCTAAATCCTATGTAAATTCTGCTCTAGATCACAAGAAGTCGCCAGAGACTTTCTGGAGAAGGAAAATGGCAGTCGACAGGGGTTGCTCGGCACCTCAGGCATGCATGGAAACGCAGGTAGCTCAGCGGCATCTTCAGCTGCGAGCACGACTTCTGCCTCTTCAGCCATTTCTACAGACGCCCAATCCAGGGCGGCGGCAGGAGGACCCGACCATGGCGTTCCCGCACAAGTGGCCGTGCCTCATCTTTCGGCCACAACGCCGGGTTCGGCCGCACGGTCGCCGCTGTCCATCCAATTTGGCAAGTACGACATATCCACGTGGTACTCGTCACCCTACCCGCAGGAGTACGCAAGGTAAATAACTCCGGCTTCTCTAATATTCAGACAGCAGATATGAAGAAGTTTCAAAATTCCAGATTGCCCAAGCTCTTCCTGTGCGAGTTCTGTCTCAAGTACATGAAGTCGAAGGCTATACTGCAGAGGCACGTCCGGAAATGCAGCTGGAGACATCCACCGGGCACAGAAATTTATAGAAAGGTACGCATATGTAGTCAAGTCATGACATTATTTCGAACTGTTTGAAGCCCCTATACGTAGGAATAATAATAAATGGCCAGATCGTTGGTGTCGAAAGCAGGTCACTTTCTTAGGAATCAGTGTCATACATCTGTTGATTCTCTTGTAGGACGACCTGTCCGTGTTTGAGGTGGACGGGAACACGAACAAGATTTACTGTCAGAACCTGTGCCTGCTGGTCAAACTTTTCCTAGACCACAAAACGCTGTATTACGACGTGGAGCCATTCCTCTTCTACGTTCTGACGAGGAACGACGCCAAGGGCTGTCATCTTGTCGGATACTTCTCCAAAGAGAAACATTGCGCGCAAAAGTACAACGTCAGCTGTATCATGACCATGCCCCAGTATCAACGCAGAGGATATGGCAGGATGCTCATAGATTTCAGTAAGTTTGCATCCGTCAATGTCCCCAGGGAGACACGTTATCTAACAATGAAATTTCAGGTTACCTATTGTCCAAGACTGAGAGGCAAGCTGGCACTCCTGAGAAGCCCCTATCAGACCTTGGTCGTGTGTCCTATCACTCCTATTGGAAGTCTGTGATATTAGAATATTTAAACAAGAACAAGGAGAACAAACAGGTAAAGAATAAATGCATATCTATATATTGTTATAAGAAAGCACCTAAGCCTCGTTTCTACTAGGTCACGATTCAAGGGATATCTTCTGAGACAGCCTTGCACACCCACGACATTGTCTTGACGCTCATGCTACTGGGCTTCTTACGCAAGTCGGTGGACAACAAGTTCATATTGGTGAGACTCTACAGAGCCCTTTAATATTTACCAAATTTTCACCCAGCTGATTACTCTTTTCAGGCTGTGGATTGGTCCCGCGTGTCTGCTCACATGGAGCGGGTGGAGCGAAACCTGAAAGCCTCAGTTCGGGTCGAGCTGGACCCTGAGGCACTGCGCTGGACCCCAATCTTAGGGCATCACTCGTCAGATCTGCTCTTTCGAAGTCCTGCGCGGCGCCTGAGCGGATGCGCCAGCCCGCCCAATTCGCCGATCTCGACGCCAACGAGCAGCCAGAAGAAAAAGAAGAAGGCGCGTCTGAAGGACTTGAGCACGAGCACGAGCAGCGAGGACGAGGACGACCAAGTGCTCAGCAAGAGGAAGAAGAAAATGAACGGGAACAACAACAAGGAAGACAAGAAAAAGAGCGCGAAAAAGAACCGCAGGGGCTCCGGCGCTCGCCGCAATCTCACGGCGTCGGTCCCGGGGGAATGTGAAGGGTTGGATGGCGGGGCGTTGATAAAAGCGGCGAAAAAAGTGTCTGACCGAGAAGACACGAAGAATCAACGCAAAATAAACAATTCTTCGACGACCAGTTCCGAATCCAAAAAGGGTCAAGACGTCCATGGCGGCGAAATTGAACTGTCGCATGAGGGGTCGAGCAGGAAGAAGAAGCCGTTGAAGAAGAAGTGGTCGCAGTCGACGTCCACCGACCAAGACGAGGACGCCGACGATGAGGGCGAAGATCTGCCCGAGGCAACCAAGAAATCATCCATTCCCCCAAGACTAAATAAGAAGACTCAACAGTTGAGTGATCCTAAAGTGGTGCCCAAGCGCAAGGTCGGAAGGCCACCCAAGAAGCGAAACTTGGTGAACAACAGCGACATAGCGGAGAATGTCAAAGCCGCGGTTTTTGGCGGGAGGAGGGCTGCGCTGATCAAGGCGAGCAATCGCATCTCGAAGGATTCGCGGCGCAGCATGAGCATAAGCTCGGATGACGATGACGACAGCGAACATCTCTCCAGCGTCTCGGACTCGGAAGAAGATGCCAAGTCCAAGCCGGGGAAGAAAGCCAAAGCTGCCTCAAAAAACCCAGCCAAGAAGGTTTTAACTCCAGCTGCCAAAGATACAAAATCAATGCCAAACTCGACCTTAAAAAGGAAGAGAGAAGAGAGTGGAGGCAAAGAACTGACGGCGAAGAAGAGAAAGGTTGTTCCGCCTGCAGAGGAAAAAGTAACTAAACCTGGTGGGGTTGGCCTCTCCTGGCCGGAGCAGCTGGCCAGGATCAAGCAGAGAAACGCTGCTGGCAGTAGGGAGTCTGTCGACAGCGTTGACGGCGGTGCCGGAAGTCACAAGGACCAGAAGCAAGTGGTGACTCCCAAGATCGCGATGGACTCAATGAACGGCGACAAGGAAGAGGAGCCGAAGAAGAATAACCAGCTCCCGAAGTCTCAGCACGCGGACCACCAGAGGTATGAAGAGAGCATGACAAAAATTATTTAGTTCTGTTGTCACGTACTTATATCAGCAGGTCCAAAAATCCCCCGGTGTTGGTCCCCCAGATAGTCGATCGCAAGAGGTTCGGGGGCAAGATGAAGAAGAAGGGGAGCGGTGACAAGGAGGTAGGTTTGATCACTGTAACTTGTAAGGATTTGGAACATTGCTTGGACCGTTACGTTGGAAAATGCGTACTTCAGAGTTTAAGTCATGGGTTATTCTCATAGAAACCTTGTTGAAACCATCTCGTTCTATGTATTTGACACCACCTCCTCAGGTTCCCACTGCTGCTTCTCGGTCTTCTGGCGGGCGTGAGACTTGGCTGAGTGGTCTCAAGGTTCACGACGCCGAGGAAAAGCGCCCGAAAGCGTCAAAGGACACAAGCGGTGACAGCGGAAAATCGGTAAAACAGATGAGCATCATGGACTTCGTCAAGAAGAAGAAAGAGGCGGCGTTGGCCACGAGGGTTGCCTCATACCAGGTAGGACGACACATACCGCCTTGTAAAGCGATAGTTGTTCAATCTTCGAGACAGCTGTATCAGACATTCCAAAGGAATTTGGTGCGTTCTCTAACTGTAAGTACTTGCTTTTGTATTTCTCAGGACGACGACAAGGTCGACGACAAGCTCGACGACAAGCCGGACGACAAGCCTGACGGCAAGCTCGACGGCAAGCCCGACGGCAAGCCCGACGGCAAGCCCGACGGCAAGCCCGACGGCAAGCCCGACGGCAAGCTCGACGGCAAGCTCGACGGCAAGCCCGACGGCAAGCCCGACGGCAAGCCCGACGGCGAGCCTGAGGGCAAGCCTGAGGGCAAGCCCGACGGCAAGCCCGACGGCAAGTCCGACGGCAAGTCCGACGGCAAGTCCGACGGCAAGTCTGACGGCAAGCCTAGTGACAAGATTGGCGACAAGCCCAATGATGTCAGCCATAATGCCGAAGACGAGGCCGTCGCTGCCGCTGTCAATTCCTCAATAATTAACTCTGAGGAGACGTTCAACGCCAACAAAAACTTCTTGGCCGCATTTGAGAGCTTCATCGACAAAGACGAGGACGAGAGAAAGAAGGAGCAGCTCATTGAGAGGGAACGCCTTAAGACGATCAAGGCCAAGTCCAAGGACCACCACCATCACCAGGCTTCTTCTTCGCCGTCGTCATTGTCTTCCACCTGCCCGCCAAAGAAAGAAAAGAAGTCCTCTCCGTCTCCAAAGAAGAAGGAGAAGAAACGGGACAAAGCCAGCAAAGATAAGCAGGAAGACGACAAGAAGACTTCCTTGAAGGCTATGAACAGTAGCTGGAGAGGAGTGAGTCCCGATCCCAAGAAGAGCTACCTGAGGCGTCAGAGAGAGGAAGAGAGGCTCGAGGCTGTTGACAAGGCCAAAAGTGATAGTGACAAAGTTGCTGATGGTAAAGTTCCCGAAGAGCTTGCGCCAGGTGACAAAAGTGCCGCAGATATGTTGCCGTTGTCACTCCCCGTGCCTGCAAAGGCTGATCAACCGAAGGAGGAGAAATCCGAACCGCCAGAACCTGAAAAAGCCGACATTGAAAATATCACAGTCCAGCGTGATGAAAAAGACGAAGAGAAGAAAGAGGATGATACTAAGAAAGAAAAGAAAAGTACCAAGGAGGCCGAAGCCGACTTCGAGAACATGGGCTACGTCTCAGGTGACGACGCCTCTAACTACTCCGACGATCACTTCTCCAAGGCTGAGGACGAAAAGCCATTGCCAGCACCACAGCCGCCGCCAGAGAAGAGTCCTAGTGTCGCTTCCGCCGCAACCACTGCCGTCGCAGCCGCCGCGGCATCTGGGTGTCCCAAGGAGGAAAAGAGCAAAAGCCCAGAGTTGCTTTCCCGAAACGTTGCAGACATCGAGGCCGATGACAAGAGCGACGCAGTCACGAAAGACGCTGGAAGAGTGACTGATGAGAGCGATAAGGAGGAAAAGGAGGTGAGCGCTGCTAGTCTTGAAAACACCGCTTCGTTCAGTCCGTCTGTCCAAGATGAACTGAATGCTCTTAAGAGCGTAGGCGGCGGGGGCAGCCAAATTCAGCAGCTCTCCTCATGTTTGCACGAGCAGCAACAGAATATCAATATGAACGGGAACGTCGGGGGCTATAGTGGCAACGCTCAGGACAAGAACGCAACCGAAATCTTTGACAAATCGTCCAAGGATTTGGGAGGGGCCGCGTCGGCGTCACTGGGTGTTTATACACCGGACAGCGCCACGAACAGCGTGCAAAGTTTGTACGGAGGAGGAATGGAGGCCGCCGCAGGCCCTCACGGCGGTGGAACGACTGCAACGGCAACTGCTACGCCTCTAAACGGACCAGCCGCAGCGCCCGGGGTGATGGAGTCTCCCAGCAGCATTTCCAGCCTAGAGAACTTGAGTCACAACAACAGCTTGGATGGGGCACCGCAGCAACAACACATGGCACAACAACAGCAGCAAGGTGGTGCTGGCGGTGGCTACGACATGATACAGCAACAGCAGCAACACCAGATGCCGTGTGCGGCGGCCGCGGCTGCTGCAGCGGCGGCTTCGCCTCACCATCTGAGTGCACAGCTGTCGCCGCTCAACAACGGCCCTGCGTGCCAGCAGTCGCCGCTAAACGCCACAGCTCACAGCATCCCCAGCCAGAGTCCGCACAGCCAGCACAATATGACGAGTCCGCACCCACAGCCAAGTCCACACAGCGGACTTGCCGGATCTGGCGGCAGTCAGCAAACGAGCCCGCACCCAATTGTGGGAATGGGTCACTCACCGTACGCGGCTGCTGCTGCGGGGCCGCCACAGCAAAGTCCTGGGGGTGCTCAGCAGCCGCCTCAACAACCGCAGACCGGCAGCAGCGTTGGTAATCAGGCAGCAAGTGTGCGAGCGCCGTCGAGGTCTCCTCAACAGCAGCCTCATGGACCAAGTCCGACTACGGCCTCGGCGGCGATATCGGCTTCTGCGGCGGCTTCTGCGGCGGCGAATCATCAGCAACAGCAACATCTGATGCACCGCTTCTACCCTGGCTACGGTCCACATCAGGCCATGCACGCCGCTGCCGCTATGGGCATGAGCAATCACGCGACCGGTCAGCCTCACGGAGGAGCAAATTATCCACCGCCGCAGACAGCAATGCCGCCAATGTTTCCCCCGCCCCCCTCGGCTGCCGCTGCTGCTTCGTTAAACATGGGCCTGGCGGCGATGCAGGGGCAGAAAGGCATTGGCCGCCAGAGTTTTTATGGGACCCCTCAACAGTCTTCGCCCGGTGGTGGCGGAGCACAGCAAAGTGGGAGCAGCCGCCAGCATGCTGGATCTTTGGCTAAGCTGCAGCAGCTTACCAACGGCCTCGACATCCCCGGTCTATCCCCGCACCTGGCGGGAGCGAAGCCGCCTGCCGCGGTGGGGAGTGGAGCAAAGGAGTCTTCGTCCAAGAGCCGCGGAAACAACGCGGCTGTCGCAGCGGTAGCGGCAGCTGCTCTTCTGCCAGGCGGCTCTTCAGCTTATCCCCCTTATCAGACACCGGGTGCTGCTTCTCCGCGAAGCGGCGGCGGTCAGCCGTCCCAGCATCACCACCATCGTGCCGCTGCAGCTGCTGCTTTGGCAGCTACGCCAAACAATCATCATCACGCTCATCACCACCACTTGATGTATACGCAAAACCAGGTGTTGAACTCTTACGCGGCCGCTCACGCGGCGCAAGCCGCGCAACAGTACAACCAGCTGATGACGCAGTTTCCCATGGGTGTTTATCATCCACACCATCACCACCAGGCCGCGGCGGCCGCGGCGGCTTCTGCAGACCCTCACCATCATCACCACCACCAGCAGCATCAACAACAGCACCATCAGCAACAACACCAACAGCAACAACGGTCCGGTACTCCACATCCCGCCGCGGCAGCGGCCGCAGCGGCCAACATGTACGCCGCTGGCTATCCTGGTTATCACCTCAACTACCGGTGATGCTGAGCCTGGCACCATCAAGGAAACAAAGTTATTCGAATTCAGAAGAAAGTGACAAAATTTGCACATTTCTTGACTTCCATCGAAGTGCATTAATAGTTTTATGTTTGTGGATACTGCACTACAAAAAATCGTCAGTTCAGTTGAAAATCTCTTTGTGTGTGAAATCACCCAAGTCCATCAGACTCGAAACGTTGATCAAGCTGGCAAATGCTCTTTTTTTTGTTTGTTTTTTTTGTTTGTTTGTTAAGGATTCTCACTTGATTCTTTTCTTCTCATGAATGTGAAGCTTCCAAATCCGCTTAAGATGCATTTTTCTTTCCGCAACGAAGAAATTTGATTGCAAATTTGCTGCAAATTTTCCTAGGTGCGAGTGCGTCTTAACCTTGATCTCAACACAAGTGTTATTCTCCCTCATTTTTGGGAATTGGCACAAACCCGAGCCAGCGTCGTTTAGGCCGTCACCCTTGGTTTGCTGATTATAAAGTACAATTAAAAAATCTTACGGAATTTGTAAGCGTATTTCCCAGAGGATAAGCTGAATAAACGTCTTTCTCGCGCCGCAAGAGCCAACTCCGAAGTCTCATTTCGCAGCTTTACCACCTACGTTGTAGCCGAGCAAGGGGCATGATATTATAGTCATATTTCTTTGTAAAAGTCGTCAGGTAGGGAGGGTATTTATTTTGCTCCGCGGTTGCGTGGGCGTCGTCGTTCATGCGGACGGAGCCGGTTGTGACGGTGACGATCACGACGTGGGAGTAGGCCGAGTTGAACTGGCGGGCTGAAGGGGCATCGTGTCGGCAGAAGTCACGTGACCACAGAAATCGTTGAAATCATTTTAGTGGTGGTCAAAAACAGTTCGTCTCTTCACAGTTCCAAAGCCAACAGCTCGACATTGAACCATTATCATATATTGCACGGACATAAAGTTATTGTGGCACTTTTCAGAGTTTTGACCGGGCAGATTTGACCCGCCATGTTAAAGATCAGCTGACATGACGTAAATAGAAGTCATTCTGAAAGATCTAAACATAGCTGGAGGCCGTCATACAAGTCGATACGAAGAGAAGTGATGCTTGGACACGAGTGATACGACGTCAATTTCTTTCTTACTGCATAAGAACTTGCCCTGACATAAATTTCGTAGCAGTCCGGCGTGATGGTCAAACTTTTTTCTCGTGATCGGTCGATATTGTCATAACTTTCTGATTGGACTGAAGTACAGAAATGGTTCAGTCCACTATGAAATGCTTGGAGCATGATCTCCAATCGGCCAGATCAGCACTTTTGCTCTGGGATTGTTCGCTTTGCAATTCTCACTTTGTCTTGAGGTGGACGTCTTGCCTGTGGCTTCCGACCGACGATCGCACTCTGACTGCAGCTTGCATCGACAAGAGATGTGGGTACAAAGGTGGCAAGATTGACTTCGGCAGTGAGCACGAGGGATTCGCGTTAAGTCAGTGTAAGTTACGGATGATAATCAAACACTTCCAAAAGATCTGAGCTGGGACCTGAAATGTTTTGTGCTCTTAAAGAAATGACAAATAAAACATGACTAAGGTGAAAATGGAGACTCAGGACTTCGTTCGAATAAACTTTCTAAGGTCACTTAAGTATCATTGGAAAGTCATTTTAAAATGTCAATCCAACTGCTTCATTTCGGTGGCATCAACCTTTCATCCTCGGAGCTTATTTTACTGGAAACTGAGAGAGCAACTGATTCTCCTCCTTGTCCGGCCACCTCCTCCGGTTCATTCAAGGAGCCAAGAGATGATCAAATTTGAGTCCTAGTCTTGGTAGTGGTAAATATCCTGTCCACCTTTCAGAGCAGCCCTTGAGACGGGAGGATGTTTGGCCGGAAGGGGTCCCAGCCTAGTATCCAGTTGCTCCTTTGACGCGGTCGTGCAAAGAAGACGACAAATCCTGGCAAACCAACTGGGAACTTGATTGCCTGACCTTGTCTGAGCTCCGGAGTCACGATTGCACCACGGATGACAGCCAAGTTTCACTTCATTGGGCAAGAGAGTAGCTGCAAAGTCCTTCGTCTGGCTTTTCTGCAACTTTCTAAATGACTTTCCAGGCTGCTCCTTCCATGAAGTGACCACCTATGTGGTGATGTTCTTGGTCTTGTTGTGCACTGGTCACCAAATTTTGCCTGCAAGGAACACCTGGAAAAGTTGAGAGCATCAAACGTGTCTTCCCATCGAAGCTTTCCACTCTAGGAAGCTACAGTCAGGAAGGAAATATCGACAAAACGATGTTTCCACAGTCGGAGGTGACGAAATCGAATGTCAGCCGTCTCCATTCTGTTTTCGAAGTGATCTGTTACTTCTTAGCCAGTGTCTCTGGCTCATTTTACACTATAAAACAACTTTAAGGATTGCTTTGAATCTAATGAAATTGATCCTTAAGAACTTCTGCTTCTTATATCAGCTTCAGAGAGCAGACGAATCACTGAATGCAGTGGACTCTAGATATGACGTCACGTGCTTGAGACGTCACTTCGGTCATGGCTTCTGTTTTCCTGATTCGTCACCTCACCAATGAACAAAGAAATGCTTCGGATATGACGTCAGCCCTCTGCTTATAACGCCAGTTTCTTGGCTATTTGTCTGGGGGTAGATCAGAAAAGTGACCCGCAGTTTTCTATGCCCATGTATTAGGTGTAGACGAAATGGGAGAAATCAGTAGAAAGAAAGAAATCAGTCGACTTTTGGAGAAAAAACTTTTTATCTTGAACCGATGGATTTTTCCGTGGCTTTGAAGACCACAAGCGGAGTGACGACTCCCCATTGAGGGGGTCTGGAGGAGTGGATCATTTTTCATTGTTCTGTCTGGATGGCCGCTGTAAAGTCTCTCCGCTTATGACGTCAGAAAGTGCCCCAAAACGAACCTGACGTTGTAAGCGGAGTCAGCTTTCTTACAGGGATCAGACCCTTGAGTGCTTTTGACGTTCAAAGTTTCTACGCAATTAGGAGAATAACGATATTCATTCCTGCTTCGGACTTGGCTATATCATTGAAGAGAGTGAAAAATCTCGTCTCAGACGTGGCAGAAAAAAACGCCAGTGGGTGTCAACGAACAATGCTCTTCATATAACAAAAAGTTTAAACAGACATGAGGAAAACCATGATTCCACTCAGGAGAAATGAGCTAAACCGTCTCATCCCTGGTCATGATCTCCACGGAGGTCTCATTCAGAAATGGCATCACGGAGTGAATCGTTTGTGTACACTCTGCAATGAGGGGACTCAATATCCCTACCTATCAGGCTGCAGCACTGGGGAAGGATACAGAAAGAAAAATAGACCTGTCAAAAATACATTTCTTTAAAAACTGGAGAAGATTGCTGACCTAATGCAGGCAAATGCAACTTGGTCAGCACAGATGACTCCCCGCAGATAAATGGAGGGGAAAGACAAAATCCCCCAACAACAATGATAAGTCCCTCCGAAGAACTGCTCCTGCGGGGTGGTCCCTGAAGACAGGCAGAGGATTACATAACACAGCATGCGAGCCAGGTAGCTGAAAGGGATGCAGACAGACGGTGTCACCAGTTGTGTTGTTGTTGCATTTGCAGTTGTTGCATTTGTGTTACTACTGACACTATGAATGTCCTGTCTGTTTAACTGTATAAGAGTGCTCGCCGATTAAGGTATTCGAAAATAAAAATTTCGAACTTGGCTCAAGTTTGGCCCATAACTTGGTCGTGAGTGCCATGGCATTGGGGTTTTGGGCACAACTGAGCTTCTCGTGTACAGCAGAGAACAAAACGTTTTCTTCCTCATATCTGTGCAAACACTCAAGAACCAATACGAGATAACATGTACTTACTTCATGACGGATATGAGGATCAAAAAACGGGAAGAAGAGGGAAGTTGAAACGTTGTGGCAACCCTGGAAATGTGGTCCAAGAGGCCGTGGGGGTGTCAGAGTCAGGACGTCCGCATTCCAAGTGAATTGACGGACGTGCACTCGAGCCTGTCGCGTCAGCCAGGCCGACGAGCCCGCCCTCACCGTCGTCGGGACGTCCCTCGTCACACACGTTGAGTCGGCTACTGTACGACCTGGCTGTGAGAACCCCTGATCTGGTGCTCTGACCCTCGTAGAACGGTGCTCGACTGCCAAGAGGGCTTTTCCCCTCCTAGCGCACAAGACAATGACTTTGAAACGGAAGTTGGCTACTATGGCCTAAAGAAATGTTGAGCAAACTGACCTGGAAATGTTCCTGGAGGAATAAGTGAAGTTTAAAGGCATGGCCGAATTTCATTGGAGACTTGGTTCATTTACCAGATGCTTCATTTTTAGCTAGACTTCAACTAGTAATCGATGCTTGCACCGAAGCAACGCATCCTCATGGAATAAAACAACCTACACAGGAAATCAAGGCTGAGGAACACTACAAACAAAAATTGCTCTCCCTCCTACCTGAATTTTGACGTAAACTCTGCATCACGTTTTACGTACAAGATTCATCTTCAATTGTCCTAAGGTGAACTTCTAATTCGTGTCCATGGTGTCTTCCGGATTAGGAAGACACCGAATATTCATTCTGACCCAGTTTTATTATTAAGGAGGAGGCAATTTTCATTATGTCACACATCTTGATGGAAATTGGAACCAGCGTACTTCATTTCATTCTCTAATAACCACTTCATCCTCATCTTGAACCTGATTCTGTTTCAGAAGTTTAAGGAACGCCTTATTCAAATTATCTGGAAAGTTTTTTTCAGAACTTATATCTGGAGGAAATGCTTATCTCTACGAAGCAAGTCTGTTGTCATAAGAAAGCTAGAACAATTGCGTAGAAAGCTAGACAAAGTGATGTATTCGACGGTGAAATTTTCAACAGACTTGAGCGTCACTCCAAAGTTTTGGGGGATATGATAGATGAATCTCGCACTTTGTATACATCATGACAAAATCATTATAAAACTTGCTAATTGTCATGCGTCATGACAAAAACAGATCATGGTTCCAACAGAAATGGATGAATTTTAGCCATCGTTCTTACCGGGTTGCAAACTCTGCTTCATAAGAGGTGAAACTGAGCTGATTGCAACATCAAAATGAGTCACGAATTTATAGTGTACTTTGATCTGAGAAGGACATTTCCATCTCTCTTAAGCAGCCAACACTTGACATATTCTTGGAAAAGTCACCTGTGGATCACAGATGACTTCTTCTCATGTGCAGACAGAGAAGTACAGTTATTAATGTGTTTATTCCATGTTGCCATTAGCTCACTAATATTTTAAGAGGCGCTTGCACGATCCGAAATCCAGACCCTTCTGGCGGCGCCTGTTGTACAGTGCGTAAAAAAGGGCTCTTGGGAAATTTGCTGATAGCTTGAAGCAGTGCTATGAGAATCATCCCCGCCAGCTGGCAAGGTTTTCTACCAGGTTGTGCTCGCGCGTTGTTCTCATGCCGCAAGCACCTGTAGAAGTGCCTCTTCTGGATCTTCTCCTCGGTCTTGAAGCACAGCTGTATCTGGACTGGGGGCTTCAGGGCCCAAGCTCGCGCACCCGTTGCAGCGCTGGCAAGTCAACCAGTGCGTTCATACAGTCGGGGTCAAAAGTATTCATACGGTTGGATGCATCAAACAAAATGATCAATCACACACACTTTCTAACAGTAACTTGGTTGGTTCTGATTGTCGGAAGACAAACCAATGATGTCGTTATTCCACCATATCAAAACATGTCTGAAAGCATAACTGCTAATAAAGCTTTTTCACAAAAGAAAGTCAACTCTGCTTTTGGGGGGTCCAAAAGTATTCACACAGAATCAATTTTTGCTTTAAAAATTTAATATTTGAAGTGCAAGGGTTGTATTTACTTGTGAGTGTGTGGGTGTGAGTCAATGCAAGTGTGCATAGGTGCATGTGTGAGTTTGATTGTGAGTGAGTGACTGCATGAGTGTGTGCACATGGGTGTGAGTATGCAAGTGTGAATGTGCAAGTGTGTATTTGTCCTCTTTGTCACATGTTCAGCATGAAGCACATGTTGAGCACAAATTGTGTTTTGAGCATGAAGTGCATATTGAGCGCAACGCACATGTTGAGTATGGAGTGAGTGTGGTTGTCTTGCTAGGGAATGTGGAACTTGGATTCTTTCTATGACTCTCCTTCTCAGCAACCAGAGCTGTTGTCTTGCCAACACATGGGCAGCACAACAATTTAATCTTTTTTACAACTTCAATCTTAATTAAAGATCATTTGCTGATCAATCAGAATGGAGTCTTGCCAAAATATGTGATGAAATGTGCTGGAAAGAGGAGTGTGGCAGTCTTGCTAGGGACTGTTTAAATGTGGAGCACTGCTCTTCATAGCACACACTTCAGCAGGACATTGTCCAGTACCACACACTCTAGCACAACATTTTCCAGTACCACACACCTTAGCAGGATGCTTGCAGGACACATTCCACACAATATGAGACTGGGTGATACATTTCCTGGTGTGTCCTGGTTGGACCTTGGTAAGACATTGAGATGTTTACACCATTAACATCAGGGAATTCCGCCCCCCTCCTCTGAAAGCTACTGTCATTCTGTAGGGTCATGCTATGGCAGAGTGTTATGCTAGGGTAAAAAGAAGACTGGTTGATGTCTTGCTAATGCAGTATGCATGAACATACCCGCATGGACACACCCACACTCACACACTCATGCACTCAAACTCAAACTCACACATGCATGCATGCACACACACTCACATGCACATGTGCACACATGCATGCACATGCACAAGTGTAAATAAAACCTTTGCACTTCAAATATTAAACTTTTTAAGCAAAAATTGATTCGGTATGAATTCTTTTGGACCCCCCAAAAATAGAGTTGACTTGCTCTTGTTTAAAAAACTTTGTTACCAGTTATGCTTTCAGATATGTTTGACAAGGTGGAATGATGACATCATGGGTTGTCTTGCAGCAATCACAACCAACCAAGTTATCATTAGCAAGTGTGAGTAATTGACCACTGTGTGTGATGCATCCAGCTGTATGAATACTTCTGACCACGACTGTATTCAAGGACGGTTCTTATTCGTGACCAGCGCGCTTTTCTGATTCCGTTAAGCGCGCTGTTCGTGACTTTACGGTATTTATTGCATGAGGACAATGAATGAATCGGAGCTGGAATCCAGCTGGTTCGTATGATCATTGCACAGGGACGTATGAAACTTTCATGGCATTTAAAACGTTGTTATTCAACGTTTTAAGCAAATCTTAACTGTCTGACCCTTGCTTGACCACTGCATTGCAGAAAGCAATCTGCATTGCTAGCACGAGTTGCCACTGATCGGGACTATTCTGCTACTACACTTGATCCATTTCTTTCTCTTCTACTGCGATCTTTGGATTGACGCAACACAGGTTTTACTGCATGAAGCCCATAGGAAAAGGATGTCTAGAAAGGAAGAGCCAGGCAGGTGCGGCAAGATTCGTTCGACTGCCCAGGCCATATATTTTGGCAGCCAAGGACAGCTGCAATGAAGCCTTTGAAGCAGCTGAAGAGAGGGGGCAAAACCAGAAAAAAACCCAGATCAAATCAGCTTAAACTTCTTTTAATGCACTGTTGAGGAAGCTGCTCAACTAAAATTAGGTGGCAAAGGAAGAAAACAGAGGTGAAATCATGGTTCTGTCAGTTGTCACTGATTTTGCCTACTGATTACGCAATACTACAGAAGGGTTGTTTTGCCCCCTCTTATGGCAGGGACCGATCTTTGGCGGGGGCTTCAACAAGCTGACGCTTCTGCCACTCTAGGTATCCTTCTCCT
>JAAUXU010174354.1_pt1 | contig 22001 bp, 22 predicted proteins | sample 7278151 | NCBI WGS metagenome assembly JAAUXU01 (sample SAMN14350113, study PRJNA611818) | marine sediment metagenome | isolation source: surface marine sediment (1.8m) | place: French Polynesia: Moorea | collected 2018-08 | reverse complement strand
GCGTCCCACGTTCGACGGGCGAGAGTATAAAGGAAGCGCGTTCTTCTTCCCTCTTTTCTATGGGACTGTCCCGTCGATTCGCCGCGACAGCAAAGGGGAGAATACTCTCTTGTGTTCTTGATGTTTACGCAATTGCATCAGCTGTGTGTTGTCGCCAGCAGGTTGCGCCCCGGGCCCGAGGGTGAGATCGATACGTGTCACGCAACGTTCTGGGAGGATGGCGACTTGGACGACGACGTTGGTGGTGATGGTGGTGTTGTTGTACTCACCGGGGCTGGGCGTGTCTCCGGGCGAGCCCCTAGACCGCAGCGGCTGGGTCGACCCGCATGACATGGGCGTCGGGGTCAGTGGCAACGGCGAAGGTGGTGACCGAAGCAGGCCAAGCTCGCCTTACAAGCTCAGCAAGGACGTCGCCAGCGCCAAGAAGGAGACGAATGGCAAGGAGCCAGGCGCCCACCAAGAGTCCATGATGGCCAGACTGCGCGAGGTGTCCGGCTGCACCGAGGTCCAGCGTAGTCTGGAGAAGTGCCTGGCGCAGAAGGACCGTTCGATGGACGACCAAAGCACCTCAGCAATAGTGTTTCTGCGCCGCCACGTCCACCTTCTGCTCCGGAGCTTCGGTCTCGACGACATCAGTGGCCTCGGTGAAAAAAAGTTTGTGGTCGAGATGGCTCTGGCTGCCGAGAATTTGGAATTTCTGCGGATGTTTGCCTCAGAAGTGGACGTTCCCCTCGGTGATGTCGACCATGCTCTGTCTCACATGTTTAAGTCGGTGAGAGAAGTTGATGAGGAGGAGGCAGCGTCATTGTTGCCATCCTCGTCTTTCGTCACTACTGAGACCCTGTGGACTTTGGCCGCTGCAGCTTCACTCATGGCGGCCTTGTCTCTGTTGTGGAAGACCCTCACCACCTGGAAGGTGCCCTTCCTGCTGCTTGTCGTCTCCACGGGTTGGCACTGGACTCATTTGTACAAGAAGGCTTTGTCCAAAAAGCATGCCACCCTGAACGACAAGGACATCCCATCCCAGTGCTTCCCGGAGAGGATGAAGTGGTGGCAAGCCATGGCAGAAGTTGCATTCCCCTCCAAGGCGTGCCACACCTACTATGAGGCGCTGGTGGTCGACCCCCTGTGGGAGGTGTCGCCCACCATGGCACTGGCAGAGACCGTTGTGCAGTTCGTGCTACTCCCACTTCAACATGTGGGGCAGCATTTGGGAAAATTCTTCAGTGGTCTCTTGGGAGAGCTTTCTTGGCTCTCCTCGAGCAGTGTCCTGATCTTCACCTTCTTGGCCTTGCTATTATTCTTGATCATGATGTGTGGCTACAGGGTGAGTTCGCCGTTCCTGTTCAGCTTGGAGCCCAGAGCCCGTCTGTGCACCGACTGTGTGCAGCATCGGGAGACGATCCTGAGGCTCAAAGGCGACGTGAAGCAACTCAGGGGTAAGGTGAAGCAGCTCAAGCGTGATATGGGGACGCAGCACATGGCCTTGCAGTTTCAGGCGAGACAATGCGAAAATCCTGACACAGCCTCTGCTACAGACCACAAGCGTCTGGTCGATATCAGCAACGCTGATCCTGCCTGCAAGACTTCAAGCAGTAAGGTCAGCAGCGATGTCCACGACGGCAAGACCGTCGACGGCGGTGCTGGCGACGTCCGTCGGATCTTAAATGCCGCAAGCACCAACGGCAGTTCTGTGGAGGTTATGGAACAAGAAGTACCTGGACGTACGAGATCAAGACCGATGACTGACGAGTCCTTGAATGGCCTGTCAGAGTCAGCCTGTGAGAGTGATACCTCCTCCGTCAGTGATGATGGCTCAAAATCCCCAAAGTTGGTCATTGTCCTCAGTAAAGGGAATTCAGTCACAACAAAGAACTCGTCTAACAATACCTCAATTAACTGCGCGCAGCAACAATGAAGTTTGGACAATAAATTTATTTATCTATGCGTCCTTCAGTGCATTATCTTCCTCGAGAAGTACTTCAGGGGTCAGCGTGAACGTGGCTTCCAGCGTCATCATGTTGGGGTCGTTTCCACGAGACCACACGAACATGGAAACAGTGCGCAATTCTACGAGCAGTCAATTCACTCGACTTGTCAGTGACTGCATGCGTCGCTCCACCACTCAGGGTCCATGTCTGCAACATTAGGTTACTGAATGTCTGGTTGAGGAAGTCCGTTGTTGCCCAGACGACCCTGACGTGAACCAAGCGAGTCCTCTGGTAAGCCTGTTTCCTCCATGTGTAGCTGGGGGTAGTCCTGAAGTGACAGCGCGTGTGCATGATGTGGCGCGTGATCCCGGCCTTAGTCCCGGCCTTAGTCCCGGCCTTAGTCCCGGCCTTAGTCCCGGCCTTCTGGTCACTGTATCCAGCACGAATGCGGTGCGAAGGCCAACACTGGAGCTACGCATGAAGAAAAGAGGTCACCAGTTGCCCGACCTCTCCAGTTCTTTTCCGTAGAACCTTGGTAAGTCACTTCTTTAGTGACCATCTCCAAGTTCGCCATGTCGTTCTGAACAAGACGCAGTCAGGCAGGAGCCACACTCAGAGTGAGGGCTCTCCGCGGTGCTTCTACATCCACATGATCTTCCGACAAGAGGTTCGTGAAGAAATCCCAGAAGTTTCTCTGGACCTTTTTGTCCCTCCTGTTGCCAGCCTATCCATGGTCGGCACAAGGTAGCATAGACATAAGCTAACTTTCAACTCACAAGCGAAGGCGGGATGGTCATGTATCTCGCAATACACATGGGTTGTATGTACAGCGTTCCAAAGTTGACACAGACGTTATGAAACCTGGAATGTTTCTTAGGTACAATCGTAATACTTGCTTGAATGTAACCTGTAGAAGGGTTTCCAAACATGACATTGGGAGGATTTGCAAATTAAGATTCCACGATCGGAGTCACACTGCTAACATAAAAAAAATCAACTTGCAGATGGCAGGAAAGAGGACTCTTTGGGCTTGTTCAACCTTTTATACAGGATAAATATATTCCTCTTCGAAGCATCGTCCTATGCAGCACGTGAACACCGCGGTGAGGAAAGCTGAACACAGGTAGATCAGGGCCAGCAGTGGGAACACGTAGTCATTCAACTGAAACGGAGAATAAGGAATTGTTGAAGAAATCAAGCACAATGAGGTACGGACAATGGCGTCCACTTATAGTCATGACGTCAGGACCAATGTTTTGATAACTGTCACTGGTATTTTCTTATGCCTGAGAAAAGGACTTTTGCTACCATCGAACTTTAATGACGTGCCACTGTATTTAGGCCCGTCATTAAAATTCATCATGTATTTGGGCAGCATTCCACTCTTAGTTGAAGCATCAGGATGTCAGCAAAATGATGCCTTCGTACATAGACTTGAACCAGCGACTTCTGGACTGTGGACGCTTTCCAAGATTGGGACTCCACTATGATTCCCAGCTCACCTTGGCAAAACTGAACATGAGTCTGTCATCGCTTGTTGCCTGCACAGAAGTGCAAACTGCTGCGTGACATCTTTAAGTTTGCCACGTACTTATTATAGCAAAAGTGACACCCGCACAGACTGAAAAGTGACTCAACAAAGTTTCACTCTAAAGATGGAAGGAGAGTCCGGACTTCTGGCTCTCTTGCCCTGGCGGAGGTGTCCGCAAAATACTGTGATAAGTTGTGATGTCCACCTTTTCCAAGGCCTTCTACTGCACAGAGGCCCGCTCGTCGTCCAGATCTGTGGCGTACCTGAATGGAACTGAAGATGATCCAGTCCGAGAGAGGATCAAAGACCTGGGTGAAGTTGATGAGGAGCCCCAAGATTGCTGATGAGATGCCCAAGATGCCTCCGCCCAAGATCACGTGCATGGCCAAAAAGTTTCGGCTGCGGTCGCGCAACGCGTCAACCTGGTAGGTACGAGAGGAGTGAGTGCGATACACCGAGTCCCGTCTGCACAGCTCGTTGTTCTTCACCTGCTCGGGGGTCCGATCGCCCTCTCCGGCGTAGACGACCGCACCCTCGGAGGACCTCTCGAATCTGTTCGTGTATCCTGGCAGTAGGCTTAATCCCAGAGGTTGTCCGTCGGGGTCCCGGCAGCGGCCGTAGCCCACCGGGGCGAGCAGGGAGCAGCATCCGTAGACGACCCCGCGGGGAAGATCTAGACCGAGACTGCAGAGTGTAACCACCTGTAGAAGTCAAATATGTACACATGACATGCAAAACTTCTACTGAGTACAAGCATTAGCGACTAAGAGGGAAAAAAGTTTGACATGAACGTGTCTGGGGACCTGAGCTAGTATTAGAACTCCAATGGGTAGGCACGCCAGCTGGCCGGCGAAGGTGAAGAGCAGGGTGACGGCGAGCGTGCGGTAGATAGCAGTCGAGGCGAAGAACGGCAACACTAACAACAGCCTGTGGCAGGTGTGCCTCCTCTTGGGCCACTCGTTGAAGTGCACACATGTCTGGAGGAACGAGAGTGCGCTCAACACCAGACTGTACAGTTGGATGAGGCCCCAGTACCAGCGCAGAGGCTTGTCTGCAAAGAGGAGGACATTGATTTCACAGCTATCGGCAAGACAAACAATAGGAGCAGAGCTGCGCTTACCATCGAAGAACTCCCACGAAAAGTCTCCTTCCAGGATATGTTTGAGCAAGTCTCTAAAACTATGGATGAGGACTCCTTGGTACACGATGACAAGCTGCAGTATCAGCTGAGAACCTGCTTGGATGAAGCCTTCGATGGCCCTCAGGTAGTGAGCTTCTTGCAACCAGCGTGGCTGACAGTGAGAGCCAATGAGCCTATTGCAGTGGGACGGAGAGAGAGCATTCAGTGATTGATGACTCATGGTGAAACTGGAGCCTTTGAGTGTAACATTATAAGTAAACATGTTTATGTTCAGCTTTGGTTGGGTCATCGTGGTGCAGTTGGCGCCGCTTATATCGGACACTTTGGGCCAGGAAAAATTGTCCGGATATAGCTGAAGTAGCCTGGTCTCTACATGAAGATGCTGATTGCAAGTTGCAAAAAAACGCTCTAGGGTGGACTGCTTCAAGTCAAGGATTGTTCTACCGTCAAACGCCAGAAGAAGGTCATGCTTGTCCAAGATTGCAAGGATGTTCCTCTTTTGACTCAGGATCGCTGCTTCATCTTGCCTTCGGAGACTTGTGCATATCAGCTGCTGCAATGTTTGTCCGAAATAAGCGGCATTTGTCCGGTCCATGCAGCAAACTTCAAAGATGTTTGTCCGGTGGTCCCGGCTGTCCGGTATCAGCACGTCCGATATAATAAACGGTGCCAACTGTACTGACTAATGATGACTTACATGATGACCGTGTAAAGGTGATAGAAGATCAGCGGTATCCAGTCCGTGCTGGCCTCTCCGCAGCAGCCGGTGTAGATACAGCCCCGGAGGATCTCCCCGAGCAGAGCCAGCACGAGTGGCAGGGCCACGACCCCCAAGACCGCCAGTCCCCAGGCATGGTGATCGTTGAGCAGCAGCTCCACTCCGGTGGCCACGTCCGAGGCCACGTCCAGCACGAAGAGCGCGGACAGGAGAGCCGTGCACGCCCAGTGGCGAGTGCCCATGATTGGGTTATAGCATTGGAAGTTGTGACGAACAATTGCGGCTATTTTTCTTGTCGGAGGCTGCGCCGCAGAGGCTTTCTTTGTGTTTTGCCGGCGTCCTCGGCGTGCTGCTCCCGATCGATAACAGGGAGTCTGTCTCCTACCCCTGCTCGCTCTTCACTTTCTCCAGCCACCACACGGTGTCCCTTTCTAATAGCGCGCGCCCGCGTGAGTCATTTCGGCTGGAAAGCGGTGGAAAACGAGCGAGCTCATCTGTGGCAGTCACCTCGAGCGTGCGCGTTCAAAAATCACCGGTCGATCACGATGCGGCCAAGGGATGAACAAATCCTCCTTCCCCTGTGAAAGCTAAGTCGTGTACTAGATCAACACCACCAGGCACGCTTAAGCCAACTGAGACATCAGCACGGACAGTGAGGTCGAACTCCCCGCGGACGCACAACTTGGTCGTCGCATGTCACATCAACACCTCGTAGTCATATCAAACAGTGCTTTAGCTATGCCCTAACAGCTTTTACAGTGTTATAGCGAGCAGAGGCTCAGTCGGCGAACATCTTTTCAAATAACAATTCATGGTCTGAACTGACTTGTGTTAGGTCATTCGAAACATTTTTGTTCGCGTCTCAGTTCTGTGCACTGACAACCTGGTACTTGGTGGTCCAAAGGTCAATTCGAAGCGGTCCTTTTTGAGAGAAGTTCAGTCAAGCTCTGACTGTCCAGCCTTGGTTGGTCTTCACGCATTCAAATGCTTTTATGGGGGCGAAATATCTGAAATAGTTACTATGCTTCATAAAGCGCTGTAAGTTACCTGAGCAACACGACCGTGATTCTGCTCCAAGGCTGTCCCGACAGCATTGACGTCGAGCTGAAGAGCGTCCGCAGCCTCGTCTCAAGAGCAGAGACAGCTTGTCCACAGCACAGCCCGGACCCAGACGCTCGGCCGAGTCACCGGGATGTCAAACCCGGACGAGGGGATCTCTCCGGTGTCCGGAATTCCTGTTTGCGTCTCAGCTATCGACCACGCCAGTCACAGCGGCTCTGGAGAAAGTCGTCATCTTGGTGTGGAACTTTTGGTCGTCAGCTTGTCATTCGCAGGGGGTGAGGAAGAGCTCAGCATCTCTATAAGTCTGTAGTTTTATCCTTGATCTCGGACAACTTGATCTGCTCGCCTGGATCTCAGCCACCGTCTGACTCGCTGTCGTCCACCATCAAGTGCTCGTTGGAGACGACAGAAAGTCGATACCTTTGCCATCCTCGGTGTAATTTTGACTGCATTTCGTATTCTGCTGGAGTTGGTCTCCTTCCTTGAAAATGCACTCCTGTAGCGTCGCTCTTGTCCAAACCTTGGTCAAGTTGTTCCTTGATCATCCACTCGTCCATGTGTTCGCTGTTCAAGCGCAGTGAGAGGAGAGTAACAGCTATTCTGTCGCTCTCTTCTCCCCGAGCGTCATCTACTCGAGTGTCCGGAGATTATGAGTGATGACGTTGGAGTCATTCATGGTTACGACATTTGAGAGAAAGTAGGATTTTTGGAAGATGAAGACGATGGCTGTAATCTTAGCATCAATTCGACTAATCATTGCTCATTTCTTCCGACCCCTGAAGATGTTCGACTACATAGAGCGACCGCCGAAGCAAACAGGACTGTTTGTGGTTCTGAGATGCAATTGTTATGACAAATGTAGCTCATCTTAGGCTAGGTCAAAAGTGAATGTGGATCTTAGGTTTGTTGCCACCCAACGCCCAGACGTGAAATCGAATGGAGTGAAGAAAATAGTCAGTCTCTCGAGGTCCTTGCCAGGTCCTTCTGTCCCGTCCGAAAAAGTCCTCGCCCGTGACAAGAAATAAACAAGCCAAGGTTTGCCCACTCACATCTGAGGTTGATGATGTCTGCACAAAAAGACACTGTACAACATTTTTCAAGAAAGATTTGCAGTCAAGATGGAGACAGAGTATGTAAAGGCATGTATGGTGTTGTAAGGCTCTTCACTAAGGATACATATATTCTGCATGGTGTTGCACCGGCGCCTTCAAGTTGGTGTTCACCTTCACGTTCATGTGGGCTCTCCTTTGGGAGACTGGTCACCTTCCTGTCATGGTACAACCGTGTGGTCGTGGGCTTTGATGGAGAAAAGCTCTCTGCACAAGTTCATGGAACTCCTTAAAACCTGGCTCTCTTGTTGCCTTCATTCATCTCCAGTCACAGCTGCACCGCTGAGTCACTGCTGTGCACCTCTTCTCCATCATTGGGTGATGTCAAAGCTCAGCAGACACCTGTTGAATCACCACAAATGACCATTTATGCAACTCGTTGATTTGCAATTTCGGACGTCAGTTTTAGGCTCACTTCAGACTCGCTATAAGCAGATTGTCACTCTCCGGACGCGTGTGTGGAAAGTGGCTCTGCGAATATTTGCTATAAGCGGGGTCTTCTGCATCTGCAGAATTTCTTCTACATCTTGGGATGACGGACATCTGTGAGGAATAGTCTTTTGCCAAACGTGCATTCCTGTTTTACTTTTGCTTCCACAGTCAGAGTTGCCAATTATGAAAGTTGCATAAGGCCTTCAGGAATGCACCTACTTCCATATTTTCAAATATTGTTATACTTATTTTTTCAACTTTCACACTTTATGAGCCCCTGTGCTCTGGTCACTCTTATGGGGGCTGCTGTGGTAACCTAGTATTGAATGGAAAGAAGTTAAGTTTGGTTGGGTCGAAAAGTACTTTCTTTCTAGCACCAAACTGGCTCCTCCAGGAGAAAACCTTAGTTAACAAAAAGCCTTGGCCATAGGTATGTTTCATAAGAAAATTTTTGAGCAAGCTCTTGAGACCCCTGTTTAGGACCCCTTTTGGCCCCTGGAATGTTATGTAGTGACCCAAACCCTGTGATAACTTTAAAATAGTCAACCTTAGATACTTTAGCGCAAAAACACTTTTCAGTCAATTTTAGGGTGACCTTCATTGCAGAAGCACACTCCTAAAGTGACTCCTACAGGGTGCTCCACTACATAGGCATTTTGGCAAAATTTTGGCAATCTCTAGCACGTTCATTTTGGGGAATTCAGAAAAAAACAAAACCATGCAACACAATTGAGGGTCCATGACTATACATTGGTGACTGAGCAAAGTCATCACCAACATTTTGGCCACCAGTGACCAGGGTATACTGAGAAGGCTTCAAGTGCCCGCCAACATCTCATTTCGAGCAAGGGACTGAGTCTCACAATGATATCGCAAACGATATTTCACGGATTTCTTACCTGACTGATTTCATTTACTGTGAAACTGACCACGTTTATTTACGCCTTCAGCAAGACCTGATACGGGAATAAGAAGTCACAGGACAAAGGTTGTTGAATGCATCTTTTAGAAATGTATCTCAACAGCTCATTTTTCTAATATGCCGCCCTTGGTATCGCTGCCTGTCCAAGGATGTGCACAAATAGTACGTACACAGATGTTTGTTGCCTTTAAATTCTTATGACGGCTCAATGTGGCCAAACTACATAAAAGTAAAAGAGGATGTGTGCGTGCTCTCCATGCACGACCAAACCCTTGGACCTTGGCCATTCAAATTTGGCGTGCAACCCTTGGGGACCCAGGGAAGGTTATAGGGGGGTCAAAGTCGCCCCCCCCCTTACCGTAGTACGCAAAATGTGAAATGTCCTATTTTAAGGAAGAAGGAGGCCTCTAATAAAAAAGTTCGCAAAGTAAAATATGTTCAGCACCCCACCCCCCCAAAAATGGGGGAGCAGATGAGGTCACATCTGGCCTCAGAGGTCAATCGAGGTTGTACATTCAGGTTAGAGATTTTGTGTGTGCGAGATAACTTCAACCTCAGTTTATGACCTGAACTGGCCTCAGAGGCTTGATCTCACCTTAACCAGTCCTCCATACCTGGAGCTGCCGAGCAACTTTGCTTTTATGAACTTTTTTGATTTGAGACCTCTTCCAGCATGAAAATGGCAATTTCACTGTTTAACCTCAATTTCATGTTTTGACTTTAGTGTGCAACCTCACTTGCCCCCCATGAAACCTTCCCTGGGAAAAGAGGCAGTTCCATGCCAATTTTGGTCCATCTCCATCCAGTGGTTTGGCCATGCAGGATGCCAAAGCTATTTCGCCCACACAAAAAGTGGAGGCCTTTGCACCTGACTCCACTTGAGTCTTCAGTCAGGTATAAAGGGCTCACTTTCATCAGTTCGGATATCAATGCTTGTGTCTCTCTAGTGCTCTCAGTTCTTCACAGGATCTGGCTGAGTTTTTTGCATGCGAGACCTTTGGGTCAACGGGAAGGCCATGGGCAATGGGGAGGGTCCCTATTTGGCTGACATTCTAGAATCAACTTATCTCACTCATCATGAGTTGCCAATGGCATTCCCAAAGCTGGATATAGATATATATAATTTTGGCTCATAGCATTACAAAGTTGCACCAGCCTCGTGAAGTTGCCTGTGCCCATGGTATGCATCATGCATGACCTCTGTACGGGGCTGATGCTTGATGAGAAAGGTCCAAGAAAAAAAATTTCTGTTGTTGAAAAGCCCCTTCGTTTTTGATAAACCCCTTTTTCTGATTTATTAGTCAAAATTTTGACTTGGTTTAATAATTGTTGTAAGCTGCTCGTGATCCACGAGGTTGCCTCTCAAGGGACGGAGGGAAGTGGGCAAAAGCACGTCATATGAGCTCCAGTGATGGTTTATCTCAGTGGCTAGCATATGATTTGGTATAACATCTGGACTAATGACTTGCCCACATGTCAACCACCTTGAGAGGTCTTGAGGAGGAGGCGGAGGAAGTGCAGGTGGACCTCCGACATGTGGGACTCCGCGTGATCCATGATCACGGTGAAGGATAACAACCACTTTGAAAGCAATTTTATTCTCTCGACAGTTACATTTACAAGGAAAGATTACATTTTTTTCTCTTTTTCTTCAGTTTCCCCACCAGTCAACACTGGATGAGCCTGAATTGTAACTACCTCCGTAGCTGCCGCCGCTGCCGGGTGGGCCAGACCAACCACCGCCCCCACCGTAGGCATTGCTCCTTTGGTTCCTGTTGGAATGCCCACCCCCGCCGCCACCGCCGCCGCCGCCACCGCCGCCTCCACCGCCGCCGCCGCCGCCTCCACCTCCACGGTTGCTTCGGCCTTCCATGCGGTAGTCACGGGAGGAGAAATTGGAGCTTCTGCCTCTACTGCCTCCGCGGCGGCCACCACCGCCACCGCCACCGCCATAAGACCTGGATTCCATAGCCATGGATTCCAACCAGCTGGGCAGCTCCTGGTTGGACTCAATGATGAGCTCGACCAACTCGCGTACCAAGTTGCGGTTCTTGTCGTTGAAGAAGGAGGTGGCGAGTCCCAAGTTGCCCATGCGGCCAGTACGACCGATGCGGTGCACGTACTCCTCCACGTCAGAGGGTAGATCAAAGTTGATCACGTGTTTCACGTTGGGGATGTCGAGTCCTCGAGCGGCAACCTGTTGATGGCAGAACAACGTCGTATGCAAGAGAGCCAGCACGATCGGCACAATCGTTGGTGACTTACAGCAGTGGCCACAAGAATGGGGCTCTTTCCACATCTGAACTGCCTGAGCGCCTCCTCACGCTCGTTCTGAGTGCGGTCGCCGTGAATGGAGGTGACGGGGAAGTGCTCGCGGTACAAGTACTCGTCCAGAGCGTCGGCGCCCTTTTTGGTCTCGACAAAGACCAAAGTCAAGCTGGGGTCTTCAGCACCATTAGCACCTGTAACACAGAAGATATAGCGAGTCCAAGCACACCGACGACAACAACGTCTAGATGCGTACGTGCGTTAAGCCCAGCGGCATCCAACAGATCGAGAAGGAAGGATCTCTTATCCTGCTCTTCCACCCAGACTATCTTCTGGGTGATGTTCTCCGAGGTGGAGCCGACACGTCCAATGGCAAGGAAAATATAGTCGTGCAAAAAGTCTCTTGCCAACATCTGGAACGGAGAGGGAAGAAGACGTCAGGCACACGGTGGGGAACGCACAGGACTTGAACGGGTTTACCTGGATTTCCTTGGGAAACGTAGCGCTGAACATCAGCGTCTGCCTTTGTCCGGTCGGCGGCATGTTGTCTTTCTCAACAATGCGTCGAATCTGGGGCTCAAAGCCCATGTCCAACATGCGATCAGCTTCATCCAGGACGAGAAACCTTGAGCAAGAACAGCGCGTGCGTCAAGTCGTTCAGCACGGACGTGAGCAGCAGCTCGTACTTACTTGCATATCTCAAGCGAGACCTTTCCCCTCTCTAACATGTCGACCAATCTCCCTGGGGTGGCCACCAACAGCTGGCAACCGCGGTCCAGGTCTCGCATCTGGTCTCCGACGTTGGCGCCGCCGTACACTACGCATGGACGCACGCGAGAGCGATACGAGAACTTTCGTGACTCCTCGTAAATCTGCGGAGAAAGAATCAAACTGTTCATGCCACCTGAACCACTTGGTCGTGAGCTCCTTCGTTACCTGCGTGGCCAACTCTCTAGTGGGCGCCAGGATGAGAGCAAGAGGAAACTGCCTCCTTCTTCCACCGTAGTTGTTGCCTCTTCCAGCGGCCTCGGGCCCGCCCTCCAGAATACGGTTCAGGATGGGCACGAGGAAGGCGGCCGTCTTGCCACTGCCAGTCTGTGCACAGGCCATGAGGTCACGCTCAGCCAGGATGACCGGGATGGCATGTTTCTAGAGAGGCGATTGCACCATTAGAAGTGACAAATGCGGGCACCACCAGTAGTGGGGGCGTCATGACTAATGTCAACTATGACGTCATCACCACGTTGCGTAGCATTACCTGCACAGGCGTTGGCTTCGTGTAGTTCGACAGCTCGATGTTATTTCTGATGATTTCAGTGAGCTGGACTTGGGTGAACTGCAAAGATGAAACGAGATGGATGATCATCTGTACGGGCCTCGTTGGCAATAAAACTCACGTCATCGATCCCTTGAGGAACGTCAGATCCCGTGGCCTCCACTGGGATGTCCTCGTAGCGATCGAAGTTTATTCCGGAGGGTCCGTGACCGCCACCGAATAAGTCCATCTCCAGTCGCTCGCTTCGTGGCAACGGGATGGTCCAATCGTCGTTGGAACCACCTCCACCGCCTCCACCTCCACCGCCGCCGCCGCCGCCGCGACCTCCGTCGCGGTCATAGCGGCCGCCGCCGCCACGTTCATAGCGGCCGCCACCGCCGCCGCCCCATCGGTCACCTTGAGAAGGCTCGACCCAACGGCTGTTTCCGCCGGCATCGCCCCAACGGTCGCTCGTCGACCAACGATTGTATTCTCGGTAGCCGCCGCCGCCACCGCGACCTCCGTCGCGACAGCCGCGGCCGTCGTCTTGGTTCCAGTAACGATTACGCGGAGGGCCGCCGAAACCTGAGAAGAAGGACAAGAGGTTCCATAGGGTATTCGGTGGCGAGATCCGCAGCGAGTACCTTTCGCGTCTCTCGGGTCGTAGTCGCGTTCACGGGAGAAGTCCTGAGGGGGCCTGTCGTCGGCTACAGGCTTTCCCCGCAGGTGGGGAGGGACGTAGCGAGACTTTGGAGCTTTGTCTACGCCCAGAACAGCATCCTGAAACACAAGGGACAGAGAAGTGGTGAACGGAGCAGTCACCGGTGCATGCCTGGGCGACGCCGGACCCACCTGCTGTTCTAGACGCCCTCCATTTCGAGTAGATGAACTGCTCATATTACGACAGCACTAACGTATGTGCGAAGGTTGTGGTCGTCGATTCGAAGGATAAAGTCACTCGGAAATCCAAGGAGTCGACGTAGGTTCGAAAAAGTTTGAGTCCGCGACGAAGTTCTCGGTCTTGCCGCACGTGAAGAAGAAAACAAAGTAAGCATAGGCGAGAGCGAACCAAGCAAGCGAGGCGCCCTCCCCGTTGGCCGGGTCAGCCGCTGAGGAGGAGCCGGGCACGCAGGAGGTCAGCGCCAGACAAAGAGTAGGGCAAGAGGTAAGTTGGACAGAGCTGCCACAAAACAATTAACAACGTTTCCCACATAATGAGCGTGGAAAAAAAATGAGCGTGGGCAAGAAAAGGGAGGCCTCTGGAGGAGCAGCCACACCAGACGCACATGGGCACTGAAAAAGATTTTTGAAGAAATAAAGTTTGGGTAATGACGTAAGATAATATAGATGAGCCTAAGTTTTGGGTTATTTGAAGCAAAGACATCAGGAAGAATCCTTCCAGGCTCTTAGTGGCGATGGCGTCGTCCTCATCATGCGGGGCTGTAGATCCCTCATATCCTGACTGTCTCGTCCGAACCTTGATCAGCAACGTTGGCTCGTGGGCGACGGCGTCCGAAGTCCACTTCGGGCAGGCAGTGGACGTTTCCGGTACCCTCTCGAGTGGGAAACTTGAAAACCTCGCCGGCGAGATCAGAAGTGTGACGGAGGAAAGAGGAGAAAGCGCATGAGAAGAGAGAGAGGGAGGAGGCAGGGCTGCAGTTGTGGGCGGCCAGCTCGGAGTCAGCCTACCCGGCGACGGGGACTGCCGGCTGCCTGTCTGCCTGCCTGCCTCCTGCCTTTCGGCTGCCTGTGAAGACCGACGTGACAACCATTTTCGCGTGTGGTGCCTTCACCCACTAGTCTGTCTGCCCCAGCAACAAGAAAAACAGTAAAATAGGGGTGAACCGGGCCGACAACTTGCGGGTTACATCGGGCAAGGAGGCTTTGAACATCAGTGACAACTTACACTACGTAGTGGTCATCTTTTGGATGATGTGCGCCGAGCGCATGACACAAACAATGTGCCAAAGACCTCCGAATGGTGGATTATTGAGATTAGATCAGACTGAGCTCGTGCTTTGCTCTTGTGCTACTTGTGTGACACCGACGTGTCTTAATTAGAAGTCAGGGGTTCCCAAACTTATTGGACCAATGTCCAACTTTGTCACTTCCTGTATCTGCATTGTCACAAAAAGTACCATGGATGTACAAGTCCTTGTAGACCAAGGCTAAAGTCTTCCTCTTCATCTGTGACGCCTCTGTGAAGCACTCAAACTTGTAACTCAGTTGTGTGAGCACCACGGTGTCCAACCATTGGTTAGATCTTTGCTCTGCTAATGCAGGGCTTCCCAAAGTGTAATCCCCCAAATTGTGACATTGTACAGGGTGGGCGTTGGAAGTGACAAAGTGGGACGTCAGGACAATAGGTTTGAGAACCCCTGTCCTGATGTGATCGACTACTTACACCAAAGTGTCACATTACTAATGCATTGGAATGGACTTGCAGTCAATACTCGGGACCGAACATCTCAATTTTCGCCGAGATCTACACTCAAGGAGTCCAGTTGGGGGTTGCACAGCATCTAGGTCTGTGGACACCGATCCCGCGGTCTCGTCCTTGGAAGAGGTGCGGGCCGTGGCGTGGGTCGAGCCGGCCCGAAGTCCAACACAGCGGCGGAAGGGTAAAATAGAGAATCGAGAGTTGAGCGCAACCGCGGGGAGGTCATGAGCCGAGACTCGCTGTCGCCGACCAAGTGCCAGTGATTGTCAACTTCGGCCCGGCGAGCTCATGGAGCGACAGGGGCGACCCGCGGACCTGGAGGTCGCGGGGGGTCGCGTCAACCTGTTGCGAGACCTGGATGTCCTCCAGGAGATCAAGGACTCCCGGCGACGGGAGGCCCCGAGGAAGGGCACCCGGGACAAGGTCGGGATGCATGGTAACCTTCCTACTCCTTCCGACCTCAGAGATCCCGAGCTGTACTCGGCGCTGATGCAAGAGTGTGTGAGAGAAGAGTCGAGTAAGAACTACGTGGCGCCACCACTGATCACCAACTACCTCATTCGAAACGACATCAGGCCGCTTAAGAAAGTGAGGACGGGGTGATTTGTTTCTCTCACCGGGTCCCCATTGCTCACCTGCAACTCTCTTTCCAGCGCTCTCAAAAGTTCCCGAAGGCGCAATACTATTGCCGGCTATGCGACTATCACTGTGACACCCTCACCATCTGCATCAGCCACATCAAGGACGACCGCCACAGCCGCTTAGCGCGCATGCAGGAGGTGGAGACGACGCTGTACCATCTGCCGAAGCCCAACAGACAGCACTTGGATTATCTGGACAATCTCTTGGCGAGGACACAGTCCGAGCTGGGATTGACGCCGCAAGACATTCAAGATAGAATGGACGTGGCGGCGTTGCTTGGAGACGTCCTTAAGCCTGTCATCCCAGGTATCGGCGTCGACTTGTCCGACCAAAGTTGTGCGAGTTCTCCAAGGTTCAATGCCTCCTTTCAGGTTGCAGGGTCCGCCTCTATGGATCTTGTTTCAGCGGCTTCGGCCTGAAGTCGTCGGCCCTCAACTTGGACCTTCAAATACCAGAAAGCTCCACTCCCCATCTTGCTCTCGTGGCAGCGGCAGAAGCCCTTCTGGCGAATAGTTTGTTCAGGTGAGTTCTGTCAGTAGAGCTGCGTGAACTCGGACACTTTCGTCTCTTCTTCCCTCTCTTGTAGTTCCGTGACCAGGAACTTCTCCGCCAAGATCCCCATGATTCTCTTCAGCATCCAGGACTTTGACTGCGAGCTGTCGCTGAGCAATGAGCACGCTTATATGACGTCCCTTCTGCTGCGCGACTACTACTTACTAGATCAGCGGGTTCAGACTCTTGCTGTGGCCATCAGGCTTTGGGCTTCGCTCTGCAAAGTCGACCGCCCGGCCGAGGGGACGCTCCCGGCTCACTCCTTTTCACTGCTTCTGGTGTTCTTCCTGCAGCAGGAGTCAAAGCCGGTGCTGCCTTGTCTGCACGACAGTCTGAAGTCGAGGAATCCGGAGACTTACTCAAGTCAGTCACATGTCTGTAAACTACGGTGTAAGTCACGTAGCAATGACGGGTATCATTGACAATTTCAGCACCCGAAGCTGCAATGCGTAGCTGGAAGACGAGTAACTCCATGACGGCAGCCGAGCTGCTGGTGGAGTTCTTCGAGTTTTACGCGATCGGATTCCGGGCTGCAGAATACGTCGTGTCGATACGGTCCATCGGTGGCTTCACCAAGGAGGAGAAGCAGTGGAAGGGGAAGAAGCTGACCATCGAGGATCCCTTCTCGCCCAAGCGCTCGCTCACTCGCTCCATTACGTCCATGTCCTCCTTGGATTACATCACAGACTGTTTCAAAATCGCCTACCTCTATTTCGGCACTATTCAAACGAGCTTGGGCCCCGTTGTGACAAAGATCCTAGTGCCCGATGCCTCACCAGAGAGGAAGAGCAGTGTCGCCGAAGAAGCTAGTGAGAGTGTGACCAATGGAGATGTGTCGGACTTGTTGCACAAGCTGAACCTAAGCCACGAGGGACACATGGCCAGCGTGCCCAAGGACAAAGTCCTCACCTTGGAGGAGTTGGAGCAATCGTTTCAGGAAATTAAGGAGGCAGAGGAGAGAGAGCCCGAAGAATCGCGCGAGACCCTTGAGTCGTTCGTGGAAAAGTACGGTCGTGAGTTGACGCCGAAGCAGGCAAAGCGGGTGATTGAGCTGGTGCCCAAGGACATGATTCTCTTTCGCTTCGACGCCGACATCTTGACCGCCGGCCGCACGCTGCCCTTGTTCTGCTCGGTGTGCGGCACCGAAGGCCACCTGCAGAGCGACTGTCCGATGGAAAAGATGCCACCGCTCAGGCCATTGCCAGCTTTTGCACCTGGGGACCTGCAAACTTTGGACCAGGTTTGCCTGGCCGTGATGGCCAATGCAAAGCCCAAGGAGACTGAATTGAACGAGCGCAAGAGCTTCGTCGTGGAGCTGACCAAGTTCATCAAGCAGTCATTCCCAAATGCGCACCTCACTGTGTTCGGGTCGTCGCACAACGGCTTCGCCTTTGCGAATTCTGACTTGGATCTGTCTCTGACCTTTTCCGACCATGAGACGGACGCTGACGTAGATGCCATCGATGTGATCGAGCGCTTGGCAGAACGGCTCAAGCACATGAAGAGCATGAGGAACGTGCAAGCCATCACATCTGCGAAAGTGCCCATAATCAAGTTCCTCAGCTTCCAGAACCGCAGCAAAATCGAGGGAGACATCTCGCTCTACAACATTCTGGCGCAGGAGAACACCAAAATGTTGAGATACTACTCCTGCATTGACGAGCGGGTCAAGGTGAGCTTGATGCCACTTTTGCTCAGTGTCAGTTACTCCAACGCAACCTATTTCCACAGATCCTGGGTTACATGGTTAAGCTGTTGGCCAAGGTGTGCGACATCGGCGACGCCTCCCGCGGTAGCCTGTCTTCCTACGCTTACATCTTAATGCTCATCCATTTCCTACAGCAGAGAAATCCACCAGTGATACCTGTTCTTCAGGTATGTTTATTTGGCTGTGCACGTTAACTTTGTTCTGAGTTCTCATGGCGTCCGTCCCGGACACTTGCAGGAATTGCACCCTCCTGGTGACCGACCGGTGCGGATGGTTGACGGGTGGAACGCGTGGTTCTTTGACGACCCAATCAGCTTGGAGCAAGCCTGGCCCAACGGTTTGGGCAGGAACTGCGAGAGCGCAGCTCAGCTGTGGTTGGGCTTCCTGGAATACTACGCTGCCGACTTCAACGACCGCGAGCTTGTGGTGTGTATCCGGCAGCTCAAGCCACTGTCCAAGTTTGAGAAGATGTGGAACTCCCCCTGCATCGCCATCGAGGACCCCTTCGAGCTCAGTCACAACCTTGGTGCTGGAATATCGCGCAAAAGTGAGTTCATTCACACCATTGGTGTCGGCAGCGAGCTCATGTACGACCACTTCTATTCTGTGCAGTGAATATTTTCATCAAGAAGGCTTTTATGAGGACAAGGGATCACTTTGCTTTTCCTCCGCGTGGCCCCATTCATCACAAAAGTCTCCAGGTGAGCAAAATGACCAACACGAGTGTGTACACGTATGAGCTGTGCATGCACTGGGTGTACACGTACGATCTTGTCCTTCACCTTTGTTCAGGACTACCTCTGGGACCCCGAGTACCTGACCGACGGCCCCCCTCCCAACGACCGGGGCTGTCGGGCCTGCGGAAAGATCGGCCACCTGGTTCGAGAATGCCCGCGAAAAAAGGCCAGTGAAGATCGCAAGAAGGAGGCCCTCAAGCATCGCAACAAACAGCAGCAGAAGGCACCCAAAGTGGCTCCAGCTGGACAACAGCCTCAACAGGGCGACGAGCGGCGGCCAGAGCAACAGCAGCTCCATCAAACTGGAGGTGGAACCACTGGAAGAGGTAAACGTCAGTCCAAGCAAGTGCGTAAGGTAAAGAACTCAAAGAGTCCGACGCAAGTGGAGGTGGGTGGAATCAGACGCAAGAAGCAGAAAGCGAAGACTTTGGCGAGTACTTGAGCAATGAGAATCTCGGCGAACATCTCAGATTGTACGTGTGCATTAAGGTTAGATGGTGTGTGTCTCTTTTCAAGTAGCTTCAGTTAAATAAACGCTATCGCCGAACATCAGTGTCTGCACTTTTCTTTGCAGATTTCTCTTCCCTGTTGGAGTCGGTCGGTGCGGTGCGGGCACCGGTGCCTGCGTCCGCTATCTCGCTATCTGAACTCGAGCGTCGGCTGGTTCATCAGTCTCCTCCAGCTTTGGCGCCGTCTCCTCTGTGTCGCTTTGTGGCGCCTCAACAGTATAATGGGGGCCCGGTTCCACCGCCCGGATTCATGGGGATGATCCCATTCCAGGGACAGATGCCGTATCCCGGTCCTTTCGTCCCCGGCTTGAACCAGCAGGTTTCAGTCCCTTTCGGACTGTCGCAAATAGCGCCGATCCAGCAGCCGGTCCAACCAAACATCTCACACACACCGATGAACTTGCCGAATCAGGCCATGGTGAGGATATCCACGTACCGCCAGCTGCAATGGCACAACTATACACAGTATTAGCCGTATTGTGACGCTGACACTGCATTTTCTTAACCTTGCATGTACTCCAGCCTCATCCGAGGACCCAGCATAACGTCCACTTCCATCAGCCACCGGGTGCGACGATTGAACGCAAAAAAGTGCTCTCGCCAAGGAACAGTTGCTTGGCGATGTAGTTCTGGGGCAAGTTGGGACTTGGATCGTCTAGCACTATTCGCTACTCTATGTGCCACGCGCATGGAGTGTATCGGCAACCGTCACGCTCTCTGCATACGGACAGGCACTTCTTGTCCGTGATGTTCCGAGCCTTTCTGAGAGCAATATTCACGAAGGCTGACTGCACTAGGGTTCTTGTTGGCCTCCTACTCGATCCTCGTCCACTTGCTGACGTCAAAGGGTTAGAGATCAGGGTTTGATGGCGGCCATTCTAAGGATACGTAGCTGTGCAAAGTAAAATGCATCGTTTTGCGTTCAATCGCTGCACTCTGCAGTCAACTCCTCCAGGGAGAATCCTCCGCCAATGCTCCCTGAAGGCTGTCCGAGGTTACCAGAAGCTGGAAAAAGGTCCGCTCTGGAGCCATCTCCAGAGGCCTTACTACAGCGTCACTGGCAACCTTGAACTCTGAGGCCGGGCATCATCATCTACTCTACAAATTGTCGTCGTTCATCCGGCTCATTTAAGCAACTGAGACCTTTTCCTACATGCATCCGTCCGCCCGTGGTCGATGAACCCCTGATTCAGTGGTTTGTACTGGGTGGACCAGGAGTCACCCGATATAGCTTAGAGACTCGTTGCTCAGGCTGTGTCAAACCGAAAAGTGCGCAATGCGGCTTGTCTGACTGAGGAGATTCAAAATTTCCACTCGCGTTGACTTCAGAATTTTGTTAATCTGACCGAGATCAAGCAAGTTGTGACCTCCCAGATTCGAAATCGTCTCTCCTGCGTCTCATTGATGGACCCAAAGTTACCTGATGTGAATGAAGCTGAATTGCTCAGGTTGTGCAACGCCTACAAATGCATGACGCGTTTGAAAAGAAATTCGTTCCTCAGTCCAGCCATGCCAAAGTCAAGTGAGACATAGTATTTTCCTGCAACAGTTACAGACGTCATAAAGCAGGGTCACGTAGGAAGATGTTCGACTTTGGGAGGCCGCAACTTGCTGGGATTGGGGACCAGCTTACAAACGTCGGTCAAAGAATGAAACTTTTGAAGTATCCTCTTTCAATAAGCCAAGTCAGACCTATGCACACCCCAACACAACTCAATCTCAACCCACCTGGGCCACTTTGGGTCCACTCTGCTCAACTGTGCGTGACCTCTCCGTTCCACAATGATTGGAGGTCGAGCCCACCAACCAAACCAGAGGAAATGGAATGAATGTAGCAGAGGACAGACACGATGGGGTCAGGAACTTGGTTCAGCATCTTCTGTGCAGGAGGCAGGGACAGTGGCTGAGGAGAGCACTTTTCAGGACTGCGGAACAGAGGAGCAAAGTATTTCCAAGGACTTGAGTCCTTGTCTTGTTTTGCGTCATTGAAGAATGGAGAGGTCACGGACCCACTCAAGTCTGGGTACAGATGAGAGCCAGTGTAAAAGCGAGTACGAGTGTGCACTCGCTACGACTGAAGTGAAGAAAAGCATCATCCAGTATATTGCAGTATACTATAACGTTTAGCGGTATGTACGAGTAAAATGTGCAATTTGTGCTAGAAATTTGTAGCAAATCTCTATAGCCATGACTTTTTTACTGGCTTGTTTGCAGCGTGCGTCAAAAGAAACTTTAACAAAATACGGCTAACAATAGTGACGAGAAGCAACTCAGGCAGTGTTACAAAAGTATCTACCTTTTGTAAAATTTTAAATGCAATTTTTATGCTATGAAATTGCAACATGTCCATAAGTTGCATGATCCCTGAGCTTAATTGTGCAACATTTGCTGGCCATTTGTGTGAGCAGTCGACTCAGTGAGAACAAGATGTCCAAACTCCAATGCTGTCAAATAAGGCTACGGAGAGTCTGCAGACTCGAAGAGGAGTCTTAGCACAAGGACACCGCGATCAGTTCGTGCTGAGACCGTCAAGACCAGCATCAAGGGTGCAAGATTCCGCAAGACTCAAACAGGAAGTTGCACGGGGACAACAGAGTCGTGAAGAACCCGTGGCAGAGTGCAAAAGTGCTGAAGAATTGATTTTTTATCTGAAAAGGCTGACCATTGAAGAAACGAAGAAGGAACTTTTAAAGTGAGGTATTGCTTCCGGCTTTCATGTCACAAAATCATTACAGGATTGAGATCGTCCTTCTTTTACAAGAGTTTTAATAAAGTTTATATTTCTTCAAAAAAAAAAAACTTTTCTGCATGAAATGTGACTTCGAGATCTTAATGTTAAGCTACGTCAACAGTGATCGAATTTGGCCGAGTTTGTTTCTTTAGAGACAGAGAAACATTAGTTTTCGTGGATGTTGTCCAGGTTGGACCTGACGCATGAGAGCAGTGTTGTTGCGGGGTTGTGCCAGTGGCGGCTGCCCCCTCCGTGGTGTTCAGGGGCAATGTCAAGGCTGTCATGAGGGTCTCTGCATCCTCCAGTGTTGACG
>JAAUXU010060022.1_pt1 | contig 22004 bp, 18 predicted proteins | sample 7278151 | NCBI WGS metagenome assembly JAAUXU01 (sample SAMN14350113, study PRJNA611818) | marine sediment metagenome | isolation source: surface marine sediment (1.8m) | place: French Polynesia: Moorea | collected 2018-08 | reverse complement strand
GACGTTCGTCCGGAACGTATCGTCGGCCTCGAAGTCGATGTCGATGGAAAAGAAACACGTAGGGTGGTGATCACTGCGGCATTTCTCGAACAGCAGCAGCTAGATCGCTAAGGACTCAGGTGATCACTTCTCACTTGACACAAGAATTTCCCGATAGAAACGAAGCATTAGGGTCATAGAGAATGATACAGTACAGTATCCCATACAAGAAAAGACATGCACTAAACTACACGTCCATACTCATTCTCACGGACACCACTGTGCACTGCATAAAGTCTGAGGACTGCGTCGTACACAGCGCCAAAATTCGACCTCCCCCACCCATTGTGTGGGGGATTGAACAAACGTTCAGGAACGGGCGAACAAAAACGCCGAAAAGAGGAAAGAAAAATAGAGGAACTTTGCCTCTTCCAAGCGTGGCTCAAGGGGGAGGGGAGGGGGGAAAAGAGGGAAGTGAGGGGGATGGATAGACGTTGGTACGAGTTGTAGTAGTAGCTTTCTTCTCCCTTTTTTCTTTCTCCTTTTCCAGCCTCTGTTAGTGTAGGAAAGAAGAGGCGACAAAGGTCTCTCCGGAAAGAGAAAAGAAGAGGAAATGATTTATCGCTGCCGAATTCGCTTCTGCCTCCCCTTTACCCCCCTCCCCCCCCGGTGTGGGAATATGGGAGTGAGATTGCGCAGCTGGAGGAGGAGAAGAGGAGTGAAGAGGATAAACTGCCACCCCTCTCAATTTGGACGTTGATGCCTCTCCAAACACGCACTCTCTCTCTCTCCCTCGCTATCCAAGGCATTGTACACGCGCGCACACACACGGGTGTATGCGAGTTTCAAGCACTTTGCATTGCTTTGCCTCTCCAGGACTTCACAAGCACAAGTGGACACATCTGCTGCACTACATAAGCCGCCTGCACTCTTTAAAAGTTACATGCAGGGGAGACTGAACTCTTCATATTCCGGTAATAAGGCTCATTATCTTCTTGCTAGAGACACTAAGAAGCGAGCCAGTGGTTCGTTGACCAAATAAAAATGCACAAAGAATCACCTCGAATCACCAATATTATTCCTGAGTTTGCTTGTCTTAACGACTTGTGGATCACTAAGGACCTCTTTTCGTTTAATTGTAGGCTCTGTCATCAGTATGGACATCTCAGTTATGGGGAACACTCAATACAAAAAGTGGTGGCGAGCTGCGTCCGCTGTTTAGTCATCCTGTGTTGCTGCATGCCAACTTCTTTAGTGTGGATGGATTCTTCCACAAATGAATGTTCCAAGTGTCTACATTTGTATTAATGCGTTAAGCATCATCATTGGAGAATGCAGCAGACCACTGGTGCTGAAGACTTTTGAAGACTTTTCAAATGTGTCAGTCCCGCCGTACGCTGCTTTTCCCGTCACTTCCAGGAAGCTGCGCACGCATACACACGCGGGCACGCACAGTATGGAGTCTCTCTCTAGACAAGAGAGTTGGCCTTTAACTGCCTCGCTACAAAGTTGGCAGTCGGGGTGGGGTCATCCCTGGGGGGCAAAAATTAACTGGGACGGGGGCAGTCAGTGCTTCAGCTACCAAGCTCGCCGGGGTCTGCAGGTCCTTGCAGTAGCAGGTACGGCTGCTCCTCGTACCCAAGCTGTTCACCTCCATCACGTGCTCTTGCAAGGTCTTCTGCAGTCACTATAGTGACTTCAGTGTCATGCTTGCATAGTAAGGCCAGTAAATGCGATGCCAAGAGGTCAAGGGACCTCGTGGCATCGCATTTACTGGCCCAGTGATTCTCCACTTTTTTGCTTACCTACAGCAATATATTACTTTTTGCAGAAATCACAAGGCCTGTTGCCAATTTTCCTGCCACATGTTATGATATTTGGCCACTTTTTTTGTAAGCGCACAGTGATCAACCAGATTGAGGTCGCACATTTTTCTGAAAACCCTACCTAAGATGGAAGTATTTGTGCAAAGGCTACATAAGGGTGGGAATCCAGCTAGACCTCCATGGAGATAGCAAGGGTCAGAGAAGGCTTTTGCGTCCTAGTGGGTGGAAACGTAGAGTTTGCACTAGTGCTTCCCTTACTTTTCTTCAGGCTCTGGTCAAGTTGACATGACTTTTTTATGTGAAATGGTAGCATCAAACCATCACAAACCAGGAAATGTGTCCGATCACTGTTTTTCTGCTGAAAAAGCAGGAAGGAAATGCTTAATCAAAAGCAACAGTATGAGCTAGTTGGCAGGGTTTTTGCTGAAAATTGGACCCATGGTAAGGCATTCACTGTTCACCACTTCATCAAAGCCGGGATGAAGAAAAGGTCCATACCACATGATCTGTAAGTGGGAACAGAATGCCACAATCGATCATTCGCCTGGAAAAGCTCACAATCCTGTCAAAAAACCCTGCCGAAAGGTCACCCAGTTAGCAAAAGCAGCACTTCTCTGCTCTGGTGTCTCATGCTGAAAATTGGGTTGCCAGTTTGGGATCGCTCGCACGCATGTCCGTAAGATTTTGAAGAAGGAGGATATCATTCACAGAAAATGCGAGAAGGGCCCAAAATATCATGGTGACCAACTGCAGCAAGCTAAAATAAGATGTGGCATTTTGAGCAGCCACTTTTCCAGCAATCAGGAACAACAATGTCATGGTGAGTTCTATCTTTCTTTACAAAATGACTGCTGCCCTGGCAATGATGGATTCTATGTCCAGGAGAACACCCCCTTTGATGATGTGCCAATTCATATCCGAATACAACCGCATGATAAGTATCCTGTAAAGGTTATGGTCTGGCTAGCAATCTCAGAATGTGGAACTTCTGCTCCTTGCTTTTGTCCTTGAAAACTATTAGTTGACACTGACAGATATCGCTATGAATATATCAAAAAAAGGCTTGTGCCCTCCCTTGACAGCCACCATGCAGATGGAGATTATTACTTTTGGCCAGATCTCGCAAGAAGCCATTATGCAAAAGGTACTGTACAGCTTTTCAATGAGGAACCCATTGCCTATATTCCAGAAGCAGCAAACCCTCCCAATTTAGTTGTCCTCAATTTCGGCCAATTGAAGATTTGGGGGGATGGTTGAAGCCAACAGTTTATGAAGGTGGATGGGAGGCAAAATCAGTCCGTGCTTTGAAGCAAAGATGCAGGAAGAAGTTGGAAGAGTTCAAGCCAGAACACTGTCAGACTTCTAAGGAATGTTAAGTCTAATTTGAGAAACGCAGCTGATTACGGCATTATGTCTGCGAATCGTTAAGAAATTTGAAATCTACAAGTCCACAGCTTTCATTGGCATGCACCAAACAAAATTCTGCTTGCTGTTTGCGGAGCAACAACAGTTTTAAAGTTGCGCCAACTCTAAGTTTCCGCCCGTTACGTGTTTTCCAGCATTCGCCTGATCACCTTCAACCATCAGTACGGGGACGACACGAACGACTCCGACTGCTGGTATGAGCTATCACATGACGGTCCTGGGGGGCAGAAATGCTGCAACCCCGACGGCAATCCGGATGAGAGCAGTAACGATAACAGCTTATGTCAGTCCGCCCTAGTGTGTGTCATGTACGGTAAAAACAGGCCTGTGACACCAGTCGAAGCCGGAGTCGAGACATAGTCGAAGCCGGAGCCAAAGCCGGAGCCCAAAGATGGGTGAATGGGTCTGGCTGGAACTAACCAACGCAGACGTGCGTAAGTGAGCAGTTAACAGTATTCAACCTCGGTCTTGTTGCCTTCCAGCTGTCATACGAATTGTGTACGTCCAATGAGAGTCTCCAATGGAGATTTCTCTGCTGAGGGAAAGTTTGCCGGAACTTTGGGTCACATCGTCTTTTCGACCAATACTCATTCACAACTGAACTTCCAAATGTCCAGCTCGAGTCGACTCCATCCCTAATACACGACTACAGCAGTAGAGGCTCTCCTTTTACGACCTCCATTTTCCTCCACTTGCGGTTTTGGGCTTTTGAAGAGTCTGACGGCAATTTACTGATTGAATCGAAGTGCAAGATCGGTTTTAGCGCAGGAAGTAAAATCCAACGCCAGCTCCACCGTACGTGGGCAAGTCCACCACTGCCTCCGGACTGTATTCCGGTCTTGTTATATCATAACACACATAACGTACTTTTCACTAATCTACTTCGGAACTTGAAGACAGCGGACCTCGATGTAACCTAAACATCACTACGTCGATTTTGAAGCACAAGTACGAACGTTGGTAAAAGTACAAAACGCTCAAAAATGTGAGTAGAAATATATTTCTTCCAAGCCAAGACGTAGGCTGTAACACAGGCAAGAGAATATTTGTCTCTCAGGAAGTATTCGTATTTATCACCCGATGCTTGTGACATTATACTAGTACATTATGCTCTATAGGCTGCAATGTAGTGAGTGTTGTGTAAAATAAGCGAGACAAATGGATAGTGTGTCCGTAAATCCCTGAAGCCCATAAACCTCAGACCAAAAATTATTAAAGCCTTTTGAATTGTTAATTTCTTAAACAAAAGTTGGCAAGCGAGTGACTCTACAACTTTGGGCAGAACCGTGTGGTCATGAGCTTTATTATAATGTCAAAAGCTATGTGCTACCCTCGGAGGTTCTCTAATCATTCATAGATTTATGAGTTTCAAGGCTTTGAGGAGACACCGTATGTATAAATTATATATAGTTCTGCTCAGAAGAGAGGCCCTCCACTGAAAAGAGGGAAAGCAGAATTTCTTGGCCATTACTCAGCAGTAAAACTGCAACTTTTTGTGCAAGAGGGGGATAGATACACCCACCCACCCACACGCTCACGCACACACACACACACACATCGGTAGAGCTCTGTGTGTCCTCTCCCAATGCTGCCTGGCCACACAGACAGACCTGTTCAGCAACTACCTGTCCATGAGTCCGTGTCCCGTCAGTCCCTACACTTCCATTGATATACATAGGTTTTGCATAGCTGAAGTACTGTGAAAATTACGATATCGGGAATAAGGGGTGCTGACTTATGGACAAGAGCTGCACAGGGCTGTCTGTGTGGCTAGGCAGCAGTGGGGAAGGTGGTGCAGAGCCCCCACTGGGTTTTTTTGTGATCCTACATCTGCTACAACAAAAATTGCAATTCTAGAACAAAAGAAAACAACCAAAAACTGTTGTTTCCCCCTCTTCAAGGGGAGGCTCACTTTTGAGTGGAACTGGACATATATATAATTTATATATGCTCATATATATACTTTGAGAGAGAGAGAGAGAGAGTATCTTTACTCAAAATGTAGTATTTTTTCATGTCCACTTGCATCTTGCTGGCCCATATCCACGCAGCAGACGCTTCTTAATGGGCTTGCACTTGTCTGGTGCCATCTTTCGCAACTTGTCAGCGACCAAGGTCATCTCCTCGGGTGTCAAGTGATGTGATGAGATTGTCTGTGCATACAGACATGTAGAGAATGGCCTCTTCACAAAACTGAAGCCAAGATGATCCTCAGGCCTTACCCCTATCTTCCTGGCTAGGATGCCAGTGATGTAGACATCCTCAAGGTGGAAAATGGGTGTGTCCAATGCTGCCTTTAGCAACAGCTCTGCTGTGTGGCGGGAGAGTGCATATGCAGTCCCAGAGAGATAGTTTGGGTAGAGCTTTTCACCGAACATGTACTTAGGTGCCACCCACTTGTTGTATGGGTCCCTGATGGGCACAACTCCACAGTGCAGGCTGCCCACCAGTAGCATCTCATTGTCCTTGTTGGTGCTGTGGCGGGAGAGCAGTTCTAATTTCAACTTGGGCAAGTTGATGTAGACATCATCATCAGTCTTGAGCACATACGGCTCAGGCTTTTTCCCACTTCGTCCTAAGAACCACTTCAGTAGCATGAGTGACTTGACTGTAAGATTGGCGTAGTTGTCCAAGAAGTCTTCCTGCACGATGTCCCCATACTTGTCAGCCTCATCATTGACGTCCACCTGAGTAGATGCATTCTCTGGCCGCCCCATCAGGAACACAACTTGTGTGTCCTCAGGTGCTAGCTCAGGGCTGCCCCAGCTCTGCCTGATTGTGTTGCGCTCTCGGACATTGGACACAGCAGAGCACACAACTACAAGCAATGCGATCCTTCGTCCTTCACCATCTTCTTTGGCAGGAGAGATGAGTGTGGTGACGCGAGAGGACTGAATAAGGGCGGACACGCTGCGAGTGAGATTCTGCGGCCACACAAAGGCCACGGCTGAAAAGATGTGTGTCTTGTTCGTCACCCCTTAGGGAGGGCAAAGGCCATTTTTGCTACTATGTTTCTTTTGTGCGCCAAACACAACTCACGTTTTCTGTTGCGTAGATACCACGAGGGAATTGCCAGCATGAAGATCATGGAGAGAATAGAGAGAAGTCCTACACAGTAGTGATAGCGCCAACCCCTCCAGCAGCAGCAGAACATGGAGGAGGAGGATGACATGCTTTAGTGGTGGCAGCAGGAGGAAGATGATAGCAGCAGTTGCAAACCTTCTTCACCTGCAGTCGTAGAATAAGGTTACTCAAAGAAAAACAAACAAACAAACAAAAAAGGAACTTGTGCTGTCGCCTTAAACTATGCAAACTTTCCCCAACCTAACCTATTCAGATTTAGAAAGCTACAATGATCATTTTGCATGTGAAGACTCCAAAATCCAGAGAGAAAGCCACCTAACATAGTAGGTAGGCAGAAAACATCTCTCTTTCCCGGTATCAACTGCGACAAATCTGAGGAGGTTAGCAGAGATCGATAGGCTTCTTTTATGCAGAATTGTTAGTGCCAACTTCTTGGCAACTACACGCCGAGGCCGAGGCCGCTGCCGAGCCTCTTCCTGCCTGCCCACCGACTAAATGGCTCTTAGAAGGATAGATCACGCGAGGCTGGAGAAGGAGGAGGAGGAGGAGGAGAGGACGAATAAGCAATCACTTTAGTGCTCTCTCTCTCTCTCTCTCCAGTTATATAGGAGGATCTGAAGTACACGAAAGCCACAAGTTAGACTTAAACAAGTTTGTCTCTTATCAGTGTGACTTAGTAGAAGTTTCTTGGTGATGCAACGCAAGGGAAAACGAAAAAAAACATTACATAACCAAGGCTTTGGAGCACTTACCGTTGCAAATGGAAGACATGTGGAAGCAGACGAAGGCGAGCAGGCTCGCCAACTCCAGGATCTTGGCTGCTGCACCCATGGCTGAAAACTGCATTATTTTTTGCTTCTCTCTCTAGCTCTCTAGCACGCTCGCTCTCTCCTCGCCAATCACGTCTTGACGTCGTCGTCGTTGCTATTCAGAGGGCTCACGAAGAAGGAGGAGAAACACTTGAGTGGGGGAAGAGACAGAGTGGAAGGAAGAAAAGGGATGAAAGTTTTTCCTCCAGACTTGCCGTCATTCACATGCTTTTTCTTCTCTAGAAGACTTTATGACGACGTGAAGCTTCTCCATCCTCCTTCTTCCACCAGCCTTTTGTTAACAGACTATGAGATTCTCGTTTGAGATTCTTGGCAATGGCTTTCTCATTCAGTCCATCTTCTTCATGGCTCTCGCGGAGAGATGCAAAAATGGGTCTGATCTCATCGCTGGCGAGGGAGGCGTTTTTCACCGTGGCGAGGTCCAACTTCCCCCTCTTCTTCTTCTTCCTCCTCCCCCAACTCACTGAGGCCGACGACGAGCGACGATGAGGGAGAGGAGAGGAGAGGAGAGAGGAGAGAATTCGACAGTGGAGTCGAGTGGGTTTGGAGGGAGGAACGAAGGAAGTCTCTCCTGCCGACGAGCGAGCTCTGCTCCTGCGTGGAGAGGAGGGAAGAATCGGCGGCGGCGGCCTCGGAGGACGCCAGAAGAAGAAAATCTCGCGTTAGGCGCCCCGGAGAGAGCGAGGCTGCAAGAACGGACGGACAGACAGGGGGAAGCAGCGCTGCCACAGTGAGAGTCCTCGACAAAGTGGAGAGCACGGAGCAAGAAGAGGTAGAGCGCCGGAGATCAAGTCGTCGTCGCCTGTGGCAACGTCACCCTCCTAGTCCATCACCGGCCGGCCGGCCGGCACCGTTGATACAAGAATCCTCCCACCTCTCCTCCTCCTCCTCCTCCTCCATCGATCGTGCGCGCACGCAGAGGGAGGCAGCGGCTGCGGCGGCGGACGCGGCGACGACCACGACCTCGACCACCACGGTGGAGCTGCGCGCACCCTCCTGCAGCTTTCCTTTTTCTCCCGTGAAGATCCCGGGAGGAGCTTTTCTCCCCAGCGTGAAGCCGGTTTTTCTGTCGCCGCCCCTGTATGCGAGCGAGGCCAGCCTTTAGACGAGGCCGCGAGGCTGCCGCCCAAAGAAAGGCGAGTACGAGGAGACGATGCAAGGTTTCGTCACGCAGGAGAACAAGCCTAAGCTATGAATGAAGAGTGAAGACCAAGTATGTAAACAAGAAACAGCGGTGGCGGCTGAGACGCTGGCCTGGCTGCACTACCTATTTTGTCCTGATAGAGGTTGCGCGAGCTGGAATCTCAACTTTCCGGTCGTCGTCTTTTTGGATATCAGGCCGGTCGTTGTGATGTCGACCTCTGACAATTAAACTCCACTCTTTGCAGTAAACAGTAGGTTAGTTCGAAGATATCAATTCAATTTTTAGGGGCGTAAGATGGACATTAGACACTGCTAACAGATACATATCTCATTTTTCGAAGAAAGTTTCATTAGATACTGCATGTACATAAAATTGAAGCGCACACTTCTTTTCTCAGCCATAACTTCGGACTGGATCAAGCAACGGAAGTTGTTTAGCCCTCTACGGAAAGCAAAGAATCTCCTCTAAAGCCAAACTGATATGCACTTTTGCTCTAGGACCACCCTTTTTTCCACGTTATGAGATTAAAGTTTCGTACTACAGCGTAGGTCACTACAACAAAGTTTGACTGTATCGTAAACAAAGAGTCGTCATTTAGAGCGAAAGTGCATATTACGTTGGTTATGGGGGTCTTGGTTTCAAATTAAGTCACTTGACTCTCATCCACAGGAATCTAGAGATAATTTTTTCCCTCACTACAGAAGTCAGTGGTGAAAAACTTCTCGTCTGAGAAGAACTTGAAAATGTCCGGCAAAAGCACCTTCCAGGTCATTGAGGATGTCGACGCAGTGCTGCTATCTGATCTTCTTCATCTTTCTTTGTAATATTAACTTCTTTCTGTGGCCATAGGGTATCATGCCAAGATCCTCGGTGCTCTTGAAGGTGGTAGCATATGACTCTTCTTGGCAAAAACGGTCATTACTATTGGGGGGTTGATGTTGGTCCAGCACGTCAGGCCTGCTATGAAGCAGGGAATGTGACGCTTGCCACTTCTGGCACTGTTATGCTTCTGCTTCAATTCTCCAGAGATCCAAAAACGCTTGACAGCATCGTAAACAGTTGGTTCCTTGTAGCCAGTGATCTTGATGATGTCAGGGGCTCCATGGTTGCTTGTTGGTGTCACTCTAATTTGACAACAGGTATGACATCTAGATTGACAGAACTGTAGCAGATGACAGTGGAATCCTTCAACTTGTACATCGTAAAGGTCTTGATGAGGTTGAGAATGGTCCAAACTTATCGTAATGATCTCCACTCAGAGCTCTCATAGATCTTTTTCCCGACGAAGTTTCCTTTCTATGCACGTAAGTATCACTTCATTCATCTACTTACAGTGAAGATATGAATAAGTTTTGCTCATTTTCAAGCCAATCATGCCAGTGTTGTTTACGAACGTCTTTGCCTATGTAACTCATCGTTTGCACTGAACGTACAGGAGTCGAAGATCTTGGCCATGGTCACTGTCGCCATAAGCAACAATGCCCAGGGAGCCTGGATGCTTTACCTTGACTTTTAACACAGTCCAGGTGCTACAAAAATGGACATCAGTGTCATAATGGACATCATTCACTACTTTTCACTTACTAAAATGAAAAATAGCGAATGAATAATGTACGGGAACTTTTTATCCCAACGACGAAATAGGAGAACTTTGAGGAGCAGACTCCAGATTATGCTACTTAATCTTCTTTTGCCTTGAGGGTCAAACTTCTTGGCATTAGTTGGGTAATGACGGATTATAGCAGTAGGATCAAAGGTACGATGGAACTCCACCCACGAATACTAAATTGCTTGGAAAACTCCTACTGTTCAAAAATCCATCTCCATGAGTTGGAGTTTTCAGTCAATTCTGCTCTCTGACAGAAGGAAAAAGAAGTCCAGAGGATGAAGTGAGCACTGACATGAATTTTCTCTGGCAATTCTTCCAGCGCCTCTCCTTGTTCACCAACTCGAAGTTCGTCGGCTTTGACGCTGACCAGTTTTTTGTCATTCGGGACTGTCAAGCCGCAAATCTTTATAGCACACATAGCACGCAAACAACATAAATCTACAATTGCATTTTATACAATTGTAGATGTACTAAGCTTTGCTTGGGAGAAATCTATAAAGCGCTATTTCTGTCTGTCTTACGCCTCATTCATTCTGTCCATGCACTCCGCGTCGTCCATGCACTCCGTGTCGTCCATCCGATCTGCATCCGGATCCATGTCGTTTTCACTATGGAATCGGCTGATCCGGACGCACCTCACCCACTTCCATTCTCTCATCTCCTTCCCCTCTCCAGGGTTGTGAAGCTGGATTATTTTTGGAAGTATTTGTTGCGAAGTTAGTAAAGTTGCAAGTGTGAGATATCTCCTGGCCAGAGTATAGGAAGTCTTTCTCTCTCCTGCTCTTACCACTGAAAGCTAACTGACAAACGGGCACTGTACAGCTGGTTCCCAATAGGCCATAGGGAGTGGTTATCTATGATTTATGCTGTGAATATGTGGAAAAGGCACCGTTGGAGCTCTATTTTAGCCTCAAAATGGCATCGAAATGCACCTCTCAGCCCTCCGTTCGACGGCTGGGGAAACGCAGTGTCGACTGACCAAGTTTAATGCCGATGGGGCGCCCATAACGTGACAGACAGCGACACACACAAGGTACTTACGACCTCGCGCTTATATAGAGAGAGGTACACGATCCTTTTATTAACAAAACACGTTTCCAGTGCATTTTCCTATGACAAATCAGTCACCTCTCTCTACGTACAGTCTTTCCTGTGCAACATCAAAAAACTACGTTGTACAAATAGACGGGTTCCAGTTTGAAGGTATTTTAGCTCTGATCACGTAACTTGCATTGTAGGTTTAGAAACAACTAGAACTTTCTACCCTCGATTTTTTCCTTTTTACACTGACAAGTAATGATATGTTTGGGCACAAGAAGAGACTGGTCACAGCTACAAGGCACGCACTTCACAATGAGCAAAAATACGTGCGACGATGAACATCGTGTGTAACGTACACAAGTACGTACCCCATGTCCCAACGCAAGTGTCGGTACTCAGAAATGCTTACAACTTTAAGAACAACAACATGAGTAAAAAGAAGAGAAAATTTAAAGAGTAGCAATACATATAAGTGCTATTGCTGTCTCTGTGTACATGAACACTATACTTCACTTGACAAGAATATTGATTCAATTTTCAAATATTTTCACAGCAATTGTTGTTCTTCAACTTGTAGGGACACCTGTGGAATGAAGCTAAACTTTGAGACATTGGGTACAAGGTAGAAACAAGAGTCCTCTACACCGACGAGAGAGGGTGTAAATCAACGGTTCCGTGTCATACAGTACTATTGGTTCTCATACAGGTCCCATCCCACACAGTCCCGTACGCTGAGTCTGCCGACGAGCGAACAATCATTGAAGAAGCTGTCAATGATGATGAGGAAAAGTACGACACTGTTTCCACTTGATATCATGTGAGCATTGGAAGGTGTGCCTTTTCAGTAAATGACCCGAATTTTACGACTCCTCTCTCCTACAACGTCCAGACACCCCACAACAAACGAATGCACATCTACGTTTGCATGTACAACATGAACAGACGTACTCATACTACGCTACGATCTGACAATACTGTCACGACAACGGCCACGGCAGTCCAGTGAAGTCCACCGGTCCGCCGAGTCCCGCGTCGGCTTCCAGCAAGCTCATGATGACTGCCATGGCGGCCTCGTCGTCCTCGCCGTCTCCAATAGCACTGCGGCCAGCGATCCGACCCACCGCTGCTGCCGTCGAGCCGTTGATCAGCGCATTGCCCATGGGGCGACGTCGGCTTCCGCCGGTGCCACCGGGAGCCCGAAGCATAGTGTTCGAGTTTGAGTGAAGTAGTCCTGGTTGCTCCTTCTCCAGGGCATCAAACGCTTCCTGAACAATGTTGGAAGCGGTTGAGGGTTCAGCAGCGCAGTCACCGCTGCCGCTAGCTGCTGGTGGTCCCAACGGGGATCCGACAACCGCATCGCCCATGGACTGTGGTGGACTGTTGCTGCTGTCAGATTCCAAGGAGAGACCTCTCTTTACCTCTTGAGCGATCTGGCGGCCGATCTTGGACGCCTCAGCGTGGCTGGTTATCACTCGCTGAATGTCCTTCCCGAGGCCCTTGGATAAGAGTTGCTGCTGCTGCTGGCTGAAGAAGTTGAGATCGGTGGCGGTCGTGTAAGACTGGTTGGAGCCAGGCAGTTGAGACGAGTCAGACGAAGAGCCCCCTTCCTCCCCGTAGGCTCCCGAGGTCGAGGAGATGGCAGTGGCGCCCAGGAAGAATCTCGTGACCAAGTATTCGATCTCCTTGGTCCAGGGATTCCTGAAGTTTTTCCACCTGGCGTAAAGACTCACGAAGCGCCCGTCCTTTGCCCTGAACCTGAAAGCACCGCTGCGCACCTCGTCCCCGAAACGCAGTGCTTTTCGGTGGTTTTCACTGGTCGCAGGAATGTCGTCATACTGCACGTGCTCATAGACACTGGTGCCGAGTAGTTCTTGAGGAAGATAGCCTATCAGGGTGGTCACTCGTTGATCGACATAGGAGAACTTTCCGTCGACAGTGAGACGCGCCGAAAACTCTGCACCGGCCACCAAGCGACTGTCGGTGGCGATGGCGTCGTTGATCGCAACGTCGAGGGACGGTTGCAGTCGGCCCACAGCCACCAGGCAGGTCATGCAAGAGTTGCTCCCGCTCTGAGAGTCCTCGGGATCGACGGGAGCGCCGGAGACTGCCGTGTTGGTCAAGTCTTCCGAGCTGACGCCTATTTTGGTGAGAGCCCAAGACTTGAGATAGCCCGTGCACTGCACGACCACGTACTTCTTGCCCACGAACGGGGACCTTTTGCTTCGGCGCGCAGACTGCAGTGAAGGTGGGCCAGTCCCGGGATGCGGGCTGTCTTGTCCGTACGAGGAAGTTGGCTCCGTCTTGACGGACTTGGCCTTCATTCGGCAGAAGAAGGATCTCCGCGCCCCTGGACTAAGCCTGCCCAACTCGTGTTGCTGTGGGACGTGAGAGGAGGCGGCAGCGGCGGCAGCGGCGTCGGAGTTCTTTACTGGCAACATGGTCTTGGAGTCGATGAGGCGCTCTCGAGGAGTCAAGTCCAAAGACGAGATTTGCTCTTTCACTTTGGCCACATCTTTTGGATGGAGAATGTCAAAAAGAGACTGCCCGAACAGGTCGCTCTGGCTGTAGTGAAGCACCTGCCCGACGGACTCAGACACATAGAGAATGCGGCCACGAGCACTGTCGACCTGAGAGAGGAAAAGGATTACGGTATCCATGATATGAGCAAGATGACGCAGCATTCACTACAATACAGTATCCGTGATGGGACAGTTTCCACGTTGTGCGGGTATCGGCTACACATCCGTGACGTATCTGTGTCACAGCATCCGTGACCGGTATTTCATATTTCTGGTAAAAGAGGTTTATTCCTTTAAAATGCAGCTTTTCACACCATTCATTGGGATATTTTCCATCTTATAGAAATATTTTTGATTTTTTTTTCAAACATTTTTCAGGCTACACTGGGTATATTCATTTAACTCTCTCTAGGCATTTGACAAAACTATCAGTTGTGAAAAAGTGTATATAACTTGGAGGTGCGTGCAGAATGAGCAAAACCAAGACAGCTGCAATGTTTCTTCTGGTTCAGGACAGGTTGCCAATATTGATGGTGGCCGACTGGGCCAGGCCCAGCAAAATCTGGAGCAGGCCCAGAAAATCTGGCTCACAGGCTGGTAAAACAGAATGAAAAGGAATTTAAAGTATAAGAAAATTTTTCAAAATTACTCCAATTTCGATAATCTCTCTACATTTAATGTTTTGCAAAAAAAAATCAGTGTAAGTGGCACCCTTGCTACAAAGAAGCTTACGAGAAAGCTTGCTTGCAAGAACAGCAGAACAACATATACCTATTCTGTTCACTTCTTCAGCATAAAAACATTACAGTGGATCCCGGGTATTGTGACATCCGGATACAGTGACATCCTGCCTATAGTGACAAATTACTGCAGAACCAATTTTTCATGTGCATGAATCTACTCAGTTATACTGACAACTTGCCCACTTAAAATGACATTTTTATTATGTAGCTAATTTCCCTCAGCAACAAAATACCTCCTTATCATAACTTGCTCCATACTCTTGCGAACAACCTGCTGCACCTCAGTTTTGATTTGATGCACAAAATGGTTGTTTCCCTCCTTAGCGAAGGCTATTTCTAAAACTTTGGCTGCAGCCAATAACTCTTTGTTGGTTGGACAGGGCTGTTCCACTTCATCTCCATTGTGATTCAATTCTTGAATTGTGCCAGCAAAGTCTGACAAGCATGTGTTGAATGTTCATTTACTCTCACATATACAACTGAAAATCAGCTTATAGGATTCCCACCTGGGTATAGTGACAACCCGCTCATAGTAACAATTTCACTTCGGCCCAACAATGTCATTATATCCAGGGTTCACTGTAGTTCTTTTTCAGTCAGTCTTCTTTCAGTCAGCCAAGAGGGTCTGGAAATAGCTTTTTTTAAATCTGACTTGGCCCAGGCTGACCTGGTCCAGCCTTTGTCCTATTTAGCTCAGCCCAGGCCCCCAAAAGTCTGTCCCACCATTACTTGTTGCTTGACCTCCCGTGCAGCCTGCAATGTGCAGGCAAGAAAGATTAGGGAGAAGGCTTTGGCTGACCCACAACTGGCTTGCTCGGCAGTTTCAAGCTGAAGAAGGACACTGAGCTAGATTGCCTTGAATCCCAACCACCCCTGCACTTAGTACATAACGTTGGTAGCGAGGATGACAGTGATGCAGCCACAAGTCACCGACCATCCTATGCTCTACGTATGAGAAATTGACACTAAGCTAGTGATTTTTTCAGTGAATGTCGGGTCCCAAGTCTTCAGGTTGTTCATAACAGATCCATGATAAAACACTCAGTAGTGCTAGGGTGGCTCCCAAAAGCACCACAGTGGGAAGTCGAGTTCATGTAGTAATGTTTCATGCTTATATTGCCGATACCGCCTCAAATGTGTCGTTTCACCCAAAAGTAAAGAAGACTACTTCAAACTTCAAACTTTCTAACGATGCAAATAGCTTGTGTCTCTGCATTATTAAGTAAGTTATGATAGCGCACGTAGAGAGCCCTTACTTATGGGGGAGACAGGTAGTTTTGGGTGTTGCTCCCCACCCACCTCCTCTTAGTGCGGGGCATGGGGGTGAGCTTCCCGAGGTCGCAGAGAAAAATTTTGGCAATTTTCGCAATGTGTTGACCAAGAATTTTTTTTTTTTTTACTTTTTGAGAGGGTGATCAATTCTGCAACCGTGTCACCTCGGTCATCTTGATCTCCATGATGTATAGACTCACCACGAAGAGGAACCCGTCGGCGGACTGAAGTATGAGCTGCTTGAGGTCCGACTCCGTGAGCATGGGCGGCCTGCACATCCCCTCCGAGGAGTACGAGTTGAGCGACCCTCTGAGGGATCTCATGTGCTGCACAGCAAGCCTTAACACAGTCAGTTTGTCCATCTTCCTGGACATGGCAACGCACGTGGGAATCATGGCCGAAAGCTCATTGATATGTGTGTTCATCTTGTCGCGCCGGCGCTTCTCGATCTCGCTATGGTTCTGACGGACGACAAAGCGTTTCTAAAAAAAAATCTATATAAATATATGCACTAAAGCGTATGTACGAACTGTCTGTATGTGCTTGTGTGTGCAATTTCTGAAGGACGTGGAACATAGCTAAAAAAACCCGACTTTTTATTCGACTGCAAAGACAATGACAAGGGGTAACAAATTTTGAATGTTCACTATTTATATGTACATGCACGAATGCACAAAATTTCGATCCAGCCTAATATAATTGAGGATGTTCCTGGAGCCTGTGAAGAAAAGAGCTCACCAGGAAGTTGCTTTCCGAAATCGCAGCCACGAAGGAGCCTCTTCTGACGTGCAGTAGATTGAGTCGAACAACGTCCAGAAGCAGCGCGAGGCAATAAAGCTCACACACAATTGTGAAGGAAAGTAATAAATGAACTTTTTTCAGCTCTCTGATATGATTTGCAGATCATTGACAAACAGCGAGATTAAAATCAATCAATATAACTAAAGTCTGCATAACCTCAGCTTTACTCCTTTGATATTGTCTGCATTGTTGTGCACACCATTCAAAAATACTTGTGCCTCATTCGAATTGCATGCTTTTGGAATGTGCTTTCCATGACATTTTTCTGGAGCTTATTCGAGGTAACACGTAGGTAGTGATAGTATATTAAAGAAAATGTATTTTTTGTATGAGTGGCGTTAAGCGTTTCCAATCAAGTACCATCCTCAATTATAATCAGTCGCATGGCAATCTCTAGCTGTGAACTTTTTATGAATAATGCTTAAATCTTTCTGAACAATTTCAATGTACTTGAATGCAAAGTGAACCATAATCAATGAAAGAGAGGAGTTACGGAAGACCCCTTCAGTTGCTTGCGCGAAAGACTTCGAGCATAGGGAGCATGAAATCTTGATCAAGGATTTGAGCGTAAGAGCAGCATTGTCAAGGATGATCGATGAATCTCCATCGATGATCTTTGTGAGGCACTAAGTTTGTGCCACAAAAGAGTAGGTTTCATGATCCTTGGAGATCTCAAGACGACCTATAACTGCCTATAACTGTACTTGGAGATGTCTCGCCGGACGTTTCATTTTGAGAATGAAATGTCCTGCCTTCTGGCTTACCACAATCGCGTTAAAATTCAACTGATGCGAAGTTCATAGAAGCCGTTTGTTAAGATTTAAAGATTATTCTCACACAGAAAAATCACAGCAACAGGTTATAAGTTATTGCGAAGAGTATTCCGGTTTGCACACAGCGCCCATCGCACTGCGCCATTTATGCGCAGGACTCGGACACGGCAGAAAAGAAGTTCTAGTACCTGCTGTTGGTGATGGACTTCTGCTGCTGCTGGCGGAGACAGGCGGTTGGCCTTGTGATTGCGTCCCGTCATCATCGTGACCAGCCCCTTGTTGCTAAAGGTAGAAGACATTTGGCTTAAAAGCCATACTAACACAAAAAAATGGATTCCCTCACAGGAGACACTTTCAGTCATATCAATTTTGACATTGCCTCGCAGGCTTCCTGTCCACTACCTTCCTTCAAGTTCACGATATATGTGAGACCCAACATGACAATTTAAAGATGTGCCATCACAGTTGTGCATGAATAACTACAGCTGTTTTCCAGCTAATTTTGCCCAGCAAATTTCATGCGCACCATACATATGTCACAAGGCGGTTGCGCCAAAAGTGGGTATACCCAGGTAGTAGAAGTGAAGTAACTCTTTTCTGCTTACCCCCTCCTTTTGCGTTGTTGTTCAGCCGCAGCACTCAGATTTCATTCCCGACCAGCTTGACTTTACTTCACAGCTCGTTCGCTCTCGTCCTCTGTCAATGTGGTCGGATTTTTTCCTACGCCGCAGACCAACGGAGTCTTTCGGGAAGCCAAAGAATGGAGCGAGGAGGAATCATCGACGCCTCGAAGCAGGAGGAAGAGAAGCTCTTTGATGTTCGTCTTCTTGTAACCTGCGCAAGCATTGGTGCAGTTTCCAAGTGAAAGCCACTTCTGGACAGGTTGGAGCACTTTAGTTGGATGGATTCACCTTCAAAATTTGGGACAAAACACTACAGTATGCGCGTCTACCCAGTCTACTCAGTATATCGCGTATACAGTAATCGTGTCTTATGCGCGAGCGCGCTGAATGGTGTCGAATGGATTGTCAATGAGGAAATTTATGCCTTAAAATAATAACAGTCGTTAAAAAAGTCACGCTGACTCGGAATGTCATGTTCGTATTATAACTATAATAAAGGAGCACTTTATTTTCCTTGTGGCTGCACCTTTGGGCAGTAAAGTGCCTCGAATTTTGTACACTGAAAAACTCGGAAATAAAGTGCTGCGTTGCGCGCATGCAATTTGCAACTTGACGCGAAATGTTTGCTATATCAGCAAGGGAGAGGACAGAAGCAAAAGCGCCTTTCTTGGGTGCCAAGGACTGCAGAATCTTGGCTGCAGCAAGCGATGAAGACACGTTCACCCTGCTCCAGAGGTATTACGTCGTCGTTAGGGTCGCATCAGCACGTGCTCTGTTGTGCTAGAGTCATTGTGCTCTCTCACTTGCGTACAAGGAAGTCACTTAAAGAAATTACCTTTTCACATGCATCATTTTTTCATTGCACGCATTATTTGCTTCATCTTAGTACAGAACTTCAAAGTCCGAAAAATCAGACTGTAAAGCTTTGTAATCCGCATTATCGGACTATAAAGGGCTCAGAGGGAAGTACATTGAAAAATTACGACCCTTCAAACGCTGAATGAATATCGTGAGCATAAAGCAGACATCTCCCGTCAAAATGAGGCATTCTTTTGTCATTCTTACTTCACTGGCGATATTTACGAGTACTGTACAAGTCAGGTCGAGTACTAGTTGCATGTCAGGACTGTACAGGTTGTCTCAATAAAGTCTCTATTTAGTCACCCTAATGACTGTGAACCAGGAAAATTTGTGACAGACCATTAAAAACCGTGCCGGTTGCCAGACTTTAAGTTTGATCTTTAGATACGGTATATTCAGTTACAAACCTTAATTTAAATTGATCGCAAAACACCGTAAGTGATTGCCGAAATGACTCATGTATTGTCTCCTCCCGATTTAAAGCCACACTTTTAATAAAGCTAGCTCCTTTCTGGTTTAGCTTTAACACATGGGAGAGGCTTTCTCCATAAAGATCGCTTTACTGTAGGGTGTACCTTGCTGAAGGTTGCTTTCATTTGCAGGAATGAGGAATATTATAAATTTGATGGAATGGTTTCGCGAATGCTCCTGTGTCTTACATTGTTACGAGAAACATGCAACCACTTTACATTCTGAGAGCGGGAGCGAGAGCAAGTGTGTGTGAGGGGGGGGGCAGCGAGATCAAGAGCCTGGGCTGCCTGAACCAGATGGGCGGGACTCCAAATGTGCGAGTCAAGTAGTTAGTAGTTCATGTTACTGCCCACTCTTGATGCTGTGATGAAAGTTTATGTCAAAGAATGGTATTCTTGAAACCCTTGTCTCAAACTACAAATTTCCCTCCCTGCAAAGTGCCTTCATTCCCATTTGATGGCCTTGATGGCCCAGAAGCAGTTTCATTTCCTTTGGTTTTGCCTTCAAGGTCTTCTTGGGTGAATAAAGTTGCACTAATATGCAGTGTGAGGAAACCGGTCCCTTTGATAAGCCTTTAAGAACAGTATAAAGAATAAAAGATTTGGCGACTTCTTTTAGAGAGTGGGTGCTCGGCGGAATAAGTCTTTGAACCATGGATCAGGCAGGACCCCCGCCGTAGTAGAGCCGATCCCCCAACCTGAACTTCATCTTCTACTGTGCTGTGCCAACCACATCTTTGACAAACTAAATGAGGCTTGGGGAGAAAATAAAGCACTCAAATGGGCAGCAGCGAGAAGCTCATCATCAGGGTTCAATAAGTAAATATGGCAACCAATCAATAAAAAATTGGAGAAACGGGCTTATGAAGTTCCCCTCCAAAGCTTAAAAAATTGGCAGTATCATTCCAGCTTTTCAATTTCTGCTTTGGCACGGTCCTGGTGCCTACTGTTCAAGATGCAATTGCCTCCTTTGAAAAATCTTACAGGCAACTTGACGTCATTGTGACACCCAAAGTACATTGTATGTTTAAACGAATTCTTGCAGCAAAAAGAACACCAGACTTGGAATTTTTGGTGAACAGGCAAGTGAATCCGTAATTTTGGACGAGTTTGGGAAAGATATTCCTCTGACCTCAGTCATCCTCACTTTGGAGAGCAACTCTTAAAAGCTCATATGCTGCACAACGGCATTTATTAGTAAAAAAAACAAAGGTCAGCACTTGCTCAGAATTAAGCAAGCAAGCATCATTCAGGATAATGAATCGAACAGATGCTCCGAAACACAAAAAACTAAAAATAAACAAAAACCAATCTGTTTCTTTAAAAGTTCTCGGGTTGGTTGATTTTTTTTTACCTAGATCTACCCAGTTGGACGGTAGGGAGCAGCCAAGCGTAGTTCCAGCCTCACACAATCTTTCTGAACTTAATGTGTCAGCAGCACACCACTAGAGGTCAGACGATCACTGACTTATTTTCGTATTTGCTCACTGGGCTTCTCCAGTAAAAGCTCTGTCATACATCTTTTTGCCGATAAAGTTTTGTTTCTATTAATGTAGGTATCACTTCATTCATGTACTTATAGTGGAGCTGTGCATCGATTCATTGTCAGGCCAAATGACGCTCACCCTGTGCGTGAACATCTTTATATAATGAACCAGCGCTTCTGTGCGGTGTATTGACATTGACACCAACATAGGGTGTTTGCAAAACCACCTACATTGACACCAATGTTTCCGCCTGCCAGCGTCACTGTTCAGTTAAGTGTCATCTGGTTCTCTCGGGTTTGAGCTTTGCAAAGTACAGTGAAGTAAATGAAGCCAAATCATCAGTTGGGTAGAATTGAAAATCATGTCCGACCCCGGCCGCACTTCCTAATTCAGCTGCACCTCCAGCTCCAGCTGCACCACATTCCAGGATTATGGAATAACTTTAATGTTTGAAAAAAAACCCTACGCTTTATAAAGTTTTGTCCAGTATTTCAATTTGCCCATTCACACCAGATCGAGTGTTCCACCTAAGCATTGAACATGGTTCAATGTTTATGTTAGCCCGATGTCGTCATTCTTGTTGCAAATGGATTTGAGGGATAGTAAAACGCCGTATTTTTTTGGGATAGAATGTGTTCAATTATGACAGTTTAAAGTAGTTTCAACGTAACTGAGACGACCTCTCTGCGGTTAGTTGGGCTGCGTGAGTGTAGAAAAGTACTCAAACACACTTCACTGCTCTCTCTTGTACTTTTTCTGACCTTCATTGCCAGTGTGTTGGTAGGGTCACACACATATACAGGCGAACTGACAGTGAAGCCACGTGTCGGGAGCATGTGATAAAACAACTAATCTCTCTTGAAAACCTGGACCAGCAGAGTCTTGCGTTCGTGACCCCCAAGTTCTGAAAAAATATCTTTGGACATATTTTCCAAAGTGGACTCCACCATGTTCGTTCGGACTAAAGAATGCAGCATGGGCAGTCCATGGATACGAACGTTGCTACTTGCCAGCACAAACCTTGATTTTCTCTATTCATGCGGGGCAATATTGACCATATCCACCTCCTATTTTGACATCACAACTGTGCACACGCGCGCATGCGCAGTGGGGTGTTATTTTGTGTTCCTACTGTACATTTTGTTGAATGCGTGTTCTGTAAAGTTCGGTGGATCGTACTATGATGATAAGGTGATCTGGACTGGACTGTGCTCACGTACTTTTGGAAGGGTCTGAGTACTCGAATGTCTCGTGTCTCGTCACCTCGCGAACCTGTCACTCGTTCTGTGGCATCCGAGCCATCAACATCGTGGTCGTCTTCTACACGTGCCATCACAACTTGGGGTCCGGCGGAGGACGCGGATCGTTCTTGACGGAATAGACTTCAAAGGAAGTCTTCTGGACTGATACCAGCGTTGCGTGGACGGGGAGAGAGGAGGCCAACGGTCTGGACAACTACTTCTACACGATGGACAGGACGGGGAGCGAGGTGAAGGGCAGGCGTGGATTAAGACTAG